>WLWD01006139.1_pt1 | contig 365703 bp, 272 predicted proteins | sample 6712731 | NCBI WGS metagenome assembly WLWD01 (sample SAMN12718690, study PRJNA576275) | sponge metagenome | isolation source: marine sponge | host: Mycale hentscheli | place: New Zealand: South Island, Marlborough, Capsize Point | collected 2014-11-01 | reverse complement strand
TGGCGTCTGAGATGACGCAGTATCGTAGAGCGAATAAATTCTTGATAAATTTCTGTTTGTGTACTGGGAATGTTCCCTTTTTGATGATTAAATAAGAAACAGATAATTGATGCATGAACTGGTAAGTAGCACATGTTGAACACGTTGGGATGGCTATTTAAATAGTCCTTCAACTTGGCTGGGATAGCAGCAGAGTCAAATGATGAACTATCAAATGGAAAATTGTCAATATATTCAAGAATTTGATCTTTGTCAAATCCACCAACTTCTACTTTGTGTGTAATAGCTTCTTTTTTAATACATCCCACAGCTACTGGACGAGACGAGCACACCCTCGCAAGATCAGTGCTAACAAGAAGGTTTGTCATAGCTGAAAAGGGGTTGGTCTCGGTCCTGTGATGGTCCGCATCTAAACCGCGAGACAAAGCAAACATCCTCTCCATTACCTGCCTCTATTTCTTCACAAACCTTTCTCAAGTCCTCCTCATTGTGATAAAAACATTTGAGTATACCCGGCAGAGTTTCCATGAGTGCAGTATTTCGAGATAGTACACGAAGAGTTATATGAAATACCAGCTTTGCTCTTCTGATTGCGATTCCTCTGCTCCAATCTTTAACTATTTTACTTACAAGAGTGGTTTTCCCACTACCCGGACGCCCACTTGTAACTATTAAAGTTCGAGATAAAAAATTTCCAAAAACATCATTATAATCTGCTTTAACTCTCGGTTCAACAACTTTATCAGCATCTTCATTTACAGAAGAGTTATTTCTGGGTCTAACTAAAGTTAAGTTTACAAAAGACTTGGTACCTACTGGAGGCCATGAGTCTGGTGGTACTTCTCTGTGTACAGAGTATAAGTCTAAAAGTCGTTTCTTAGCTGGAGGATAGAGTACAGTTAAGGTGATCTTGTTGCTACACTCCTCACTGCCTCCACAGCTCACACTACATGTGTATTCTCCTTCAGTTCCCTGACTGGCATGGCTAACAACTAGTATGTCTTCATTGACACCATAGTAAGTGCAGCTATTGGCTAGAGGCTGGCCATTTTTTCCCCACTGGTATGCGGACTCTTTGAGACCAGCTTGAACGTGGAGGAGAGTGGACTTTCCATCTATTACTTCCACTTCACAGCTTTGGTTTTTCAGTGAGAGACTAGAACTATAAGATTCAGACTTAACCTTTGAATCCATCTTTTTATTGAGAGTGCATTTTTCTGTCAAGCATTTAGCAATCATGTTTTCATTGATACTGCTCAGTGCTGCCACGACATTGCTTACTCCTAAATGATTGCTAGTGCACTTTGCTAGCCAACAACAAAGGATATTGTATAGATTTATCATATTGTCACTCTTCCTACAGTCCTCAATTTCAGCCATTGTTAGCTTTAAAGCTATAGCTAACGACTCCCACCTATGTCTCCTCTCTTTTATTATTTCAAATATCCAGTGAATATCGTCATTCTTTAATGGAAAGTCTACAGACGATAATTTGATGCAATTTTCAGTATCATTGTCGAAACTTGAGAACTCACTCAGACAATCGTACCAAACCTCAGTGTCACTAGTTGACTCACTAGGGCAGTCATACCATATCTCAGTATCACTATGATTAGTGAGTTCACTAAGATAACCATACATTGGTCTCTCTCCCATATTATCCAGAAGTGTCATGAACATCTCCCACACACTCTCATCTTCACTGACCCTCTCGAAACTAGTCTTAGTAGATACCTGACCTGTAGTCGTGGGTCCACTCTGCTGTGGTCCAGGGAATTAAAGGTTTTATACTTTTCGTTGTCTGAGAAAATGGAGTTTTGAAACATCTTTTGGTAGAAGTGTCACTGGATCACTTTGGCACAATCTTAAAAGCTGCTCTTCATTGTCACGTAAGCCCTTCGCTAGTTTGCTATCTGCAGCGGCCATTATCTTGCTACTTGAATCCAATACAACGCGTATCAGAACTAGTCCAGCTACACCAGATTATACAAATCACGTTGACACACACCGACGCACACCGACGCACACCAACGCACACCGACGCACACCAACGCACACCGACGCACACCAACGCACACCAACCCACACCAACCACAGCAATGCACAGGATCGGAGAGGATCAAAAGCACAAACAATCCACGCCCCACCAATATTATGTACTAATGTTATAATGAACCCACAAAGTGTGAAAACAACGAAGCACCAAAGGTGCGAGTCCACGAGCGTGACCCTTTACCGACCGTGCGGTAAATTTATTTAATCATGTATCAATTATAACAACTCAATCTATTGAAACCGTAAATAGTAAACCCGGTCCTCATAAGAGAAAAAGCTAAACAGGCGAGAGACAACTCACCTTATATATTTTCTATCGACACTCTACGTAATTCGACGTGACGATGGGGACGTAACACACAAATCTAGTACCTAGCTGAGCTGACAGCTTTGCGTTCTCTCTCTCAAAAAAAAAATCAGCCCGAAAATTAGTAATCTGAGCGCGACAAACAGACAGACAGACAGATAGACAGACAGACAAGACAGGACGACTCGACGAGCTACTCAATGAAAGGGTCTCATTATTTTGTATAGCTAGCTAGCTACCCAGAATAGAAGTCAGCTATACTCCACCCATAGGATTTTTTATCTGCACTTTTTCTGTTCTATCTTCTTGAAGGCTACGTAGAATAGAGTAATTGATCGAGACAGATGTAAAACTACTTTGTAGCTAGTAGAAATGATTTCTAATAGTAACTATCATTTGAACTGCCACTGTTATAGCTAATAGCTACCTATATATTTGTGATATCTATAAAACCGCGTTTCCCATTTTCCCTCCATTACTAGGCATGCGCCGCCGAGAGATTGCTTGGATTGGGAAAGCGTCTGTGGCATATCGTGCTGAACGACAGTACGCTACGTGTAAGTGTAACGCAGTTTGGTTTAACTTTCGGGAAGTGAATTTTTTTCGGATACTGTTTGTGTCTTCAATTATTCAAGGCAGGTAGCTAACTCTTCAGTAATCTTCTTATCATTATAGTATATCTATACAATATTTCATATATTTTTTTTTGTCTTAAATTTTGACGTAATTTTCATTGGTAAATAGATGGATAAATTGATAGAGTAAATCACTTGACTGATTAGAGAGTAACTGATCTAGCTATTGGTTAACGTTAACTGAATGATTTAATAGCTCAACTTAATTAATATGTAAGCTTTCTTTTATTATAGTAGCTACATATAAAACAATGAATAATTAACTGCATTTATAAAGCTTCTGAAGCTATTTTATAAACTTTTAAACTCTCATTAAAATAATTGGTAAATTAGGTGGTAGTGGGCTAGTGGGCGTTCATATAATCTATTTTACGCATGCGCTTTGATTTGGATAGCGTCTGTTTTGGAAATTATCGCATGGACTACCGTATGCTACTACAACTAGCGTAAGTGAAACGCAGAAACAAGTAGTAGCTAGCGATTTTGGTTTAACTTTTTGCAAATTTTTCACACGATTATTTTTTTTTCAAGTACTAAATGACCCTAATCTGTAAGTTTCAATTATAGACATAATATATCATTATAATGTTTTATAATAATGCTTGTGATTTATTAAAAGAAATATACATATATATTATAATATGTTATAGAAGGAAAATTGGATGGAACTACTTGAGTTTCATCTGTTTTGTACGACTGTGGCTGTGGTTAGTATGGAATTAGCGGGCTCTATTAGGAAGTTGTACAGCAGAAGGAAAAGGAAGAAGAGCACCCCATCTCCACAGGAAGGACATATCATTGGTATGATAGATAATTATATTTAATGTGATTAATTACTGTTTCTTTAGCGTTTGTAAAATAGGAACTGTAATTCTGGCATGATAATAATAGTATTTTTTTTGTGTTAGCTAACATATTTTATTTTTGACCTAATTCATTATTGGCTAATAATATTATGGTTATAAATTTCATTCAATTTTTTTGTGTGTGCAGATAATTCTATCTCTCCTATTTGTTTACCTACATCTGAATCAGAAGTAGAATGTATCAAAAAGGATCGTTACACTTTGTCAGACTTTAAACTGGTTCAAGTAGTAGGAGAGGGAAGTTTTGGAAAGGTAAGGAAAATGTATTGGTATTGAAAGAGATAGAAGGCACATAGCTAATGCATTTCTTACAACATTTAGGTTTTCCTGGCCAAAGAGACTAGGAGTAATAAATACTACGCAGTTAAATCTATGAAGAAAAAGGAAGTAATTCAACACAACAATGTGGAAGCTACTCACACAGAGAAAAGAGTTCTCTCTTTAGGCTCTAGCTGCCCCTTCTTGGCCCATTTACACTCTACCTTCTCTGATCCAGTAAGTACTTCATTTGTGTCAAATCAGTGAACTGCTTTACTAAAATGTTATATTCTGTAGAGTCACTTATTTTATGTGATGGAATATTTGAGTGGAGGAAGTCTTTCCCATCATCTTCGTATCTCACAAAAATTTGAACTGGACAGAGTTAGGTAAGCAGTCTGGCTAATCATAGTATAATAATAACAGGGGCAGCATCACTAAATAGTTAACAACTTCAACAGTTCAAAATGTATTAAAATTTTATTGGAGCACAACACATTGTATTATAACATTTATTGAGTGTCTGTTCTTCATTACAGGTTTTATGCAACTGAAATTTTAGCTGGCATCCAATATCTTCACAGAAATGGAATTATACATAGGTAAATCAATACTCAGTTATATTCTTTTTATCAAATAACTCGTTAAAATTTTACGTACAGAGATTTAAAGCCAGCAAACATCCTATTGGACAAAGAGGGTCATTGCAGACTGGCTGATTTTGGTGCTTGCTGTGAAAACATGATACCTGGAGTGACCACAAGGAATTCTAGATGTGGTACTCGCTACTACATGGCTCCAGAGGTAAGAATGGCAGTGCAAGAGGAACAGGAAATTTGTATCTGTCATTGTTTTGCTGTCTCAGGTTGTTGCTTGTCAAGACTATTCATTTGAAATTGACTGGTGGTCGTTTGGAGTCGTGTGCTTCGAAATGCTAACTGGAGAGGTATGTATGGAATGTGTTGCCATTAGGTAATAGCAGAGTAGGTTGCAATTGCCAGGAATTGAATCATTCCTTGTAGTTACAGCATTAATTCTTAATTTTGAATCATTGGTAAAAGGATAAAGTAAATACTGACACAAATTTAGAACTATAATACAGTGAAGTCTCATTCATTTTTCATCTTTTATGACAGGTTCCCTTTAAGGGCCACAATCGCCAGCAAGTATTCAAAGCTATTCTGTGGGGCTATGTTGACTTTCCTATGACTGTGAATGGACACGTTCTCAACTTCATCTCAAATGTAAGAGATCTACTCTCAATGAAAAGTGTATTTTTAAACTATTACATTGATTACAGCTTCTGAATTACAAGCCATGGGAGAGACTGGGATGTATAGAAGATGTGTGCCCCATTAGAAACCATCCATTCTTTCAGGACATAGACTGGAACAAACTAGAGAGGAAAGAGTTGGAACCTCTGTACAAGCCCCTTGTGGTAATTACATGCCAAATGTTATTTAGCTATAGACACTTAACAAAGTACAAAAATGTGAATAAGGGCCAGCTGTTATTTTCAAATTATTATTGTTGTTGTTTAGGTCATGTCAGTCATTTATTTCAGAGAATGCGTGTTTTGTTTATTGCAGCAAAGTGATGATGATACTAGTAACTTTGACACATACTACACTCACGAGACAGCCAGACTATCCACAGACTCAGATTTGGGAGAGCCAATTTCTCAAGAGGATTTTGGAGGCTTTACATTTACTTCTCCTTAACCACTTCAGACCCAGGCCAATAGACTGCTCAGTAAAACAAGTTCCACATGTGAAAGCTGGTGCATCTCTCACTCCAGTGATTATTTTCTGGTGACCACATACTCCTATAGCAAATACCAAATAGTAGCTAATGATGCAGTTGCTCATGAAGATTGGAATGATTGACATTATATTCCCATTGAAACTCGGCAGACTTTGTGAAATTTTGTGGAATAAATACATCTTGAAATTTCAAACTTTTGAAGCAGAGTGGTTGTGCCGAGATTACTGAAACAGATTCCAGTATCATTTCCACAAAGAAATGTGTCAACAAGGAGACAAGACATAACATTAGAATGAGAACAGTTTATTAGCTGTATTTATTTATGTTTTAACATGTGTCATTGTATTTTACTGTGTACAATGTACAAAATTTGATGATATATTTAGTGAGTGTAATGGCAGGAATTTTGTACACACATACAAGCCTAAGGAAATAAAGATCCAAATCAAATTGCTTGAGATAGTTTTAAACTATACTATTTCTTACCTAGCTGGTCTAGTCACATCAGGCTAGTGAACTACTACATAACACTATCGCGCATGCGCTCTGAGGGTAATGACTGAGCTTGTAGGATGTCACCAGTTCTTTTACAATGCTCGCGATGAGTGAAAAAACAAACAAACAAACAAGCAAACAAAAACAATATCAAACTGTCTCTCTTAGACTGTGCTCAACTCTGTTTTCCAGCAAAAGATTTTTCCAATGCTACTTCTACACTTTTTTTTTTGCTATAACATTTTTTACATTGTAGCTTATTTTAATCATAAAAAGAATGTTCTACTTTTGGGTACAGATCTAGCTATTTGTATTGGTAAAAATAAACTTAGTCAGCAGAATAAGAGCTTTTTGATAGAATCAAACTATTCAATTTTTATTTTTGCCTTAAAATGTCAGCTTCTTTAAACAACTTGCTGGCTTTCTGTCAGTAGTAGGGAATTTGAAATATTTGCAATTTTTTTAGCGAGTTCAGTAAACCATACATACTCTGCAATCAGGTCCCTCGTATATGTTAATAGTTTCATTATTTGTATCTAGTAAAATTCATAAAATCCACTTGCTTGCAATATAATGTAATTTTCACTTTCAATTTCATCCTGCAAAATTAAATTTGAACCAACATTCTAGAATATGGGTATCATCACTAGCATAGGTTTTTTTTTATGTAGAATTACTTTCTGGCATTAAATTTTCAATTTAAGATAAATTTTAAAGGGTTAATTCTATTCTATCATTCTTGCAGAACAAGCTGAAGAAGGCTCTCGGTCTGAAACATCATTTGATTGAATAAAAACAACTAGCCTGTGTTTACAATTACTTCAAAAAGTTAACTTTGTTTAGCACAAACTACATAGTAATGAGCCTAATTTATATAATTGTCACTCTAGTTCTTCCATACATTAATCTTTGACTAATATGTTATACTATAAAGAAACTTTAACAGAACTTCCTGTAAGGTGGTGCATCAAATTTCTGCTGAGATCAAATCATACATTACAAAATTAATCAATAAAATTGTTTTTTACTTCAGATACATGTAAATTCAATCAAGGAAAGAGGAAATTTAGATGAGCATAGAAAACAGAATTATTCAAGAAAGAATCAGATCTTAGCTACAGAACCAGCTTCAATAAAGAAAGACGATAATATGCATTGAATTTGAGTGTTTCAGGAAGTAGAGGATTTATTCAAAAGCTAGCTCTATTTATTGAATGCACAAAAAGAGTATTAACTTAAAAATAAATTCAATAAGAGGTAAATCTGTCTTTATTGGCATTCATTCATCAAGGTAGATATGTGACAGTAATTAATTATAGAGCTTCCTTACTCTGAATGGATATTGCAGAGGAAGCATTTTCTATACAATCTCTTATAAGTAAACACTGAAACTCAGTTACTTGCAGTACTTTAATAAATTTGACTGACAAGACTGAAGGAAAAATGCCCAAAGAAACAAAAGTTCATATTATTTATGGATTCTTCTTTGTGCTCAATTACTGCATGGGAAGTGGATTTCTGAGTGTTCCTTTTGCCTTTGCTTACAGTGGCTACTTGGCAGCCATACCCACTGTCATCCTGGCTGCATTTGTTACTTGGATGGGCAGCGTATACACTTTAGAAGTAATGGCAAGAGCTCAGGTATTTACTGTTCTTTGATGAATTCTGTGAAATTTTTTTATTATAAAATCAAATTATTTAAATGAAAGGCTATAGAGAACTTGAGAGGAAGGACTGACCATGTGCTGACAGATACTGATGATGTTACCAACAACAACGTCTCTGGCAATGGCAGTAATGGAGGACTTATGCCTTTGTCACTGAACACTTCTCCAAGCTTCAAGATAAGCCAGCATCATCATTTTGAGGCTATGGACCTCTTTGAACTTTTCTTCAACAGATTCTTCAAGTACGTATATCTGGTGTTGCTATCAGCGGAGGCTTGGACTGCCATGTGGTCCTGTGTCACTGTAGCAGGAGTAGCCTGGGCAACTGAAATCCCCTTTCATTACATACACAGAAGTCTAGAATGCTCCAATGCAGCATTCCATCACCACTTTCTGCCTGGTGGGGGTTGTCTCTATGCCTATTATCTGAGCATCACCTTGTTTGGAGCTATTGTAATAACCCTCTTTGTTAGACTTGAAAGAGCAAGCATTCTTCCAGCTTCTCTTTGGTGTGTTGAGGATTCTTACAGTAATTGCCATGGTGGTCTATTGCATAACTAACCTCATTCTAGGAGGAGATGCTTGTCACCTCTCCTTCAATTTCTGTACAATTTATAATGTCAAAGGGTAGTGAATACCTTCACTTTCTAAATAATTACACACGTGGAGAATAACTTCATAGTCAGTTGACCAATAGACTCTTTATTTATTCAATCTCTCTTTTGCACTGAAAACAGTTTACTTGTTCTTTCAAATGCTAATACAATTCCCGTTTAATAATTTTCAAGATAAATAATACTAATGTAATTTCCAGTTTTAAAGTGTGATACTAATTCCAAATTATTCCCAAGATACTTGCAATACATACATCACTGAACTTCAAGTAAGGAAGATGTATCCTATATTTTGTCCAAATCAGCTGTATTCCCACTTACCCAATTCTGTGCACAATTTTCCTCAATGTTTGCACGGAACCACAGAGAGCCAGAAACTCCTAATGTCACGAACAAACCAGAAATAGTAGCTACAACTACAACAAACAAAGAACCAAGATAGTTCTTTTGTTTTATCGGGTGAATGAGCGATGGAACTCCAGAGACAAAAAGAAATGCATAGAAAATAAGTGGAATAGATTGCAACCAACCCTTTATGTCGAACTTTACAATAACTGATTCCATGTCAATATTGGCTACCTCAGTGCCATTACTCAGTTCTCTGACCTGGTCAGTTGTCAATTAGAAGTCTTAGCAAACTTGTTATAAGATGCTCAAATTCGTTGTCTTCATATATAGACATATTAATATCTTTCAAGCAAACAAAACTCCTCATATTTATTCTTGGACTGATTCATACACTATCGGAAAGTTTGACCAAGTTCTAAATAATAGTATGTGCCTCTCAGAGCTAACATAAGAGTATGATTTATGAAAATACAGGAAAAATTAATGACATTTGGTTTTTTCTAGCAGTAGCTACACTTATAGTGAGAGTATAATTAGAAAATTCCTTTACCATTGTATAATGTTGTATCCAACAGGCTGTCTTCACCCACCATTCCTACTCCATCCCACTGCAGATTCTTTCTTACTATATCCTTCTATTTCCAAGCATAGAGGCTATATTATCTTTCTACCCACTCTCAACTCACGTCATTGTTAATAACATCTACATCGTCATCATGAAACAGGACCTCTCCAGGAAGTCAGAATACAGGTTTGACTGGCTCATCCGGTTGGCTCTCAGGCTGTCAGCTGCCATGTTACCTATAGCCGCCAGTTTTGGATTGTCTAATTTAGTTTATGTCCTCATAGGAGGAGGGTTTTCTACAATGACCATTTATATCTGCCCATTTATTCTACAAGTTAAATCTATTCATGTGTGTATTAAGGAATTTGGAAACCATTGTGAAAATTCGATTGAGAAAAGTGTCGTTGGTAAGGTAGTTGCGTGTTTGAAAGACGTTCTGTTCGGCTCCCGTCGACTGTACACGACTCCATACTCTTATCCCGTCCTCAGCCACCCTGTGTGTGCAATAGCCCTTATAGCCATTGGATTATGTCTTGTAGGGCTTTTGATCATCAACTTCTTTATAGAGCCCAAGAAGATGTATTGCAACTGGAATTATACAAGCTTGTATGTCAATGAAACATTGGCTGTCTAGCTTTACGGTCTCCTGAAATGAAATGCCATCTTACATGTATTCATCATTTCATTTTACCTCTTGCTACACACTAGTACTCTGTCTATGCCACATGTTCAAATAATTGTCAAGTTTCATTCTTTGCTTTAAATTTGTTGTTGCTTTGACAAATTAATAAACAAAAGACCTCTAATATCAATTAAATGTGACATTTTGGTGATAAAAAGTACAATAATTTAAATACCACACACAAACACAACACACAGACCAAAGTACAAGTTATTCCTGATGGTAGTATCGAATCCAAGTTGTGTAAAAGTCCGGATGAGCCGCAGACATGACTGCTGTGTATGCAGTTTTCTTATTAAGCACAGGAGGAGTGGACAGGACATTATAGAGCCCCTGCCCACTAAGCCCTGCCCTAGTCATAGCATTCATGCTCCTGATGGCAGGATCCCTACGATCGTCATCAGGAGGAGGTGTGGTCCAGTGATCATAATTGGTCTCCAACACGAACCAAGTCCCTTTTGAAGTGTCAATTTTCTGAAGATCCACAAGTGCAATTCTGTCCCTAGTAATCACTGCTCCTTCACCTGGTTTGGCTCCTCCCACAATAATATAGCATGGCGCAATCAGGGGCTTGTCGGCGAGAAAAACTAACGCTTCATCGTAAGACATATCTTCTCTGTCAAGGGTATCTCGAATGTGGAAGGACACAACTGCATGTAAGCCGTCGGATAAAGCCTGTATCACATTCATCCATAGGCGTCCCTGGTCCCTCTCATCCATCGAAATTGTATATTTATAAGGCTTCTGACCCGTCAGAAGTCCCACGAACCCAGCAAATGTAGTCCCCGTATAGCTGGCCTTCCCATTCCTTTGAAAGTCCAAGGTTACAGTCATGTTCTCAATATACTTCACTATGGAGTAGTCCAAGTTCCGGGCATGATAAATTGTACCATTCAGTGTTTCTGCTACAATACTGGTACATGCTATCACACCTTCTTCTTCTTTGCCTTTCTTAAATGCAGTTATTTCATAGATGATATTTGCAAGCAATATATCCCCAGTGGTAACACCATCTAAGAGCTCAGCTATGCCTACTATTTCTTCATTGTAAGGTTCAGGGACATAATCCTCAATTTTCTCACCTATTTTTGATAATTCGTTTACGAGGGCTTCTGGAACAATGCGTTTTATGTCCTTCAAAATGCTCTCCAAGTTAGCCTCGTACGCCTTTACCACTTCTGTCCATCTTTCCTTCGGTGGGAGGTCAAGGTTAATAGTGAACCTTCTGGCCTGAATCGCGTCATTGCTGGCGCTAAAACAAACGTGTACAGCTGATACGAACACTACCAGGACACTCAACGTCTTCATTATTACTTCCTCAGCTCTGCGGTAGCCTTATTACTTACCTTTTAGGGGGATCCCATTACAGACCACACCCTTACATTCGTCGTGGGGGTGGGGCTAGTGTGGCAAAACGACACCCTTTACCAAACCATTGAGTACTGTGTGTTGTTCTAACTTTTGCCTAGGGGACCTGGTCCCCTTCTCAGTGGCTTCTTGAGACACATTTTATTTGTATCAAGACTTTAATTCCGTGACACAGCGTTGCTTACTATTGACAAACAACTTGTGAGTTGGTACCCTGCCAAACTGCACAAGAAACAAGTCAGGTTTTTTTCCCCTCTGGACAATGCTGGCCATGCTGAAGTTTAATAAAGAAGACTTGCCAACTCTTCAAATTGTATATGCAGTTCACTACTGCATCAATATATAGCAAGATTTTAAATCATCTCGTTAGCGTAAACTAGAGCAGTCGGACAGTTAGAATGTATGTAGGCATTAAAATCAACTATGTATCAAATAAGAACTTAGTGCACATAAAAATCAGACACTGTGCAAATAAGAAAGATGTAATAAATAAAAAAAATAATCAAGAATTATAAAAGCGAACCCAGGTCTTGTAAACATCTGGGCTAGCTGCTGACATTACGACTGTGTAAGTTGTCTTGTAGTTAAAAACTGGAGGTATAGACAGGACATTGGTGAGGCCTTGCTCACTCACTCCAGCCATGGTTAAATCATCCATGGCCTTCACTGCTATATCTCGACGGTCGTCATCAGGAGGGGGCGTGGTCCACCTGTCATAATTGGTTTCTAAGACATACCAAGACGCTTCATTGGAAGCGTCGAGCTTGTGCTGGTCCAATGAAACAAGCCTGTCTCTTGTGATTACCACGCCTTCATTGGAATTGGCCCCTCCCATAATGATGTAACTCGGAGCAATTAGTGGCTTGTCCGCCATGAATTTTACAGCACTGTCAAAGTCCAGATCGTCTCTAGTGAAAACGTCTCTCACTCTGAATGCTACAGCACCTTGTAAGCCTTCACTCAACAAAAGCTCCACTAAATTCATCCATAATCTGCCTTTATTTCTCTCATCTAAAGAAATGGTGTATTTATACGGCTTTTGGCCAGTGACGAGTCCCACGTAACCTGCAAAAGTTGTACCAGTGTACACTGTCTTCCCTTCTCTCTGAAAGTGCACTGTAATGGTCAAATTCTGGAGGTACTTCACTAGAGAATAGTCCATATTCCTAGCATGGATTACGCTACCATTCACTGTCTCTGCCACAATACTAGTACAACCTATGTCCCCAGACACTTCCTTGTTACCATGGTTGTAGGCAGTGAGTTCGTAGTAAAGATTCCCGAGCAAAACGTCAAAACGAAGAGATTGTGGGTATCTCAAAGGCCGTAAATATGTCATAAACCTTGACCTCCCACCGGCCGCGCATTGGGCTGAAGTTGCTCGTGCTCACGGAGACGGCATTAAAATTCTCAGCAAGGTTATCAACAAACATTCCTTCACTCACCACTGATACAGCGTCGGCAAGCACCTGAGGCACATGTTTCTTGATAACCTTGCTGAGAATTTTAATGCCGTCTCCGTGAGCACGAGCAACTTCAGCCCAATGCGCGGCCGGTGGGAGGTCAAGGTTTATGACATATTCTTTAGCTAGCTTAGCGTCGTCACCGAGCACCACACTGACCCAACCACTAGCTGTGGTCAACAAAACTAGACAGATAACAAACTCCATTCAATTTGATAGTCTCTCACTGCATCGCCAAACCCTTTACCAACAATAATTTAACAATTTATAATGATATTCATAAATCCCTGTTGCTTAGCAATGAACCAAATCCTTAATTGATTTTGTGAACAGAACACCCTGAGGTTCCACATTGTTCTCAGTAGCAATATTGGACTCCTCACCCATCTTCATTATTATGTACTCTAATTAATAACATGTCTTCCTCACATCTACCACAACAAAAAAAAAAGATCACTTACAACTGTAAAAATAGGAGGATTATAGCACATTTTTAACATGTCGTATTATACTGTGGAACAAAATTTAGCATGTCTGTGATTTGTGTGTGTGTGTGTGTGTGTACATGTTGAAAGTTTGTATACGTGCAATATTTGGTGATCGCTACGATATGAGTAGTACGTGAAGTTGTAAAACTTCTTTTAAGAATTTACTCACTATTAAAAATGCAAGATTAGTCTAGACAAGTTCAGACATCATACCTCAAGTGACATTTGCCACATGTGTACAGACAATTTGCCACTGTCTCAACTTTGATATCTAAATATGTTTACACACAAGTATAAGGTGCATAAGCTAACTAGTCCTACGTGTCTAAATGTCTACAATGTCTAGAAACTTCCATCACACACTCCAAATCTTCCTGCTGGAGTCCTGAATTGTCACGGACTGTAATATCGAATCCAGGTACCGTACAGCTCAGGATGTGAGGCTGACATGATGGTGGTGTAGGTAGTCTTGTTGTTGAAGACTGGATGAATAGAGAGGACTTTGTACAATCCATGAGCGCTCACATTGGCTCTAGTCATTTCTTCCATACCTTTCGTGGCTGGGTCACGTCGATCGTCTGAGGGAGGAGGTGTGGTCCATCGATCGTAGTTGGTCTCAAGCACATACCAGGTTCCCTTAGAGGCATCGAGCTTCCATTTGTTCACGAAAATCGTTCGGTCTCTAGTTATGACCACACCTTCGCCAGATTTGACTCCACCCATTGTCACATAGCAAGGCGCTATGAGGCTCTTATCAGCCATGAAACGTACGGCATCATGAAAGTCGAAGTTATCCTGGTCCAGAGCATCTCGAATGTGAAAAGAAATGGTGGATTTCAGACCATCAGTCAAGGCATCAGCGATGTTTTCCCAGAATGTACCCTGATGCCTTTCATTTAGTGAAATAGTGTATTTGTAGGGTCTTTGACCAGTCAAAATACCCACTAGACCTGCAAATACTGTGCCAGTGTAAGCTATCTTTCCAAATCTTTGGAAATCTACCATTATAGTGACATTCCTTAAAGTATTCACGAATGGGTAGTCTAAATTCCGTCCATGGACGATGGTTTTATTCACTGCCTCAGCAACTATACTCGTACAGCCAACGCCATATTCAACCGGTCTGGTTTTGTTCCTTTCCTTGTAAGCTACCAGTTCATAAAATATGTTTCCCAGTAGAACTTCTTCTATAGTGCAATTACGCAAATTTCTTGCGATGCCTTTAATCTCCTCGTTGTATGGATAAGGAACGTACTTTTCCACATCCCGACTTATTGCGAATATAGCGTCTTTGACGTCTTTCGATACCGAGCTTTTCAGCAGCTTGAAAAGTTTCGTAATTGCTGTTTCGTAACTTTTGGTCACCTCAGTCCACCTCTCCTCTGGCGGAAGGTCTAAGTTTATAGTGACTCTAGGAACCCGAGCGCCATCGGTGTTTGCTGCTCCCGTAACGTACGAAATTCCCAGCACCAAACTCGCCACAATAGCAGCCTGCATGGTTGTGATTGGTTGATCATAAATCCACAGGCAGCAGTACTTTTGTACACATTTACTGCTAGTTTATAAGTGGGCGGGGCTAGGACGTTCTCGAATAACGGGTAAAGGATCATTGCGCACAGAGTATTAGACAAGTCGCCAGAGGAAGCACAGACATTACTCGGTCCAAACGCTCTCCTTGTTTGTATGTCTTCGTTTCGAAAAATAAACGTGAAAATATGGATGGAAGAGAAAGGACTTCTTTCATCACAAATAGAAAGAAGGCGTATAGAAGGTATTTCGAGTGCAAATACCAGTAAGATAAACTCGTCAACTCTTCAAAGCAACAGAATTGTAAGGAAAAGTAAGAGTCAACCCGCTACAGCTTTATGTTCAAAACGTGCAAAACGAGATAGGAGTACAGGAATCACAGAACTTAAACTTAAGAAGGAAAAAGAAGCAGTTCGATTTTCCAGCACAGACTGTAAACATTATACTAGCAGCAGAGGTACGCGCCAAAATGCAATCACTAAATCTCTACCCGTACCCATATCGAATGAACGTGCATCCATTTTAAAAGGAGGATTTTGTGACTGCATTCCCTTCATAGACATTAAAAAAGTGAGAGCAAAAGACAAGAGTGATGCCAATAAAGTGCCAGTTGTACCCGTATTCGTGAGAAGAAGTAGTACACCTAATACAGAGTCGATCAGGTTGCATCGTATACAACAGAGAAAATTAACTGTCGTAAGCTATCCGACAATCAGTACCACCGCTACGTCGGTAGCGAAGACGGAGGAGGAGGCTCACGCTACCGTAAAATTGCTGCGCGCTCCGAGAGCGCCGAAGATTGTAAGGGTAGCACTGAATTTGTCGCTTGGTGGGGGTCAGGAGACATCTTAGAAGAGGAAGAAAGGAAGGTGTGATAACCTGTTTCGTGCGCTTAGGTGTCAACAGTGTTAATTATGTGTTTATAATAATGATGCAGTCAGAATGAAATGTGGACTTTTTACAAAATTAAGTGATATTGATGATAGAACTGCCGAGCCTCTCAAACGGCTGTTGGTTGACACTATTTGCACGGTACATATGATTTCAAATAATTGGTTGGTGGGGGGGGGGGGGGGGGGGGGGGGGGGGAGGAGGAGGCTAGGAAATGCTAGAACTCTCTTTATAAAAACAGCAACTTTCCAAGAAAAGCAAGTGGACACAAGATTTTGTTGCAAACGATTGAGTCCCCCCCCCCCCCCCCCCCCACCCCCCCCCCCCCCCTTAACTCGTTCTAGGAGCTAGCAGAGTATTAGTTAAAGAAACTGCAACAACAAATGACAAAAGAACCAAGTATGTGTCACTTCAATCTTTTTTAATTTTACTTTATTTTTTTAATGCCAATACTAATAAAGGAAAACAACAATAATTATTTTGTAACCACTTAACATTTTGAAGCTGGAAATAAAACTATATTTAATATATATATATATCGGCAGTATTAGTGTTACAAAGAGAGCTGTTGTGGTTTAATCTTGTGAGGTTCTTCTTGATTAATAATTGCTTGCTTTATTTCAGTGGTGGTGGGTGTGGTCTCAATTGTGAGAGGAATAGCGCTTCTTCTCTGGGGATAGGCTGACAGTACCATTGGGGAAGTTGCCGGAAATTCTTCTGGTCAGCCTTTCTTCCTCACGCTCTAGGTTCTGCAAACACAACACAAAAATACAAGTATGCTTTCAGTCAACTGATTTCTCATTCTAACCTATGTACCAATTCTAGTAGGTAAGGGACACCACTCATACCTACCTATTCTAGTAGGTAAGGGACACCACTCATACCTACCTATTCTAGTAGGTAAGGGATACCACTCATACATACCACTCATACATACCACTCACTATACATACCAATTCTAGTAGTAGGGGTCACCACTCATACACCACCTACCAATTCAGGTGGGTACCAATCATACCAATTAATCATATAATAATAATATTATTGCTGTTGCTGATATAATAATGATGTGCTTCAGCACAAATGGCGAGCGAGCTATTGTGTACAGTAATTCACACAAGGTAGAATCTGATAAAAGATTGATTACAAAACCTGTATACAAAATGGCTACATTCATCTAGTTTGCCTGAAAACATCTTAGATCCTGTTCACCTAGTTTTAGAAGGCATCATTCAGTTCATTTAGTCTACGTAGCCATTCCTGATAGCTTCACCTAAATGACCAGTGTTCCTGACTAAAAGCACTCCAGTTACTAAAAATGGCCGAGTTTTTAAATGACATATGGTAAGGGGTTTCAATGCCATAGTAACCACTCTCCACAACTATTAGACTTGGAATTTTTTTTTCCATTAAGGATTTACTGCACAGTTTATAGTCTTACCCTCAAGGTGGCCTGCTTACTATAGCAGTAGCTGAAAAAGCTGTGTAAAGCCGGCAGTTACGTGTGTAAAGGCAGCTACGCTGTGCTATTCTTTAGCTAAGCAGTAGCTGTAACACTCTACACCTTCACACACTCACATGTTGACCGGATATACCAACACAAGATTTATTTTCATGATTTGACTAATGGACAATAGATTTTCTAGGAAGAACAATGCTGTTGCGTAGGGTTATAACTATGAAAACAGCGCATTAGCCAAGCTGATTTACCACCGCCGCTAATTCCAGTAGAAAATGAACTCTAAGTTTGTTAGACATAATTGCATCTGCAAAAAAATCATGTATGTCAGACACAACCGAATCAAAGGGGGTAAACAATTGATGATACAGGTAAAGATCGTTAAACCAAAGGATTCCGTTTAGTGGAGTACGGAGACGGGGTCGACCACCAAGCAAACATAAAAATGCGAGGGTAAATGGCATACGTACATCCACACACATATATAAACAAACCCCCCATTCTCAATTTGACATCACTGTATAGTGTCTCGCTCGCTCGCCAATTAAGCAGTAACAACGGTGTGTATTCATGAATAATTTATCAGCTGACCCAGTTGGTAAAGTATCACCAGATGAGTTGTTAAAGTATTTGTTAGTAGCAAGTTGGTAAGTATCATCAGTAGCGAGTTGGTAGAGTATTGCCAGTAGCTAATTGGTAAAGGATCATCAGTAATGGTTTGGTAGGGTGTCAAGTATTAAAAAAGAAAAGAAAGATACTTTACAAATCAGTTAACTGATTTGTAAAATTTCTTTTTTTTAATACTTGGGTCAAGAAAAATTAAGTGAGAAAAAGGGGGACTGATATGTAAGTTAAAACAACATTGAATAAAAATACACGATACTTCCTGCATTCCTAAATTGCAAAAGTTAGTTCATCAAGTGTCACTGTGTGGCGGGATACTTGCAAGTGTCACTGTGTGGCGGGATACTTGCAAGTGTCACTGTGTGGCGGGATACTTGCAAGTGAAAAACAAAAAAAATAATAAAAAAATTAAAATAAAACAACTTGCAAATACCCCATCACACAGTGGCACTTGACGTATTGTAAAGTAAGAATGCAGTAGCATAAGTTATTTTTATTCGTGGCTATCATTCTCTACCATTGGTTAAGGTTACATCAGTCTCCCTCTCTTGCTCTCTTTTTTTCCCCTGAACTATAGCTCAGCTTTTCTTATCCCCCTCCTTTCCTTTCTTCAGTCTTTCTTCTTGAGTCATGGAGTCTCTTCTCCTCCTTCGTCTATCTCTCTCCTGCTTCTGAATCTCTCTGTCCTTCTATCATGTGGATTGTGGATTTACGTTTCGTGAAACTTTAGCCTTCCCTTTTGTAACCTATGCTGCCTTATCTCGCCGACTCCACCTGCTCTTGGTTACAATAAACTGAATGTGACAACACTTTTTACCCATTCAGGTAATGATGATGCTTTACCAAACCGTTTAAACACACGAAGTATTCATGAATACACACCCCGACGTCGGTCACCACCATTGTCGTTACTGACACACACGCGTAAAGTTAATGAATTGCTGTACACACACACTAACATAGACAGTCAACCTACCTCTTCTCCATTGGGTGTCACCCGGTTGACTACTGTAGCTCGATGCTCCTGGCGGCCTCCATTGGTCTTGGCTTTCACAGACTCTTCCCATCGAGCAGCGAGAGCGGAGCGTGCCTTGGGCTTGAGTTCATCCAGCTCATATCTCTTCCTCTCCTCCCTCATGCGAACACCTTTCTCTCTTCTCTCTCGGCTCTTCTCTTCGTTCTTGCGAGCCATTTCCTCAAAGTTCTGTCGTATTTCATCCTCTGTGAGACGTGACTCCTCTACTTCATGCACTCTCATGCGATAGTTTCTAATAGAAACAAAAAGAAAATGAAATGCATTCAATAGTTATCCAAACCAAGCAAGAATTATTTACTACAAAAACAAAACAAAAACAAAAAACAAAACAAAACAAAACAAAAAACTCCCAATTTAAATATCAACATCAGAGGGGGGACATTGGGAGGGGGGGACATTAGTGTGGTGGGGGTATATACTTACAGATGTGTACACATGCAGCATTTACAAATAGATCAACCATAAGATCTAATCCTCTTTATGAGTTCTATTTAGTGCTTCTTAACAGTGAAAATTACGAGCAATATCCAGACCCCTCCATCACTGCCAGTACAAATATTGGGATGATATTGGACAGCTAAACCAGAGAACGCAGTTAGTAACTGATTTTTTTTCTCCAGCCATTCAGTTCAAGCACATCAATTTATTACCTTATGTACATAAGAGGAAGTAATTGTGGGTAAAGAGGGGAGGGAAAGTCCCAGTGTTCCCCCCCCCCCCTTTCTGTACCAAACACTCATGAATATAAAATGGCTTAGTACACTAGAGTGTGGACAACTTGCCTCGTTACACTTCATACTAAAAAGTGTTAAAAACAACACACACACACACACACACACACACACACACAAGAATTTGTCATTAGTATTCCTATGAACTGCATACACTGGAAATAAATTAATGGGCTTCACAAGCAGCACCTACTGATACAATTCCACCTTACCTAATTTCACTTTCTATCTTCTCCTTTGTCTTCCTCTTCTGCTCTTCTTCTTCCATTTTCCTCCTTTCGGCCCTCCTCCTCTCTTCCTCTTGTCTAGCTGCCTTCCTTCTCTCATACTCGGCCACCTGAGCGTCAGTCATGCCTTTCTTCTTCTTCTCTTCCATCCAAGCTATCCACTCCTCTATGGTCAATTCTAGAAGCACACAAATAGCAACAGTCAACGCTGCCTGCAGTCATATGACACTTAAATAAAGCACACTCGTGATGTGCTTAGCACAAATGGCACGCAAGCTGACCTGTAACTGAAGCAAGCAGAAAATTTAAATTTGAATGTGAGCCACTAATAACGATCGTTAGTTAACTGGTTGCTTTTAGATTTTTTTACACAACACTTTCTCACTGAATCTACCAGCACAAGACTTACATTGTATTCAGCCTTTTGTGACTTTACGTTATTGGACAATGAATTTTCAAGTAAGAGCGATTCTGTTGGTGGGGCATATAATATACTGCAGCGTAACTAAGAACTTACCACCGCCAGAAATTCAAACAGAAAATTACTCCTCAATATAAACACACACACCAAAATCTCATGGAGACTCGTTTGTGAGGGGCTTGCTTCACTCGTAATTATTTTAAATTCTATATGGAAAAGGATCATCAAAGTTATAAACACCTCTAAGTGTTTGCTGTTAACTCTTGCAACATTTCATAGTTCTTTACAAATCTCAGCAGTTCACTAGTAATGAATGAAACACTGCTATATGATGCAGCAAGATGTAAGGAACAAATGCATGTAAATTAAAGCTCCATGTACTTGCATTGTGCACTTATTTCAGTTCAAATTCTAGGAACAGTGACATTATTTCTCAAAGGTGACAAGGAAACACATTTGTCAGAGTGAGGGGCAAGCTGTCGTCACAGGGCAAGCTGTCGTCACACGTCAGTTGGCGCTTTAGTGCTAATTGGTGTGAACATTAAACAACAAGTAACCCTAATTAGCACCCAGGATTTGTTAATTCACACCTCCAAACTGCCAACACTTCCCTTGATTCCCCTAGAGAATTCCTCTCCCTTTCCAGTTTCTTTCTACCATTTCATTAATTGGGTCAATAATTGAGTACAACATGCAAATGACTTGTGTATTATGTGTAGTTTGTTTTCCTTTAGGTTGGCCATCCTCCTGCAGGAGGCGCCTGGTTACTGTGGCCAGCCTTGATGTATAGCTGGTATGCCTCACTATTCCACCTACCCAGCATCTTGATTGTGGCATCCCCGATTCCCCTGCTCGCTGCGGTTGTAGCTGCCCCGCTACGGAAGCTGTGACCAGAGTATGGCGTGCTGTCCACCCCTGCTGATGCCAGTGCTGTCCACCCCTGCTGATGCCAGTGCTGTCCACCCCTGCTGATGCCAGTGCTGTTCACCCCTGCTGATGCCAGTGCTGTCCACCCCTGCTGATGCCAGTGCTGTCCACCCCTGCTGATGCCAGTGCTGTTCACCCCTGCTGATGCCAGTGCTGTCCACCCCTGCTGATGCCAGTGCTGTCCACCCCTGCTGATGCCAGTGCTGTTCACCCCTGCTGATGCCAGTGCTCACCCCTGCTGCCAGTGCTGTCCACCCCTGCTGATGCCAGTGCTGTCCACCCCTGCTGATGCCAGTGCTGCTGAGGTGCCCAGCTGATGCAGTGCTGTTCCCCGTGCTGACCCCCCTGCTGATGCCAGTGCTGTCCACCCCTGCTGATGCCATGCTGTCACCCCTGCTGATGCCGTGCTGTCCAGCTGATGCCAGTGCTGTCCACCCCTGCTGAGGCCAGTGCTGTCCACCCTGCTGATGCCAGTGCTGTCCACCCCTGCTGATGCAGTGCTGTCCCCCCCTGCTGATGCCAGTGCTGTCCACACCCTGTGATGCCAGCTGTCCACCCCTGCTGATGCCAGTGCTGTTTCACCCCTGCTGATGCCAGTGCTGTCCACCCCTGCTGATGTCAGTGCTGCTCTGACGCTCTCCCACAAACCTTGTCCTGTGAGTGGTCTTCCTCTTGAAAGATGATGGCCAGCTCTTCTCGTGACCAGGTAGTCCACCATGGCAGTCACTGGCACAACGGTCCCCCTGTCTTGCCTACAAACACATCCACGCCCACCCGGAAGGGGTCCGTCTTTGATGCCTTTAGTTTCACCCTTACCACTGTTGGGTGGTTCATTGATCCAGAGCTATATCCTTGAAGGCCAAATGCCGGGTTTCGTCGAAGGCCCCATCAGATGGAATGGTTATTTCTCCCGATCGTAGGAATCCACGAAGCAGAGTGATGCTGCTGCTCATAGCATTTTTTTGGTTCCAAGCACGCCCCTTGTATGGACCACACTTCTTTCATGATGCGTAGCAGTTCAACGGTAATCAGCTGTCTTGGAGCCACTTTTTTTTCGTGGCTGCTTGTGTCCGCGTTGCTAAGTACCGGCCCCGGTGCTGGCCCCCCTCCTTCCGCCATAGTTTTCCATACGCTGTGTTAGCCCTAGTCTTACACTGGTGTTGAAGTTTAGCTTCAGACTTTCACTGTGTAGCTCACACGTATTGCTATCCACGTTGTGCTGTACTGCTCATGTGCTTCCCCTGTAGGGGGCCGCCTCTTCCGCTACACTGACCCCTATCTCCACCCCTTTTGCTTACACTCTTGGCTCTTCCGTTAACCTCTTTTAATGTACCATTAAAGTACGATCTCCAATACTTAATAATTTTGGGTTTCTGCTCTTCTATTGAGAAGTGGGCAAGCGGAAAGTTGATCACTAACGAGATGTAATTGCTTGTGTTCCAGTTTGCCAAGGGAGTTTTGTTCAAGAAATGCCCCCTCCCCTCTTCCTATGATAGCAGTAGTTATAGTCTTAGTGGTTGTTGTTAGCTCTTGCAACATTTCATAGCTCTAATAATAGCAATTTTTCTCATTCTTACAGCCAATAATATTGTTAATTAAAGCTTAACCCGATGTTTCAACTTCTAGCCGAAGTCTTCTTCAGGGGTCAACTGTGTTGAACTCTCTGTGGTGATATACTAACACAATGTAAACAGCAAGACTTCTGGAGGGTACGCTTACTGTCTACTATATCCTACTATATTCGGCAAGAAGTCGAAACGTCGGGTTAAGTTTTAATTAACAATATTATTGGCTGTAAGAACGAGAAAATTTGCTATTATTATAATTATTTCAGCCGAGAATAACTGAATCATTCATAGTTCTTTACAAATCTCAATCACTAGTAATTAATGAAACACTGCTATATGATGCAGCAAGACGTAAAGGATGCAAATGCATGTAAGATGTGGTTAATTAGGCAGCATTTAGGCTTGACATGAACGTGTTTCCACACACGAATTTGACATCAGCTAGGCTTGCATCTGAAACTTTGGAACCACTAAAACATCTTATCTTTGAAATTTTTATTTACTGTTTTTTAAGGTTGTTTCTACTTCTATGACGTTTTCTCCCAGAGATTTCCTAATTACCCCATATGTTCCCCTCTTACAGTTTGTGGGGAACTGGATTCAACAAACTATAGACTAATAATTTGTGCTCTTGTGTGCTCTTTAATACCAGAGCAGACTTTGTATCTGGTTGCTAGTTAGGAGCCTGCCTGACTTTCAGGTGAGACTGCTCTTGGTTGTAATTGTACATCACCACTGTAAGCCAGCCAGCAACATTTGTGGCTAGTTTGGAGCCAGGCTGTTTTAAAATGGGCTTGTAGTTTGAAAATGGTCTGTAACATTATAAGTGTGTATACAAGATATACCAGATTTTCATTCAACACCCACTATACTATCTTGCTAAGGTTCCCACCCATCCTACCTTGCACATCTCCTTGCTCCTTCTGTCTGGCCAGTCTCTCTTGCCTCTCCTTCTCTTTCCTTTCTTTCTCTTCTCTTTGTCTCTGGGCATACAACTCCTTACCAATCTGAGTCTGCTTCACTTCATCCTCCTTAGACTGAAAAAAAAAAAGAAAAAAGAAAAGGAAAAAAAAGAGGAAATATTATACATATAATACTTGTTGCATGAGTCAGCGTAAATATGGGGAGACATTTAATGAACATGTTCATGTGTAAGTATTTTCACGAGTGAAGACAAGTGACAACACAAGTGTGAGAGTGAATTATCATTCTTATATCGTGCGACGAGTGTAATAAATTGTTTATTATACAGTGGATATTTTCCATAACAGGAAACATTCTGAGGTATTTCCGCCATACTTCTGAAAATGGAGCTACCCAGAACCACGCCCACGCGCATTGGAGCGTTCAATATGCAGCTTTTACCATGGGCAAATATCGAATGCTCATGTGATGTGGAATATTCAAGGAAAGCATCCGATGTATAATAAATAAAATACAGGTTTAATGAACAGCTTGAAGTAATGGTGAAACCAATTGACTCAGCTTCCAGCACATGATCCATTGAGATTTCCCACAGCTAATCTACAAAGTAAAAGTAACTCTTGGAATAAAACAGCTAACACTGGAAGAGGATGATAGTTTGCCTCACAATAGCACCTCGTACAGAACTACCAAACGAGACCAGAAGGTGCAAGTTTGTAACCACAACAGCACAACAGCTGCAATAGAGTGATATACACACAGATGCTGGGAAGTAGTGGGTTGCTAGCTCACATACATGTATAGCACCAATAACATTCAAATTACTGTCACATGACCTGGGAATTGTGTTGTTAAAGCTCAGAGGCTGCGGTACCAAAAAAAACAACAACAACAAAACAAAAACAAACAACAACAACAACAACAACAACAACAACAACAACAAAAAACCAACAACAACAACAAAACAAACAAAATCTGTCACATGACTGTATGACTGGGGAACTGTGGGTTGTCATAGCCCAGACTAAACTGCAGTACTACTAAAACTGTCACATGACTGTCACATGATTTGCTAAGAACAAACCTTTATGAGGGACTGCAGCTCATTGTCCAGATTCTGCAGAATAATGTCCGTGGGGTCCACGGCGTGGGACTGCTGAGCCTCTAACTGCTCTCTCTCCAGAGCCTCCATTTTCTCTTGGAACTCACGCTCAATTTCTTGCCTAAACACACATACAAACATAACATACTAGCGAGTATACACACAATGCAATCTTATACACATGCTGAAAACCTAACGTATTACACATGATCTTTCACACACACATTGCACACACACATATATATACCTGTACACACACACACACTTGTACAAACACTTTAAAGGTGCATATGTACACACACATATACTTACCTGTGCACACACACACACACACACACACACACTTGTACAAACACTAAATGTGCAAAGTGCTGCTACTAAACTGACAGTTTAAAAAATAAAGTGAAAACATGCAGAGAATGTTATGAAAGACTCCCAGAACTGATTCACACAACGAAGTGACAGCCAGCTAACTACGAAGTGACAGCCAGCTAACTACGTTTTGTGATGAAGCAACTGAAGCCCATGCCATGCCATGCCCGCCCAAATCCATTCCCTGCTGTGCTTGTTGCCAGGGTTAAACTGACTCCTCCCAATGTACTCCCAAAGTGTGTTGTTGTTTTATTATATGCATGTGACCTCTAAACCCCCTTCCCCCTAAGGCATTATTTACGGCTGGCCTACATTCCCAAGAAATACAATCATTGATTTAATTATCTGTGACAGCTCATTAACCCTCAGCGGGCATGCCCAGAGGGTTACAGCAGTCCTAGTGTCATTCTGTCACTCTGTCAACAGGCACTTCTGGAAGGTAGGAACCAGCCAGGCTCTGAAAGCGGCATCAAACAGCAGTATTTCACAAAGTAAGTTCTTTTAATATGCCAGAATTTTGATTTTGGACTTCATTTTCCAGAAAAAAGAGAGTCTTTCCAGAGCCATCGTAGGCTTACAGCGGGAATCGCCCCTTAAAAAACTTGCTTGTCACGTGAGCCAGCTTGCAAATCACTTTTAAATAGCTAACAATTACATGCATTCAGCGTGAGGTGTTGCGTTGTGTAGTTGTTGAGTGAGCGAATACCTAACCTGAAAGTCTCTGGATCGAACTCGTCGACGCTTTTTTTTTTTTTCATCCCGTTTTTTTCTTTTGTCTTCTTGCCTTATTTTTCTTTATTTTCCTCTTTCTTTCTACTGTTTTTATTTCTTTCCTACCTTTTCCTTTCTTCTCTTTCTTTCGTGTACTGTTTTTCTTTTTTTCTTCTTCCTTTTTCTTTTCTTCCTACCTTTTTTCATTCATTCCTCTTTCTTTTGTCCCTCTTCATTGTCTTTTTCTCTTTCCTGCCTCTCTTCGTGCCACTTCTCTTTCTTTTTTTGTTTCTACACTTTTCCTTTGTTATTATTTTCTTTATCATACTAGCTAACTAGCGCTGAGGGTTTGCATTTCAGTGCTCTAGTTCTAACTGCAGCTGCAGAAACTGTAACTCTCTCTCTCTCTCACCACTGTATTAACTCACAATGTCTTAGTAACCACTGGAGTAGCCACCTAACTCTACACACATACAGTCAGTAAAGCAACAACTCAACTTAATGACACACTCACTGGAGTACGGGTGGGGTGACAATTTATGCTGGATTAAATGTCTGATCTAGCGGGTGATTTGTCCAAAGAATAGAGCAAGTGATCCAGTGACACCTTACCAGCCCACACCACTCTCCTGTTGAACCAGCCCACACCACTCTCCTGTTGAACCAGCCCACACCACTCTCCTGTTGAACCAGCCCACACCACTCTCCTGTTGAACCAGCCCACACCACTCTCCTGTTGAACCAGCTCACACCACTCTCCTGTTGAACCAGCCCACACCACTCTCCTGTTGAACCAGCCCACACCACTCTCCTGTTGAACCAGCCCACACCACTCTCCTGTTGAACCAGCCCACACCACTCTCCTGTTGAACCAGCCCACACCACTCTCCTGTTGAACCAGCCCACACCACTCTCCTGTTGAACCAGCCCACACCACTCTCCTGTTGAACCAGCTCACACCACTCTCCTGTTGAACCAGCCCACACCACTCTCCTGTTGAACCAGCCCACACCACTCTCCTGTTGAAGCTATAGTGCCAGTCAAATAGGAGAAAGTGCATACCACTAGTGCCCATGCCCTCTCACTGCCTGCCCACCTAACAACCAACCCCCTCCAGCTGCCCCGCCTCCTCTTCACCACTAACTTCACCACACCAATATAACTTTGCTGACTTTCCCAGACACTACAGTTCTATCCAGCAAGAGTGCTTTAAACAAATAACTACAAAAAACAAACTCACGCCTCCATGCTCCGTCTCTTAGAAACTTCTTCCAACGACACTTTAGGCAGTGACACTTCTTCTGCTGAAGGATGAGACTACACAACAACAAACAACAACAAACAACAAAAATAGTGATGATAAAAACAATCACAAAAAAAACAGAGGGACACAGCTACTAGAGGATATTATAACAATATGATTGCACCACTCATTCTATTCTAAGAGTTCTATTGAAGAGACAGCAAACAGAAGTCCGATAAACCCATTCCTACACCCACACAGAAACCTACTCAAAATAATAACACTGCCAAACTTTACACACTGAAAACCTGAAATATTAGTGTCTGCATGCCTCAGAGGGTGTGGTGTTACTAGAGAGAGCTACAAAGTGCTACAGGCAACGTGAGGGAAACCTTTCAACTATAAGGTCAAAGACACGAGGTACGTACCTCCAAGTTGAGTGTCATTAAGTCTGAGGTTAATGTGTGTATGCTACTAATTGGAAGTGTTTGTAAAAAGACAATCTCACGTGACTAAGTTAGGTCACATTACTGAATTATGTCCACTAAATGACAATTAATACAGCCAAGCACAAGATAAAAACACAAGATAAAAAATATAGCTGCAAGATTGCCAGAATGAACATTTAGAAGAGAAAAAATTAGGGCAAGCTACTGGATGTCAAACCTTTCAAACACACACACACACACACACACACACACACACACACACACACACACACACACATTAACACGAGTTCTCTCACACAAGCTTGTGGCAACGACATTCCCTTTCCAAGATTTACCTGCACATGTTACATAGTCAATGAAAGCAATCACTCCGTAAAAACAACCTGTTATATCATAGCTTGATTGATTGATTAATCCTGAATACAGAGATAGTGAGTGAACGATACAGTGTAGCTACAGTGCAAAAGAATTAAAAAAAAAAAAAAAAAAAAAAAAAAAAAAAAAAAGGTTGGCCTACTATTAGCGAGTGACAGCACGGGCAACCTGTGCTATTTACTCATACTAACACACTCAGTGAGTGTCACATATATCCGGCAGAGTCTACCAGAGTGAGCGGGTGATAACACTCTAGAGACTATTAGCTGCGACTATCTAAACATCTCGACAGACACATTGGATTACATGGCTACTGAGCATGCTCACTCAGCTGCATCAGTGCATACCTGGTTACTATGACAACGTTCCAGGTTGGAGTCCCTGGATAATTCCTGGAATCCAAGACTTTGGCTTTTTATTTATTTATTTGAACGATTACCACACCCACTTTGAAGCACATCACTGCTGGTGAGTATGATGAGCCAGTCTTATTGTGTTCTCTCTCTCTCTCTCTCTCTCTCTCTCACACACACTCTCTCTCTTTCAAGAAAAAATTCACTTACACAGGCATGGCCTCAAAACACACTGAAGGTAAGACAGAAAAACTGAAGAATAGATAGCAAGATTTGAATCATCGATACCTTTGTTATACACAGTCACACACATACATACACTGGAACTCCAATTGGAACTTGGCTATAATCTTTCTGGAATTCTTTCCTTTCTTGAGAAACTTTTAAGGAACTAGAATCCATTGGATCCGTCTGAGTCGATAACGAAGTAACAGTATAGGATTACAGGGGCTAGCTCGGCCCTACGCTCCCTGAGCTATCTATACACTGGGACGGGTAAAGATCAGGGAGTCTTGTGTGAAACATGGCGGTGTAAAGATGTGTATGCATGTGCTATACATGATGACTCCTCACTTCACACACAAGAATACGCACACACACACACACACACACACACCTTTCTCTTGAGGTCCTCCTGCTCCAAGAGTTGCCTCTTTTTATTCTGCTTGTCTTTGATCTCGAATTCTTGGAACATCTCGTTAATGGATGCCATTTCTCCCTCAAACAAACTGTCCAACTCATCCATCTTGCTAGGACTTGTCCTGGAACTACAACAATCAACAACAACAATAAACAACAACAACAATAAACAACAATAAACATAGCTGTTGCATTTAAACAAGTTCAGAGGTTTGAACTGCTAATTACAGAAATTAAAACAACAAATACTACATGGAGTGTGAGTATAAAAGTAAGCATGTGTGTATGTATGTATGTATGTATGTATGTATGTGTACATGCATGTGTTGCGTATATATGAGAATTACATACGTACTGTATAGCATTGTGTTATATTATTACCGATACAGAAAGTGCCCTAGGGTGAGTTGGGTTGGGAAGATAAGACATTGGGGAATAAAGAAACTCCCAAAACTAACACATTTAGCCTGGTATCACACACACACACACACACACACACACACACACACACACACACACACACACACACACACACACACAGCTATCATTCTCTGCTGCCTGCTACCTTCACTCTGTTACTCCATTGTTTAACTACAGCAGCAGCTAAGACTTGCAGTCACATCTTTCAGCTACATATATCTCAAAGCAAGTGTTCAAGCAAAGTTGATGAGTAATGGTTTGAATTCAAAGGTAAGCCGGGGAGAAGTGATGTCATCATTCATTGTCTTTGCACCATGCAATGTTTACTCATCTGTTGCCACTTCCTCACACCATAGCAACCAGGAGGCAATCCACAGACTGATCACAAAGGTTAGAACAACTTCATACTAAAAATGGAAAAGCCAAAGTTCAATGAGGTCAACACCAAATTCCAGGGAGGTACCCGACACATCATCTCTTCACCACCCCCCCCCCCCCCCCCCCCCCCCCCCCCCGACATGACAGTGCCAGACAAGTTAGTTTGTATGTACACACGTAAAGTGAGTCCATTACCACAAGACTAAATAACACCCACCCACCACTGGTGCCTGTGTGGGCGGCATATCACTTTATGTGATTGATTCCTGAAACGAACGAGAAAGTGGGAGCCGTTGCCAAAGTTATAAGAAGAGGAAAGCTAGGTGTATACAAAAAAGGGTCCCTAAAATGAAAGGATGATTTTTGGGAAGTTAAAAAGAACACGTAAATATGTTTTTGAATTCCCAGAAGCTCATGTAGTGCCTTTAAGAAATGTCAGAGTACTTGAAATGGATGCCTCCACCTTAGCTGTATGTGTTAACAAGACTTCTTGAACTGAGAGTGAGTCAAGTGACATGATGAGTGACAGCACTACCAGACATTGACAAGGACTTCTGGAAAAATTTGTGCCCAAGAATGTGTTACCCGCCTCTCTCTCTCCTACCATACCCCCACCAGTTATCGTACTTATCCGTGATAATTCCAAGAGTTGATGAGTTGTACAAATTCAATATGATGTTGTATAGTTTGCTAGAATATTCCAGAGCGAACCATTACAACTTGCAGAGCTGCACACACACACACACACACACACACTCTCTCTCTCTCCTACCACTGCCTCCATATTTGTTCTAGTCCATACTGTGGTACTTTACTTCTAAGCTAGTTGATGAGTCTTACAAGTTCAGAGTACAAGTAATTCAGAGTGACACATCTTACCGAAGCTAACATTCCAGAGAGCACCATCACCTCGCAGGGTTGGGCTGCAACACATAATCAAACATGAGAACCTCTCATCACCTGACCATAACCAAGGGCAAGGCTGCTGCCATTGTTGCTACTCTCAGTGTAAAGCCAAGTCTTAACATAAGCCACAGAGCTGGTAAAGGGACTCAGCCTCGCATATCTAGTCACGACATCCCACACTACTCACAATTCACGCCGTTTGATAAGCTATGACTACTCCATCTTTCATGTTTACATGCCAGAGGACTCTCTGTCTTCCCCTTATAAAGTCATGTACTTGCTGCCCACTGATTTAAAGCACTCTAAGTATTGGCACAACTCCAGCCTCAGGCAAAGCAGCCGATAAAAACACACACCTTAAAGCTATCTTGTGTTGCCTTCAACACTAGTCTCCATGACAACAGCCCACGCCCATGATAGGCACCGTCGCATAGTTTATGCTAATGCATGCATTCCCTGGATGGAGTCTTTGATGAACTGTACTTTCCCTTTATCCGACAAAACAAATAGGCCAGACTCTCTCACTCCACTCTGAGACTTTCTCACAGCCAGGAAGCCAAAATACATACACTGCTACATACACAGGTCAGTGAAACTGCTGACTTTCAATGCCAAGCAATTCATTAACAAACATTAGCAGTACACGACAAAATTATGTAGTTCTGTTCTTTGCACTTACATAGCTTATTAACTTGACAAAATATTCACAAATTGGCCTACTTATGTAAATGCAACTCATTCCGTCTACACACCAGAATGGCTTTTCTTTCTTTTCAACATCAGATTTTAAAATGGCAGTAATCAAGTCCCCCCCCCCCCCTCAATTTGAGAGTAATTAATCCTTGCATGTCCTTGCACTATGCTCGTTTACCTCGTAGTTCTATTGCTGGTGCTCTGCGTAGTGCTCTATCCAATACACCAAATCAACATTTTATGCTCGACACATTTCGACAGGCTTTCCCAAACAAGTCACAAAAAACAAATCTATCAATCAGCCTGAAGTTTACAAAGGCAAAAAGGGCAATCTATTGTATTGGGGTGAAAGTTCCTTTCTCCCGTAGTTAAATTTACCATCAACAGTCCTTCGCTATAACTTCCAGTATTCTCCATTTTACTCACTTACTAGTCACGCCTCTGCATAAATAACAATAACACGGGTTGGTTGCTTGCTAGAATCACTTGCATATACCCCAACAACACACTTAGAAGCAAGATAATCCCCTTTCTGGCTCCAAAAGAAACTTTGTGAGCTTTCATTTGTGTAGCAAAGTTGTTGTAGACAAGATGGATGCCCAGAACAACTACTGTTGCTGTAGTTGAAAAAAAAAAAAAAAAAGAAAGAAAAAAAAAAAAAAAGAATCAAATTCTTTCTGATTTATCATTTTTCACAACTAAACAACTCATCCAGTGATTTCATTGCAACGACGAGGAAAAGGGTCTCACAATACTGCAACTTGAGATAAAGTGTGCCAATTAAAACAACTGTCATAAACAATGCAGCTTTCTCCTTTCAGCTAATGTCTGACATCACATCAAATACAACACTGAAATAAATACCTCTACTATTTGTAATTTCACTCCGTTTGTACAATACTTCGCAATGGTTGCCTGCCAACGAGAAAGAAAGGACAAGACTCTAAGGTTACCACTGCACTAGGATGATGTAATGCTTATTTGAACTTCCGACAACCTTAATTTAATAAACGATGCCACTCACTACAAAGAAGTCTAGGTTCAAGGGTAAGGACTTGAAAAATAAAATAAAATAAAGCCACAAGTTCTGAAAAAAAACAAACAAAAACGGACACAAGTGCTACCACTATTCCAAAACAGGAATACTACTTTCTTCCAACATTACTTCTAATAATAATATAAAGTGTAGAAACTTCAGCTCCAAACTAGCCATACAGTTAGACCACAACAACAAAATTTGCATTTCTAGCTAGTTGCAATAATTAAATAATTCTGTTGCTAGCAATTTTGCCGCTAAACTAAGAAAGACTGCAAACTACTGCCTAAGATACACTTACTTCACCCGCAGTCAATTCGAAATAGTAGGCACTGAAGCTTTGGATGCAGTATTACCTTGCACCACGTGTAGCTAATAAGGAGTCAACAAATGGTGTCAACGTCGCACACTAACAGCAGCAGAGATCCCTCTTTAGAACCAACTCGTTTGTAAGTCCAGAGATTCGAGCGCTCTCTAAATATAGTGTCAGCGCGAGGTGTAAGCCCCGCCCAAACAATAGCATTTTTTGGTGGGCAAATTACATTATACACTTTCGCTTGCTGCTGCAAAAAAATAACTTACCAAGAAAGTCCGATAGCAGCGCGCGCGTATCTTAGCGCACGCTTGGTAAAATATTTTGCAAGAAGAAACTTAAAATTCCATGTGTTTAGTTTTCCTAATATATACATGCATATAAAAACAACCTCAAGTAAATGTTATTGCCTCGTACACTTCATCTGTTACAGGAACAAACAGCACCCCCCAAAAATGCAGCAAAGGTGTGAACAAAGTGGCAAACTGATACTGGCAGTTTGTGAAGTGTAAATTAATGATCTGTACGTTGTTGGCAAATCCACAAGTACACTTTCATGACCCTCAAGAGTATATCAGCCAGGAGTTTGGAAACATGTCCAATTAGAGAACCTTACACTCTCAGGTAAGTTGCAAACATCGCAATGACAGCGCCACTTGTGTATCCTAGAGTCCCCAACACTTAGAAGAGGTGATGATGTCTTGATGACTCCTGTGGAAGCTACCATACTTGCATTATGAATAACACATCTCAATCCTGCTAAAGTGATATACTGGTATACATGTTCTGAAATCTCTAGTGTGGTAAACAAATGAATATCATTAACCTTAACTTCAGTGCTGGCTGGCTCACCAGACACTGTATTCATGACTTGTATTTTTAAGCCTGCATTTTTTTTTTTTACAGAAAGAGACTATCAAAAGCAGTACTACCGCTAATACTTAAAACACCTTTTCCTTGCCAGTGCCTTTTCTTATTTCATTTTCCGTCTTTGCTCATCCTTGAAGCATTCAAGCCACGCCTCCTCCCTAGCACCTTCTCCACTCATTTCCATCTCCCCAGGCTTTAATCACTTTTATGATCATTAATTTCTGTGCTACCACTTCCATGTTCCTCAGCCCCACCTCCAACACTGATCACCCTTATACTATCTGGAGTACCAATCTCTCCCTTACAGCCCCACCCTCAACATCAATCATTTACCTCTCCAACCCCACCCCCAATCACCTCCAATCTACAATCTTCAACTATCCATTTCATCTGCACCACCCACAACCATTAATTTCCACCTTCCCAGCCCCACCCCCAACATCCTTCATTTGTACCTTTCCAGCCCCACCTCCAACATCCCTCATTTCTACCTACCCAGCCCCACCCCCGACATCCGAGGGAGGGACTTCCCAACCCCTAATATCCCTCATTTCTCCCTTCTCAGCCCCACCCCCAACAACCTTCCCAGCCCCACCCTCATTGTTGCTCTAACACATGTGCACTCACTGTTTGTTCCTCCGCCTACTGGCTCCAGATCTGACAGAATCAGACTCAATAACAGCTGAACTTGAGAAGACGTCATTCCCGGATGGAGTCAGGGGAGACGGTGGGGGTGGGCGTGGCATCTGCCGATTGTCCTCCCAAGAAGAGGGCCCGGAAACATCCTGCAAAACCAAGGGATTTGGGAGGGGCTGGGCGGAGCTGAGTGAAGATAGTTGTGGTACTGACTGCAGTGGAGATAGCTTGGCTGTTTCAGCTGTATGGGGTGGGAGTGGCTCCGCTGGGAGTGAAGAGAGATGATGCATTGATTCTGGTCCAGGTGACGGAGACAGCGAAGATGGGCGTGGTGATACTGGAAGTGGTGGGCGGGGTGGCGGTGATATAGACGAGCGTGGCAAGGGCGGTCGTGGAGGAGGAAGGCTTGAGTGAACAGGATGAGAAGGGTAGCCTCGGACCTGATATGATGTGTGCACAGAAGTTTGGTTCCAATTTGAAGAGATGGACGATTCCCTTCTGCTACTCGCCTCGTCCTGGGCCGCATGCATCCGGTACGCCAGGTCCTGATGATCTAATGCAGCAGAGACCTCCATGGTACTGCGATCAATATTGTCAGTGAGTTTGGAGATGTTCCTCATCTCTTCCTCCAGTCCGGCGAGCAGCTCCAGCTCGGTGGCAGCGAGAGACGGAGGCTGATTCAGCGACGATGGACTGTCCACGTCTTCAGCAGCACAGCCAGGCACGCCAGAGGAAGGTTTGCTCGACAACCTGATGGATGAGTTTGGATCGTGTGAAGACGTCAGATGCTGTAAAGGTGGAGAAGATGAAGAAGAGCTGTTCTCTACATCATCAATGGCAGCTTCCAGACCTCTTTTACTAATGTCTTGGAGATCTTTGGATAGAAGGAGGCTGTTGTGTGGTGGTGGGTGTGGCTTCATGTCCACTCCATAGTCCTATAATGAACAAACTGGCTGTTAACATTAATACTTACATGGCAAACATAACCACGCCCCCTTTAAAAAAACCTAATTTTTTGTAAGTTGGTCTAGCATCCCAAGATAGGTTCATTTATAATTATTTATGATACTAACCCACCTAATATCTCACTAGCCTCATGCAGGCATTATGGCCTCAATGCTTCTCATCCTCAGGCTTTTCCCTTGGTTTGACCATTTTAGGCCACAGAAAGGGCTTCATATAGCCCATGCCAAGAAGGTAGTTAAATTAAACGAAATCAAAGGATATTAACATATTAATATTAATCAAGCTTATACTAATAATGTGGGCGCATGTAAGCCTCCAGGTACAATCTATTAAGTATACTCTGTTTAACTTTTACAGCTCACCAAGGCAACCAACTTATTCCTATCATCCTGTATTGCATTATAGTAGGTAAAGTATCACTATTAAAGCTCGCTATGAAAGCTCACTATGAATGTAAAAGGTAAAGTGTTTTCAAATTAGAAAGCTGTAAATACCCTTAGGAATTGGTTAGATTCCAATTTCATCTTGTCCAGTTCTAACAAGTCTTCAGCAGTAAGTCCTTCTTCTTCCTCCTCCTCCTCTTCTCCCATACCTTCCATGCCAGTATTCAGTAGAGGAGACTTAGAAATGACTTCTACAGCCATGGCTACCTGCATTTCACAGCAAAGGCTGTCATAAACTTCACATTGAAAGATGATGTCATGTATTACCACTACTTGTGTTATTAAAAGAGAAATATTCTCAGTTTTTGCTTTCTTTGTAAAATACTGTCACGTGGTCACTAACTGTCACTGCAGCTATTGTGTCAGTTTGTTTTGTTTATTCCAGATTCGGTTTGACCATATTAACCTCATAAAATCTGTTGCTCTTTCCATTCAAAATAGACTCCCTGTATTTTATAATCTAAACTGTGTGAGGGTTTTGTAAACCCAGTGTGTTTTATTCTTACTATTATTATTAACTAGTGGTGTGCTTGAGCACAAATGGCGAGCGAGCCTTAAACTACACTATTGTTAAACTATTGATTTTAACAACTAACATTTAAACTACTAAAATAAAGTCGAGTTGTTAAATTATGCATATGCGGTAAAGGGGTTTCAATGCCATAGTTACCGCTCCCCTCAACTGTTTGAATTGAAAAAGAAGAAACACAATCAAGTCACGTTATTTCAATTTTTCTTTGATATTCTTAATAGTAGTTGTAACGCACAATACTTTCACACAACTGAACATACCTACGCAAGTATTAACTTACCACCGCCACTAACTCGAATAGAAATGGAGCTCCAATACGTTTTTGAGTTTTAACTGCACCCGCAAAATAATTCAAAGCGGTAAACAATTCTATTTCTAAGGTGATACGGGTAATGATCGCTAAACCGGAGGATTCTGTTTAGTGAAGTTTGGGACGGGGTCGAACACAAAAATATGGGAGGGTCAAAGTACAAAATGACATACATACGTCCAAACATATATATAAATAAACTAACATCCCCGATTTTCAATTCGTTAAGTGTAATTAGTGAAGAGTTTATACCACATAGAGCACACCTGCACATTGTGTGTGTCTGTGTGTGTGCAAGTTTACTCACTCAGTCTGAATTGTGGTGCGTGCATATAGTACCCATAAGTGGGTGGAGACTGGACAGTTGGCAGCACAACAAAGCTGAACAATTGTGAGTGTGACAAACCCAAATTAGTCAAAAACTATAGTCCCTCAGGTAAACTAGTCCCCCAGGTAACAATTTGGGTTATGTTGAAAGGATAAAGGTCTCTAAACTGTGTAATGCTAGAATATACCACATTAGTCACACTGAATGGTTTAAGGTGTAAGTCTTGATTTGTTTATATGTGTGTGGTATGTTTGTGTATGTGTGCGTATGTTCTTCCCCACCTGTAATTCTGGAACTGTTTCCTCTGTGACAATGGCTTTCTGCACTTTGGCCAATGGAGACAGGAACTTTGTTTGAGCCTTGTTTTCCTCGACAACAGGCCACACCTCCTCGGATGGATAAGCAGGTGTGGTCTGCCAGGAGTCCTGTGAAGCACCATACTCCTGGTACCATGGCAATGGCTCCTCTCCCTGAGAACAGTCGGTCTGCTGGGAGGCGGAGTTGTACCAAGCCGTGGAGTTGTTGTCTTGGTTGTCATTCTCACCATTATCCTCTTCCTTCTCCCCGTCTTCCTGGTCTTCATTCCTCTCTTCCGGAATGATGCTCAGTTGCGAGGGAAGTTCGATAGGCTCTCGGCAGTCCGGGTACAAATATCGCAAATTGGCATCCTCATCAGCTATCTCGTCCTCTACACCATTGGACGATGCTCTAGCTATTTCCCTCTCAATCAATTCTTTCTCTATTTCAGTCTCCTTCACCAAATCAGCCGTCATGGTCAGGAAAGGGTTGCCAGGAACATCGTACAGCTGATAGTCTTGGAAGTGGCTGGTCGGCAGGTCCACGAAGGCTTCAGTGATGAAGGGGTTGTTCCTGTTGTCAATGGATACGTTGTTGGTGGGAGTGGGTGTGTTAGTGGGTGTGGCTTCATCGGCAAGGTACTGGGAAGGGTCATCCAAGTAGTTTGTTTCTGCTAGTTTTGAAAACTGGAAGAGAATAGTAGATAAATATAATATGATAGCTACTGTTTGTAAATCTTGCATCTAGGCACATAAGGTATATCAAACAGGCAAAATGGAAGGTAAATCTTTGGTAGGCTCTCGGTCGCTCCGAGGCTAATCCCAGATAATTCCAAGGTTAGAAAACTAATTTACATTAAATTTCATCACACTAAGCCGAGACATTCCCCGGGTTAGTACCTAGTCAAAACAGAGTCAAATTCCGAGATTCCCTTATTGTAAAATGCTCCATTAGATTCCTTTATTGGCACATTAAATAGAGTTTGGTAGACCACCCACCCATTCTGATCTCCCGTGGCAACACACAGTGCCACTCTCGCATAACTCATCCCACTTGTGTCCAATGACAACTGCTAATTCCTTAATGTCTTGTGGTAACATAATACAGTAAGTATGTACTTACAACATAGCTAGTCACATGCGAGCAATCTGATTGGTCCATTACATGAATCTATTCAGGTATAATCATGCTCTGCAATATTTAGAACTTGAGTAAATCATACCCTTGTTACTACTCTTTAGGCTTCACCATCAGGAACTAGGGCAAGGGCTGGGTTTTAGCCGTTGCTACGCTTCTAAAACAGTTAATTTCGAACATCGTAAATCGGCACAGTTTAATAATCTTTGGCCGCAGGTAGCATCCAAGCATAAATACAGCAGAATGAGTCGGTAAGGGTGACTACTAATCTATAGCTCTTGTGTGAATATTTGATTGGCTACTGCAATACTGAATATTATTCTGTTATCTCTCAAGACATACAAGTGAACTGGTAATTCTCCAGTGACCTCATTTGATACACTAGACACTCTGTCCTTCTAGGACATCACCACACAGCCACGAATGATATTACGGAAATATAAACATTAAAAAGGAAGAACAAGTAAACATTATTGAATTCCCGAATTCAGCAATATTGACTAGCTGTTTTGACTGGGGAAAACGTCATCGATTAGAATTCAAGCACAAAATGGTACTATATCTGAAATAAGGCTGTAAAGTGGGTGGCAATTCAATAACACTTGTAATTCATGACTCAGCAAGCTTATTTATTTATTTTTTTCAATACTTAATTCTAGGCTAGCTGTCCGAAAACCACAAGAACAGATTTCAGAGAAACATTAAAACACTTTGAAATGTTTCTTGTTGTGTTTATTTTTCCAGTTGTTCAACAACTTGTACTTATAATATAACAAAGGTTTGTTGGTAATTGTTTAGACTCACGCCAGCAGGTAATACAGTAGAAGGCTCCAAATTCACTGGTAGAAGAAACCCGACTTTGGCCAGAAAGACGAGGTGCATGGCGATAGTGAACTCAGGGAAGGTGAACTTACCATCACTATCTTTGTCTGCTAGAGACCTACACACACACACACACACACACACACACACACACACACACACACACACACACACACACACACATTGTGTGGGGAGAGAGTCAAATTATACAACATGGTATTGATTTAGGTTTGTATTTAAGCAACCCTTAACTGCATCTTCCCTTTACCATATATGATGAAGCTGTTCCACTGGCAGATTGGACTTGTTCAGTAGATACTTGGCTGCTTTGCCTACAAAGAAAAAAAAATGAAGAGTCAAAAATTGGCCATTTGGGTTGTTATCCGTGATCCACTCTTATTAGCCCCTATCGTAATGAATCACCTCCCCTATTGTAATAATCTGATTATCTGGTCGGCAGGTCAAGCTGAACCGTAGCTAATGCAAGTCTCGACTGCATAACAATCAATTAGCAAAGACGATTGATTGGTTAGTCTTTGATCATGTGTCACCTAGACCGTGAAAAAATGAAGGAGACTGAACCAAACCCTTTGTGGTATTGCTGGGAGTTAAGGTATATAATGGACCCACCATATTCTAGGAAGCACTATACACATCTATCAGCAGATGTGTTTGAAGTTTCACTGAGGATACGACAGACAAGAGCGATGTCCAACTTCATCATAGTTTGATATAATTGCTACGGTTTAATAAAGCACCAAATGTGTGAACCCTCAGCACTATATATTCACTGGCTAGCTAATACAAAATTATTTCTCAGATAAAAAAAAGAGTCAATATGGCTCGAGCAATGAAAATGGTAGATGTAAAAAGTGTAGAAGAGAAACAGGCCACAGACACTCACCAATCTATATTGTCAACTCAAAACTCCTCTTCCAGCACTTCGTTAGCCTCCCAATAAATATAATACCGCGGGCAGCAAGAAATTATTTGCTCACATGATTACAACATGATTATAAATGCATTACTCAAGTAAGCTAGTACCTATGTGGAGCTGACAGCTTCAAGTTAACTCAAAAATCAGATTGAAATTAAAAAAAGTAGCACAATGAAGGTCCTGTAGTAAGTTCATACCTAAATCAGCAGTTAATTGTCAGTAATCTCCATAATCAGAGCGTGACAGACAGACAGGACGACTATAACCATTTCATGCATGCATGCTGATTCATTTTAGTCAAAGTAAAATATTCATTTTCTTTCCTCACAGAAGTAATTAATTGAGGAGTAACGGATATTAATAGAATGGTCAACTTTTTAAACCCATCCCTTACCTATCATCTTTCCTGATTGGACGTTCTTCTGAAACACTTCAAAGACCTTCCTACACTTAAGCACGTGCTCTTCTGAGACAGTAGGGAGGCGTGGCCACATGACCTGGTGGTAGAAGGTGATAAGAGGCGGCGGGAGAGAGGTCGGCAAGTGGGCACCCGACAACCAGTGGTGGATCAGACACATTGCGATACAAAACTCCACCCCATCCAGACGACCGTTGCAATCCAGGTCAGAGAGCTTCCTGTGGTTAACAAACGAAACAATGGATTCAAATTCAGCTACAAGGGAAAGGAACATTGCAATGAATTGATGGAGTGTTTGCCGGTGCAGAAATGAGGACTCAATCAACATTACATATGTAGATTACCGTCACCTGTTTATTTATTTATTTATATTTATTTATTTGCTTATTTATTAATTTATTTGGGTTGTGATTACATGGGTGCGAATAAAACACTGAAATATAATTGACCTATTTACCCATATTGACAGCTAAGAGCCATACCTGGTGTAGAGAAATGACTAGTTCACACACATCTTACAGACTGTTTGCCAGTACACAGAGGATTGAGCTAGCAAGCTTACATCACTTCATCTCAGGCTAAATTTCTAGTCTTGTCCAATAAGGTAAAGTTAGTGCACTATGTTTATTGAGTTACCATGACTACAATGTTGTCACTAACAATGTCTAGGATTGGGCAATAATATGATAACTTAGCTGGCACTTGGACAAAGAAGGGACAATTTAAATGAGTTACAGAGAAATATTTTGGCAGGCATTATTTTCAACCTCTCTCTCTCTCTGTAAAATGATGGCCAAACATTATGTTAATGTCACATTACACAAAACAACCAATTCAATAATTAACTCTCCCTCAAATCAACATTGTAGTTTAAATGATCCTGTAAAATGTGCATGTCATTATTGCAGAGACTTATGGTAGCACATCTTAGCTTGACTAAGCCACATGATGGATACACAAGACACTAAGACTAATTCAAACTGTAACGTTGGCTAATATAGTAGTTAATATATGGGATAAAAATTAACCATGCTCAAACCAAAGGCTTGAAATATGTTCGAATTTTCATTCATTAATTTTATTTATTTATCTACTTGTCATTTTTTATTCATTTATTTATTTATTTATTTGTTTATTTACATTTCACTTATTATATATATATATATAATATGTATTTAAATATTATTTCTTTATTCATTCATTCATTTATTACGATTATTTATTTTTACACTAATTTTCTTCACCCTTTAATTAAAAAAGCCAATAAACACTTCACATACACTGGGGTTCTAATTTTCAATGTTAGGTTTAGCGGAGAGGGAGGTACAGGGCGGAGAGGGAGGTACAGGGCGGAGAGGGAGGTACAGGGCGGCTAAAAATAATGTACATGATCTAATTGCTGTGGGGATACAGAACTCACCAAATGTGGGCCAGGTGGAGAGGAGGAACATTGGTCTGGAGAAAGAACTCTCTGGCTCTGTCACCTGGAAGAAAGAACACAAAGAATGAGAGATGAGGGAGGCAGGCAATGTGAGGAAGCAATGGAATGAAACTGGTCTACTATCATGTGCTGGCTCATTAGAACAATGATTATAAGAACTATCACAGTTAAAGTATAGTTGACTTTACAAGGTGTAGGTTATTTAGGATTTAATACACTATTCCTCGGGCCTTTCAGCTCTCGGTCCTGCGAACCCCATACCAACAGAACATGTTGCAACTGACTCGTAACGCAGTAGGAAATGGGACAGCAACCACATTCACCTCCTAGGAGCAAGGTGGGCATGAAATAAAGTTCTTGAATGGAGCAATCTTATTGGATGGTTTGAACGACCTATGATGTAACTGGTGCGGTACCTTATTAAGCTGAAGTTTATTTCTCCAAGATAAGTTCAGGGGTCAACTAAGTTTATGGCAAGTAAACAACAACGATTACGTCAATAAGGTGAAGTGAAAATTTAAAATGCCAAGTAAATTAACCAGTGCTATTAATTAATGTAATCTACCATATGCTTATAAAAACTTGGCTCATGATAAGGCAACACCTAGTACTGGGCTGGCCAAAAAGAATGTCATCACAATAACATGATGAGCGCAACAAGAGGGGGAAATGAGTATGGCAGACCAAATATCTTGCACTTGACTAATTAGTGGAATTAAAAACAAACGAGGAAGCAAAACAGTAAAGACAAGCAACAAAGAATCTGAACAAAAATAACACAATCAAGACTAGCTAACTGTCATGGCCTCTCAAGCACGAGTAAACACTGACTCTATGTGTAGGTTAGATCTCTAGCAAGAGTGTCTACAAGATTTCAAACTGAGTAGGAGCTCTAGTTCAAATACAACATTCAAGACAAAACTGTCATGATCTCTCAAACACATCATTTGTCTGAAGTCACGAGTGACACTCACATTGCAGTAAAAAACATTGACATTTTAAGTGGACTTAATGAGTAATACTTCAGTCATCCAAACTTCAATTATCTGAACATTTCAGTTAACCAAATGCCTAAAATCTAATAATGACATGCAGGCACAAATAATTGCTTGACCACACCCCATCATTAGTGCTTTATAATAATTATATTTCTATGGTGTCCAGTTATCTGAACATTGCAGCCATCTGAATACCTCTCGGTCCCAACGTGTTTGGATTAACTGACATCCTGCTGGAATCTTTTTCTCTTTCCACGGGCTTTTTCTTTATCAATGTATATAGCTGTCACAGGGAATCAACTCAGGACCACTTGCTTAACACACGAGTATAAAATAAGTACAAAGCATTGTGTATTTGTTTACATGTGTGTGTGTGTGTGTTTGTTTACATGTGTGTGTGTGTGTGTATGTGTGTGAGTGCAGTTACCAGATCACAACGCGCAAACACACATGTGTGTAAAATAATCAACGACTCAGAAAGTGAAAGTTTACTTAGAAGTAGCTCAGTGAGGATAGAGCATTGTTAAGTCTGGCTGACACACCCACGTGCGAGCGGTGGTTAAGTCTGGCTGACACACCCACGTGCGAGCGGTGGTAAGTCTGGCTGACACACCCACGTGCGAGCGGTGGTAAATGAACCCGGTTGCACTTCCGAACTCACTTCTTTTACTCATTTAGCACTTGGCCGTTTTCACATACACCAAAATTAACGCTCTCTGGTAAACTGCATTCTTTTCCCAGATATATTATTTCACACTTTCGGCTTCCTCGAGACCAGCTTATTAATACTGTATCCTACAGGCCGAAAATTTATTAACATTTCTCAAAGAAGTACTGATCATAATCTGCTAAATATGGCAGGTCCTTGTAAGATAAAACATTAAGTTCCACTTGGAGAAATAATAATGTGGTCACTGATACTAAGTCAGTGTCTAGTAAAAAATGGCTGACATTAATTGTTCTGTGTGAGCACATAAACTCTGACAGGGGAAAATTAAAGGTGGGAGGTGGATTTATCAAGCACTCATAAATAACTTGGTGAAGTTGTCAGAACATCCACTGATTAATCAGGAGTAGGGTCCTTTGTCCCCCACTCATTTGACGGATTGATTGGGCCATATGCTGACATAAATTACCATGGAGATACATTTAACTGTTCCACTTTGGACATTCACAAGGAAAATGGAAACAGATGCACTATACAGAGATAAGCATGTGTATGTGCGTGTATGTTTGTGTGTGTGTGTGTGTGTGTATGTTTGTGTGTGTGTGTGTGTGTGTGTGTGTGTGTGTGTGTGTGTGTGGTTGTAATACAGTAATCTTTGTTACATTGGACTTGCGTGAGGAGTTAGAATATATATATACTGTGACAAACTACAAACAGGAGAATGTTCAACTGATTTAGTATTCCTGTATTAGTTAATATGCAGTTGTTGTTTTGTAATAATATACCAAGTCTTTAAGATTTTGTCTGGTTGCTTTGCAATATAGGTCTATATGTAGCTATGGGAGGGGGGCTAGAGTACTGAAAAGTTTATTTTCTCCCTATAATTTATATAGCTATTATTATTGACGTTGCCATGACAGCAGGTTGAGGTCATAGTTCGAATAGCAAATGCGCAGCCTTGCAAGTCACTCGACTCAGCAAAGGTCCATTTGAGGAAAATGTGAGTTAAAAAAAAAAAGTAATTAAGTTTGTTGAGTCTTAACATCAAATCTCATTATAGAGCTTTTAAAATCACCTCTACATGTTCAAAATAAATAAATGAATAAATAAATAAATAAATAAATAAATAAATAAATAAATAAATAAATAACAGTGTCTCATTTTGTACTATTGTAGTTGTTATTGTATTGCCAGAGTATACCGCGTCCAGCTGTCATCAGCATGGTAATGATGAACATGTCACTATATATGTGAACAAATCTATTTAAAACAAAAAACAACAACAAACTACAAAGTTGCTTTTCCGTCTCTAATTAAAACCGCTGAACTAACAACAATTCTCATTTTCTGGTTTCATTTCGGAGTAAATTTCCAACTCTGTATAGCAATTTCAATCACAACCACCTCGTAAAAAAATGTTTAGCCTTTCCAGGAATATGCCGAAAACGATCAAGCTGGCCAAATTGAAATTAATAACTAGTCCAAAAATTACTATCAAATCACCAAATGTATTCAAATTCACAATTAAAAATAATTATATATTTAATACAAATTTCCTGTATTGAATATATAGTCAGGTGCACCCTCAGGTGTTAGGACACAGCATGGACACACCCAGCCACACACATGTATGTGCATACACACACACACACACACTCACGCTGATAAACACCTGAGCTGCCAGATCGGCGTATACCATGGTCGTCCATACCAACCAATGACAACAATCTAATTACAGGTGCACTTCTGGTGTTTGCTTGTGTCTGTACAACTTGGCTGCAATGACAGTCAGTGTGGGCATAACTTCAGACTCTGGTAGACTCAAGAGTTTGCAGTGTTCATAGACAAGACCATCTGCAAGGCCTTGTTCTCACCAAATGAGGATCTTAGGCGTCTTAAATTGAGTGTAGCATGTCTGTTTATTGGAATAGGGGTGATGGGGTGGGGTGAGGGGAGGGACTTTAGAGACTTGGGGTTGGAGGGGGCAGGAATCTTCCCCACAACTTGAATATCTGAAACTGAGCCCCCTCCTCCTCTTGCCCCCACTCATTTGAAGGATTGATTGGCCAATACTGACATGCATTATCTTGGAGGTTCCACTTTGGACATTCCCAATGGAATCAGAACAGTTAAACCAATTCATGCTCAGTAGCTGAAAATATATCTAACCTGCCAAGTATGAAACGAAAAATACAGCTGCCAAGTCATTGAAATAACGTTTAGCCTAAAAATCACAGAAATCTTTTTGCTTTACCTCTGGCAAGCAGCTGGATGGATGGACTCTAACAAAAGACTGGAATTTGAGTCCTACACCTTTCCTCCATGCACCCGCACCCTACACATGACTAGCCTAACACTGGCCTACACATGACTAGCCTAACACTGGCCTACACACAGTGCATTGCTAGAGACAGCTCTCTACAACAGATGCTATGAATGACTGGTAGAAGAATGGACAGCAGATGGTTGGAGGGCTTTAAAAAAAATGGTGCTCCAATTTTCATCTCTCTGGCTCAACTTAGAAAATTTAAAGTCACTTGCAGAATTTGACATGCACCCATAGCCTGCTACATGGCACTGTTGTTATGGAAACCATATGAGAGAATTCTCTAAATATATGTGCTTACATGCTAAATAAACGCAATTTAATTAGGACCAGGTTTAATCATATTCATGGGGCTCAAGAACTACTTCACTTACTCTCTCACGAAACTTATCACTTCAAGTATTCTAGTACGTCCATATGTATAAATCATACACACACAAAAAATGTTTTGCTAACACTACAAAATAACTAAATGACTTCCTTAAACTCTAGGGCACACTCAGCACACCTGAAACCAGTTCTTTTAGTTCAGGGTGCATTGCTAATAATACTCATAATGGAAGAACCGCAAGAGAAGCCACATTCAGCAAACCTTGCTCAAATTACATGCACTTGCTCGCAATGGATTGTCAGACTGACATCCCATACCTAGACATACTGAAATTCCATTACTATAAGTAGAAGTAGGAAGCCTAACGAAGAGAACCCCATAGGGGCACATCTGTTTTAGAGGGGGAAGCAGAAACACCACAACAGTTAGAATACAGGCGTTGTTCTTCCCATGACAGTCAAATCGATTGCACACAAAGTAAAATTACTTCTAGCTTTCCTGCAGCAAGCAACTGACAAGGGAGACAGATGTAAAGTGATTATGAGCAGTTAGCTAACCTAAGGTAAACAGAGAGTTGAGCTCATGCTCTCGTCAGATGCTATGCATACATTCAATGCACTCATCCCTCCAGGCAACCTGGAGCTGATTTTGTCACATACCAAAGATGTGGGCCAACCAGTGAGAATTCCCAGAGGATTCTGAAGCTAGCTAGTGTTCGTCTATCTAAAAATTTAGGTCGTTTTATTGTAAGGGACTTCTTTTAGAAGATTATATATACTCTATAGCAAATTTGGTCGTCTCTTATACACAATCGTTTCCATTTTGAGACTGAGCAGATTTAGCGTCAGTACTAACAGGACAATTTGACTGAATAAGTTGGGTTTTTTTTAGTAATGAAAAAGTTGACATGTAATATCTCTCTCTCTCTCTCTCTCTCTCTACTCTCTCTATACCGTCATGCATTATTATGCCACTTAATAACAATAGTATGATGCAAGGGGGGGGGGGGGGGGGGGGGGGGGGGGGGGGGGGGGGGGGGGGGGGGGGGGGGGGGGGGGGGGGGGGGGGGGGGGGGGGGGGGGGGGGGGGGGGGGGGGGGGGGGGGGGGGGGGGGAGAATGAGAGAGAGTGGGTGATATTTATGCATTAGTATTTTGTTTCATGCAGAAAGCAATAGAGATAGTGCAGACTATTATTTTATTATTTTGCATAAGGTACGTTTCTTTTCTTGTTTTGAGATGTATACATACGTTGTGGTGACTATTGCTGTTTATAATTCAATTAAAGAGATTTCACCACAAATAAAATAACCAACAGACAATGTAAGACATTAAAAAGCAGTAGATATACTTTTTAACTTTGCTGAGTCCCCACATATGTCCTATTCTACTGTACACTGTCAATGGGAGCTGTTGTTTATTTACCTGAGAGAAGGCCTCCTGCAGGAACTAGAGTGAAGGAAATATGTGTAATGTCTTGAAAAAACTCTTCAGAGGACCCACACTGTACCAAGGCACCTCTACTTGAGGGATAGCTGTACTCTAAGAAGCCCAAAGCCCCACAAGTTAAGTACTCCGTATTCTTCATTTCTTAAACACACCTCCTAAATATCCAATTTGAAAGTTGAAATTTACTAATGTTTTGTTCTCCCCTTTTGCATTATAACTGGGAGACCATTTTCCTAGCCATTTAAACAATAGCTCCCAGCTATAAAGAAAACAACCCCAGCAGCTACGTGTAGGTATAAAGAAAACAATTCAGCCAAGCTCAAACTAAGTCCAACCCAAAGTTTCTTTACCGAAGGATCCATTAGTCCCGACAGTTACGCAAGTCTCGAACGATTTCACCCCAGCTACGAGCTGCCCATACCAAACACTTCCCCCAGCAGCTTAGATAGCGTGAACTGAAACGCGGGCTATAGGGTTTTAGCTTCAGCTGTCACATTTTTTTTTTTTTTTTTTTTTGCACTTGAGTGGCAGTGTTGTGTGGGTGGGGGAACTGGCCTAAATAAAGAGGTGGGGCTCCGCATGACGAATTAATGATTCGCTAAAAGTGCGAGTTGTAAGACCACCAATAAGCATGGAATCTGCGCGCGCAGTTGGGATGAAAAGCTTTTAGGGTGGTCTGACTAAAACACCCGGACCGGACCACGGACAACAGTTTCCCCTCCTGTATTTTGAAGTAGACACATGTGTTAGTGAACGAGGAGAAGAATGTCGTACACTCTTTACTTGATAAGGAGTCATCACTTCGATGCATCCACCATCACAAACTATACGAGGAGGGTAAACTGTGTACACTCTTTAATTAATAAGGAGTCACTTCAGATGGTCCACCATCACAAATTATAGAGGGGAAACTGCGTACACTCTTCTTTAATTGATAAGAAGTCACTTTCAGATGCATCCATCCCTATCACAAATTATACCAGGGGAAACTGTTGTACACTCTTTATTGATAAGAAGTCACTTCAGAGCATCCACTATCCAAATTATACCAGGGGAAAATTGTACACTCTTTAATTGATAAGAAGTCACTTAGATGCATCCACTATCACAAATTATACCAGGGAAACTGTTGTACCTCTTTAATTGATAAGAAGCACTTCAGATGCATCCACTACACAAAATTAAACAAGGGAAACTGTCGTACACTCTTTAATTAATAAGAAGTCAATTCAGAGGTCACAAAACGAGGGGAAACGCTACATTCATAATTAATAAGAAGCAGAGGCATAACTGTCACATAATATACGAGGGGAAACTGCCGGATACTATTTAATTAGCTAGAAAATTCATTAACATAATATGTTACAGACCAATTACAACTTGGACTGTTTTAAAATGGTCCAGCCATTTAAAATGGGCCAGACCGTTTTAAAATGGGCCAGACCGTTTTCCCATTTCCAAACCTCAGACTGTTTTAAAAGGCCCAGACAAAAAAAACAGGCCAGACCCATGGCCAGACTATTTTAGAAAAGGCTGGTCAACTATTCAAACCATTTCGAAGGGTGTCAAACCCTTTTTAAAATATCAGATCATTAAACGAGTCAGATAATAAACCTGGCAAAAAACAAAAACAAAAACAAAACTGCTAAATGTAAATAGGGCAGTTGCCAAAGCAGACCCAAACACAGAACTCTTGTGTGTTCATAAATATTTTTTTCTGATAGAACTATTAAAAAAAAAATGGAAATAAAACAGATAGTCTTTTAAAAGTTTTTAATCTAAACTTCACTAATCCAAGCAATTTGGGCATGCCAATCCTATTAAAAACACTTGATCGTTTGTCGTGCATCTGTCACTTGTCCATCTTCTTAAAAGAATGTAACTGAAAAGACCTGCAATAAACTCTTTTAAATGAAATTTAAAAAAAGCTCTCACACTCACAAATAACTAGTGCAGGAATACAGAGTAGTCATACCATTATAATTATAGGAAGGACTACATTTATCAATCTATTAGAGCATTAACGAAAGCTGAGTAGGTGGGTCGCAGTATCTAGGGTGAAAACCTATAAGATAGGCAAGTCATTCAGTAGACCATGGCTATGTTCTCATGGTCAGACAAAAAAAAGGAAAAAAAGACAGGTAAGTACACAAATTACAATGTGAGAAATGCATAAATATGTAATGAGTTTTTCAAACTAAACATTTCACAAATTTGAACACCCTCTTGGTCCCACTAAAGTATTCACCCCACACAGATACAAAGATCAACAAACAACAAGTTAGATGTTAATAAATTATGTTGCTCAGAGTAATCTCTTTTTCCAGCTAGCTCTGTGCACAACAGATTCATTACAGAAAGGTACTAAAAATAAGGGGAAATATATTACGTCTATGGAATTTTGAAAGGAGGTTTATTTCTCTTTACCAACAATGGAGTGATATGATAAATCAGGCTATTATGCCCATAACCACATTCTTTTATTAACAAATTCAAACTATATTATAAATTACACAGGACACATTAAATTAAAGGAAAAAAATACATTTTCTTTTTACTCTATGTGTGTCATATTAGTATAATCATCTAAAAGTCCTGCTTTTCCGGCTCACTTCCATCAGAAAAAAAAACAAAAACTAAGAACAGAAACCTGCCTGGTGTCTATGTCCTTGGGCTATAAAATAGTATAAACCAATAAGAATTGGTTTGTACTGCAATTCACAAACCCTCGAAACTTGGGCTTCACCCTCGTGTCTTGGGATTTGTAATCACATACAAACTCAATATTGGTTATAAATATTACATATAGTACTGGTAGCACAGTAGGGTATTCAATAAATTTAGATCACGTTAACCACTGTATCTGTTAAGAATGAGTCAGTTAAAACGGTATGAGTGTGTCTAATTTTTTTGACAGTCATTTAAAAACTTCACAAAAAAAAAAATAGAAACTGCAATGTATTTTCTGTAATTTTTTTAATGTAAAGTGCTTACAGAGACAAAAAATGTGTTTGTGTTGTGGCAGCTTGGTAAGGATTGTACATAAACTTGACCATAAATTAGTCATACCCCCCATGATAGCAGTAGTATAGTCTTAGTGTTTGCTGTTAGCTCTTGCAACATTTCATACTGCTATATGATGCAGCAAGATGTAAGGACGCAAATGCATGTAAATTAAAGCTCCATGTACTTGCATTGTGCACTTATTTCAGTTCAAATTGTAGGAACAGTGACATTATTTCTCAAAGATGACAAGGCAACACATTTGTCAGAGTGATTTAACGTCTGATCTCAATACTCTGGCTCTGGGTGACGCTGCCTGATGGCTACCACCATAGCTGTCTCCACGAATGTCACGTCACTGTCAGCTTTGTCTGAATCCACATCATGTGGTTGAACTTTGACACAAAGGACTGCATTCGTGGCTTCTCTGGTGGACTTTTCTCGATGCAGCATTGTGTGGTGTTTATTGTGGTTGTAAGTTGTTGCTTGTCTGTGCACAGAGGGCACTTGATAACTGGCGGCAAATTTATTCGGCTTGCTCTTGGCTGAGCTGTTGGCTGGTGATGTGGAAGTGGTTCCAGAGGCATCTGGTGCCATTTGTTTGACAAGTTTTCTGATGTATTCCTCGGCATCTTCTACTTCTTCAGGGGTCAACTGTGGTCAAACTCTGTGGTGATATACTAACACAATGTAAACAGCAAAATTTCTGGAGGGTACGCTTACTGTCTACTATATCCTACTATATTCAGCAAGAAGTCGAAATATCGGGTTAAGTTTTAATTAACAATATTATTGGCTGTTAAAATAAGGAAAAATTTGCTATTATTATAATTATTTCAGCCGAGAATGACTGAATCATTAACATAGTAATTATGCCACATCCTCATTCTGTTATGCCTTGCAGATAAATCATCTAAGGCACTTGGAAATGATTGTATTAGAATTGGGTAGGTATGGAGCTATGCTTACAACTGTATAGGCTAAATACAAATAGAACAAAAACAAAAAAAAATAAAAACAGTCAACAGCGTAGACTAATATGTTATTTTTGATCACTGCAAAAGATAATTGGTGAGTGAACCACTATAAGGTCAATTATTTCAGCTGTCAATTATTTCAGCTTTTTATTCGGCTGTAAACTATAATCACTTAAATGACAACATCTGGTACAATAAGCAAATGATGGGTAATGACATGATTAACCACAATAATGAAGAGGATGGCTGCAACTGCAGGATTGTCTAGGAAGAAAACCAAAAATTCAGCAAGAAAAATGAAGTGACTTGTCTCACAAAACATAATATACCAGAACTCAAATTATTCAATTAACGGACATAAAATCTGCCAAGTCTCAACAATATAAAAAGGCCTCACTAAACAACAAAGGGTCGGTACATGTCAGGCTGGTTGGGTATGGCCTGACCACTTTTGGGGATGACATTATCATATTCATGGAGCAAAAAAACCACTTTGGAGTCATGTTTATAAACACTTTCATTGCAAACAATGATCACATAGAAAGATTATGGTTATATTGTTACTTGCAGTGTAATTCTTTGTCATTTGATAAAACACATGTCCGTTAAAAGTGGCACATTTCATTATATATCTCTGTGTACTGGCCACACCCATGACCACACCTTTTCTTGGCCTGACCCTAAAATGGATCTTTCTCCAGCTCTGTATGTCTTGAGCTCAAAGGAGCCTGAGCCTTCAATTTCTATATTCATCAAGGTACTGCAATTAAGACTTGACTCAGTCCTGCTTGCTGGACCAACACTCATTGGTTGTACAATCAATATTGGTTTCCCTGGCTACAAACACAGATACCAAGTTTCACAATGTCCACACATCTAAGACACACAATAATAATAGTGATAATTCACTAATAGATAAAAGAATAACACATATAGATATGTCGAAATGATGTATTTTTATTTACCATGAAAATTTTATTATGAAGACAGAAAAATTGGAATTAACCCCAAGGGGATGCAATAACACTTTTAGAATGCCAAAGGGGATGTGATGGTAAAATATTGGGGTAGTTTGATTTGTATTAATCTCTATGGGAGTACCTGAGTTCAGTACATGATAATAATAATTATTGTTACTATAATTGTGGGGCTGCCCACTAGAGGATGAAAAATAAAGAGATATTATCATATCACACATTGCATAATCACACCTGTAACTTACCTAACTGTTCTAAAACATTCTCTTAGCTAGTGTGCTCTCACCTAATGAGTACAGTCAGTGCCTCGTTTCTTTTTATGTTACACTTGTGGATGGACGGCCATATAATATTTAACTATCCCATCATATCTTTGATAAGTCTTTGGTTGTAGTTACCTTCACACATCTCATGCATATTTGATTTAGTTACTGCTGAGGGTGCAGTATCAGCTATAATATAGATCGACTCTGGTGGCAGTTATGCATTTCTGAGGGCAGTCTGAGTAGCTATAAAGCCTACATCTCAAACTCAAAGGTGCCCCACAATTTTATTATTTATCGTTATTATTTTATTGTTGTTAAATTTTTGTTGTTATTGTTAATAATATTATTATGGCAATGGTAACAACAAGAACAATTATAATTATTGTATAATATGCAAAACAACAATGGAAATATTTACAAAAATGTTATATTGATGCTGACAACAATAAATGAATGCTGTTTGGGCTATGTTTATCTTATCTTTGCTAAGTAATAAATCTTTCTCTTCAACTTATTGACACTGAAAGAGAAACAAGAAAGTACTGCCTGGACTCCATGTAAAATTTGTCTATAATAGAGCTATATGCGCGCTCGCCGTGCGCGAGTTTTTCGCGAATTTAGTCCCGTGTTTAGTCACACTTATAAAGTACTGCTGCTTGCGCTGTAGCTCTAAATTCGCTCCAGCGGTATTTGTGAGTTCCCTGGGAGGAGTAGACCGGTGGTGGGTAGCGGACGAGAAAAAAGAGAAACGGAGTCTCAAAGGTAAGCCCTCGCGTTGCTGGTGTTATTATTTTTCTTTAAGCTGGTCAAATCTGTCCCTTAGCTCAACTTTGTTGGAATGAGTCATCCAATGACACTGAAAATGCATAAAAGTAGGTAATAATGCCCAGTACAATGTTTAGTAAATAATTGAAGGAAGTGTAATAAATTGGGCATACCTATATATCTTTTGATGTAATCCACAGTATCTAGCGTAATTGAATTTGACACTGTGCTGGTAAAGTGTAATATGGCCCACAAATGGAATAATAAGATTGTGGTAACAACCAACGAACACATCCTGACCAGTGTCAATAACTGGAATTATTTGTTTCTTGTGCTACCATTGCTCAGTCAGTAAACAGCTGTTTGTGTAAACCAAGCATCAGTTCACTATGCATTGCCTTAGGAAGTTTCTTTCACCACATAAATTAGCAGATTTCATTATAAGAATTAAAGAGATTGAATATCCCTGCTTGAATCAAAGTGTGAAATATAAGTCAGTCAAACATAGCTCAATAACAATTGGTTGAGTTTTGAGGAGGATAATAAGTCCTTCCTTTGCATCATCTGAGCGCATGCCTGCGTGTCAGATAAACAACTGTGTGTTTATATAAGCAAGTTTTTAATCTACTCATTTTGTGGAAATTGAACTTGTGGGAAATTGAACTTTTGGGCTGCTCATGATCAACAACTGGAGTGTATTTCTATTTATAGTACTTTTTTCTTGTAAAAACTAGCTAATATCTGTACCTCTACATGTATTCCCAGTATCAAAATAGTCCCTCAGTACCCAATAGAAAAGCTTGGCCATGCACTTTCCCTAATATATCTTTATTAATGTTACACTTTTACTATTCATTGGTGTAATATACTGGGAAACATAATAACTAGCTGTAGTATTCAGTTAACAACCACAATCCTTCTAACATCTTTAGTATCAATGTGGTCATGTATCTACTTATGAGTCAGTTCTGTGAATGTGGGTATGTCAATGGAATTATCAATTGACCTTGCACTTTATATTTTTTTATTTTAATTAAGAGAGTGTTAGTGTAGCTACAGCTACCAATTTATGTACTGTAATATGAGTAGGAGGAATCTAATAAGCCAGTTTGACTGTAATAAAGTATTACTTATAACCATTGAGAGGCAAATTGAAGAGTTTCAGATTTGAACCACCTAAATTAAAATACGACTTGTGGCGTGAAAAACAATCCATTATATCTAAGCAAACTAATTTTGCTGTATATACAGTCTTTTATAAAACAGGACCACATAACTAGGATACCGTACTTAGAACCTAGCTTAAATAAAAACGAATCTGTACGTTTGTGACATTCAATGTTTGTTTTGCAAATTTCTTAGCCATGTATTGTGTTTAGCTGCAACTAGCAATCGCATAGGCTCCAACCGTCCCGAAATGTCCGGGACCGTCCCGGATTTGTTAACTTTGTCCCCGGTCCCGGAAGAGACTACTATTTGTCCCGGAAAGTTACTTTAACCGGCAAAAGGTAAAGGATGTCTCTACGCGAAATGGGAAAAGATCGTCAGTATCACAAATGCAGGAGTAGATTCACGGTTATTGTAGAGGTTGACATGAGCGATTGCGGTCCTCCTAAGCTTAAAAGAGCCAGAAGGCAATGCCATTTTGATTTTAGCTGGCTTCAACAATTCCCTGGTATAGGTAGAAGCTCTAAAGGTAAAAGCAGTAATAAAGTAGTGGTTATTTACTACTTTCTAGCTAGCACAACAAACTTTGTATAATAATGACTATAAAATAAATACATAAACAAAAGCAACAGCAATTTACTATTACAATGAACAGTCATTTAGTGTAGGGAATAATGTTGGATATATATTTTGATACATCAAATGTAAATCTCTTCCAAGGTTTGAGGTAGTTGTATACAACTATCGTAAAACTTAGATGAACTAGAATAAAGTTCCATGCAATATCTCTGTCCTCATTGAGTAAGCACTTGATAATGAAAAAATTCATTATTATTTTCCACAATTTTTTTTAAACTTTCAAAAATCCAATATAATTTAAATGCTACACATATTTATTAGCCTTAAATCGTACTTGTTTAGTTAATTAGTGGCGGGCGTGGCTATGGTCCCTGAAGCTCCTTTGGAAAAGTTGGAGGGTATGCAATCGGCATCTATGCTATGATAAAATTCAAGCCAATCATTATTTTGTGGGTGCCACACAACTCTCAGTTCCCATGCATACATTCTTGTCTATAGGCATGCCTAAATTTTCTAAATTTCAATGGCTGCATTGATAGCTATGTTTGAGTCAGTCAACTGCTAGCATCATGCCTCCCAGGAAATGGGTATGCTTACTGATTTTCTCAGAGTTACCATGTCAATCTCTACCACATTGAGACTGAGCGTGTGTTCTCCCACATATAATAGATAATTAGCATGCCTTGTTTTCATGTGGCGCAGCTTGTTGGTGACGAACTTTGTCAGCACTAATCTTACAGCTCGTGGTTTACAGCTGCAACTTAAATTAGCTGTATAATTCACTCACCTTATGTTACAAATTTGCAGGTACAAATAACATGTGCCGAATTCTTCATGAATCAGCAAACTGCATCTGAAGGAACAATCTTGTGCTGCAAAACCACTGGCAGACATTTAAGTCAATAATTTTTTAAAATATTGAAACTAAAAATAATATTGTGAATTTTCTTAGAAATAAGTCCCTCAAGGGCACAAAATGAACATTATATGTGACCGGATTTGTGAAAACCCGGCTAAACGCGGCATCTAAAGTTTTCTAATTTATTCTACCAGTAGGCTGCACGGGGCCTTGGGATGCATTCCTCCTAATTTGGAAGCTGTAGCACAAGCCGTCTTCGCCCTACGCACTACAACACTTCAGTATTTTTGCTAAACTTATTATTGCTGATTTCGAAAAAACGCCGGGTAAAGGCGTTGCTAAGGTCAGGGGGCGTGCCTTGTGTCCGTATACTATTACTGCTGTCTCCGGGACACTATGGAATAAATCGGTTACAGGCGGATTGAAAGAAGTCTAAAAGGCTTAATGCCGGGCTCCTTAAGAAACTATGACGACGAGAATTGCGTGAGTACGTGAATTATGTAGAATAGCAAGTGAAATAGTTAGCTACAGTTTTTTCCCGGCTGTTAGTGAAAAGCCCGCCAATAATTTCTTAGCAACTCTCCGTACACGAGTCCAACCGGCTAGTGTTTCTAGCCTCCTAGTATGAGTTCTAGAGCAAGCCAGAGCTTACAACTGCGTCTTAAGCTAGAGCTAACTGGTGTCTATCCATTTCTGCCATAAAAAATTTTTCGAAAAAAATCGACCCATAAGGCTTTACCCGGTTATACAGAAAAAAATTATTTGCCGCGTTTAGACGGATTTTCCCAAATCCGGTCACATATGGAGTATAATCGCTGCTTTTTAGAGTAAACAATGTCAGTTGTGTGAGATGATTTAATTATTAAAAACAAACTGTTGGGCTGCAACAAGTCATTCAAAGGAAATACTAACTGTATAAACAATGGGACATAATGCAGTTAATTCAATTTTATACAGCAGCCAGGGGTGCAGTAACAGGTCAGGCCATGGACTGACCGGTTTTACAAAATGCAAAGTTGGAAAGTATGGTCAACAAAGGACCCTTTCGGCCAAGTATTGCCTGAATAAGTGCACAAAAAATAACAAAATGAACTAAATAAATCTGTAGTGCAGTCAGGAAATAAGTTTAGTTAAGGACTTTATCTTTTGTGATTCCTGTTTGCAGGCAAATTTCTGACTATACTAGCAATAATGCTCACATCCTAATTTATAACGTTAGCTTAATGCCTTTACATTTTGATACCATGCAGGGATAGAGACAGCTACCAAAAAAAGTGGGAGGAGGGTGAAGTTAAATAGTTTATCATAATAATGCATCTGAAATGTTGACTAATTTTTTTTTGCTATGTTGGTTGTGCCCAGTTTATCATTTCTATCATCTTTGATCTTCTGAAGGTTAACATAAGCAGAAAATGCTCTTTACGATCTCCATTCCAGCATTCAATTAAAGTTGTTTGTTTAGTATTCATGTTTTAATTCATATCTACACTTTCCCAGGTATTTATTTGTGTGTGAGTATCTATAATATTTTTAAAAAACTGGTATTATGATTGATTGCAATTATCCAGTTACTTGTTTTATTAATTAATATTATTTTGACCTTGGTTGAAGAGAACCATGGGTCTTTCTTTCAAGTGTTAGGGACAGTGTGAAGCCTAGCAATACGAATTGACGGTAACTGTGTCATGTTTTTTTCCAGTGTTATTGTATTGCCCGATTTTTGAAAAATAGGAACTAACAATTGATGTATACAACTTTCAAAAATCAGCTCAGCAGTTAAATTTAGTGAGTAAATTATTTTGCCCCTTATATATATTTTATTTATTACTTGTCCTTCCCCCCCCCCCCATTATATGTACAATTAGATATTTATTTTACTCAACTGAAGATGCTTCAATTATTTGTTATTGCGCTGCTTTTTCTCAAAGCACTTTCTCAAGACAAAGTAATATTCAATTACATGTCTGAATCAGAAGTGCTTGTAACTGCTGACAATAGGATTAGAGGGGCCAGAAATCGAACACCAAAGGACTTCATTCTCGGAGGTCTCTTCCCCATTCATGCCTCAGCAGAAGGGGGTGGGGAATGTGGGGAGGTGCGATTGGAGAGGGGATTAGAAAGAATGGAGGCTATGCTGTATAGTATTGACGCGATAAACTCTGATAGTACTCTGCTGCCTAACTTGACTCTAGGGTACGACATCAGGGATACTTGTTCTGCGGAAAACATTGGCCTGGATGAAACTGTAGATCTGCTTATTACAGGAAGTCAATTAGACTTGGAAAGTTGCACAAGAAGTCGTAACAGTAACGGAAGTTTTGTGACAGATACTCCTACTTCAGCTATTATCGGCGCTGCAGGTAGTCGCGTAAGTGTGCCCGTAGCAAGTCTGGTGAGATTGTTTGCCACACCTCAAGTCAGCTATGCTTCTTCCTCAGCTCTGCTCAGCAATAGAGATAGGTATGGGTTTTTTCATCGGACCATTCCACCAGACAACCTCCAAGCTAGGGCAATGATTGACATAGTCCTGCACTTCAACTGGACCTATGTCTCCACCATCTATTCCCTTAACACCTATGGGCAGCCTGGAATTGAAGCTTTCAAAAGTTTAGCCGAGCAGAAAGGAATATGCATTGATGTTGACAGAGGAATAGAGGATGTTTTTGTACAAACAGATTTTGACAAGTTAGCCAATTTACTGCTTGAATCAAAAGCCAACATTGTCGTGCTTTTCACTTCTCAGGATAATGCACAGAGTCTTTTTAAGTCTATAGATTCACTGAAAACCCAAAGAAAGTTTATGTGGATAGCAAGTGACTCCTGGGCAAGATCTACCTCTGTTTCCAGTGATTTCAGTCACATTGTGTCTGGTTTAATTGGCTTTGTACCCTTTACCAGACACTTAAGTGGATTCCACGAGTATTTCTCAAATCTTACCATCAACAGCAACACTCGCAATCCGTGGTTTCCCGAGTTCTTTAAAGCAGTCAGCAATAGCTCTGCAGGCAACGACAGCAGTGTTCCACTTCTTAACAGCAGTTATGAGCAAGGAAACTTCGTACCTCTGGTCGTAGACTCTGTTTATACAGTGGCACATGCTCTCCACAACTTTATGTTGGATTGTGAGGTGTGGTTTAGCAACAACAGGACCTGCCTCAACCCAGACTACTCTCTCAATGGGACGATTTTGCTGTCATACATACAGCAGTCAAATTTCACCAGTCCCACGGGCAACAAAATCATCTTTGACAATGAAGGAAATGTTGAGGGGATTTATGAGATTTTGAATTACCATAGCCACGGAGAATTTCAGAGTGTGGGTGTTTGGAATAGCACTTTGACAGATACAGGGAAGAGCTTACTGGAACTCAATCATTCAGTCTCTTTCCAGTTTGGAGTGCTGGAAGATGGCACAGTCATTAATAACCCACCAGAGTCACACTGCACGAAGTGTAAGCCGGGGCATATCAGGCGCGAAGTTCAGTCCTCCTGCTGTGGATTCTGTGAGCCTTGTCTTGGTCAGTACTACTCTAGCAGCCTTCAGAGTGAAAACTGCAGCAAGTGCTCTGACTTCAGCTGGGGAAATAACCCCATTAATGGAAACAAAGAATGCATTCAATTGGAAGGATCGTATTTGAAATACAGTCATCCTTACTCCATTATAATCATGATAGTGGCTATTGTGGGGTTCTTACCAGTGATCTTTACTATAGTCATGTATGCAGTGAACTGGAACAGCGTCATTGTAAAATCTTCAGGTAGAGAACAGATGATAACTCTTCTCGTTGGGGTAGCTCTTAGCTTACTATCTCCTTTCTTTTTCGTCTCACCTCCTGGCCAGGTTATTTGTGGAATACAAAGGTGGATGCTTTGGACAAGTTTTTCTGTCATGTTTTGTGCTCTTTTTGTCAAAGTAGTACGAGTAGCCCGTATTTTTCTGGAGCTTAAGAAAGGTTCAGCCACTAGGGTTCGATTCACGGAGCCAAAGTATCAAATTCTGTTCACTTTAGCACTCATATCTGTGCAATGGGTCCTGCTGATATTTTCTACTGGACTTTTCCAGCCAGATGTCCAGAGGGACGTTAGGCTGGATACTGCTGAGCCACATTCAACTCCTGTCCTCCTCCATACATGCACAGCTGAACACACCATCATGCTGGTACTCTCAGTGGCCTATCAAACTCTTCTCATAATTCTTTGCACTATACTGGGAATCATAAGCTTCAAGTATCCGGAAAACTTCAATGAAGCCAAGTATATTGCATTCTGCTCATTTTCTGTGCTTGTCATCTGGGTGGCCTTTGTCATCACTTATTTTGCCACCCAGACAGCCAAGGAGTACCAGGGCATAGTATTGTCTCTAGCAGTGGTGATGACTGGGTATGCAGTGTTTGCAACAATGTTTGGTCACAAGCTCTATCTCATGATCGCAAGACCCGAGGCAAGTTCTGGCAAATCAGCCACAGGCACAGATGGGCCAAATGCTTTGACAGAAATTACAGGTATTTCTCGAAAGGAAATTTGGAAGGGAAACAGAGAAGAATCCACCGATAATGGACAAAATGGTAGGGTTTTTTTTTTATTGTTTTACCGATCAGATGTTAAAGTTTACGTGTCTTAGGATACTGAATTAGTTTAATTAATTGTTAACAATTTCAACTCTATCCCAAAATGTACCATAAAGGAGTAAATTGCCTTGGAATCAAGTATGTAGCACATAAGAGAGCATTTGCCTTATGAATAATACAGCTGCTATTATATTTACCTATTCATATTCCCAACTCCTTCCAAGTATTTCATAATGTGGGCATATTTACAGTTACAAATTTGCTTTCTCTGTATCTTGTGGTATATACTTATAACAACTATGATTTTGTAGTTTCACTTTAGTCATTTCAAAGCTATAGAAGAGCTTGTTATTTGCAACACATGTACACTTTTTCTTACGGGACAATGATTGCTTAAAATCAAGTACTATTGTTTTCCCAAGGATAAGTGAGAAGTATGAAATGCCCCACCCATTTACTGAGACTGATGATTGAACATCACTCCAGCAACATTTATCAGACTGTGTTAAGCTCCTGAGCGAGTAGCAATTATCACTTGTGTTTGAAAAATTGTGATTATACTTCTTTACTTGCAGGAAGAAATACACTTACTTCTAACTGATACTGTCTGTCTGTCAAGCTAACAGACTTTTCCTGGAGGAATACATAGCATACAATTTATTTACATGATTTACGTAATCAATCGTGGCATTTTGTTCATTATTATGTTGATATTTTTGTTGTGAAGATTAGCTGTTGGTCAAGAATTTCATGCATTTTTTTTCATTTCTTGTAAAGTATATTACTTAATAATACACATGCATTAATAAATAAATTAAATTAGCTGTGCAAGTTATGAAATATTTGGATCAAATGAGAGCCACTTCATTGTAGAGTGCCAGCTTTGTGTCCAGTGATATACTCTTTGGGTGTACTCTTTCACTCAGCAGCAGCTCTCTGGAGTCATTGGGTTTGGGAGGCAGTCGAGGAGTCTTGGAATTAAAAATTTCAATATTGCCATTGGTGTGCTGATATCTTTGCCAACGAGTGACATCATACTGGCCAACACCCACTGGGTTCTACAATATTTTAATATAGCTTGTAATTAAACAAACAAGAAAAGATACAGTAAGAATATTTTAAAACTAAAATATTATCATTGTCCCTACACAATTTATTATCGTCCCTACACAAAAGTCTCCCATTTCTATAAGTAAATTAGTCTAAATATTTAATAGAGAAATGTTTAATTGAAAATGAGTATTATTTGAATATGGAACGTGATCCCTTAAACACCTCCACGGAGCCTTTTTTTGTTTGTTTTAAAACACCAAATGAGAACCTCCTAAAAGATGAAACTGCTTCTCTTTACAGTACCATTAAAATGTAAATTCACTTTGACCACAGAGTGCTGTTTTACACTTCAGGTTTGGGGAAATGGAGGTGAGAAACAATGGACTAATAAACAACATAAATACTGAAACAACAATTTTATTCTATCACTCCGTTTATTTGTATGTTGTACAATCTCTAGTGATAAGCTCATTTAGGTGATGTTTATTTTGTAAATGTGAATGAAAACTGAATTTTAAAGAATTCTTCATTGGACAAGTGGTAAGCAAGTCAGCCTAATGTCATGAAAGTTGTTTATTCCAACTGAATCGTACAGCGTCTCAACTTCACTCATTTGCCAAGAATTAATAGTGGATCTCAAAGACATCTGACCTCTGAAGATTGAAAGAAGAAACAAAATGTTGCACTGGATGATTTGAGTCCCTTTAGTGTGCCAGAATTTATTGTTTCGTCCTATTTTCCGAAAAAGATCGGCCGAAGAAGTTTGCCCCTCGAAGCATAAGTCGGTATCTATAAGCATTCTCAAGATCTAGTAAGCAGGATCTTTTAGACAATTTTACACTGCATCTTTATGAATACTTACTAGTTTGTTATCTTCTTATGCAGAATGCGGAGCATTACTCAAGTCTCAGTGGTCAGACCTCAATTATCGTCCACGCCCTTCAATTATCGACCACCCATAGAGTTCGCATACTACGGTTATCGGCCCCTCGGCATTAATCACCCATAACTCCTTTCTAATAAGAATTCACTCAAATTGGACGATACCACTATAATCTATGTATATGAAAGACCTTTACCACACCATTTAAATAAATTCTTATGTCACAATTTTTTGTAGTTGACTTTTTAAAGACATTGTAGCTCTCTCTTTTAGTTCCCTAATTTCTTTATAATTATGATTCAAAACATCATATCTGTAAATACATGATATGATCGATTGAGTTTAGCTCTCTTGCTTAAACACTGAGTCCTTGTGTTCACAAGAGGTAGAGATGTGGAATAGAAAGGAGCTGTGGGAGCCAGCTGGAAATGGATGCAGTAGAAAGCCTACTTGAGATGGAGGTACTTGAGACAGATACTATAGTGAGCCTACTTTGAGATGTAGGTTGTGGAGGTACTACATTGATTCCTTTTTACAGCTGAATTATTTCCACTTCTTATAGATCACTGCAATCATAAATCATTGCATGCAAATCTTTAAGTTTCACCAAGCCTACAGTTGTAAAGCACAACGAATAACTCGTTTTGTAGCTAGCTAGCTACTAGCTAATGTGCTGCACTGTTATCGCTAGCTATTAATGTTAGATTGTACTGACATTCGTAATTCAACACCAAAAGATATCATCTACGGCTACCTCCAACTAGTTTACCTTGATATATGAATGAAGAGCCTGGAAAAGGAAGGTGCACAGAGCCACAATATAAATTGAAGCAGAATAAAATACGGGAATCCGTGCTCGTTACGTACTTTTGACCGGTTGATATTGAGGCTTACGTGGTCAATATTAGATGGGTGTTGATAATTGAGGACTTATGCTACATTCGTAAGTTATTGTTGGTAATAATGCCCCCTATTTTCACGCTAAACTCACATGAGCAAATAATTTCTTGCTGCCCACAGTAGTTCTGCTTCATAGCTACTCTCGATGGTTTACTGGAGTACTGGAATTGGAATTCCCCATTGAAACTACCTGGTAGGTAAGTGTCTTTTGTACGTTTTGCTTTTCTTATGAAGACGGCATTTATGTCTACCATTTCATTGTATGAGCTATACATCGATTTGCACGAGCTACATATCGACTTGCATGAACTACACATCAACACATTGATACTACACCAAGTAATTATTCTTTAGGTGTTTGTACTATCTAGCTAGCTACTTTATAGTGACACTGAGGGTTCGGACTTTTAAAATTTTTTTTTCCAATCTAGCAAATCTTCTACACAATTAAGTTCCTTGTACATGACTATTGAGATAATTTGTAGTGAATGCAAAAAAAGATTACGAAACATCATTTCAAAAAATTTATAAAGCAAAACCCAACTCACTCTAGTTCTGTATAGTGCCCTTTGACTGAATCTTTTTGAATAGGCATTGAAAGGTGGGTGTCTACCTTGAGATGGAGCACTATGAGAGGGACACTCCTCCTTGTATTCTACCAGCTCATATCTAGTTGGACCAGGAGCTGACTATAGTAAATAAAAATACTGAAATAAACCTAACATGTTTGGATAACTGAAGTCCTACTGTATTTCACTATCTCTTTGTATTTTTGTTACTGAATCATGACTTACTTTATCTCTGGGGCACTGGCTGAGAGTAGAACAACATATCCGCTCTGTTGGAAGTTCAGGATATTGGGGGTATTTGGAGAGTTTACCTTGCTTCTTTGTGTGAACATCTAAATTAAAATTGCAGGCAGTTAGCAAACTGAGTTAATATTAAGAATCTCACCATGTAGATTTTCAGTGAAACTTTTAAACTCGTATTTTCCTGGTCCAAGGTGAACACTCTCTGTCTGTGTATACATAACATAATGGATATAATTTTCTTGAATATTTCTTAAAAGTTCAGTTCTGATGAAATGTTAGTCTGGCGTCGCCGACCCTTTTCCTTCCCTATATTGGTGGGCGGGGAGGAAGGAAAGGGTCTGGTAGCTCTAGTATCAACGACTTGTGCAAATGACGTCATAGATTTATTGTATCATCATTAATGCGTAGGCGAAAATCAATCGCGAGTCAAATATTTCGTTGCAGGAAAATTTTTTGTTGGAATGTCTTGTTGCAACTGTGGTGTTTCTATAATGCAGAACAACAACAACATGGCTGGTTCACACTCGTGTAGGAGTTGGTCATATACAAGTGACAAACTCTGGAAACAAACACTCTTTCCGTATCCTGTAGGGAGAGCTACAAAAACATCTCTTTTTAAAATTCCCTTTCATCTGCTCTGGCTTTACGCACGAAACTGTAACTTCTAAACATGCTCTTCATCACTTGATCTTCCGTAGCTAACAACGCGGAATAAACTGGCACGCATTGAATATGTGGTTGAGGAATGCGCATTAACGATTCCGCAATCTGATTGGAGCGCCACTATTTTGGTGCCGGCACAAGTCGTTGATACTAGAGCTACCAGACCCTTTCCTTCCTCCCCGCCCACCAATATAGGGAAGGAAAAGGGTCGGCGACGCCAGACTAATGAAATGTATGAAAGCAAGTTTAATGCACTATATGGTTCTATCTAGAAAATATTGTTTGGGGGAGGGGGAGTTAAGCCAAGTCCACTATCTCTACACATTACTAAGTTACAAGGTAAAAATGGTAGTTCTCTCTATATCAGTGAGAGTAATTAGAATGAATACTTCGAACTAAATGCTGTCATTTTGAGCTCAGCCTTACGATAATACTACACATAACATGCAAATATTTGGGGGGGGGGGGGGGGGGGGGGGGGGGAAAGCTGAACATTTTGGGGGAAAGTTGGGAAGTTTGGGAAAGAAGCTCCCCCCTCTCCCCCCTCTCGCCCCACCAGATAGAGCTCTGATAGTCACTATTGAGACAGAAATAAATACTTTTTTTTTTATCTAGGTGTGTGAGTATGTTTTGCACAATTGAGCTAGCTATTGGTAATTGTACTACTAGATCTTACTATGAGACAAAATGTAACTGAATTACTTGCATATTATCTGCAAATAGTCAATTCCTTACCACCAGCCTTGGGACTGCATATCTCTCTCCTGTGTATACATCATAAGGTCCTCGTGCACTGACAGTCTTATCCAGCAGCTCTTGTGTAGAATTCTTATTCTCATATCTACCTGGAGCCAGGCCACTCCCAGGCAGGGCCACACTATCAGCATGTCCTGTACCAGATGACAGAATCCCCGTTTGGCCAAAGGACTTATTGGCTTTCCTGTCCAGTGGGATCCATGGGTCACCATAAGTCCCGGGTCCTGGCCTTGGGCTCTCGTATTTGCTACCTTTCTTGAATCTCTGCTCTAAAGTCTCACATATCCCTCTTTTGCTAGTTGGTCTATCATTCATAATGGATATGAAGTCTTTAGCATCATATCTTCCTGGCCCCATGGATTCTTTCTGCAAAAAAAATACAGGATTGCTTAAATGTGAAAAAATAAAACAACTTGTAACTGTAAATTATTTCAAATTTAAGTGTTAATTGGAGTTTGGCACTGAACGTGACAGCAAACCAAAATAAATGATGACATTACCAGATATAGATTATGCTCGTGTTGTGCCTTGAAATACATGTGGGGAATGGCATTGAACCGTGCCACATTGAGTGCTTGTTGCCAGTTGGGACCTTTAGCCTTCTCCTCCACTGCATACTCACTGAAGTCTCCAATGGGAACTGTTATGTTGTGGCTACCTGGCCCTCGTCTGCGATTCTAAGAACAAAAATGTTTATTCTAATTAATGGAAATATTTTATTTTAAAGCTAGCTAAGAAATAATGTGCAGCGTGTATGTATAATTACCACATTAGAATTGACTATCTTGCAGTAAGGGATTTGGGTGAAAGTGCCAGGTAGCTTGTTGTCTGGGTGTACTCCTCGAACATCAAATCTGAAAGCAGACATAGACATCAGTACTACACGAAAAACAAAAATGAAGACAGTTATACCTCGAAGATTGAGTTCCAAAGGGGGCGCCATTAAATCTCTTAACTGCCATAGTAAGCTTCCCCCTTTAGACTTGATACATCCTAATAATCAAGTTTGCTTCGAGCGTCCCGTACCTTCACGTTTCTATGACAATTTCGCGCGCGTGGGAGTAGCGCGAAAAGCCAGGCCAGCCTTTAAAGCGATGTGCAACAATTAGAGTTCCAGTAGATTCTGTGCAAGTGTAATAAAGTTAAAGTGCAATACTAATAGGGGACTGCGTTCTTCTTCTGGCAGTACATCTAAGTCTTTTGCGCTGCAGTTATGGGTGATTTAAACCATGTGTAGGAGTAATTTATGTGGTAGTCAATAGTCTAGCGTATTCATAGAGAACAAAAGCATTCATTCCTTAGGTGTTCCATATGTAGTCTCTATTCACTAGCAGCTATTCATTGGCAGCACAAGAATGAAAGGAATTCTTTGTGACTTTGTGATTGATGTTAAGTTTTGTCATTGGCTATTGGATAGGATTAGTATTGATGATATATACATCATTAAATACAAATGATGCTCACAGCATAGCTATCAACACAACAATGTGATGCATGTTGTGCTTAAGTCACATATGTATGGAGTAGATGGTAAAAGTAGAACTTCAGATAGCATTGCAACTGTGAGGTTTTCTTCCTCCAGGCTTTTTAGAGTACTTTTAGTCATGTGAAGAGATGGGCAGGTTTTGTATATATTGTATTTTAGTTGGAATTTGCAGCACTTTCTTGGTATGAAATGTACAAGGTGGTTTAACTAATAACCAAAGCACTGTAGGGTTCTCACTAGGGAATCACTATGTACCAGTATGTGATTATATCTTAATTAGCAGTTGCATCCTCCAAATTAAGACTACTAGCAAGCACCCCACCGGCCACACAGTGACGCCTGATGTACTAACTTGTGCAAATTAGGAGTGCAGTAGCATAAGATAGTTTTATCCATGGTTTCCCTCTGCTCTCTTTTTTTCCTTAGCTATCCCATCCCGTTTATCTTATTCTCTTTTCAACATGGATCTCCTTCACCTCCTCCATGTCTACCTCTCCTGCTCACCAGTATCTTTCCTTTCTGTGTATTTTCTTTTCTTTCACTTCTTCATTGAAGTAGTTGCATCAGTCAGCTTTTCTCACCTGTTTCTATTTTTAGTGAGCCTTGCGTTCTGATTCTTTGCCTCTCTTATACCCATTAACGTTAGTAGCCACTGCCTCTCTTCTTCCCATTATGGTTAGCTACTGCCTCTCTTCTTCCCATTATGGTTAGCTACTGCCTCTCTTCTTCCCATTATGGTTAGCTACTGCCTCTCTTCTTCTCATTATGGTTAGCTACTGCCTCTCTTCTTCCCATTATGGTTAGCTACTGCCTCTCTTCTTCCCATTATGGTTAGCTACTGCCTCTCTTCTTCCCATTATGGTTAGCTACTGCCTCTCTTCTTCCCATTATGGTTAGCTACTGCCTCTCTTCTCTTCCCATTATGGTTAGCTACTGCCTCTCTTATACCCATTATGGTTAGATACTGCCTCTCTTATACCCATTATGGTTAGCTACTGCCTCTCTTATACACTGCTGTAGATGAAGACTCTTTCCCAACTCAGTTCAGCCACCCAGTGTTCAGCTTTTATAGGATGCAATAGATTCATAAGGCTCTTCAAGCTCATTTAAGTTGTTAGGTCCCATCGGTCTATAATGGTTTGTGTGCGCACTTTGCATTATCTGGTTGCAGGTTCAAATCACGATAAGGTCGCTTCCCCCTCCTCTCCCCCCTCCCCCATTTTTTTTCCTCTTGTCAAAAGTTTTCCCTATTCAGGTAATGACAATGCTTTACCAAACAGCTCATCAACTCATGAATTATTCATGAGCTGATTACTGACACACAAGCATACTATTATGTTGATTGTAAGTTGCAGTTTTTGTAAACAATTTTCCCCGCACCATTATAGTACCACTTGAATTATTGCTCCTATAGGTAAAAATTACTGAAAATAAATAACATAGACTCGGGTTGTTAAGGACACCCGCTTATAACTCCAAATGGTACACTGTTAAAAATGAAGTGTTCCAGTAACACTGCAAGGAGCATTCCTACTAGAGGGACGAATTTATCCCCCAGCCATGTTTCCTCAACACTGCACAAAGGGTTACAATATAACACTCTGAGAGGTGTTTAGAAAACATCTTTAGCAGAGTTGTATTTAACACCTTCTGCATGCTTATTATAACACTAAGTAACAGACCACACCTCATTCACAAAACTTCAAAATTATAGATAAATGAATGATTGACAATGAAAATATAAAAAATAGTTTAAAGTAAACAGTTTTAAAGCTGTCCTTTCAACAAGAGTAGATTGTGATATGCACTCCATTTATGATCCATCATGTTCAAGAGAGATATATATAACCTGCATTGACACATATTATAGCATAAATCAATAAGCAATATACAAACACATTCACAAAGACAACTAAACACTCCATTCTAAGCACACACACAAAAATACATTCAACTAAACACTCTGTATAAAACACGCACACATAAACACAATTAAACATGCTATTCTAAACACACAAAGAAAAACTAAGCAAAACAAAAGTATTTGTTTACAAATATTTTTTTTTAACCATTATCACAGACTGCACACTCTATAGCGTGATAATGTTTAACATCAAGTTGTATCCTAAAAAAGTGCCAATTAGCAGTAGAATGAAGGTATATGGAGCGCTTAATAAAAAGTGCTAAAAATCGGGAAGAAAACAGGCGCTTAACAAAAGCCAGCACTTAACAAAGAAGGAATTGGCGCTTAATAACCCAAATCTATGGTAATAAACTGGTTGTAAGCATCAAATTCTTATTGTCTAATATGGTAAAGTAGTATCAGTGAAAAATCTTCCGTACTTTTTATGTATTATCACATGTGGTGTGTGTGTGTGTGTGTGTGTGTGTGTTACCAGAGTGACAAAGAAGTGGATGCCACGTTGTCTGCATTGCTGTCCAAAGTGAACAAGGTGAAAGGCTCTCTGTCATCTCTGGTGGGAAAGATGGAACACAAGCAGCTTACCTGGTGACAGTGAGGGGGGTGATGAGAAAGGGGTGTGTGTCGCTGTCTTCCCCTGTGGTTTCTGAGGTCTGCCAGTCGCTGATGCTGACCCTGCAGTTTACTGTGATTGTTGTAAACTCTGCCAGCATTGTAACTGCATTAACATCTCTGCAAATGATTATGCCGTGCTCCAGACCGAGAGTAACGACACCCACTGGCTCTGCCCTGCCCGCCTCATCAGTCACAGCTCCATTAACAACTCCACCATCAGTGTTGACTCTCCTATTCTATCTGAACCTACGCCTTCTCCAGTTTCCCAGTATATCAACAATAGCCAACAAGTACCTATATACTACACTAACTGCAGAAACCTAAGATGAGTGACTAATGAGCCCTAATGAGTGTCTTCGACCTTCATCAGGTGATGAATGAAGCCACATGTGTCACCCAAAGCTCATCCTTCTCAATTGATCTTCTAATGTGCAACCACCTCATGTGTCTCAGTCACGTACATGTGTCCGCTGAGCTTGGAGGCTCAGATCACTGCTCAATATAATGCTGTAGCCATAGTTTGCAGGGCCAGGCGAGGCTTCCTTACACCAATGTCAACCTCCCTGAGGGTTTTCTGGTAGACCTACCATAGCCTATCTGGTTCCATTTGTGCAATCCATCCATACCATCAGATGGCATGCATATGGCCTCCACTCATATAGAGAAGGCAACTCTGCTAAATAACTTTTTTTGCTTCATATTTCTCCCAGACTACTAGCCACCAGCAATCTCATCCTAACCAGCCGCCTTCTCCAACAACCTACTCAGCAGCTACTGAGTGATCACACCTTTGTTGATCTGATATGCGCAAGGTCATCCACTCTCTTGAGAGCTAAACCTCACCTGGCCCAGACGGCATCTTTGCTGTCATGCTAAAGACATGCTCATTTCCACTCAGTACTTGTATTTTTAACACCTCATTTGCTATAGGCAAGGTGCCAACCATGTGGAAACCATCTTGCACCACAATATAGTAATTTCCAGCTACTGGTCCCATCACAAAGCTTCTGTCAGCCATGCTATCCTCTCTTCAGTGGAAGAGTCTGGCAAGCAGGCGTGGCTATAAGCTTAGCATCTGCCACAGAACACTGAGTGAAGCCTCCATTATCCCCTGCTTGTTCTTCTCAAGTGCATCACTGCAGGTGTACATCCCACCCATGCCCCCACTGCAGGTGTACATCCTACCCATGCCCCCACTGCAGGTGTACATCTCACCCATGCCCCCACTGCAGGTGTACATCCTACCCATTTCCCCACTGCAGGTGTACATCCTAGCCCCCACTGCAGGTGTACATCCCACCCATGCCCCCACTGCAGGTGTACATCTTACCCATGCCCCCACTGCAGGTGTACATCCCACCCAAGTGGAAGTTGACCTAAACAGATCTCAATTATTCTGTGATATTCTGTGATACACTTGGGAGATGTTACCTCATCAAGGGTATCGTCATCCTGTAGTTTATGTCTGATCACAGAATGGTAAAGGCACAACAAAACACACCATCATTTCATCATAATCTCAAGCATATCCTGTTACCATTTTGCAATGGGTAATGTCCTGGTTTTTTACATACATAGAATAATAAAATGATGAGCAACTAGTTTTCTGTCATTTTTTGACTACATGTTTTCTATGCATTATTGCAAAAATACAACTATTCTGAATACATATGGTATACACAGTCCACTACTATTCTATTACATTACAGTCTAGGTAGTTACTTCACATATATTTCAATTAATGTTATTAATTTGTCCGAAAGCATTCCATCTTGAGAGTAGCAGTTCCTCAGCTCCAGGTCGTCGTTTGTCGGCTGTGACAATGATGTACAAAACCATGGAGGCATGTTAAACTCACAGCAACTGCTTATATTACCACACCCCTTGCCATCCCACAGTGGATCCTGTGTGTATAATATACCCGAATTACCAGGTCCACGATTCCCGGTATCGCAGAAATAGTGGTTGTTGAGGAAACCAGGCAATTGATGAGACCAAGAAGTATTAGTATTTGAGCAGGGGCATACAGAGGAAGTCTGAAAGTTAGAGTTTTGCTCATAGTTTGCTCCTACGAAGCTCCAAATATGTTGTCGCGACCCAGCAGCTCCGTGTGTCAAAGATATTCCATCAAGATAAGCACCGTTTATGTTATCTATCGCAGAATCAATGGAATTAGTAAATGCTTGAGAGGAACCTCTCTGGAGAGCCTCAACTCTTCCACATACTTGGGAGTAAGTACGACTGACAGAATATGTTACTGAGTCGCACGTCCTAGGACTGTTACTTGATCGTCTACAACTTCGCACTGGAATAGGGCTATACGTCCAATTGGAAGGACACTGCTGTACTGGATCTGACATATTTAGATATGCAGCTCTAGTCCAGTCCTCACCACCACATGAACTTGGCCGGCAAGATCTGAATTGATTCTGCAGAGCCTCCTTCACACTATCAATGTAAACACTGCGGTTCAGCAGAGGACAGGTCAACTCATTGGATGGGAATACATTTGGAGGAAGAATGATAGGAGGATTGTTCTGACACTCAGCCAGATAACAAAGACAAAGTAAAGCACAGCTTACTAGAATCATAGTTTACTTTACACTGTGTACCACAACGTAGGCTCGCTAATGATGACCACTTTATAGGATTTTTGAAGAATATCATATTACTTAGTGACCCTTAATTCTCTGTGAATCTTGCAAAATAAATGTCTTCAAAGTATGCTTTGTAGATGCCATAAAAGAAATATAAAGTATTGTTGAAGGGTCTCAAGTTGCACTATTAAATTTCAACCTGGTTTTTGTTATTAAAGTGTGACCTGCTATCATTGCATGGTGCTATGTGTTGATGAGCTTTGGCCACATCATTGAGTAGAACGTCTGCCAATGAACAGAATAAAAACAATACATAACTGTTAAATTTTTATTAGTTTGTTTACCCAATGGGAAGATATAAGCTTGTAAGTATTGTGGTGGTGGTGGTGTGTGTGTGTGTGTGTGTGTGTGTGTGTGTGTGCGTACCAATGAAGACCAGAATGAAGGAAGGCAAATGATGATCCTTGCAATGGTGGTGAGGAAGTGATCAATCGCTGGCAAGAGCATTTCTCTCAAGTCCTTAACATCACCAGTAGATACTCAGAAACAATCAGTTCTGTCAGTCCCCTCAAGCCTCAGTAAGGATGAGTTAGGTGTTCCTCCTTCACAGGATGATATTCTAGATGCTTTGCTGACCTTGAAATGTGGCAAGTCTGGAGGGAAGAGTGGAATACTGACAGATATGATGAAGTGCTGTGGACCAAGGTTAATAGAGCATCTAGAACAACTGTTTGGTATGGTATGGGGGGAAGGAGTGGTACCGCAAGACTGGAAGAATGCTTTGATCCCGAAGAAAGGTGACCTCAGTTACACCGACAATTGGAGAGGAATCAGTCTGTTGGATGTCGTCGGGAAGCTGTTTGCTAAGACCATTCAGGGCAGACTTCAGACGGTGGCTGAAGAAGTGTTAATGGACTCGCAGTGTGGCTACAGAAGAGGAAGGGGTTGTGTGGATATGATCTTCGGGGCAAGGCAGTTGATTGAGAAGACGATGGAGCACTAGACAAAGATGTTCATGCTTTTTGTGGACTTGAGAAAAGCCTATGATTCCGTTCCTCGTAAGGCTCTTTGGTATGCTTTGGAGAGGTATGGTGTTCCTGATTCACTACTTAGGATAGTGAGGTCTCTGCATGATGGTATGCAAGCACAAGTGACAGTGGATGGTCAAGTGGCTCCTATGTTTGAAGTACGTAACGGGCTCAGACAAGGATGTGTGCTGGCACCCACACTTTTCAACTTATACTTCAACTTGGTGATCAGACAGTGGCAGGAAAAGTGCAGGGATGTAGGTGTTGAAGTGCTGTATAAGTGTGGGGGCAAGTTGGTAGGTGAACGGACAAGGAGACCAGACAAGATGACTGTCACAAAGTTGCAGTTTGCTGATGACTTGGCTGCAGTCAGCACCACTGCCAGGACGAAGATTGAGGAATCAGCATCTATGCTACACAGTGTTTTGCGAGAGTGGGGACTCACAATGAGTATGACCAAGACCAAGTTGCTTGTTGTTGGCAGTGATGAGGTGGAAGATCTGAGACCACTGGAAGTTGACAGTAGTGAGGTGGAGTGTGTATCAGAGTTCAAGTATCTTGGATCCTTGGTAAAGAGCAGAGGTGGCATAGTGAAATAGCGAAAGCTAGCAGAGCTTTTGGAGCCCTTAGGAAGGCTGTTTTTCGAGACAATAATCTGTCCCATAAAACTAAGAGACTTGTGTACAAGGCTGCTGTGTTGGGTGTGTTGCTGTATGGCTCAGAAACCTGGACAACAACAAGAGCAGTGTGTGTGTGTGTGTGTGTGTGTGAATGAAGTGTGAATGCATGTTTATCAAATGAATGAAGTATTAATTAATTGTTTACTGTTTGTGTTATTTGTCCTTGCTTGCTTCACCATCTTGCTTGCTCGATGCACTGAACACGGCCTAATACCTGTTGCAACATAGAAAATACATGAAAGTAAACATGATGTGGCTTAAAGAAACATGTTACTATGGATTTAAGCACAAGCAGTACATAATAACTGTATTATTCATTGGATTACACATCATATCACTCGTCTGATTGGCCGTATTTATGTTTGTGACTGCGGCACTCGTGTAAATACTTAGCCAACAGATTCGTGGTACTCTCCTGTATCAAAATGAAGAATATATATGTAATCGGTAGAAAAATACTCTTACATTATTTGTTATATTGTAATAACTAACCATTATTACCAGGTGAAGCTGGTACTTAAAAAATCAACAATGAATTGCTTCATTAAATTCGTGGATCAAGTCACTTTATATTGAAGCTACACTATTAGCTATTATTGCTCCAGAAGACTATGGTATGCAAGCTATGTGAATGTAGCATTTTTGTTAGCTGGCATGATTAGCCTTGAATGCTATAACCAACACAGGCATAACTATTGGGAAAAGAACAGGTGAATGTACACTAAATATTTGATAGCCTAACTTATACGCATACAAAAATATTGGATAAAATGACATAACACTGAGCATGCCCGAGTAGGAAAGTGTAGGCATTCATGAAATATGAAGTAGTATCATTACTTTCACCATTTGCAGGATGCATTATTAACTGTTTACTGGGATCAAAGCCAACCAATGCACATTATATTAAATGAAAGAAACGAGAAGATTACAGAACCTGATAATTGAATAAAAGAACTGATGGATGAATGTACATGTGTTGCTTTGCAATGGACAAAATCTGGAATTTCCTGACTTCAGGAATTGTATCCTTACAGCAGGTCATATATCCTGTAGCAGAATAGGTGAACTTTCCTGTACTTTTACTACAGTATCTTCCAGGTGAACTGGAAGGTTCCTTGCCTGCACCAGTACAGATGAACTTTCCTGCACTCTTTCTGCAGTACTTTCTAGGTCAACCTGGAAGGTTCCTGGCCTGCAGCAGTACAGATGAACTGTCCTGCACTTTTTCTACAGAATCTTCTAGGTTCACCTAGTATGTTCCTGGCCTGCAGCAGTACAGATGAACTTTCCTGCACTTTTGCTATAGTACCTTCTAGGTTCAACTAGAAGATTTTGTTAACCTGTAAACACTGCGGTTCAGCAGAGGACAGGTCAACTCATTGGATGGGAATACATTTGGAGGAAGAATGATAGGAGGATTGTTCTGACACTCAGCCAGATAACGAAGACAAAGTAAAGCACAGCTTATTAGAATCATAGTTTACTTTACACTGTGTACCACAACAACTGCTCACTAAACCACTTTATAGGATTTTATTGACATTACGGAGGAAATATCACATTCCTTTTTAACCTCAAATTCTCTGCAAACATTAAGACATCACATTAGTGACAATCAAAGGTGAAGAATTCAGTTGAATCCGGCAAAGTAAGTCTGTTTTCGAAGTAACTATGAAATTTTCTTCGTAGATGCCATAGAAACAATCTAACTCATCATTATATGGGGCTCAATTTGCACCATGGAATTTCAACCTTGTTTATATTATTTTTAAAACCGTGACTCAGCTATCATGCTACACTACTGAAATGCTTTCGCTACATCACTGTGTAGTTCACCTGACAATGTTCAGTATACACCAAAAATGAGTGCTTATAGAACACTTTTGAAAGTGCTTGCCAGGAGGCGCTATCTGTATATCATATAGGAGTCACTGAAACACCCCATTTGTTACAGTGCAGTGTGATGATGACCACTTTATAGGAATAGCCATTATTCACATTTTAGGGGAAATTTTTCTTTCTGGCATAAATCTCTGCAAACATCAAGACATTGCCTTAGTGACTTAATCAAATTAAGTATTCAGTTGAATTCAGCAAAGTAAGTCTGTCTCCCAAGTAATTATGGAATTCGCTTTGTAGATGCCATAGGAGCAATCAAACTCATGATTGTATGGGCTCAATTAACAAAGTTGAAATTCAGTGGTGCATACTTGCACCATTAAATTGAAGTATTTTTTGTAGCTTAGCTCATTTTATAGTGTTGAGCTTTGGTCACATTATTAAACCTAAGCGCGCATGCGCGAGAGGGTTACTATGGCATGGAATCCCTTTACCTAACGTAATTTGAAAAACCTCGTCGTTTCGTGGGGTTGCCAAATGCCGCTCGTTGGTTGTCAAGTGCCACTGGTAGACAGAGCGGCTAAAAATTAAAACTAAGGGAGCCACCATTACTTGGGAGAAGCTGAGGGAAGTACGTAGTTCCATATTTGTTAGCTAAAATTACAAAAATAACTCTGGCTATGTTGTTTTTTTTTGGTAGAGAGCTGTTGGATACTACAGAAGTTATCACTATTCCTGAAATTGAGGTGAGAGAGTAATTCTGTATATATTAATGGTCAACTAACTATTTAATTTTTTGCATGAACTAAGCTAAAGTATATTATGTAACAATACATGAAAGCAATTTTTTTAAGTGGCCACTCAAGCAGTCACATTTGCCACACCTACAATATTGAGTGGGGTTTAGCTTGTTTAAATGTACTTAATAAAAAATTGACATATTAGTAAATAAATTATGTAAAATTGATGAAAGCAATATAAATACTAACCAATCATACCCATTAGCTAATTATACCTTGTCAAGGAATAATTTTTAAGTTTGACAGAATCTTACAGAGCATTCTCCACAACAAGGGAGGCAGAACTATGTGACACCAGTGGTATATAGTTTTATGTAACCTAACAAGGCAGGCTCGCTTGCCATTTGTGCTCAAGCATATCATTAGTTAGCGAGCGAGCGAGACAGTATTAGGGGTGGATAATGCACAATCGGGTAGGTATGGTTGGTACGTAGTCAGAATGCCGTAATATTAATGCTAAGGAAGCTACTACTTCTGAGGGAAGCTGAGGTAAGTACGCAATTTAGCTAAATATGCAAAATTAACTCTGGCCTTTCTTTTTTGTAGCTAAGAGCTTGTGCTGGCACCCACACTTTTCAACTTATACTTCAACTTGGTGATCAGACAGTGGCAGGAAAAGTGCAGGGATGTAGGTGTTGAAGTGCTGTATAAGTGTGGGGGCAAGTTGGTAGGTGAACGGACAAGGAGACCAGACAAGATGACTGTCACAAAGTTGCAGTTTGCTGATGACTTGGCTGCAGTCAGCACCACTGCCAGGACGAAGATTGAGGAATCAGCATCTATGCTACACAGTGTTTTGCGAGAGTGGGGACTCACAATGAGTATGACCAAGACCAAGTTGCTTGTTGTTGGCAGTGATGAGGTGGAAGATCTGAGACCACTGGAAGTTGACAGTAGTGAGGTGGAGTGTGTATCAGAGTTCAAGTATCTTGGATCCTTGGTAAAGAGCAGAGGTGGCATAGTGAAATAGCGAAAGCTAGCAGAGCTTTTGGAGCCCTTAGGAAGGCTGTTTTTCGAGACAATAATCTGTCCCATAAAACTAAGAGACTTGTGTACAAGGCTGCTGTGTTGGGTGTGTTGCTGTATGGCTCAGAAACCTGGACAACAACAAGAGCAGTGTGTGTGTGTGTGTGTGTGTGTGAATGAAGTGTGAATGCATGTTTATCAAATGAATGAAGTATTAATTAATTGTTTACTGTTTGTGTTATTTGTCCTTGCTTGCTTCACCATCTTGCTTGCTCGATGCACTGAACACGGCCTAATACCTGTTGCAACATAGAAAATACATGAAAGTAAACATGATGTGGCTTAAAGAAACATGTTACTATGGATTTAAGCACAAGCAGTACATAATAACTGTATTATTCATTGGATTACACATCATATCACTCGTCTGATTGGCCGTATTTATGTTTGTGACTGCGGCACTCGTGTAAATACTTAGCCAACAGATTCGTGGTACTCTCCTGTATCAAAATGAAGAATATATATGTAATCGGTAGAAAAATACTCTTACATTATTTGTTATATTGTAATAACTAACCATTATTACCAGGTGAAGCTGGTACTTAAAAAATCAACAATGAATTGCTTCATTAAATTCGTGGATCAAGTCACTTTATATTGAAGCTACACTATTAGCTATTATTGCTCCAGAAGACTATGGTATGCAAGCTATGTGAATGTAGCATTTTTGTTAGCTGGCATGATTAGCCTTGAATGCTATAACCAACACAGGCATAACTATTGGGAAAAGAACAGGTGAATGTACACTAAATATTTGATAGCCTAACTTATACGCATACAAAAATATTGGATAAAATGACATAACACTGAGCATGCCCGAGTAGGAAAGTGTAGGCATTCATGAAATATGAAGTAGTATCATTACTTTCACCATTTGCAGGATGCATTATTAACTGTTTACTGGGATCAAAGCCAACCAATGCACATTATATTAAATGAAAGAAACGAGAAGATTACAGAACCTGATAATTGAATAAAAGAACTGATGGATGAATGTACATGTGTTGCTTTGCAATGGACAAAATCTGGAATTTCCTGACTTCAGGAATTGTATCCTTACAGCAGGTCATATATGCTGTAGCAGAATAGGTGAACTTTCCTGTACAGTATCTTCCAGGTGAACTGGAAGGTTCCTTGCCTGCACCAGTACAGATGAACTTTCCTGCACTCTTTCTACAGTACCTTCTAGGTCAACCTGGAAGGTTCGTGGCCTGCAGCAGTACAGATGAACTGTCCTGCACTTTTTCTACAGAATCTTCTAAGTCCACCCAGTATGATATGTGTGTGTGTGCCTGTGTGTGTGTGTGTGTTTCTGACACCTGAAGAAGCTTAGAGGGTCAACAGTTATTTTCCCTTATTTCCAAAAAATGAGAAACAAATGACTCAATCCCGTACCACCACACAGCCTTGACACTACATATTCTCCCACCCACCCACCCCCCTGTGTAAAATAATAATAATAATTATTGAGCTTACAAGCCACAGGTCTGATATTGCAAGATCCTATTGTGATTGTATATATATATTCCAATTGTACAACAGCTAGGGTAAATGAAGAAATACTACTGTCATGATCTAGGTTGTGTGTGTGTTTTTGTGTGTGTGTGTTTTGCACTTTTTTAATCATACAACTAAAATTATTAGCTGTGTTCTTCTCTAGTCCCAACCAATATAGCAACAGCATTATGCATTTTCTATCCAAGTAATGATGCAATATAAACTCCATTCCTTACCACCAGCCTTGGGACTGCATATCTCTCTCCTGTGTATACATCATAAGGTCCTCGTGCACTGACAGTCTTATCCAGCAGCTCTTGTGTAGAATTCTTATTCTCATATCTACCTGGAGCCAGGCCACTCCCAGGCAGGGCCACACTATCAGCATGTCCTGTACCAGATGACAGAATCCCCGTTTGGCCAAAGGACTTATTGGCTTTCCTGTCCAGTGGGACCCATGGGTCACCATAAGTCCCGGGTACTGGCCTTGGGTTCTCGTATTTGCTACCTTTCTTGAATCTCTGCTCTAAAGTCTCACATATCCCTATTTTGCTTGTTGGTCTATCATCATAATGGATATGAAGTCTTTAGCATCATATCTTATCCTGGCCCCATGGATTCTTTCAACAAAAAAGATGCAGGACTGCTCAATTACACTAAATGTGAAAAATAAAATAACTTGTTACTGTAAAAATTTTTTTTATTTTTTCAAAATTAAGTGCCAATTGGACTACAATTGTATATTTCTCAACAATCAATGTTTGCCTTTACTCCCAAGATAGTATGGGGGCCAGGGGTGGGCACAGGCCCCGCTAGATTTATGGCTTGGGAGGACACATGGGGTGCACACAGAATGCTCATATTACACCTTGTAATTGAATTTCATAATATTGATGAATTAATTCTATGAGAAGCTGCTTATCACAATAGTAGTACTACAGAACACAGTTGGTGTTTACTGCTAAGTTGTATGTTTCTAAAGCATAAGAATGGTGTAAATTGTTTGTTGTGGTATCCTCACAGTTTGAAACAACTTCCATCATCCCTGTTTTGCTACATCCTAAAACGGTTGCTTGGAGCATCCTTACCTTCAGTCCAGAAAAGCCAGCCAATTTAGCGGTGGTCCGTAGTGTGCAACAATTAGAGTTAAAGTTTTAATAAACGAAGGGCCGGGGTACGATAAGAGTCTGGTAAGTCCACTCACTGGCAATACATCTGAGTCTTTTACGCTGCAGTTATGGGTGATTCCAAGGATGGAATAGGAGTAAGTTAAGAAGTAATTTATGTGGCACTCAAAAGTCTAGCATATTCATAGTGAACAAATGCATTCATTCCTGAGGTGTTCCATATGGAATCTTTATTCATTGGCGACACAACACTGACAGGAATTCTTTGTGATTGATGCTAAGTTTTGTCATTGGCTAATATTGATGATACATTATTAAGTAAACATGATGTTCATGGCATAGCTTAGTCTAGTGTAGCCAGACCTTTTACCATACCGCTACTTGGAGAAAATGTCTGAGGACTATCATGCACCATGGTTGTTCTAGCCTTACAATTTGTTTGGCTATCTCATCTCCTAGGCTAACCTCAATTGGTGTCCTACAGCGAGCATACATAAAGAGAGCCCGCATTCCTCAACATTCAAAGTGCTTGTGACTGCTAGCCTGTACCAATACACTGAGGTTATGTTGGCCTGCAAATTGTGGACGCCAGTAAAAGTAATCAGGGAACCAGGACTACCACATTCCTCTCGAACGGCCAAGGTGCATGATTGTCCCCAGACCCTTTCTCCGCTTAGCGGTATAGTAAAGGGTCTGCTTATGCCAGATAAGGCATAGCTAATTGGTATTATGAGACAAATAATACCAATTCGGGCCCCCTCTTTTCTTATTAACCCTCAGCGCGCATGCGCGAGAGGGTTATAGTAGTCGTCCTGTCTGTTTGTCTGTCTGTCTGTCACGCTCTGGTTTTGACAATTAACAGTTGATTTAGGTATGAACTTACTCAGGACGAAGATTTAAGACCTTTTATTGTGCTACTTTTTTTAATTTCGGGCTATTAGTTGAGAAAAAGCGAAACTTTCAACTCCGCGTAGGTACCAGCTTTTATGGGCAACGCCCCCTAGCGTCACGTCATAATCACATGAGCAAATAATTTCTGCAGCCAGCGGTGTATTTAGCTTTATGCTCAGGCTCCTAAGCATTACTCCGGGGAAGTTAACGGAGTTGAAAGAAGTGAAGTTTCGCGTTGAAAATGTATACAGGTGAGTGTTTCTGGCTAGTTTAGCTTCTTCTCTTATGAAGACAGCGTTTCCACGTACCATTTTCATTGGTTGAGCTATTTTGATACCTCATTAAAAATAGCTAACAGATTGCTTGTTCTATTGGAAGGAGATTATATTGTAATAGCTAGGTAGTGTTTAATAGCGCTGAGGGTTCGCACCTTTGGTGCTTCATTATTCTGGTAATTTCACCAGACCTTTCTTTCCTCCCTTCCTCTCACCCAGCTGAATGATGAGAAGTCTGACTAGTGAGACTATTTGCAATATAATTTATAAGGTCACAAGATATATGTGAAGTGTTCAAATTGTGATTATGTTAAGAAGCAAACTCTTATGCCATGGAATCAATGGTAAAGGGTCTGTCTAGGCAAGTTTTCAATAAGTGTGGCTCAGTCAATGAACTCAGTGTATGCAATAACTGCAACGAGGGTGATGTGTTGTTTTTTGAGGTCATAGATGTATGTAGTAGATATCTGTTGCTAGAAGTTGGTAAGAGTAGAACATCAGGGAGCATTACAACCCTGAGGTTTTCTTCCTTTTGAGGGTACTTGTAGTTGAGTTTAAAAATGTGCAAGTTTTATGTATTGTATTTTAGTTAGAATTTGTCACACTTTTCTTGGTATGAAATGTACAAGGTGATTTATCTGAGAACAAGAGCACTTAAAGTTTCACACTAAAGCATCTCTATGCATCAGTATGCAGTTTGGTGCATATTATTTAGCAATTGCATCCTCCACACTCAGTCTATTGCAATTTGCAATTTTTGTTAAGTTCTAATACTAATTCCCTCGAACTATTTTTACCACACCGTGTACTCTGGGCACCACTTTCATTATAGCTCTACAGTAAAGCCTAGCTGGGAATAAATAATACAATAATCTGGTTTTGAGCATCAAACCTTTGTTGTAAAATGCAAGATGTCACATGTAGTGTGTGTATGTGTGTGTGTGTGTGTGTGTGTGTGTGTGTTACCAGAGTGACAAAGAAGTGGATGCCACGTTGTCTGCACTGCTGTCCAAAGTGAACAATGTGAAAGGCTCTCTGTCATCTCTGGTGGGAAAGATGGAACACGAGCAGCTTACATGGTGAGAGGGGGAGGGGCAAAGAGGGCATCCACCTTCCTATAAAAGCCTTTGCCTCCCTTAGGTGTCTTTTAGTACTAACATTTTGACTGTGCACCATGAAATCAGCCTTCTTTTTTTTTAAAGTCGCAAGTCTTTGAATGTATTGGTCTCTTTGCCTTTTTTTTTTCTCGCCTCGTAGATTCTCTTTCTGTATGCAGCCATGGTGAGGGTGATGATGGGTGTGTGTGGGTTGGTGGGAAGGTAAGGGAAGTTTGGAGCAGCTAGGAGGTGATAGCTTACCTGGTGAAGGAAGTTATGGGAGTGATTGTGAGTGTGTGGAAGGGTGGGGTGATCTGGGTGTGTCCAAGTTGTTTGGTTATTATCAGTGGCTGGTCCGACTGGGCAGGCTATGGCCGGACCACTTTTTTTTCTTCAAAGGTGGGCGTGTGCTCCTCGTGTAGGAAATTCTTTAGCCTAACCGTTTGAATTTGCTCGCACTTTTTATTGCACGTTTTATAGACGGTTCACAGCTGCATTGTCTGGCGTGAATTTCTTCAGTTTTCCAATGGAGCTTACAGTACTGTGTTAGGCCGAAGTTCACATCAATTAAAGGGGTATGGTTTCCACTGAGAACCTTTGGCATGAAGAGTGGTTTATTGCAACTTTCAATCGAGCTTGGTTTCTAGTTGGAAATGGCATCACTATCAAAGCTGAACACTATTAATCATGCCTGAGAGCAAAGAGTAGAGCCTAGCTATTTACAATAGTTACTTATCCCTGGGGAAGGTTGGTGAGTTGTCACTACTAATAGCTATTAATACTTTTTGCTGATAGTAATAGCACTACCATACATATATACTTTGGTTTAGCTATCTATTGGGTTTTCCAACTGAAAAGATGCCACTATTGCATAAGCAATAGTGCTTGTCACAAAGATGTACCACACTTGATGCTGTTTTTTACAGTGGTTTTGGTATATCACACCTCTAACCACACCCACTTCCTGGCTTGGCCACTTTACAAATGCCGGAGCAGCCCCTGATTATTAAATAGATGATCAACGAGTTCACAGGCTTTATAGTAAATATCCTCCATTTGTACTACTCACCCTTTTCAAGCTTTGTCCTGTAAATCTATGTGTTGTACAACACCATGGAATTAATTTTGACCACTTGTGCATATATGTGTGGATGTGTGCATACACATGTGTGGATATGTGTGTACACATGTGTGGTGTGTGTGCATATGTGTGCATGTACGTGTGTGTGTGTGTGTGTTTCAGGCCTAGTGTATTGGACAGTTTCTCTTCGTTCTCTGGTCACATGAGCAACCTGATGAAGCAGTTGGGGGCGGAGCGGATGCCTCCACTTCACACTCGGGTCATACTTCCTCTCATGGTCTCCAGTGAAAAGGACTTGGAGTTGGAAGTAAGTCAAGATTGAATGCTGCCATATGTTTGGGTTAGGCTGTAATGTTTTGAATTGTATGCATTGAAAATATTTAATTAGAACTCTTTACCGAGTTATGACTTCCCTCTCCTTTGTCTTTCTCTATCCCTGTCTCTTTCTGTTTCGCTGAGGTGAACTTTTTGCTAGTGTATTTCCTTGAGGATACTTTACCCCAAGTTGTCCATATCCTTTCCTTACTGATTTCCCTAGCTTTCCTATTGTCTTTCCCACTGTAACTAGGCTTTAGTGAATGGTGAAGGCCCTTTACCATTTAGCTTGATATATATGGAGACCATTGCTTACAGACAAGTGTATTATTATAGCTGGGTTTCATACCAGCCTTGGGATTCCCCCCACAGATTTTTAGTATGTATAGTTAGTATGTATAATACAATAGCTAAAGTCAAATTCTATGAGCTGAGTAATAAGATTATATAATCATGCACATGACCAAACACTGATCAGTGTGAAGTATATGCGTCCAAATAGTATGGGTTAACATGGGTGTGGCTTAGTACACACAGTGTCTCTTAACCCCAGCCAAAATAGAATCCCCAGTATAATATAGTGTTGTAGTCATGGTGTGTATGAAGAAATGGGCGTGGTAGATATTAGACAATAGCAGCAAGTAACCAATTCCCTACCACCAGAATTTTTTTATACAAGTTTTAAAATGTATCATGAAAGCCAAAGAGCTTGTGGAATATGAGAACTACAATTTGATGTGCTATTTAAAGCTTGACCTAAGCTTGCAGAAATAAGCCGTTCAATCTGAGCGCTCCCTGACTGGGTATGATGATGTGAAGGTGCGAGGCTTGACTACTGAACTTCTCAATGTATGAATTTGATATTTTATTATCTATTTCAGAGGCAGACTGAAGGTCGCGTGCTTATCATGCATCATGAAGTCGGTGAGTCACGCACACACGGGTCACTTGTCCAGCTGTGTCTGACTAAGGTTGACTCCCAGTGGGCATAGCTTGGAGGTTACCTGTTAACAGCATCATACCGTATGCATGCAGTATCCTCAGGTAGACGACTATTAAGCAGTTAGCTTACTCCTGGAGGTGCTGGGTTTGTATTTTACTGCCAAGTTGAAATATTACACAGCGCTAATGTGTATTCTCTCCTGGCATTTTAACTTTGTACTTGATTTGGTACTGGGGTGTAGTTAAGTTTCAATTAGAAAAATTATTATTATTATTATTATTATTATGAGTTACAATAACAGAGTAAATTTATTTATTAAATATGATGAATAAGTTAGTTGCCTGTACTGCCTAAAATTGCTGCCGTATTTCCCCATGATACAGTAAAACTTCTATTAACGACCTCTCTGGAGAGACCAAATCATGCGCCCCCGATTGCAACTACAACAAATATAGTGCATTTAGAACCTCCGAGAAGCAAACCACCTCTTATTTCCGACCAGCGACCAATTTCTCAGTCCCATCTTGCTCAAAATAAATGCATTTGCTCCTCTATGAGTGACCAAAGACCATACCCATTGAAAATTTGAGAGATTGTGGTCTCGCGTAAGCTAATAAAAAATAGCATACTACACTACTTCTACAGTATCCAATTTTGTGTGGGACAAAAGGTCTTCGCTAAATGCTCACTGAAAGTTTGATGCTTCTATTTTAATCTTCATCTGAACAAAAAGTGCAGGAAATAATGTCCGCAGGACAGCAAGATACTAGCTAGGAAAAATCACCTGGCTTGCTACCAGAATAAAGACCGGTGTGGTTCCTTCCAAATACTGCCTCAAACAATCCCCTTATTCTGGAAAGTTTTTTTTTTTTACAGAAAATTGCATCTCCAGTGGCAGCACATCTTTATCAAAGTGTAGACAAATGTGGAAATAGCTAAGTTAGCTGTACCAGTAGCCACAAGAAGGTAATTGAGACTATTCATTCCTCACTTATTGTTAGAATAATTATAATCGCTATTTGTGTTTGGTTGTCCTGCAGTTCCTAACTACTTGCGTACAAAGCTTGGACTAGACCTGGAGGCAAAGCAGAAGGACCGTTGGAATGCAGCTGCCAGCAAGCAGGCGTCCGAGTCAACTATGGAGGAAATCAAGAAGTTCAACGCCATGTTGACCTCTGCACTGGAACATGTGAAGGAAGAGGAAGACCGGAAGACCAAGTCAGGTCAGTCCCTGGATTGTTTTAGTTGCAGGACTATCATGTTGTGAACATTTGAGCTTCTTTATTTTTGTTTTCTTCTTGAATTATTGTTTCGATTTAATGTTTACTGCCCAGTACTGAGGAAGCTTGGATTCAGTCTATCTATTTCATGAGCATTTTTTTTTTCTTTAGATGCTAGAGTGACTACTTTGCATGGTGACAATATCATAACCCAATCTGTAGCTTATGGGACTGCATTTTATATTTAATGTTCTCTCGCTCTTTTTTTTTTAATTAAAAAAAAAAAATTTTTTATTATTTTTTTTTAAAATTATTTAAAATATTGTCCGGTTGGTTTTTGCAGATGTTGTTCCAAGTACATCAACAGAGACAAAAAAGCTCGTGGCCACTTACCTTCGTGGCACTAGCCTCAATCAGCTCTCTGGCAACAGGCGCTCACAGCTGTCTGGGGGAAATCCCATAGTTGGAGGCATGCCAGGTGTACGACTGCCCATGGTGCCCCGAAACACGGCCATGAGAGGCGTGGCCAGAGCCGACCAGAGGCAGGCGATAGCTGCACCTTACACGACGTCTCCGCACAAGCATCCTCCTACTGGACGGTAGTCATCTCACTGCTTTCTCTCATCATGTGACTCTCGTTGTGACTCTCGTTATGACTCCCCTTTACCTAAATCTGTCATTCTTCTGGTTACCAACAGTCATACGTCATGTCTTTTAAATAATAATTATATTAATTTCATTGGATAAGGTATGTGGCAATAATATTAGGTGATGGTTCAGTGCACGACCAGAGCTGCCCATAATTTCAAATACACTCATCCTCCATTAGTGACCTAACCGCTACATTCTGCTTTTCCCCTTCAATGAAAATATATTGCTTGTCATGTCACCTCTTAAAGCAAGATCATCTGTTGTAACGTTAATTTAATTTTAAAAACACAACATAGCGTAATTATCAAAAGAAACGATAATGAAAAAGATGCACCTACTCTCACTAATGCAGTAATGAGTATCATTTCTTGCCCAGTCCTTCCACAACACTGTTAAATTTCTCTGTAAATGCGGAAAAGGAGAAATTGTTGACCACATGTCTCCTTCCTTCCTCTCCCATTTTCACAGCTTTGTCTTTACTGTCGTAGAGCTCCCTCATCTTCAAACCGAATGCCTCGGGCTCTGGGTCACACAGGAAACCCGTCTTTCCGTCCAGGACGGTTTCTAAAGGCCCGCCACTATTGACTGCTATTACCGGACGCTTCATGTACATCCCTTCTAGGGGACAAATTCCGAAGTGCTCGTTAGACGGTGTGTACACCATGGCACGACAGCTACGCAACAGGCACACCTTTTGCTTGTCTGTGAAGGAGCGAACAAAACTCACATGGCCACCAATCTCCAGCTCCTCCGTCAGCTTCCTTAGCTCCAAATAATGCTCTTTGTTTTCCACCACCCTCTCATCGTAGCCTCCAGCGAGAACAAGATGAACTGTTGATGTCTTTTTCAGTGGAATTTCTTCCAAAAAGTTTGAAAAAGCTTTAATAGCTAATGGGAGGGACTTCTTGCGCTCAAATCTGTTTATAGACAGAAACAGGCAAGTCACTGAAACAGGAAACAAGTTGGCTAGCTCTGCCGATTCTTCTGCTTTGGTTAATTTAACATCAAAAGCAGAGAAATTCAGAGACGGATACAACACTCTTGGATTTACGTGATTCAGAGATTGAAACGTGGCATGGAATTGATTACCAGTGAACTTGCTGTTGACCAGAACTATGTCGGCCATACCGGTAGTTTTCTCTTCCAATTTGTCAATAGGCCATCGATACATTTTTTTCAGAGTTGACTGTCTTTTTGTCAGAAGCATGTCAGGAAAGTGGCAATAGAAGAGTATCTTGCACCTGGTTAATTTCAGGACTGGAATGCAGGCAGATATCTGATCACAAACTATCACGTCAAATCTATCTTCTTTTCTAGAAAAGAGTAAAAAGAAAAGAAGATATACTGCCACGTACAGCATCCTCACGTAGGCCCATAACGCGTAACCTTTCCCACAGCAGGACCTCGGGAGCCAGTCTCCCACTGGTGTCACACTTATGGTACCGTCTTTGGTTTCCGAGAAGCAATGAGAAGGGTTGTGGTGAGCTGTGAAAATCTCTACGGCGTGGCCTTTCGATTTCAGCGCTAGAGCAGCATCCACTACTAATCTTTCTGCTCCCCCGATACCCAGATCTGGGTGGACGAAGGCGACTCTCACCATGTTCACTTGTCGTGATGGGCACTATATAGAAATATGTCCAGGATAATGGTAAGGTATCGCTAATATTTATGGATGGCTTCAAGTTCAAGCTTTGGTTGGAAAAGAAAGAGGACAGTAGTGACTAGAAGTGTAGCAGCTCCATTTCACGAAGACAGCGATGAAAAGGAAGAAGAGGAAGTTGGAGTAGACTGGCTGGCAGCTGCCAAAAGAAGAAGGCTTCTCTTACTAGAGGACAACCTGGCCAAGTCTAAAAGGCTACGAGAGGAAGGGGCAGTATTGGCGGAGAATGAGAGGTACTGGGAGGCTCTAAAGTACTGGGATGAGGCTTTACAACTGACTCCTGGATCAGCAGTGCTCTATGAGATGAAATCACAGGTTAATTATACATAGAAAGATCAATTAAGTTGAAAGGAAAGATTTGAAATATTATAACTTCACTTGTGCACATTACATATATATTCTTTGACACATGTACAAAGTGGTAAAAGTTTTTTAACAGGACATGCATAAATTAGTTTCTCCACACTATCTGCATTTTTTATATATGCAATTTAGTGCCTGGTACAAGGTTTTGTTGTAGTTCTTGTAGTCATCCCCCCATTATTGTAGGCGTTGCTGGAATTGAACGAGTTGTTTCCTGCGGTACAAGCAGCAGAGAAAGCTGCCAGTCTGGAGCCTACCTGGGGAGTTGCATGGCAGACATTGGGACGAGCTCAGATAGGCATAGGAGAAGTCGAAATGGTTCGTTTTTTGAAATAACTGGCAAAAATGTATTGTATTACAAAAATGTATTGTATTATTATTGTTGTTGTTTTTTGTTTCATTGGGTAGTGGTGCATTTTTAAATGTTTTATTTAGAACTCGTTTGTAGTAAGTTTTATTCCTTTCTTTGCTGTTCCAGGCTCTGTCCAGTACTCAAAAATCCCTTCACTTGAACCCACTCAATGTAGAGGTACATATGTATGTATGTATATATGTGTGTGTATGTATGTGTGTGTGTGTATGTATGTATGTTTAGGCTTTCTTTTCACAAATCAGAGATTGTTTGTTTTCAGAGGTTGTTTATAGTTTGCCTCCAAATTTCGTATATCATTATTTGACACTAAAAAAAATAAAGCTGTCCTACTTATTAATGAAAAAGAAGTTATTGTTACTTTTATTTTTGTTTATAAGTAAGACATATTGTAGGTATCTATAACTATGTGCTTGAGAGAAAACAACAACAACAGATTTTACATAAGTGTATTACATGACTGTTTTGTTAGGTTAGAGAAGACCTGAGGTGGGTTCAGCAACTGGTGGTGAAAAAGAAGAGCATGTCTAGTAAGATTCAAGAGGAAGAAGCCAAGAGGAGGGCTGCTATTTTGGAGAAATATGAAGTTATAACTGAGCAATGATATAAATTCTCATTCATTTGTTAAATATGTATACATTGTTTATTTGGACTGCAAACATTGAAATAAAAAGTTTTTTTTTGTGGAATATGCTTTATAATAGACTTTTGATTATGCAAAAAGAAGCCAGTGTTTATTCATAGTACACACCCCAAACAGTTGCTACTGCATACAAGGTCTTGTTGGTGAAGTTTCCAGAGGCAAAGCTGTCCCAATTCGGATCCCAACAGCATCTGCTGCCCATTCTTAATCCCATGTCTTTCAGTTGACCAATAGTAACCATGCAGACGATCTTGTAGCTCTCATATTCGAGATCTTTTACCCTGGACTTGATTATTTCGCTCAGAGTGAGCGACGTCTGCGTGCTAGCTTTGGGATCATACTTTTCGTCTTTCAAATGCGACTCCAATACATCGTCAATAATGGCCTTCACTTTGTCGGACTGAAATTTTTTCTTGGGTTCTAGTTGGTACGTATTCTCGTACACAAGCTTGGGGCCTCCCTTCTTCTTCTCCGTGGGAACTTGGCCCACCGCGAGGACGCTATTACTTTCCCTCTTCTTTTGGAATTCGTGCATACTGGCAGTAGAGAAAAGCCCAGAATTTCTAGCCAGCGACGTCAATTGGCTTTTTATATCATTAGCCATATTGACCCAAACGGGAGATTAGGTGCCTACTACTACTTTTCAGCTGCTCTGAGCGGCCAGGAGGAGGAGGAACACGCCCCCTAACCCACTTATCACCTTAGTGACAATTATAATATGCGCGTGCGCAACCAACAATAATTGAGTAAAAATTAATAATGAATTTTTATAAGTGTATAAAATATGGGAAACATACACAATTTTTAATCATAACAAAGTACAAAAACAACTATATATTACAGTCTCTTCACTCTCAGTAGGTGGTATTGTCTTTGGCCCCTTTACCCTTGTCACTTCAGAGTGTTTAATGGTGTGCTGGTTTGAATCTTTTACCCCTGGAACTGTTCTAGTGTCCAATACTGGTTCTGGCCCAGTCACTGGTACTGGTTCAGCCACTGGTAATGGTTCAAGAACTGATTCTGTCATGGGTTTTATATCATTCAGCTCAACTTCCTCACTACCAATGGTGTCTTCAGGAAGCACTGCATCATCATTGTTACCTGCGTCTTGGAGAGCCTTGTCAGTTGCTCGTGCACTCACTATTAACCCTGATACTTTATTCTTTCGTCTTGAAAAAAATGAGCGTTTCGGTTTGCCTTTCTCAGCAGTCATGGGTGAAACTTTGCTTCTGCCAAAGAATTTCCATTTTTTGCCAGGAGTTTTTGAAACATTTAACATTTTCTCATCTGCCTCAGTCTGATCAAAGTCCTCCATTACAATTGGATGAGTTTCCACAGTTGGTTCTGGCAAGATTCCTATATCATCATCTGCTTCTCCATCAGCATTGACACCACTCATTTTCTGAGCATAAAATGCTGCACCACCACTGTCTCTTCCAGAGTCCGTGGTGGCTCGTTTGCCTTGAACTGTAAACGTGACGCTGGGAGCAATGGCAGTACCGTGGCCATCTCTACCCAACATAATGTTAAGCTCAGAACTCTCTTGTCCTTCTAATATTGTTGATTTACTGGATTCAGGTGTGTTTTTTGACCTTTGCAGCTGCCTGTGGCCAGTTCCCTTCCTGTCACCACTTCTAAATTTAATGGACTTGAAAAGGGCACTGGAATTGGATTCATCGTCGGGGGCTTTAGAAGCTTTTAATTGATTCTTGTAAGGGAGACCTCCGTAGTCATAGTTTTCTCTCATTGATAGAGCTGATTCACCAGTTCCGGATATGCTCATCCATTCTCTCATTGTACCAGAAAGCACTGTGGAGTCATCCGCAGATCTCCCCAATTTCAACACTTTGAATGTTTCACTGGAAGATAAAGAGTCAGCAGCTTCCTTGTCGGGTGACGATTTTTCAGATTTTAATGAACTTTCTTTTGATTCTTTCTTGGACTCAGAGGCAATGGTGGGCTCTTCAGATTTTGATTTGCTCGATTTTCCAGAGCTTGCCTTCGATTCAGAATGCAGACTAGGGTCTTCTTGAACTACGGATGTGCTTATTTTTCTTGAGCTCGTTTTAGAGTCTAAATGCGAAAGATTTTGAAGTTCACTCTTAGCAGTCGACTTTTCTGATACTTTTGAGCTTGCTTTTGAATCTGAATGCAATTGATCGTGTAGTTCTTCAGAATTGAATTTGACCGACTTCTTTGAACTTGCATTGGATTTTGTATCCACGGTGCCGCCATGGAGATCTTCGTCAGCTGTAGACTGACCTGACCGTCTTGAGCTTATTTTTGACTTTGAGTCCAAGTTACTTTGATAATCTTCTCCGACTACAGACTTATCTGACCTTCTAGAACTTGCCTTAATTGAACCAGAGTCTGAGAGATTTTTAACCTCTTCTTCAATTTTAGATTTATCAGACTTTCTTGAGCTTGCCTGTGACCCAGACTGGGGAAGTACGGTAATTTCTTCACCAGCTGCAAATATTTCCGACTTTTTTGAGCTTGCCTGTGACCCAAGGGGAAGATTGGGAACTTCTTCACCAGCTGCAAATATTTCCGACTTTTTTGAGCTTGCCTGTGACCCAAGGGGAAGATTGGGAACTTCTTCACCAGCTGCAAATATTTCCGACTTTTTTGAGCTTGCCTGTGACCCAAGGGGAAGATTGGGGACTTCTTCACCAGCTGCAAATATTTCCAACTTTCTTGAGCTTGCCTGTGATTCTGAGCCTGTGGCACTGTGTGGTTCTATGACAACAGACTTACCTGACTTCCTTGAACTTGCCATGGAGTCTGAATGCAGGGGTACACCTGACTCAGACTTTCTTGAGCTGATTTTAGATCCAGAACTCAAAGCCTTGGTCTCACCATCAGCTATCGATTCAGCAGTTTTTCCAGAATTTATCACAGATGCTGGTGATTTTGACGAGTGTACCGACTTGGCGCTTTCATGATTAGACTGCAGTGCAATGCTCAATTTTGAGTCACGTAGAGATGGAGTGGGCATGGCCACATCACCAGAAATAGACTTCTGAGCGGTGCTAGCTACAGACCCACCCTGATTCTCTCCAGAGTGAATTGAACTTCGTTGAGCTAGTTGATCTACATCAAGAGGTTGTCCAGCTGCCAGCTTGCCATCTGTCAGAGATCTTTCAGACGGTTGTGAAAACACTTCAGCTGAGTTTGACGGTTGAACAATTGTATTGCTCGCTGGTTTGGGAGTGTTGTCGGCAGACTGTGGTGGAGTGTTAACTGAGTGTACAGAATTAGTCAGTTGTTGCATATTATTGTCAGTAATAATCTCGGCATTACCTTCAGAATGGTGTGATGAAATACCAGAATGCACAGAGTCGCTGGGTTTTTGAGAATCACCAGTGAGTGATTTTTTAATACTACTATCCCTGGATTTTGAATTTCGCACGTGTGTACTATTTGGTGCACTTTTAACGTGAGATTGGCTCTCCACAGTGTCTACAGCCTCTCCTCCTTCTCTGATTGCTTCTTCTTCTTCTCTCTCTGATTTCATCTGGTCAACCTCAGGAGGAATGCATTCTAGTGCCCCAGCTTCTCCGTCTGCCCCGGCTTCTCCGTCTGCCATGTCAAATTGTGAGCCAGGTTGCAAATTTTCATTTATGTCTGCCCCTGCCGATTCAGCCTCTTGATTGATTTCAACCTTCTTCACCACTTCATCTTCTTCACCAGGTACGTACTGGTCACCTACATGAAATTATAAAGACCATTGCTATAGCTGAACTACCAATAGTATGCATCAATAATGTACCTTAACAAGTTAGTGTTGTGAGCTTATAAAAAGCTAGAAAGCTTGAATATAAATGATATTATAACATTGTAATTTAAAAAATATTATTTATCATATAATAATGTTCATATAATATTGTAATAGGTCGAGTCATGATGGATAACACACACAAAAAAACAACAACAAAATAACAAAAATGCAAGTAATAAACTCGTTATTCACACAAACAGTGATGTGATGTTATATTAAATTTATCTTATTGTTTGTATATTTTGTGGTCAAGATGACTGTCATATAACACTGTGTGTTTGCAATCATCTAGTGCAACAGATTTTACATAGCCAATCTCTTACTTTTTTTTCAGTGGAGTGAGCGAAGCTGTATACTAACGAATTTGGGATATAATATTATATCTATGCCTTCAATTCAACTTGTGTAGGCACACATATACCCTTGCTTGCTGTAGACATACAGGTACTCTTTTCTACAAATGTGCCTGTGCCTGATATGAAGACCAAGGGTAATTTTTTTGCAACATTTTGGCACAGGGTACATGTTGAACGCAGATTCAGCAGAATTGAAATAGCTGGGAGCTAAGGAGGTTAAAAAGGCTGGAAAATGGGCACACGGAATTGCCTAGACTGCAGAAGATAAACTAACGAGACAAAAAATACAAAAGAGATAGGGCTAAAAGAGGAGCTTAAAAACTGTTGCTGTAGAGCAGGTAGTTTATATAGTAGCTATTTATATCAAAACAACCTTACTTAATTTACAATATCCATGCCTTTCTTTTAGCCTAGACCCTTAGCTTCTTCAATGGGAATTTTATAGTTTATAATAGTCGGCCATTTGCTTGTCTCCTGCAGTCGTTAAAAACATTTTTAAGGCACATGCAATTCTAATTCATAAGTGCCTTTTGATGGCTTAATAATGAGGACCATAATTAATCATAATTTACCTTAATTTTTGCTACTGTAATAGAGGAGCAAAATTTACCTCGAATGAGCTGTAGCAATATCTTTCTTGTTTCTCGGTCCTCCAGCTCTCGAACATAATCGACTGGGTCCTTCCCATCCTTGTCCTTGATGTCAATCCTAGGTCCACAAGACATCAGAGTCTTCACGGACTCAATGTGTCCGTAAGCTGCGGCACAGTGCAAGGGGGTTCGGTTGTAGTTGTTAACAGAGTTGATGTCCAGGGGAGGGCAGGTGGCGTTCTTGGGCATCTTAAAGTTGAGGAGAGTGTTAAGACACTCCGAGTCTGGTTGGACACTGGCGTGGTGCAGGGGGGTGGAGCCCTGCTGATCGGGCGTAGTCAGAAGCAGTGGCTCTGTTTTTAGCACGACCTGCAAAAGAATTCAGATTTACAATATAACTGAAAGTGTTATGTCCGCACATACACGTCCACACATTACATACCCTCAAAGGATCTAAATAATATTCTAGTATCTTAGCTTACTGTCAGGCATGCTGGTTTCTGACTTTCCACAGCATAAGTTGCTAGAGTACGTCCTTCTTGGTCCATATCGCACATACCATGCTTGATGGTAGCTTTGCTGTGTGAATGAACAGAAAAATGAATGAATGAATGCACAAAAATAAGTGATAGCAACAACAGCAATTTGGCAATTCACTATAAATCCTAGTGCCAACAATTCCTTTCTTGATATTGGAAGAATTCTTAAACTATTTACTGCAGTATGCATCATTTCTTTGGTTGTAAAGTTTTTAGCAGTAATAGCAATTAAACTAAATATCATATCTTCTTTTTTTTTAAACAAGTTAAGGTGATTAGCATCACATTAGTCAATAGTGTAACCTTTCACCTTTTGTGGCAGCTAGCTTATTAACACGTGCACTTTAAATAAGAATTTACTTAAATATCAACTAATGGCTAAAATTGCCCCAAACTTACAATTTGAGTAACTGTTTAATATGGTCAGGCCTGTTGAAGTATATGCCCCAGTGTAGTGGTGTCAGGCCATCAGCATCTGGCTGAAGGACAAGGTCAAACTGAGTGAGGTAACTATGACACAAGACAGCAATGATATGGCGGATGTACTAACTGGTAAAGGATGTTACTTACCGACACAAGACCTTCATGTTGTTACTGTCCTCCGATACCATGATCCAATGCAAACAAGAATGTTTCTAAATAATGCACATTATATTACATAATGACTTTAATTATATTATAGCAGCAAATTGTCACTTTAAACTGAGTATAGATAATGTACTACTGTAGCATTCACTCTAAGATGTCTATGTTGTTACCTGGTTGTCTTCTGCAGCAACGTTGGCCTTGTACGACAGTAACACAGTCAGAGCCGACCTGTTCCCATTGTAGCATGCTATATGGAGTGCGGTGAACCCATTGTCGTCCTTCAGATGCACTTTAGCATTTGTTTTGAGCAACGTCATGCAGCAGGAGTTCTTGTTGTTGCTGAGAGCGGCAAACATCAGGGGTGTGCGGTTCTTATGGTCTCTCTTGTCCACTCCGAACATCATCATTAATTCTCGCATTACACCCGGGCTTTTCCCGACACTTGCCGCCATGTGGAGAGGATGTGGGTAGTCGTTGTTCCTAATGGCGTAAAACAACAGATAGTAAAACTGCACAACTGACAGATTTGTTAGTGAGACATAGCTAAAAATATAGTTTGTTTACATTCTCATAAATTCCAGGGTCGGCCATTTCTTCATGAAAGTTAGGTCAGGCTCTTTGCCTCTTGTATATTCCTTAGCCTGAAATAGAGGGGGAAAACAATTTTATGAATGAAATCGTATCACATTATAATTTTTTTTGAGCTTATCTCACACATAATTGAACACAATGAAAACAGAAAATGCAACAATTATTCTAAAATTGTATACATAATTAATTTTAAAAGCCAGAATGTACGCTTTCATTTCTATATTAATGAAAACTCACAGCAGTAATCTCATTCTCATGATTTCCATCCAGATTGTCAATGTGAGCTGACATATCCTTAGACTGCTCATGAAATTCTGATTCCCTCTCACCAGCAACAACAATGTCTGGATTTGATGCAGCCATTTCTGTACTCCCTGCAATTGTTGCAGCTTGACCTCCCAAGTTGGTGGCACTCCTCTCAGTTTCAAGGTCCTGGGATTCTAACAGTTCCTGTGAGTGTGACGGTGCCTTTGAAACAGGAACTTGAACATTTAACCGAGAAGAGTGAGAGTGTACGCTGACTACAGAAGTAGCTTGAGATACGCTCCCACTAAACTTGATGGCACTCTTTTGGACTTTGAGGGTAGGTGATTTGTCCAGTCCAGAATGGGATGGTTCTCTGGAAGTAGAAGGAACCCCAGGAGAAGGTGGAGACATGTTCTCTTTCAACAGGGCTTTGAGGGTACCTTTCTTAAATTTGACATTCTTTACTTTACTGTTTGTGGTGATATGGTAGAAAAGTGAACTGGCTTTAGCAAAGACCCTAAAGGGTTTAGCAAGCAGAATATGAATTAGTACAGATTGTTGTGCCAATTAATTGTATAAAACAAGTCTTTTAAAAGTCACACGTTTTTTGTTTTATTGTCAGGAATATTTACTATAAAAGGGGTATCAAAAGCTTTGGCTTGCATAGCCAAAAACTGGAAAACAGTGACCACACGGAGAAAGAAAACACTAGCTATCATGGGCAGAACTGAATTGTGAATAAAGTTCAAAGCATGTGAATGACCAAAATTGTTTACAAGACCTGCTATAATAAACTACAAAAAGCTACAATGATTAATTAAACATAATTTGCATTTGAGACTATGACTTGTTGACTTTACCTAGAGCCTTCTGTGTGGAAAATGTCTCCATTCTCTACTAGCATTTGTCCAAGTTTGATGGCATTCTCATCTGTCTGTACGCTTGGTAGATCCTTGAGCCACTCCGTGATGCTTTCTCCAGAAAATATAGCCCCAGCATCTGATAAATACATATAGATTACTTTCTCCCAATAGGTGTATAAACTCACCTTTCTTGACTTTCACATGTTTGAGAGTGTCTGGGTTAGTGATCCGTTTAGCGCCAGTGTCTGTATTCTCGAGTCTTTTCGCTAACACGTTCAATGTCTCCCGCTTTGATAAATTCATATGAAACAAAAAACAAAACCAGGTAAATTTATTCTAGCTACATAATTTTTTTCTTATTCCATATTCCAACATGATAAGGCCAGCGATGTCGCTGGGAGTAAATAAAAAGACTGCACGCTACTACTCCTTCGGACGCATGTCGCAAAAAGGGCTTAGGCGTAGCCAGACTTTTCCCGCTGTCTGGCGACTCCAGATTTTACGCACTAAGGGTGGTCCAACCTCACCACGCGATGAGTTGGAGCGTCGCCGTTTTCTTTCAAATTTGGGATGAGAGCGTGCTGCCTTCTTTGTACAATTAAAAAGTTTTATCCTTACCCATTCTTGTGCAAGGCTTGATTGGAATTCTGCTTGCTTAGATTCTGCAATTTTTTATTGAACAAAAAAGTGACAATAATAATAATAATAATAATAATAATAATAATAATAATAATAATAATAATAATAATAATAATAGCAATAACAATAATAACAATGACAATAATAATAACAATACTACTACTACTACTAATAATAATAATAAACTTGCCTGCACCACTTTCATTTTCAGATGACTCGCTCTCAGATCCTTCACTGTCTGAGCTGCTTTCATCTTCATGTTTTATTTCCTTCTCTTTAAGAGTAGCTGATATTAAAGCTGTTGCTGCTTCCTCCATAAACTCTTGTCTTTGACATAACACAAAATTTTGATTGCAGCTAAACTCTGAGTTTGAACATTTCACTAGTGTAAGTGAAATTATTAGGTAGCTAGCTATGTGGGTAAATTCACATAATATACAAAGTGTAAGAATTAAAAATTTCATTTCAGGCTTCAATAATTTCTATAAATAAGGCTGAATAGCTAATTATTTTGTCTTTGCTTCTACTATACAAGATTATACAGAATAATTCAATTAGTTTTGCTTGCTATACTAATTATACTGTCAATGCTCTACTTTTGTATTGCTTTAAAAAATTACTAGTCACATTAGATATTTTTAGTATTGAGTTTCATGAGGTAATTGGTACAAAGGTTACCTTGCTTCTTCTGAAGTAGCTTCAAGCATCTCCATATAAGTGTGTTTATTCGAATCACGATCATTTGTTTGGTTGACTCCGCCCTTGCCATCATTATTGTTACTTTCACTTCTTCCATATCTCTCTTCAAGTCCCTTCATGTAAGCTGACATTAGTGCTTTTTCTGCTAGCTCCTTCTTGTTAGGCTTGTTCTCAATCATCTTTGCTTGAGAAGCCACTTTTAGTACCAAGAAAATGTCAGGGCAAAAATCTATTGGAAACTTTGATGGAAAAAAGGTAATAAGAATTGTCTTGCAGTTACCACCTAAAGATTCTCTTAAAATTCTAGTAAGCAGCGACTGACTGCATATTTCTGAGGGTGTTGCCTGCATTGCTGATGAATACAAGTCCTCCTCTTCCCTCTGTGAAGCGGATTTTAGAGCATGTGCCTCAATAACATCAGCAAAAGTAAACAAAGAAAGATTAGAAATGGATGAAGATATTTTTAGCTGGGAAGACTTATGCTCAGTTAGGTCATCTGAATCAGCTATGCAGACAAATGACAGGACTCCACTGATAGGAGCATTTGTTGTACCAAACTGCTTGAACTCAACACTTAAAGTAAATATACTGTGAGATATTTCACTTCTAAAAGACTTGACTGCATTGATTCTTTCCTGGCCATACTTTAGCACAGACCTTAACCTGTGAATTGAAGATAATGTACAATAAGAGACATTTACGAGCTCTCCGTCTTCCTCCTTTAGAATGGAAAGTTGGGACAGTGTAGGTTTTGATGTCTCTTTGGAGAGAGCATACCCAGAAAGTAGATCTCTGGCCTTCTCATCCTGCAGCAGTACATATGAGCACTGCAGGACCAGGTTTGATGTAATAGGAGACTTAGAATTGGACTTGCCCGACAGCTTTAAACATCTGAGGATCTGCGCAGCCGCACTTTGAATCAAACCTCCTTTTGCCTCTAGGTTCTCAGTACGCTCCCGCCTGCAAGCAGAGGAGCCGAATGAGATCACCGTACCGTGGTACCCTAACAGTACGCTTTCTACTAAGTCCTTCACGTACTCAGCGTAAGTATCTGCCTCTGATGAAGCCGAAACCACCCGGTCAAAATCGACCACAGTTTGAGGGCGGGGCTGGGATTGTGCAGGACGCTCGCCTGCGATATCGTCACCACCTTCTGGGGTTGGTAGCTCCACTTTGGAAGAATCATGGATAAGTACCACTTCATCTGGTTCTTTACTAGATACATCAATCAGCTTCAGTACCGACTTAACATGTCGTTGCATGTTCTTTATTTAGACTACCCGCATTAGTTGTCGCTAGGTGATTACTTGTTTACAAGCGTGGGTGCGCGTTTCCAAGAATCTCAATGCCAAAATTGTTTTTCCCATTCTTTATTATGAATAACTACCTATTATTCATCATGTTTATCTGAGGGTCCAGCTGCATTGAAGTTAGCTATATAAGCAGCATGTCATAAAGGATTCATGGAAGTAACAGTATAGCTAGCTGTTTTCTGTGTCAATTATGTGCCTCACACATTATTGTATTGATGAGAAGGACCAAGTGGAAATATGAAAATACTTTTTTTATACATTTGTCTTTGGCCTGGATTAGAGTTGCTTTTTTATATATTTTTTTATTTGGTTTAACAACAAAAAATAAAAACTTGAATTTAGCTAGCTAAAGATTATTCAAAATCTCAATTTAAGTCTTGGTTTTATTATTAATTTTTTTGTTTTAGTTCTGGTTGTTCAAAATCTCAATTTTATAGTTTTAGTTTGCCCTTTTATAAATATGATAAGATAAGTTTTGGTTATGTAAATAATTCCGATTTGAGTAATTAAGTTTAGACTGCTACATAAATGGTTAGCTGTATAGCTAAGTGTATGGTAGTATTTTTGTATAACCAAGATTATTTTCATCTTTAGCTAGTGATTGTAATTATTTTAATTTTGTTTTGTTTTTTCCTCCCGTCATGAGCATTGATTATTTTAGTTACCTTGTGAAATCTTATTTATTAGCTAAAATGGTTTTGCCCAACTCAAATATAATTTTTTTGTTAACAAAACAGAAGGAAAAAAAATGAAATTCTTGTTCATTATTACTTCATTGGTTTAAAACAACTTTCACACGTGGCAAAAAAAAAATCATGTGACATACGCAATTCAATTTACAGATTAGCTACCATCATAGCCATTTAAATTAGCGTTTCATCTTTTCAGTAACTAATCAATGTTAATACGTTCAACAATCATCAAATGAAATCAGCTGTCCATACTACCAATGCACGCTCACTGTCAAGTATCCCAAAAATAATAATGTCTGTTCCCCCCAATTTTTATTTTATTATTTTTTATGACAAGCAGTATGTATATATAGAGTTCCTGAATGAAAACCTGCCCTGTGGTGACACAAGGCAGATACAAAAGTTTCCCAAATGTAAATATAGATCAACTACTGCACAGAAAACAAGTTCTTTTTTTGGTATAATCCGTAAGTAATCTAAGAGAGTCTAATGGTTCCATGAATATTATATTATTGAAAGTTGCAATTGCTGTTCTTCTCTTGACTGACTGACTAAAAATCGGCAAACTCCTTCTGAAACTTCTCAGTGCCGGCAATCCTCAGAGGCTCCTCCTCATAGTCGTCAAAGTTGCTGGCATCTCCCGGACCCTTGCACTTAGGAATGAAAGGAGCATCCAACTACAAACACAACAGATGATGCCACACAAGGAAAGAGCGATTAGAAGCTTTTCTTCCCTTCCCTTCTCCCTCTCTCTCTGCCATGAATCAATGCAACAATAGGGAAATGCTAATAAATCATCTATCATTAAAAACTAAAACTATTAGAAACTTTCCAATTCTAGACCATGGTGCAAGACTTGACTTACAAGAAGGGCAGTCGTGTAGACCCTTTACCAAACTTCCTGTCCTATTCACCATTTACCAAAAAATACTTTATGCTTCCTCTTGTACAAAATTATCTATGACCAAAATGTTTATATTTACCACTATCCACCTTTACTAAATATTTCACACCACACCCAATCAAATCCAAGTCACCTTGCGCTGGTAGGTGGCAATCCAGTCAGTGTTCTTGAACCAGGCATGGATCTTGACATCCTGCACTCCATTCTTCAGGTTACCATAGCGCTTGGTCAAGTCCACCTGGAGCAAGTTCCTCAGCAAGTCCTTAAGATCAGCAGTGAAGTGGGAAGGAAAACGAACCTATTGGTAAACATACATATGTATGTAATTTATTTATGTCCTCAATATTATATATATATATATTATATTAAAGGTATTATTAGTGTTAATTTGTGCCTGCTACTAAAGCTCTCAAACACACAAGCACACAGTAGGAACAACAAGTATAGGAATTATTCGAGTACAGATAAACTATGACTAACTACTCCCAGCACAATGTTACTTTCACTTTCAAACTATATATTCAATCAATTTAAAGCATTTTCGCACACACACACACATTGACTTGTGCTGTAAAGATATGCAGGATTATTCTAGATAACGTGTTTATACTCTATTCACATACCTTGCCAGAAACAATCTTTTCATAGATTTGAATGGGTTGATCTGCAAAGAAGGGTGGATACCCAGCAGCCATTTCATAGATGAGCACGCCCAAAGCCCACCAGTCCACAGCACGGTTGTACCCCTGCATCGTACGCACACACAAACATACACAGAGTTGCAAACAGACACAAAATAATAAAAAAACTACATATTTTTCCTATTCTAAATTAAGGAAACCTTGCAACTGCTACAGATAACAGAAAGTGCCACAGCCACCTGCCCACCTACTAGCTAGCTAGAGAAGCCCTTTCTTAGGAAGCTCAGAGTATAAACAAAACTCCTAAAGCCACTAGATGTTTGGTACAAGGTACTGTAGATCAACCTGAGGCACTTCAACTAACACTCTTGTGTAATACATTTTAATAAGCCAAAGATAAAAGAACAGAACAAATTCAAGCACACTTATCAGAATTACTAACGTTATACTTTAATTTTACAGACTCTAATACAGTCATTGGCTTTAAGCTGGCAAAACTTTAACCCCACCCACATGACCACACCCCCTGACTGACCTTGGAGAGGATGATCTCAGGAGCCAGGTACTCAGGGGTTCCGCACAAAGTCCAGGTGCGTCCCTTTACCTTCTTAGCAAAGCCAAAGTCAGTGACCTTAACATAACCCTGCTGGTCAATCAGAAGGTTCTCTGGCTTGAGATCCCTGCAAATAAGACACACCCACTAATATACCACATGGCTCACAACTGAATCAGCGCAAATCCATTGGACTGGCAGTTGGTAAAAGGTGGGCCATGGGGTTAGTATTAAAGGGGGCCATGGGGTTAGTATTAAAGGGGCGTGGACCACACGCCACTCCTTCCAAGTGCATACCTTACCGCTTCATTACATTTCTAATTGGCTTCATTTGCTGTAAGGAAATACTTGAGGGCACTCAAGGAAAACACGGGAATTGAAAAACAACAGCACTAGTACCATATCACCCATCCTGTCCCAATCAACATCACATCACATACAATGCAGCTGAAAACTTGCTGGTAGTAATAACATGCCCTTGGGCAAAGTACAACAACAATATATTAATAAAAAAAGGTGCAATTTTTTCCTTTTTTGAATAAATAGAGAAGGGGGAGGTTCTCCATGCCAACTCACCTGTAAATAATGTCAAGATGGTGGAGGTACTCAAAAGCAAGCACAATCTGGGAGGCATAGAACCTGGAGTGAGTCTCACTGTAGACACACGCACACACAAACACATAGTTAAATAAATAAATAAACAGTATACACACCCACACACCTGAATCGGCCAATCCTCCTGAGGTGAGAGAACATCTCCCCACCTGGCACAAACTCCATCACCATGTACAAGTAGGAGTTATCCTAAAAACAAACAAACAAAAAATCACAACAAACACATTCCTTCCACTTAACATATACAATGACGTCATAAGGACTCAATACATCCCACAGACTCAACCTTACCAAAGTGGACTATCTTTGCGATTCAGTACTAATAGCAAAGCAAACTTCTCAGTCACCCTTTACCAACTTTTCAATCAGATCTCACACCACAGTTAATACTTAAATAGCAGAGTTTAAAGCATCCATGGCAACAACTAATCCCTCCCACACACTTAGATGTGCTCCAGTGGTAGAGACAGCATGCCGCATAAACCGTGCTACTATCACGCCCTCAGGGGGTGTACAAAGCTTGACGTGATTTTTCATATACCTAAACTTTACCCCCAAGACAATTGAACTTGAACAGCTTCGCAAGAGGAAGTCAATATAAGGTGTTATGGGCAGTCACTCCAGCTGATGTACAGTCAAGCTTATTCTAATATTAATAGGAACTTTTTCTCTTTATAATAGCCAATATTTTTAATTATAACTTAACCTGACATTTCGACTTCTCGCTAAAGTCCTCTTCAGGGGTCAACTGAGGTCGAACTCTCCGTGGTGATATAATAACACAAAGTAAACAGCAAGATTTCTGGAGGGCACGCTTACTGTTTATTATATCCTGGAGGGTAATTTGCACGCAGCATGGACATAATTAAAATATTGGCTGTTAAAAAGAGAAAAAAATTCCTATTATTATAATTATTTCAGCCGAGAATGACTGAATTATTCTAATATTACTTCCATCAGAGTATTAGCTTATTAGATTCTTATAATGATATACTGGACGGTACTTCTATTCCATTCTAAATAAGTCTAGACCAGGTTCTGGTCAAAAACCACAGTTTTATGGGTTGGGTCTTGAGGTAAGCTATCTGTATTCACAAGGCACTGTTGGTTGAAGAATGTAAAGCATCACAGAATCGGAGGATAGAGTGAGAAAAAGGAAGCATCTATCATGGGATAGAAGTCTTACGTGTCGATGACCTTCTGTCCAGTAATTCACAAGTCCTGCATTCACATGTTCTCCATGGTGGAAACTGGCACTTCTCCAGCTAGCCTAAGACTACCCATTCATAAGCTATCTTTCCCACACCTCTGACCTTGGTCTAAATACCCAATTGCCCCAAAAATTTACTTCTCATTTCTTTCTCGTTTCTAATTGTACTCCTCACCTTACCATTATCAGCCCCAGGAATTTTATTTTTCTATTTCAGTATACCAATGAAAAAAATATGGAAAAAAAAAGAAAATTATCTATTACCAATTCTACTAAGATACAAATACTCTAATAAATATAAGGCCACGCCCATTCAACAAGAAGGCATGCTACGAAAAAATTTCATGCGATGAAAATTTGATCCTATTATGAGAGCTAACAAGCATACCTGAACCCTCTACAAGGGACACTCCCACTTATCTATCTCCTCAGGTGTCTACATAATCTAATCAAAGATTCTTAGGAAACGGGCCGGCCACATGGACACTATCGTATCCTAGGAGACAGTGGAATACACATTAAGTATTCCATTAAAAAGCTGAGATTGGATCTCCCTCTCTCCAAGTTGGATGAAGATAGCAACAGATGGACGGTTGATGTTCTTGTTAATTAACCATAAGGCGTATGCAAGACCTCCATGCATTTTTTGTTTGTTTGTTTGTTTGGTTATTTTTGTTGTAGCATATAATCTCAAAATTTCATTTCAAGTTATGATAAAACTTCCAAGTCAAAAAAGAGGCAGGATCACCCTTACCAACATGTGCTGCAACCACTATTGGCTAATAAGTGACCAACCACTTGAACTCACTTCTCTTAGGCAATCCTACATCTCTGCTACCATTGTTTACTCACAAAATAATTACATAGGCCAACAACAACAAACAGCAATGAAAGACAATGCTGAAGGACTTAACAAATGAAGTATTTTCCTGTATCACTAAAGATAGTCAGTATCCTGGACCGCTTACTTCATCTACTACTGTAGGCTTTCAATAGGACATGCTTCACGACACAAACCAAGTCCTGAAATGTGTACATCTAGGCTAGACTTACAACGGAAACATCAACAATACAACTCCAGCTGATTCCAACCTGTGCAACTACACCCACCACAATGCCATTCCTAGCACAAAATGAACCCCACCCCCAGCTAAAGTTTGCATCAACAAATCAATTTCATCAAAATAACATCAATTTCATACTTAATCTCTCTCCTCCTTTTTTATCCGTACCAACACATTAATGTCTGTATCTTACCCAGTGTGCAAAATTACTGGCGGACATCGGTCAATGACCAATCATTTTTGCATTTTGACCGCGCGAGGTAGTGTATGCACGGAAAAGGTGACCGCTCACCTAATTTTGAGGCTGAGGCTGATGATGCATGCTTGCTGTAGCGTAAGGAAACGGTGATCGCACGCGCCTAATTTTGAGGCTAGTTCGCGCCAATTTCGCGCACCGCCCCAAAATGCAGCTACTACAGTAATCCGTTCTGCTCTGCAACAGTAAATCGTAGTGAACGCTCCGTTTGTTCGGGGGTTTTTTTTTGTTGTTTTTTCGAATCTTCCACTATGAAAAGAAATGCCAGTTCCTCTATCGAACCTCTGGAACTGCCTAAGCGCAGGAAAGTAAATTTTGCTACTTTCACTAAGTGGAAGACCGACAACGACAAAACTTGTCAAACGATTAGTTGGCTGGATTGTGTTGCTGTTGTGGAAGGCCACAGTAAAATGGTATCCACCTTGACTTGCTCTGTCTGCACAAAGTACGCAGAAAAAATTAAAGGCAGACGAAACTTTAACGAAAAATGGATCACTGGAGCTGAATCAATAAGAATTTCTAACGTAATAGACCATGCCAAAAGTGATCAGCACAAGGATGCAATGATGAGAGGTATTTAATGCAGTGTACATGTGAATATTGCAAACCTACACAATAAATACATGTATATAAAGGTAAATGCAGCAATAATTATAACGACTGGACAAAATTCAAAATGACCTTACAAAAGCCCAACTGGTCGGTCACTGTGTCCTAGCATCTGATTTTTTATATTTTGCACACTGCTTACCTCTGCCTGCGCCTCACTCCCTCTTCTTCTAATACCCTACCAGTACTTGCCCCCCTCTCCCTTCCTCCCTCCCAATGGACCCCTGCCTCCAATCCATTCCCTCTCCCAATTCCTCTACCCTCTGTGCATGCATGATTGCATTTTGTGACCCCTTACCCTGAAGTGGTACTCCATGTTGACCAGGAATGGGAAGTTGATAGAAGAAAGAATCTTTTTCTCATTCAAGGTGTGCTCCACCTGTTTGAGCTTGACCACCTTCTGCTTGTCCAGGATCTTCATGGCATGGAAGCTCTTGCTCCTCTTGTGCTGCACCAGCATCACACGGCCGAACGAGCCGGTGCCCAGGGTCTTCACTCGGTCAAAGTCTCCCAGAACCGTGGAGCTCTGGGGTCAAAGATAAAACAAGGTTGCCTGTAATGTTAATGGATGCCAGTATAAAGAGGAGTGTTCGAACTAATCACAAACAGTTAGGAAGTTAACGAACCAAGTGGAAGTGAACTCTCCTGGTGACATCATCGACAAATTATACTAGCACCTCAGGGGCCGGCTCAGATTACCCTCTGGCTTTAAAGCAACACATGGTTAGTTATCAGAGCCTCACAATCAAACTCATTCTTACACACTGACACATATTTCAAACAACTTCTTCTTAGAGGAAGGGGAGGAGGGGGGGGAGGGGGGGCTGGGGAAATACGGCTGCCACGTGAAAAAGCAGAAGACGAGTCATCTCTCCACAAATAGCATTCCAACAACTAACCACAACTAGCCGTTCACCTATCCAATCAATGCAGCCGAGATGCAAGTTTCACACAGACCAAAACTTGCAGTATTTATTTACACAATGCAAAAGGAAATAGCATCAATAACTTTCCAGGGCCATAGAAAGCGAGAGAGAGAGAGAGAGAGAGAGATGCAGAAGGACAGGGGAGGAAGAGAGTGGGTGCACATGCCACAGGCGGCTATCTAAAGCAAACTTGCACAAGCTATGCTTTCATCCGGAGTATATTGACTGATCACACATGGCCCCTGCACATGTGTATCTTCATGTCCTCACTACAACGTCTTAATGAACTGATAGCCTTGAATCCATCATTTCCAAAATTATAATCAAGTTTTACCCTAAAGCTCAAATAAAAGTTGCAGAAGAGGAGTTAGGTACCACGGCAACAATAACACAACTTATATCTCCCTAATGATAGGATTCTCGTCACGGAATGGAAGAGTTATTATAAGTCCAAGAATACAAAAGCGAAAAACTAATCCATCTTAATAGCTAGGAACACATGGAAACAGAACTCTCAATCAACAAGATCAATTTAAAATGCTACTATTATTAGCTCAATAAAATTTGGTGTTCCCACTGAGTCACACTCTCTCATAGGAAATACCTAAATCTGAATTATTAGTGTTCGATATCAAAATGCACAGCATATAATAAATTTAAAAAAATATGGCGGGCCAATTTATGTAACCCTAGCAACTAGACTATTTTAGTGTGGGCATGTACAACTGGGGCAAGAAGGAGTGAAAGTAAGAAGTAGAGGATTAGCCACGTAGACATTGACACGATCACAATCGTTCACTTCAGAAGAATCCAATTAATTCAACTCTTTCTTGGCTTTAAAAAAGAAGTAAACAAGTGGAAACTATTTTTTGCACTTTGGAACAGTAAGAACTGAATAACATTCATTACAGGAAGGCAGGTGACACATGTGGCTGGGCAGACATGTGTAGCTGGGTGGATGGTGGGAGCTGATGACACACATCCTACAAACAAACACACCGCGAACCTCCCAGCTTCTCCAAGTGGCTACTTATGCCAAGTCCTTACCACTGCTCGCTATCGTATCTTTATATATTAAATTCAATGTCAAATGTAATATAAACCTACCACAAATGACACAATTATCCATATTGACCCCCATGAGATCAAATTATAAAGATATTCATGAATACTACAAGTTCTGATAGACTACAACACATATTTTCACTACCATTACTTTCAATTGGCAGCAACTGTGACTACTTCGTAATCTAGTATCTAGTATAGAGCAATTATTACCTCCTATTTCTACCTTCCATTATAGTTACTTACCTGCTCTGGAGTGTCCCATTTCCTTTGGAAGTTGGACTTAGCTTGGGATAGAAAAGCTTGAACTATTGCAAAACATTAAAGGTACAAACAAGTCAAAAATTGGTAGTAACAAGAAAACAATACACAGGTTTGTAAGACTGCAAGCACTCCTCCCCCTGCATCTTCAATGGCATATCAACTCACTTTCTTCATTGGATTTGCCACCAGAGGCAGTGTTACCCATCTCTAGCTCCTCTGGGGTCAAGGCTTCTGCCTGGCTTAGAGCTACCGCCTGGCTCGGAGGGCTAAGGCTGTCGGCCTGGCTTGGCGGGAAGAGGCTCTCCGCCTGGCTTGGCTGGTTCCGGATTGGTACTGGGCTCCTCCTTGGGCTTGGCCTGGGGCTAGCTCTAGGGCTCGCTTTAGGACTTGGCCTCGGGCTGGCGCTGGGACTCGGCTTTGGGCTCCTGCTGTAAATACACAGGATTGAGAGACAAGGTGTCAAGATGGGAATATTTATATACCACTTGATATTGCAGGAGACCCAAAGACATGTCTCACGTGATGAAGCGAAGGTTCGTGTACTAATTGTAGGCGCGGCTTTCCCCTAAGAGCGCGCGGCGGCGCGGTAGGATGCTGTCGGGTACAGTATCGACGCTAACCACGAGGCTTGGGGTAAGAAAAACACCCATAAAATATGGCAACTCAAACTTCGTCAGTTGGATGTACCAACCTGGTTGACCCTGGCGACGCTCATTTATTCGTGCAATCTTGCATTGAGGCTTGCGGAGCTCCTAAAGAGCATGCAGCAAGCCTTGCTGACGTTGTAATAGAAGCAGATGTACGGGGTCACTATAGTCATGGCTTGAACAGACTGGAAATGTATTGCGACGAAATCCAAACCGGACGTTGTGACGGTGCTGCTACTCCGCAAGTTGTTAAGGAAACCGTGGCGACGGCGTTTGTGGATGCAAGAAATGGCATAGGAATGGTGATTACTTGTTTTTTTAATTTTGTTTGTGTAGTTAATACTTAGCAGTGGACTCTACATTATTAAGCAACGAACTAAGGTCTTTATTTTTCTTTAGTCTTACTTTAGCAAAGTAATTAATTTTAAGGGTCACTTTGGTTTTACCCAAGTGGGACTTTTTTTCTAAGGGCATGCACATGGTAAACTCCAGTGTCAATTTTTTTATAAGGGGCACATGGCATGTTCAAGGTGTCATTTTTACCCCTGTGAGACACACGTGTTATTTGTTGTGTGTGTGGATGCTGTCGAAGAACTTAATTGAGACTTTGATTACTGAGAAGTCTTGTTTTGGCTAATCCTTCATGTCACAAGCTTGTGTCTTTGCAGTAAAGCTTTTTTTTTTTAAGCAGTGTCAAGTGTGAAAAGCTTTTGAGTTTGACCCTTTTATAGTTGATGGACCCTTCCTTATCTTTAGGTTGTGTATATAATAATGATAATAATATCATCGTTGTCGATATTACTGTATTATCATCATCATTGTGGTTGACCCTCAGCACGCATGCGCAAGAGGGTTATAGTAGTCGTCCTGTCTATCTGTCACGCTCTGATTTTAGAGATTACTGGTATGAACTTAATCAGAAGAAGATTTAGGACCTTTTATTGTGCTACTTTTTTAATTTCGGGCTAATTATTAAAGAAAACTAGAAGCTTGAACTCTGCGTAGGTACCAGCTTTTGTGGGTAACACACCCTATTGTCACGTCATAATCATGTGAGCATATAATTTCTTCAGCCCGTGGTGTAGTTTGCTTTATGCTCAGGGAAGTTAGCGGAGTTCAAAGAAGTGAAGTTTCGCGTTGAAAATATATACCGGTGAGTGTTTCTGGCCGGTTTATCTTTTTCTCTTATGAAGACAGCGCTTCCATGTATCATTTTCATTGCTTGAGCTGTATTGATGCCTGATTAAAATAGCTAATAGATTGCTCGTTATTTTGGAAGGAGACTATATTATTGTAATAGCTAGGTAGTGTTTAGTATCGCTGAGGGTTCGCACCTTTGGTGATTCATTACTACTAGTTTTTTTAAATTATTTATGGACCATCTATTGTTTAATGCTTATTAGCTTGTTTGCATCATTGTTGTTAGTGCATTGGAGCTCATGAAATGTTGTAAAGAAAGGCTATCTTACAACAATGTCTGTTAAAATAAATCTCAATATGCTAGAACAAGTAAAGTTGACTATTCCTTACCTGATATGACTTCTCATCTAGGCTAAATTTAAAATTCCCTTTAATTTTGTGTATGTACGTGTGTATATTATATATATATATATGATGCTGATGCTTCTTTGCTGCAATCTGACAGCTGCTGGTTGTGGCACTTGTTTGCCAACTTCTTGACATCAGTGTGAGCCGAAACACTCTCTCACTGATAGACCAATCCAGAGTTGCTTGCATACCAGCCACAGTTGGTCCACCAGTACATGTAGTCTCACTTGTGTCAGCCTAAAAGCTTGAAGGAGTACCACGTTTAGTCCTGCATTCCCAGTCAGTTGCAGAGGCACTGTAACTCAGTTGTTAACTAGTAAGCTGGTTGATTAAGCTCATTAGTACAGTTTCTGCTGTCTTTCTTCTCTCCGTGTGTGAGAGTTCATTCAAGTAACAAGGATGATGTGAGCTTTGTAGTCAGGAGCAGTTCAACAGATCCACTTCCAAGAAGTGGGTGTGTCCTGGTCTTAAGTTCATATGCTATAGACACTGGGCTACTAGTCAGGCATGGTAGATGTGTCCCCATCCTATTGAAGGAAATCGTAAAGAGATTTTAGTCTACTTCGATGCTATTAACTTACTGTAAGCTTAGCTTAGAATGTTCAGTAAAAGTGAATTAGTGTATTCATTGGGTTAGTGTAGCTCATTTGCTGTGATGTGCTCTTCCATTATGTCTAGAGCCATTGCGCCAACTTGTTAATGTGTGGTGTCGAGCTGCGCATCCACGATGCGCAAATTTCTGACGTTCGATGCGCAAGTTTCTGACGTTTGATGCGCTGCGCAAGTTCTGACGTGCGAAAGGAGCCTATCCGAGTCTATTTTCGCCTATAATTTGCACTAACTACTGCAGTCTATGTTAATTAGTAGGAGCTAATTAGTTCACTTACCACAGTCTATGTTAATTGGTAGGAGCTAATGAGTTCACTTACCACAGTCTATGTTAATTGGTAGGAGCTTAATGAGTCCACTAATTAACTTTCTAAAAAATATATTTTTAACTATTGTGGTGTCTTGTTTTTTTTTGTGAATTTCCTTTATTGTTTCCTTCTTAATTTAATTTTATTATTTTTTCAGCGAAAGAAACCTTTTTATCTTTTTTTTTTGTTGTTGTTGTATTTGCAGGTGGCAGGAAAGTTTTGTATGGAGCTAGCCATAAAGAAAGCTAAAGAAGTCGGAGTGGCCTGGGTCACGTGCACAGGTTAGTAGTCACAGGCTTGTGTTAGCTTGTGGCAAAGAAGATACGGAAGATAAGCCTGATAAAGCTAAAGAGAAAAGCTGAAAAAAGGAAGCTTCTTTGTTAGGTCGAACTTCACCGTGGAGTGATGAAAGCTATAAAACATTGGAAATGTTTCAGTTCAGCTTATTTTATAAAGTTGAAAATTAGTAATGTTGAAGCAGTGGCTATTTAACACATACCCCCTGGTCACCCTCCTTTCCCAAGCAAAATTTAAACAAACACATGAATATTCATATAAATTGGCTTCACACACTATATATATATATATATATATATATATATATATACATTTGCAACTTCTTCCTTGACTATATCTTTGTGGTTGCTTTTCTTTCATTCTTATATATTTTCTATTTTTCTTAGGTTGTTACTGTGTTCCGTTGCCCAAGGCTTGTCATATTTCATGCAGTACCCACTCTTTACTCAAACAATGATAGGTCTTCCCTCCCACCACGGATTAATGGAATTTCCGTTTCTCACAGCGAACATATTTTTCTCACGTGAAAAATCTTCTCATGGTGAAAGTCTTCAAATACCAGGTCTTCTCACAATGTGCTTTGAAAGTTCTTGCAACGTCCTCAGAAATCTTTGGGGTCTTCGAGATTCTCCGGATTACTAACAAGAAAAGCTGGTTAAAAAAAAAAGAGTAGAGAAAGAAAGATGCAATGAAGACAATATAAATCAGCACACATTGAAGAAGAAGCAAAGCAAGCCTTACTCTATACTCTCACCGTTAAGTATTGGCCTACTCTTCTGTCCCGCTTCGAGAAACTGAGTTTGTAGGTGCCGAGATAAAAAAGCGCTTGAGCATTTATACTCGCGTAGTGTTTGCTGGTCTCTATGGGAACCTCGATTGTATTCTCTGGTGTACTCAGACACCTCGCTAATGTGGCTTAATTAGGGGCAATCAGCACGATTTTACTTTTTCGCACTTCCCGCTTACGATAGCAAGGGAAAAATTCATTATTTTCCGAAACAACGCCAGAGTTTTGTCTTCGCCTTCAACATAATACTTTGACTTTTGGGTCAAATTTTATTGCTAGCATTCATGACCTTATTTCACCTCTATATTATTATATTTAGCCATCTTCTACCACTTATTATATACCTATATGTATAATATACATCATATATGTTTACCACCTACATACCAACATTTATATATAACAACCATTTTATCTTCTGTTATTCTTAACTTATCTTCTACCACTAATACTACATGCTTACCTGGCACTCTTACACTTGCTGGTGGTCTTGGTTGTTTTTGGTGCCAATGTAGCAGTTCCATGAGTGGCTGCTCCTCTCCTGGCTCTTGGTCGTCCCCTTGGGATGTCTTCAACTTCACGGCTTGCACTTTTCCTGGTTCCTTCTGCTCCTTTACTTGCTGCTTTTTTACTGGATCTCTCTCCCCTCTCAGCCATTGTAATTGTAGCTTCTTTATTTGCTGGGATTTCCTGGATTTGTAGAGGAATATGACAGTTTATGAAGAATTGTGTACTTGTACATACCTGATCACTGTGGTGTCAAAAAAGGTTGTTCTTGGCTTTGGCTGGTTACTTTTCTTTAAAAAAAAGTTTTCTTCTTGGTTTAGGTGGGTTGCTTTCCTTCTTTTTCTTGTAAGACCTGGATGAAAAAATACAAAAATAGTCTAAATTGAATTGATTAGCAGTAAATACCTTCTGATAGAAGTCTGAAGTTGGCTGGGTTATTCACAGCTCTATAAGGCGATCGAGTGGGGATAGATTGAAGTCATTGCGCATGTCTATTCTTGTCCCTTACTGCACATGCGCAAGCACGCTCTAGCTCTGTAGCTGCGGTGCACATCACTTCACTGTACGTAAATTAGCTATGCAGGTGTGTGTAATTCTGCTTGTACTCTAGTGTACTCCTCTAGTCTTACTAGCGCAGCTAGTCTACTAGTAGTAGTTTGTGGGCTACTCTCAAGCTTAGTGGTAGGGGCCCCTCCCACCCTTGTACTTGGGTACCCCCAGCTAGCTCTATTGGTTGGGTTTTTTTTTAACCAGTTGTGATTAAAATTTTCGTGGGTTGTGTGGTCTGGTTTCTCCGTGTGCCTCTGGTTCTTCTTGGTATGGTGGCTTGCATTTTTTCCTCTACTTAGTGAGTAACCATTGTTCAATCAGTTGTCTCCAGAACTCTGCTTATTAAGGATTTCCCTGCTTTATCATTTCTTTCTTGTGCAGTAATTCTCTGCACTTGGAACTATAACAAGACTGCACTACAGCTCCTTGTATTTGTATTGATGCAGTTCATATAGCATCTTTTTAATGTATTGTATGTTCTATGCCTTATTATATGTTCTATGCCTGTATATAATATGTATGTTTATATTGTACTGTACTATATACATGTATTATGTTTTGTGAATGTATATATATTTTGTTTAGGTGTATGTTTATGTTTTCATGTAGGTTCCAATCACTATGGCATTGCAGGCTATTACTCACTGATGGCACTCAAGAAAGGTCTTATTGTAAGTACGGGAGAGAGGGAGGAGGGTAACGTCTGTGGAGGCGTGGCAAAACACATTACAACTTGTGGACATTAATGTTGTAACTAGACACAGGCGAATGGTGCAGGGTTCCTTTTTGAGTGTTTTCTGTATTATTAATATTACTACTACTACTACATCTGGTATTGCTGTAGTTGTACTTGCTTGCAGGGAATCTCAACTACTAATACATCTCCAATTGGAGTACCGACCAGAGCTAAAAAGGTAAGCATTAGGTGATACGTGTAATGGTTAATACATTCGTATGTTTATTATATTATTTTTTACGCCATTTTATTTATCATTTTATTGTATTTAGTGTTGATCACAAAAAGTGTCGTTTTGGCACAACGTGTGGTGACAAGTCTATGATAATTTTTTTTATATATTTTTAATTAATTTATTTTATTTTTTTTATTTTTTTACATATTGTATTTTAGTGTTAATCAACTACCAACACTGTCTTATTTTGTCATCACAAAAAGTGATGTTTCAGCACAACATGTGATAATGGATATACATGTTGTTATTGTAATATCTTTCTCAGGCAGCCATTGGTACCAATCCCTGGACATTTGCAGCTCCGGCGTCTGATGGTGATTCCTTCGTGTTGGACATGGCTACAACTGGAGTGGCGCTAGGAAAGGTGTGATCCATAGTTACCCGTCGAAAGCCCCATTAGTTTATATTTTCTTCCGTCAAAACATTTACACTCGTAATATTTTTATTGTATGATTAACTAAACCCTCAGCATGCATTGTGAGAGGGTTATAGTAGTAGTAGTCCTGTTTCTCTGTCTGTCACACTCTGATCTTAGAGATTACTAACTATTTACCGTTGATTTAGGTATGGACTTACTGAGAATGGTACCTTCTTTTTTTTCTTCTTTTTTTCTTTTTTCTTTTTTTTTTCCTTCCTTTTTTTCCGGGCTGATTTTTGAGAAAATGTTACGCTGTCAGCTCCGAACAGGTACTTTTGTGGGTAATGCCCCCACCCCCCAGTCGTCACGTTGTAATCATATGAGCATCTAATTTCTTACTTCCCGCAGTAGTTTTGCTTAAGCTGAGTCCTGGAAGTGGAGTCTTGTGTTGAAAATATATACTGGTGAAGGTCTCTGACCTGTTTAGCTTTATCTCTTATGAAGACAGTGTTTACCATTTACCGTTTAATTGCTCGAGCAATACTGATGCCTGATTAGAATAGCAAATACAGTACTTTTTTTTTTTTTAATTAATTGTGACAGTCTACGGGAAAAGGGGGCACTTCACGCAAAAATTGAAATTGAGATATAGGCTCCAGAAGTAAGTCATAGGAAAAATTCTTTCTTTCTCCTATTTTTGTTTTTTTGCAGAATTAGTCTTAGTAACCTTTACTCTAAGTCTACGCCAAATTTCAAATGCCGAAACAACTTAAAAGACCCCAAGCGTGCCGTGGAAAGACAAGCTACTTTTTATTCTCTCTCGTTCTCGAAGTACAATAAACGGGGAATGGGCGGAGTTTCGAACAAGCTGCTAAAAGAAACGGCATAGCTTTGAGAATAGTGCATGCAATCTACAGCTTACCTCTGGTTGAAAGTTTACCACTACATGGAGTAGAGTAGCCAAGGATTCCGACAAGACAGGCTGTGAGACGCTCTGAAAGCTAAAAAGAACCTTACGCAAACTTGGTTAGTCGCCGTTAAAAAGCGGCTGTGCGATTTAATTGCGTATGCGGAGTACGCCGTTAAGTATACGGAAACATTAATTATACCGGAAGTGGAAATTCAATTTATGTTTTCTCGATTTCTAGTTCAATTGCTTTGCTGAATACAGCCCAGTTCAACTGCCAGTTTCTCTGCGCGTCGAAGGTTTTACCCTCCAGTATGTTAGCACTAAGTTGAGATAAATTGTAGCTTTTTATTAGCATAAAAAACTCAATTTTTTTGTTTTAAGTGAAGTGCCCCCTTTTCCCATAGACTGTCACAATTAATTAATTTATTTATTGTTTTTATTTTTTTTGTCTGAGATGATTTGGTAATAGCTAGTGTGTGATAGCACTGAGGGTTCACACCTTTGGTGCTTCATTCTTTGCTTGTATTTGTGTTAGGTTGAAATCCAGCATCGAAAGGGAGAAAGCATTCCCAGAGGCTGGGCCGTAGATGGAGATGGACAAGTCACTGAAGATCCTTCAGAAATGCTTGAAAATGGCGGGCTATTGTACTTGGGAGGTGCTGAGGAGACTGGGGGTTACAAGGGGTACGGGTTGGCCATGATGGTGGAAGTCTTGGGAGGTATTCTGGGGGGCGGTCCTTTTGGCAAGGACATCAGATACTGGAAGGACAAGTCCAAGATAGCGAAACTGGTAAGTCAGGAACCTTATCTATCAGACTTGTCTTGTAAGTCAGGAACCTTATCTATCAGTCTTGTCAGTCAGGAACCTTAATAGACTTGTCTCATAAGTCATCTTCACTAGTTGAAGTGTAGGTTTATTCTGTGTGTCCACATAAAGTATATAATATAGTAGAGGATTCTGTTGATGCGAGAACGCAGTGTATGTATTATGATGGGATTTAAAATCTCTTAGGTCCTTCAGGTAGTGGTGCTATATACAATTCACATTATAGTTCAAAGGATGTCTTTGTATAGAGCATGGTGGTAGTGTGTGGTAGGTATTTTGATAATTCTTCTAAATTACACCTTTTAAGAGTTGGAAACTTGAGGAGAGATAGCAAATACGAATAATAATAAATTATGGGCTGGAAAGTATCCTAATTAACTGGTTTATTTTACAAAACTAAAAATCAACAATAAAAAAAAAATAAAAAAAAGTTAATAATAACTTCAGGGTGTGTGTTTATTTATGGTAGCATTGTTGTTGTTGTTATTGTTTAGGGCCAGACCTTTATTGCAGTAAACCCAGAAATGTTTGCGCCTGGATTTGAGGAGAGGATGGGCACCTTTATGAATGACATGAGGGGGATGGACCCGGTAGGTGGGCGTATCTGTGTTGTGCAAGGGTGGGTGTGGTCCAAGTGGCAGGATGTACTTAATGTGGCAGTAATGTGCATGCCATTTACTGCAATACGTAATATATGCTTGGAATTGGAGTAATCGGGTATGGGCAATACGAAGTTTTAGTAACCAGTTGAGAAGGAGGTACTGAATTGGACTTTTCTGTTACTACATTTATTTAGTCTGTTTACATATTACCCATTCTCCCCTTACTTCTAGTCTCATCCACCCCACCTTCTTCTCCATTCTCCATCTGCCCCACCTTCTTCTCCATTCTCCATCTGCCCCACCCTCTTCTCCATTCTCCATCTGCCCCACCCTCTTCTCCATTCTCCATCTGGCCCACCCTCTTCTCCATTCTCCATCTGCCCCACCCTCTTCTCCATTCTCCATCTGCCCCACCCTCTTCTCCATTCTCCATCTGCCCCACCTTCTTCTCCGTCCACCCCCACCCTCTAATTGGTTGATGTGGCCCAGGTTGACCCTGACAAGCCAGTATTGGTTGCGGGAGATCCAGAAAGAGCTCATGAGTCCAGAATGAGGCAGGAAGGAGGGGTCTGGTACCATGACAACCTCATAGCTGCAGTGGTAAGAATGATAGTCATTGTAGTCATCATCACAGTCAGCATCATCGCCACCAATATTTTGGTTGCTGAGTTGTGGGTGTTAGTGATATTACAGCTACAACAGCGGACAGATATTCACGCATCCATAGATTCATGCATCCAATAACCATGTAGGCATGTAATAGTAATAATAATTAGCAAGTACCCCACCACACAGTGGCGCTTGACATATTGCAAAGTATTTTGAGTCTTTCTGTCCTATCATGATTGTGTGCTTGGGCTTTGTGAAACTTTTAACTTCAGCTTTTCCACTATCACCTTTCTTTTTTAAATTTAATCCCCCTTTACTCAACGATTTGATTCCACCTTAGTAAATTATTAATCATTCCCTTTTGCCTTCTCTTTCGTACTTTCTCCTTTTTACTACACCTACTATTCTCGTCGATTCCACTGGCTAATTGAACCGCTTTTTGCCTTCCCGTTCACACTTTAGCCTTCCTTTCAGCAACCTGTGCCGCCTATCCCCGTCTGTTCCACCTGCTTTTAGTTCAATTACAGTAATCACTTTCTACTGACCGTGATGACACTATATCCATTGTCCTGTTTCTTGGCCACTCTCGTCTTCTTCCGTTTATCGTTGTGCCTAGTTAGGTTGCAAACGAATTTGCTTAGTCTAGCGTAACCAAACCCTTCACTTCTTTACAACTGTGCTCTTGGTTAAGTCAGTAATTCAGCGCTAGTTCACGAAAGCTGCTCTCCTGTTCCTGTGCCACTCCCGCCTACTGTACATTTTTATTTGAGCCGGGTTTGGTTGCTAACCGGTTCGCCCTGCACTCTAGGTTTACCCGGTAATTCAGAGCGAGTTCACAAGCATTGTGCATCTGCACGTTCTAGCTCATTAGCTCATGAATTATTCATGAATACGTACGTCGTCGTCGGTCACGGGTATTATTATATAGATAATAATAATAAATTACTTTTTATTACTACCATTTTTATATTGTTATTTCCCTGTTTTCAATAGATATTAAGTAACATGAGTACTGGTTTCATTATGCAGATACCTCTTTTTTTTTCATTTGGATGTGTTTGTTATTATTTTGTGCAGAATACTCTAGCGGCCACTTTGAAGGTACCAGAAATCATCGTGAAAAGGGTGCGATAACATTGAACTATTTATATATGTATGTAGTCACATACCAACAACTGTTAGTAGAGTTTATATTTTTTATATTTTATAGCAAATAACTCACCCATTTAAAAAAATGTTTATGGTTTTTTATTATTATTATAGAAACAGGAGCAAAATAAACAAAAACAAAAAACAATTGCATGTATAGTGTGTTTAAACCAGCAAAACAGAGTGACATAGTCATAAATGTGAACGTTGTGAGAGAAGTATTTAGTGACAGAGTATGAATGAATGAAAATACAAAGAAACAACATTGAAGTTGTAATACGAGACTGGGTGCAATGTACTTGGAAAGTTGGCATATTGTGCCATTACTATTGTCCTCATTCTATTACTTTTCTCTTGATCCCACTAATTGCAGGGACTTGTATTCAAACTGTGTCTTGCTGTCAGTCACATCGTGAGGTTCTAAATATTTAATGACTAATCTGAGCAGCATTCTGGCGCGTTATTGACTGTATTTGTGTTGGCGCATGCACAGTCTCAAAGTGTTAAAAGTTTGTGTGCGTGCGCAGAAAAGTCGCTTCAATTTAGGCCTCCGGTAGTAGTGCTCGTGGTTGCCTCGTGCTAAGTGCTAGAATTGTCCTTTAGGTGTAAAACTAATTCGTCAACGTCTCTGTTGTGGCGAATGGCTCTAAGTAGGATAAAGTTGCACGTTCCTCTGCCGGCGCCACTGAGCGTGTGCAGGTTTTCAACACTTTATGTCTCTAAGTGGATCTCTTTACACCTGTTCTACCTCCTGGGATAACATAGCTAACAAGCGAACTTCAAACCTGAAGTAAATATTGTATTTGATGGTGGTATTTGTGAAATAAGCATTTCTTGGGTAGCTACACTTAAAAATCAAAAGTCAATAACTTCAACAAATTGATGAATCTGCCAAGCAAAAGGACGTTCAAAATGATCCTGATTTTGATAAATTGTAGATTAATAGCTTTTATATGCAACAACTGGCATATTTAGGTCATTTTTCATTCTTTGAATTATCTACAAAAAAAAGTGGCATTTCCTGAGTACAGTTGGAGTCAGAAATTAATATGAAATGTCAGGCTTGACTTTCATGAGTTACAAATGAACTATCAGGTACAGGAAATTTCACATTCTACTCTAGTTTCATGATGTGCATGAAATAGCTATGATATGCCCTGGTAATGTAATTCCACGAAATGTGATATTCCTGAAAATTTTCATGAAAACATGAAATTTGGAATTTCCATAGCTATTTCATGGAACATGGACTGTAGCTGAAATTTCATGATGTCAGAAATTTCAAACGTTAAATAATGAGGCTTGTGTTTCCATCTGTTCACATCTATAGCTAAACTTTGTTCAACAGCTGTTATTTGAATAAAAATTTTCTTTCTAAAATTAGCTATTTATTACTTAGTCATTTGTTTCATTATTATTTGTTTATGCATTTTTTAATTTATTGTTTAATTTACACTACATGAAAAAGCCCAGTTTACAAGGATTTTCACGCAGCATAGTTTCCTTTCTTTTACCAAGACAAGTGTACAGGCACAATAGATCAAGTAACACCTGAGGTGTACTAGGCATGTACTGGAATTTACTGAAGTGGTAAGTGTACAGACAGTTTAACACTAATACTTGGAATTACAGATGTACATGCAGGATGTATACACTGTGCAAACAATTTTAATTCATATGTATAATATATGTGACAGGCTCTGCAAAATCCAGGAATTTGCTTAAAAAAATTGAAAATCCTGATACCTACTGAAAATTACTCAACTTGAACCATATAACATGTAGCTACACAGGATTTTTACTATGGACATTCAAATGTGAGTAAAAATGGAGTGGGTTTCTGGTGTGCCACTTACTAAGAAGAATAGGCTTTTCTAAAGTACGGTACACTGTTAAAACGGGGTGCTTAAATAACACCTCGCGAGGTGCTGCCTAGACACCCCACTTTGAGCCCTTATAACTTCCACAACACATACCTACTTTACCAAATGAGCACATATAATATCTTATATCCTTTAGTTTCCCCATTTCAAATATCTTTTAGTTGTGACTAACTATGGAAGCAATATAAAGCTTTAAACTGGGGTCTCCAGGCAGCGCCTCCTACTTAACACCAAAACTGAGTTATCCAAATACCCCATTTTTAACAGTGTAATAATCACTTGAACAATAGTGAGTAATTAACCAAAGGTTCCATTATTTGTAGTATCCAACCTTTCGAGTAACCAGAAAATCCTGAAAACTTTGCTATTGTGGTAAGAATCACTTGAACAATAGTGAGTGTAATTAACCAAGGGTTCCATTATTTGTAGTAACCAACCTTTCTAGTAACCAGAAAACCCTGAAAACTTTGCTATTGTAGTAAGAATTACTTGAACAATAGTGAGTGTAATTAACCAAAGGTTCCATTATTTGTAGTAACCAACCTTTCTAGTAACCAGCTGAAAACTTTGCTATTGTTCACGCGGGATTCCCACACATCCCGCGCTTTATGTATTGCTAAGTGTATTACTATTGGCGCTATTCTGGATCGACATTGTACTAAGAACCGCGTGAAGTTTTTAACGCGGTAAAACTTTAACGGCGATAAAAGTGCCCATACACTTATCTCCTCTTAACAACATAACTGGGGACCCTGTACCTACAACAGAGTGCAAGGTAGCAGAGAGTCTGTTTCTGTCAAGAATTTTTTAAAATAAAGCTTTGTATTTAGCGTAAAAATTTGCTTTCAATGTTGTACTGTAACAGTATAGCTATTGTACAAAGCTTTATTTTAAAATTTCTTGACAGAAACTGACACAAATGAAGTTTTACATAAGTATTATTCAAGATGTTAGCTACAATGCCAGTTTTACAGTAGTGAGCTAAATTGGCCAGACACTTAAAAAAATATATTTGTACTTGAATTGTTATTAGCAATGAACAATGCAAAAAAAAAAAAAAATCAAGTTTATTTAGCTATACACACTACATGTAATTTTTTCCTGCAGAGGAGTTTATGGCAAATTGTGTAGACGTGGCTGATCATTTCATATCCTATTATGCTTAACTATTGATGAAGGGTTTTCATCGCTTACGCACACACACACACACACACACACACACACACACACACACACACACACACACACAAGGAGAACAAGAATATTACAAGACTTGCATACACACATGTAATCAAGTTCTAGCTATTAGGTAAATTTAGCTATGTTCCTTCATCTAATGGCTATTCTGCAGGAATGAAAGTTTACATATCATGTGCTTAAATAAACTTAAAATTCTTTTCAATTTGCATTTGTTGCTAATAATTCAAAGTCATGACGATTGTGGACAAATTTGTGCCTAATTATCAATTAAGCTCACAACTTTAAAACCTATTTTTCAATTATTTCACAGCTGTAGTCATGTATGCATGCAGAATCAAATTAGTTTACTATTTCATAGGAGTTCTAGCTAATACACTGGATTACTATGTTGAATTACTCTGTCTCTGTAGGACTGTTTGATTAGTCAGTAGCTGGGTTGTTCGTACAACTTGTACATTCCAACAAACTTTGAGCGCAGCTTTATTTGTGAATGATGCTCATGTTAGCACATTGTTATTTAGCTACACATGCAGTTGTGTGTAATCGTTTCTTATTCTAATGAAATCTAGAGAGGCAGGACATGGAACTAGGTTCTTCCACTTATGGTATTTTATGGTAAGTTATGTAGATGGTAAAATAAACAATAAAATATGCTCCACTTTTGGTAAAGGGTCTTCAACCTGGGAGAACAAAAGTACTACTTTGGTAAAGGGTCTTCAATCAGGGAGAACAAAAATACTACTTCATTAATGTAGCATACACATAGTATGTCTATTGTATAATCAAATTGACAAAATGTAGGGTTAGTTTGTGGATGATTAATAGTTTTGTTTTAAATACTACACGGTATAACTTAATTTGTGTGCCGTATAACATATTGTACCACTTGTTGTATGATATAAAAACAGTTTGCTTGATTTCTGTATAATATGTCAACACCACCATGATCACTGTGTTGAAATCTGTTGTTGTTGAAAGGCAGTGAGTGTCACACATATTCGTGGTATAACTACATGTGGTTGGTCAAAACTGTTTACAAAACACCCATCTTCTATTCCATAATCTGGAGAAACAGTAAATCCACTGGCAATCTCTTGTTGCCATACTGGGTCTGCAGACAACATGCCTCGATGCCACAACTGTAGTGGAGTAAGTCCATGCTCCGTACGAATATGGTGATTATTCCAAGCATGCAGAAATTGAATTAGCTGGACATTAATGCGAGGAATAAAAATATAATGAAGTATATACAAATCTTCTTCATTATCCGGATTGAGAATGTCAGCATCTTCCATTTCATAACACAAAAAATAAAAAAAACGACAAACACAGCGAAATGTGTCTCTCCAAAGACGTTCCACTCTTTCATTGTGGACACTACCTCTCCACCTTTGTCACTCACAGCTGACCTAAAAAGCTCACTGACGGTATTGGCAGTGTTGTTGTCTCAAGCACGAAGGTAAACAATTCGTCTGGAGAAACCATCTATCCTCCATGAATCACTACCAAAATATCAACTTGAAAATATCTACAAAATTATCAACTCGAAGAAAAAAAACTATTGTTCAAGTATTACCTATAGCAATTGGTAAAGGATCTGGCTATGTGAGACTAAATTTTTATTGCATAATGCTAAAAGATTTCCTTTTCTTAGTCCAACGCCTGCTTCGGTATTCTGAAAATACCTACTGTGCAGGACAAATACAGCTAATGACCAACAATTTTTTTTTTTTTTAATACAGAGTTAACTAATCGATCAGTTAGCTAATTTAAATCAAGACACAAGCCTTTGGGATCAGTTTAACCCCGCAATAGTAGCTATACAGTAACAGTTGTGTAGGAGGGTAGTTCAGTTTCACTAGGATCTATGGTTATGAGTGATAATGATAGACCAAAATTTTCTACTTGAGCTAGCACATGAAATGTGGATTAAAACAAGCTATTGGTGTGTATTAAAAAGTTAAACAAATCTAAACATAGCTAAATGCTAATGAAGAATTAAAACAATAATTATGGTTGCAACAATAGAAAACTAGCTATTTCTGTGATAGCAAAATGTTGCTAGTACATATAAGCAATGAGTAAGTAAATTATAAAAAGCCCCCCATACACATTGGGAAGCATTTCCTGGAGTAATTTAATTTCAGTGCAGACATGCTTCCAGAAACCTCCACTCGGGTCACTTACACTCTATTGTAGGTACAGGGTCTCCAGTTAGATGCTAAAAGGAAGTTATTATGTACATGTAGCATTGTGGCTAACCGCCCCCTCACATAGTATTTTATCAGCGTTAAAAACTTCACGCAGTTCTTAGTATGTCGATCCAGAATAGCGCCAATTTTGCAACAAATTGTTTGCCATACTGTGAGCCCTACCCACCACAGCTACAGCTGAGCCTACAGTCTAAATTGATAAAGTGATAGTCTAAATTATCTATAACTCTCACCAAATCACAGCCACATGAGCCCCACCCACCACAGCTGCAGCTGAGATTACAGTCTAAACATTTATAACTCCAGCTAAATCACTGAACGAGCCCCCACCCACTACAGCAGCATTATAACTCTAGTTAAAACCAGCTGATGTGGTATGAACTAAATGTGCAAATAAATAAAGTGACAAAATATCAGTGAAGCCAATGCAAGGATCCACGAGAGGGTGTGGCACAGTGAGTGATGAATCAGTGCTGATCTGAAGGTAGTGATATGTCGTTGTGTTTGACGTACGAGAGGAACATAGCCCAGAACAAGTACACAACGTTGGCAGAGATGAGGCGCAGGGAAAGAGGCAGGAAATAGAAGTTGAACGTCTGGAAGGGAAGCCATACCACCAGATCAAACTAAAACAGATACAAGAAGGAGTTAAAAGACCACACAATAATATAAACATTAAATATTATATATAGACTGCATGCATTATATTATTCATTCGATACTGGAAAATATCATGAGTCTGTTGGCTTAGTATTTACATCAGACTAGTGATATTCTCCTGTATCAAAGGAATAAAAGCCCACACAATGAAAAATGCTGTATATATATATATATTTATTCTACCCTAGATATCTTCACAATGATATCTTTAGGTACATGACAACTTTTTATGTAGTTTAAGGTAGTTAAACGTAGTTAACGGAGGGGGTACACGCAGTAATAGGGAGGGTGGGGCTGGAATAGGGTGATAGGGATTGTCACAGGAAGTGAGGAAGATAGGTCACGTGCAGGTAGCGTGGGTTGCCACGGGTAGTGGTAGGGCACGTGTCAGCAAATCGCAGGCGGCGACACAGAGCTGTTATCTCGAGCAGTGGGTTCATTAAGCTTGTCCCACCTCCAACCCAACCCCTGCATTCCACCAGTAGGTAGCTTCGTAAAATAGTGTTCTCCATCCCTAACGGATGTGATACTTTATTTTCACTGTTAAAATAAATTAGCCTGATCATGAAATATTTCACCATATCACACTCTGACTCATGTAATAAGTATTATACATATATAATATATGTAACCTGGGGGGGAGGGGGGGGGAGGAAGGTGATAACTCAACATAATATCCAAGAACACACTTTGATCTAGGAAAATACTTCCCTAAACAAATTCTTAATTACTTGAATGTGTTTCTTCTGAGGCAACAGTTAGGACACAGTTCAGAACACATTCTATTACACATTTTTATGATCATATTAATTAAAAATCAACATGGCTAGATAATTCAATATCATGGTCAAAATATAACTTGATTTGTAGCTCATATTCAGGCCTTCATACAGGATTTGTTTCTGGGGGGTGGGGGACTTTTTTTTATTCCTACCTAGGACAGCTTCAGTTGAAAGATCTTCCAGCTATATGAAACTCATTAAAACCCGTATACGCAACAGTATCACTGACCAAAACCTTGGTCAGCTCATGAGAATTGCTACTGAGGGTCCTGAGCTTTCGGCTGTAAACTTTGATAAAGTTCTAGAGATTTTCAAACAAACACACATACACACACACAAAAAAAAAAAATTGTGCCTTGATTTACATTTTTTTAAATAAAGACTTTGCTCCGAGTTACCATTTATAATAATTCAGATTTATTTCTCGGGAGAAGAGGGGGGAGGGGATTCCAGGCCCCCCTTCCCCCCCCTGTATAAAACCGATAGACTGACCTAAATTTTCTGCTTGTAATTGCTCTATATTCTGTACATGAAAACAACACATCACTAATAACCTAACCACGAGTTCAAATGATCTTGTGTGGGCGGTCATCCATATTATTTTGGCCGGCACAAGTCAGTGAGACTATTCAATGCCTCAACTGGTCCAGCAAGGACGATCCTCAAGCCTCCTCGTGTCAGTCTCAATGAGCGAGTGTTTCCAGTTATAAATACAGCAGGATGTCAGTTATCCAAACTTCTGTTATTGAACTTTTCAGTCAACCGAATACCCACAATCTAATAGTAGCACATGCAGACATGAATAATAGCTTGACCACGCCCCTTCATTAGTGATTTTATAATACATTCTCTATGGTGTTCAGTTATCCGAACACCTCTTGGTTCCAATGTGTTCAGATAACTGACATTCTACTGTACAAATGCAAATTAAGACTGGAATAGAACTTTGTGTGCGTGCGTGTGCCCTACCCCCTCACTCCCCTCTCGAGTAGATACCTCTGCAAGGTAGTGGGGCGGGTAATGTTTAAATGTTTAATTTAGACGGCTAGTTCTACTCAGCGGCTGCTGGTATTGTATGGTATAGGCCAGATACAAATAGCAGTGTTAACTTCTCTTGACACCTGCAACCTGAGAGAAGTTCTTTCTTTCGATGGACTAGAGACTACATGGATATGTCAAAGGAAACATGAAGTATAGAAGTTCAGATATAGTGGTAGGAACAAGGAGTGTGAGGAGGACCTTGGTGGAGGATTCTGGTAAGATACACATGTGTAGGAAGGGTCAAGTAGGCAATATATGAAGTAGCAGATAGGAAGTTAGACCTGATAGTAAAGGAAACTGGAGAGGTCTGGAGTGCCTGTAGCTGGGCATGTAAGTGGTTCGAGAAGGACGTCTGATCAGGCCAGCATGGCATAATGGTTACACTTTTTTTGCATTCTTGGAGACCCGTTGCCACGCCCCGATGATGTGGCTGTGAGGAACGAATGGGTGGGGATATTGTTGGATGAACGGGGGGGGGGGGGGGCTACTGTGGCATGGAGGGAGGCAGGAGGAGAATGGAAGGCAGTCAGTTCGAGGATTGTTTTGGCCAGATGAAAGATAATCAGAGAAGGATAGGTGGCTCCAGAGAGACTTGGAGTGTAAAGCTGTAATAAAAGATGGTAGGGCATGTTGGAACGCCATTAGAAAGTCAGAAAGGTTGCGTTTTGGCTGCAGACCTGCCAGACCTAGTGCAGTGAAGAAGGACAGCGGGGAACTAACTCAAGGACCTGCAGAGGTATTGAAGAGGTGGCAACAGCATTGTAATACACTGCTAAACTTGCAAAGTGATTCTGATGCACAAGTTCTTGAACAGCTTCCTAGAAGTGCAACTTCTGCTTGACCTGGATGAGACCCCAATAGAAGATGAGCTGTTTACTGCACTATCTAAGGCAAAGAAGGGCAAGGGCTAGGCAAGTCAGGCATTCTGTCAGAGTTGCTGTTGTGTGGTGGTGCAGTCCTATGGGATAGCGCTGTTGTACCTGATGCAGGACATTTGGAGGAAAGGTGAAATTGTAGCTGACTGGAAAGATGCCAAGGTAGTGCTGATACTAAAGAGAGGAGACCTACTACAATGTGACAACTGGCGTGGTGCCAGCTCACTGGATATGGTCAGGAAACAACTTTGCCAGGATCACGCAGGAGAGGTTGCAAGTGATAGCTGAACAAGTTCTTCCTGAATCCCAGTGTGGACTTAAGAAGGGAAGAGGATGTTGCGATATGGTGTTTGTGGCTAGGCAGTTGATGGAGAAGGCGAGAAAGCATAATGATTCCCTGTTTACTCTCTTTATAGACTTGCAGACAGCAAAGTTGATTTAGATAGTTGCTTCGTCTTCTAGAGGCGTTGTGGCAAGTGCTGAAGTGTTGTGGTGTACCTCCTAAATGCTTGCTGTGGTCGGGTCCTTGTGTAATGGCATGCATGCAGAAGTCAGAGTTGATTCCTCTTGTCAGACAGATTTGAAGTAATGAATGGTCTGCGATAGCGATGTACTTTGCACTGAGGCTGGAGTGGATGTATTCTTCTGTCATGGCAGAAAGCTGGTCGGAGTAGATCGAACAGCAAAGTCTCGACTAAGTGTGGTACAGGTTGACTGAGCCTAGTGCGATGATGTGGTACTTTACGCTGGTTCTAGGGAGTGTCTGGAGTCTGTGACGGAGACGTTTGTGCTACAAGCAAGCAGGTGGAGTTTGACGGTTAGCATCCCAAAGATAAAGGGCATGGCAATGGGGGAGAGCTTGACAGACAATGGCGTTGCTCCATTAAGTGTAGGGACTGGTGGCATTGAGATGGTGGAATACTTTACTATTTGGGATCAGTTTTGTCCAGCAATGGTGACGTCACGGAGGACGTGAAGAACAGGACTGCAAAAGTGCCGAGGTTTTGGGATGTCTGAGAGATGCAGTGTTTAGTAATCCCATTCTCTATCAAGAGAGATGTGTATGAGGCTACAGTGCTAGCGGTGTTGTTATATGGAGCTGAGACGTGGACATTGAAGGCCAGGCATCTGAGACACCCGACTTTATTTCACAATCGCTGTGTGCGGATCATCCTGGGTGTGACAAGGTTAGAGCAATGGAAGGAGAGAGTGACATCAAGGACCCAGTCTGGCAGGTTTGGCATGGAGTGCTCCACTGTTGACATCATTGTGGACAGGAGGCTGGAATGGCTGGACACTTGGGTCGAATGAGTGAGGAAAGATTACCCAAAATGATGTTGTTTGGAGAGATGAAGAAAAAAGAGGCCTTGCCATAGAACCATGAAAAGTGGAGAGATCAAATGTTGGGAGACCTGCAGGCTATGGGCGTGAAGGGTGAGTGGTATACATTGTGTCAGGAGAGGAAGGAGTGGGGTAGGAGAGGAGATGTAAAGAAGGAGTGGGTGAGTTAGCTAGACGTAGAAGATGTGTCACTTGTGCTGCCATTCTGCAGACCTATAGAGTATCTTATGCCTGTCAATGCGGCAGAACTTATCAGATTAGACAATATTCCAATAAGAAAATACCATCGTTATGTGAAAACAAAACGAGAAGGCTGTGATTAAGGGGTTACCTGCAGTGTGGACCAGATACAGTAGACCCTCAATTATCCGAACACTTCAGGACCGAGGGTTGTTCGGATATTTGAAATGTTCGGATATTCTAAATAAGTCATTTTGAATGGGGTCTTAATCTCTTATCTATTTAATGCACAGCAAAATTCCAATGAATATCATTATAAACTTACTATTAACGGGGGGATTTTGTAGAGTCATAAAGAACCGATTAACCACATAAAAATGGTGAACTCACTACTAGGTAACATACTGTCATATGAAAACTCAGACTGATTTTGAAGACACATTGGACATTTTTTTAAACAAACTAACTCTAGAGTAAGGCTATAATTTTTCATATCATATACTGATCATTAATTCTTCATATACAAAAAAAAAATCAGTCGGGGGGTAACATATATTGGGGGGTGGCTAAATTTAGAGGAAAAATACAATGGGGGTGGGGGGGGGGGGGCCCAGGGCTCCCACAGTTTGTATGAAAGTCTTGGTTTTTAACTGGCTATCACCACACGTAAGTAATCTTCAAAACACAGAATTAGTTCATTCTAAAAAGGTTCACGTGTGCTAAGAGATAGCACAACACACGGACATCCTTTCTTACATCGCTCAGTTCACAACAACCAGTTGTGTAAAATCAGCAGAACTGAATGTACGCACACACACACACACAACACACCTACGGATCAGAGACTCAAGCTACGCCCACTATCCTCAGCAGTGAATTGATGGGTTCCAAGTTCATATTCAATGTGATGTGTTATTTATTTATCAACACTTGATTAACCCTCAGTGCGCATGCGCCAGAGGGTTATAGTAGCCGTCCTGTCCAATTGTCTGTCACACTTTGAAAAATCATGAAGCTTCAGCTCCGCGTAGGTACCAGCTTTTGAAGGTAACACCCCCTACCAGCACATTGTAACCACGTGAGCAAAAATTCCCTGCTTCCCGCCATAGTTTAGCTTATGCAGGGATGTTTTAATCCAGGTGCAGAATTGGCCAGGTAGCCAAATACAAAATATTATCAGGTTAGTAAGTTTGGAAGAAAAAAGTGAGTCTTAAAGCTAGCAGTACTCATTCTTCTGTATTCTAGAAGATGCCCCGGCAAGTGCGCAGGGGCAGGACTGGAATTTAACAATACGTAATTAACATCAACACATAGATGGGGGTGGGCATTATCTTTTTCACAATTCCTTTCTCAGCCTTCGTTTACACATTAGATGTTATTCTCTCACTTTCACAGGCTTTAACAATACAGAATTAAAAATGTTTGGTCACCACTGGGAATCGAACCCAGGACCACTTGCTTAACATACAAGTACTATACCACTGAGCTACGACAACCAACTTGCAACCAAGCCCTTCAATTCTGTATATACTGTTACGGGTACTCCTAGCTCGCTCCTCACAACAGACCAACGGAAATTCTCTTTTTTTCAGAGATTCTTTTATCTGTGGAATTTTTTTTTACTTCGCTAATTTATCATTTCACAATTTATATATACCACTAATTGTGACCGGTTTTGGGAAAATCGGCCTAAACGCGGCAAACAATTTTTTTCAGTATCCCCGGGTAAAGCCTTATGGGTCGATTTTTTTTCGAAAAAATGTTTTATGGCAGAAATGGATAGACACCAGTTAGCTCTAGCTTACGACGTAGTTGTAAGCTCTGGCGTGCTATAGAACTCACACCAGGAGGCTAGAAACACTAGCCGGTTGGACTCGTATACAGAGAGTTGCTAAGAAATTATTGGCAGGATTTTCACTAACAGCCGGGAAAAAACTGTAGCTAACTAATTCACTTACTATTCTACATAATTCACGTACTCATGCAATTCTCGCCATCATAGTTTCTAGGAGCCCTGCATTAAGCCTTTTAGACTTCTTTCAATCCGCCTGTAACCGGTTTATTCCATAGTGTCCCGGAGACACGCAGTAATAGTATACGGACACAAGGCACGCCCCCTGACCTTAGCAATGCCTTTACCCGGCGTTTTTTCGAAATAAGCAATAATAAGTTTAGCAAAAATACTGAAGTGTTGTAGTGCATAGGGCGAAGACGGCTTGTGCTACAGCTTCCAAATTAGGAGGACGGCATCCCAAGGCCCCGTGCAGCCTACTGGTAGAATAAATTAGAAAACTTTAGATGCCGCGTTTAGGCCGATTTTCCCAAAACCGGTCACAATTTCAGGATGTATACAGTAAGCACGTCCACCTATTATCTTGCTGCTTATTGTGTTTATATGAAATCACCACGGAGAGTTCTACCTCAGTGACCTCCAAAACGTAGGTCTAGTTTAAATGATTGAAAAGAAGAAAAAATTGCTAAATACACTTGTGTGTCTGTGACACGACGACGAAGGCAAGTGGATTCATGAATGATTATTAGCTGCGGTGGGTTGGTAAAGCGTCGTCAGTATGATGACGATGACAATGGTGTGTGCATTCGTTAATACATGGGTCAAGAAAAGTAAGTGAGAAAAAAGTGTATTGTCAATATTATTAAACTGAATAATAAAAATATCTTATGCTACTTCTTTCCTAATTTGTTAAGTTCATACTTCAAGCACCACTGTGTGGCGGGGTACTTGCTGGTTATTATTATTGTTCTTGTTATTATTATTTTAGCTGAGAAAGACTGAATCATTTTAAACAACCTTTATGTAAAATAGCAAATTTTCTCGGTTCTAACAGCCTATATGTTTTAATCCGATGTTTCGACGTGTGCCTTCTTGCTGAAGTCTTTCGCTTTATTATAATTATTTTATCAGTATATCTTCTAGTGCTAACACCCAAGAAAGCATGTGCTAGAAGGCATGCTTATTTCGCTAGGAACACATCAATAGCTACCAGATAAAGGGGCATTGCTGTCTCGGGGCACTACGGGAATATTTGATCCCATCTGAGAACCTCCGGACAAGTCGGTGTTTGTATTGGCTCTAATCCCACCCTCATCATCAAGACTTTAACCAGAAAGCTTGCTGGTATAAATCTGTTTGCTTTAAATTTAACCTGACATGGCCAGGTTGGCTTGGGGAGAAGGTCATGGAATCATTAGGGTAGGGATTCATATAGGATTTTGCTGGGGGTGGGGGACCATGTGTAGATCTTGTAAAACTAGAGCTTGTGTGAGCACTAGACAAGTGAACCATACCATTATCGGCCAAGAAAGTAAAGTAAGTGTAGAAATTAATTAAACAATGGAAATTAATGGCACAAAGATAGGTGTAGGGTCAAAATTACAAAAAAAACCCATAAATACACAAAGTATGCAGATTTTGACAAGAAGCAGAGGCGTTTATTTTGGTTACATATTAATTTGAAGTAATTCTGGCACATAAAACTTGAAGCCTGTTGAATATTTGGACACACACATATGTGGGCAGTTAAAATAAATATTTTTCGCAGTTAAACACTAGGGTGAGCACAGTTAAACTGTCCCTAACACTACCCTTTTTCATTAGATATAAATTACCTTGAAAGTAGGCCAAAACTTCTCTCTCAATTCACCGTATCCTTCTTTCAGGTGTTTACCTTCCATGGCATTCATCCCTTCATCACATATACACAATCTGGTAAAGCATCTACAAAACCTGGTAAAGTATCTTTAGCAAAGGTGGTGAAAGAGGAGTAAATCTTTGACATTACATAACACTATTTACCCAAGTAAAACAGAGCAATAGAGATGGGTCCAGCTAAGAATATATCCAGTCCAATTTTCTTTCCCATGTGTCTGGCAGTCTTGGTTGGAAACCATTTTTCCAGATAAAGATACCAGTAGTGATATGGAGTAGCAAACAGTAACCCAATAGCACCCATTCTCATTGTACGCTTCCAGTCGTACTGTTTCACGTGCTCAACCAACCTTTGTGTGAGGCCATCTCCCAGTGAATCCAACAAGCAACCAGCTGCTATGTTAGTGAGCAGAAGGTGTTTGGTAAAGGGTCCAGACGTAAGCATTTTTCTAGAGCGATGCATCATGGCGTTGGAACACGCCCTAACGGTTGTGGGTAATCCGGAAAATATCTTCATCAACATAGCTTAACTTTGTCTCGCGCTAGCTCATAGCGGACTACGTGCAGCTAAAAGACCATAACACGCCAAATGACCACTTAGTCGGTAGATCTTGCGTCATCGGGTTTTACAGCGGCACAATAGGTAATGGTCGCTACTCCTAAGGGTGCTGTTTTCGGCGGCTGGACAATTAGCGGAAGCGGGAGAGTTGTCGGGGTGACATTTAAGCTTGATAACATTCCGCTGTGTGCACCCCGACCTCCAAACCTCTTTCGTCGTAGTATAAGTGGAAAGGCTGTACTTCAGGCTTTATTGTGTAGCTAGGGAAGGTGTGCTTCCAGCTATCAGACATTTGGTGGAAACATTTTCTGTATGCTGTCTTCGCAGGCCGTAAAAATCTCTTGTCGAGCTCTGAGGAAGAGCTGGATATGGCGAAACTGCAGGCAGTTTTTCGGCAGGCACCTATTGCTTGTTAACACAGGTACGTGTACCAGCCTCTACATGGCGGGTGACATCATCCAGCAGCACATCGAAGGTTGTGAGGAGATTGATTGGAAAAGAACTCTTAGAATGGCTGTCCTGGGAGTGGTGATGGGACCTTTGAACCATGGCTGGTATAAGGTGTTGGACATGGCTGTGAAAGGAGCTCCAAGTGGTGCTGTAGTCTTTAAGAAGGTTTTGGCCGACCAATTTGTGATGGCTCCAATGAGCATTTGTGTATTTTATGCTGGTAAGTTTATACCAAAGCATATATATGTACTAGCTTTGTTTGTTGTTGTTGTTTTTTTTGTTGACAGTTCTAAACTTTTTTTAGGCGGTACATCTGTGGTGCTTTTGGTGTATGTGCAGTTTATTTAGTTTGTTTAGCATTTTGTTTCCTTTTTGATTCCTGGAACGAGTTTTGTTTATTTGCTGACTAAGGCCAAACTGTGGCAGTATTGTTATCCATGTTTTGTGGTTGACTTCCACTTGCCATTATCTGGTCTATGATGATCTTTACTGGCAGGCATGTGCACACTGGAGAATAGAAGTTTCGCCTATACCAAGGAGGAACTGCGAACAAAGTCGTGGCCAACTTACAAGGTATGCATGTACATGTGTGTGTATATGTGTGTGTACATGTGTGTGTACATGTGTGTGTACACGTGTTACTAATCCTTAGAGCCGTATTTTACGGGACATCTTGGGTAGCCAACAAGTATCCTGCTGGAAGCCTTATAAAATAAATCGAGCAACCACAAAGTAGATCTGCTTCATCAAAATTCCACCATTTTGTGTAGCAATAATAACGATGATGATGATGATGATGATGATGATGATGATGATGATGATAGTAATAGAGATAACTAGTGATGTGCTTGAGCACAAATGGCGAGTGAGTCTAAAACTACACTATTGTTAAACGATTGATTTTAACTTATAACTTTCAAGCTACTAAAAAAGTAGAGTTTTTAAAACACGTATTACGTTAAAGGCATTCAATGCCACAGTAACCACTCCCTGCAACTGTTTGAATTGAAAAAAAAAAAGCAACAAAATCAAGTCACGCTATTTAAACTTTTTCTTTGTGATATTCTTAGTAGTAGTTGTAATGCACAATACTTTCACACAACTGAACATACCTACATGAGACTTACATTCGTGGATAGTCTAGTGGACAATGAATTTTCAAGTATATACTGTTGCGTAGGGCTTATAACTATGACAAATAGCGTATTAACTTACCACCGCCACTAACTCAATAGAAATGAAACTCCGGTAAGTTTTTTAGTTTTAACTGCACCCGCCAAAGAATTCAGAGCGGTAAACAATTCAATTTCTAGGGTGATACGGGTAATGATCGACAACCATAGGATTCAGTTTAGTGAAGTTTGGGATGGGGTCGAACACCGAGCTAACACAAAAATACGAGAGGGTCAAAGTACAAAATGACATACATACGTCCTAACATATATATAAATTAGTGGTGTACTTGAGCACAAATGGAGAGCGAGCCTGATGGTTAGGTAACATACAATGTTACTATGTTTTAGCTTACTTCATGCAAACACTATAATAGCAGTTATGACATTTTATTTCAGCAAACAAATACAAAATCACTCTCTTACCTGTATCAAACATCTGCCATTCTGATAATCTCAATCACCAGTAACTCTTGAACAAGCTCTCAGCTACGATAAAAAATAAACCAGTGTTATTATTTGTAATTTTAGCCAACAATATGGAATTACTACTTACCTCATTCTTGAGTATTGATAACTTCTGTAGCATCAAATTGAAGTTACTTTGACTATCTGAATTACCTCGAATTCTTGACAACAAGCTCTCACCTACAAAAACAAAAGACAATCAATTTTAGCACACAAATACAAAATTACTTTCTTACCTCATTATCTTGAGCAGTGGTAACTTTTGTAGTACCAAATTTGAGTCCTTCTGACTATTTGAATTTACCAGTCACTGTTGACAACAAGCTCTTAGCTACAAAAAAGAAAGGCCAGAGTTATTTTTGCATATTTAGCTAACAAATATGGAATTACGTACTTACCTCAGCATCCCTGGAGTAGTAGTACCTTCCTTAGCATTAATACTATGGCATTCTGACTACCAATGGCTCTTGACAACCAACAACCGGCACTCCGTATCCCCCCTAAAACGGCGAAGTTTTGAAATTAAGTCAGGAAAAGGGTCTTCAATGCCATAGTAACCGGTCGAATCAACTTATTGTTTCTTGAAAAGCAAGCATTTTTGCTGGAATTTTCTCACACTTTGGAGCTTAAGTATAAAGTAAGGCTTGCTTAATGCTGTAGTTTCAGAATAAACTGGGGTCAAGCCTAAAAAGCCGAGTTTTTTTTATAAAAAAGTTCCCCGCGCGCGCGTTTAAAGGGCATACGTACCATCCCACATACATACACATAACATATACCCGATTTTGCATTATCCACCCCTACTACTGTCTCGCTCGCTTCGCTTGCTCGCCAACAAACAAACATCCCCGATTTTCAATTGTGTTACCCCTGTAAGTGTCTTGCTCGCTTCGCTCGCTCGCCAATAATAATAATAATAATAATAATAATAATAATTATTATTATTATAATTAGCTATAATAGAATGTAAAGCCATGTAAGTATTCTCTGTATGAGTACTAGCCTGCAGTTTAACTTCATTTGTGTTGTCTGTTATTAATAGACGGACTGGATGTTTTGGCCACTAGCACAAGTAAGTGATTCTAAGTTACACTTTCTTAGTATTGTCTCCACGAAATTTATATTATAAAATTGAGTATGAATATCAGCCACAGTGGTGGCACTTTGAGAGTTCTGTGACAAGGCGTGGTTAGGTTTGTCTCGCATTATCATGTGTAATACATATTTGTACAAGTCACAAATTTAGTCTGAAGACGACATAGTTTGCAACGATGTCACTTTTATTAAATAGCATTCTGACTATCTTGCTTTGGTACATTTCTTAATTTAATAATAATATACAGAAGAAGTCAGGAATGCTGATATAATGTATGCAGAGGTCAAGTGATCGGTTGAAACACCTTTGCAGTTGGTTGACAGAGTTAATTATATTTATGACCTTGTGAATATTGTGATATTGTTTACTTATGGGATGTAAAGACAAAATACGTGCTATTATCCATGCAGTGGCCATGCGTTCATCCCACAGCTTATGGTAGCAACCTTGTAATACTTCCTTGTCCGAATACTGCTTCTTTGAAGCAAAACTCAATTCACTAAGCTGCATTACAAATTAAAAACAGTAGCAATACAATGTTGATTAATAGAAGATACTTTACCATTAATTTTTCCTAAAGAGGCTTTGAAAATTCCTTCTATACTAAAGGTCATGTGATGCATTACTGTAGGCAAGTTGAAATGCACAGAGAGGGGAAATACTGTTTCCTATTCTTGTGGGTGTAGTGATGTGTGTTGTAAGAAAGCATACAGAAACATCTTGTTAACATTGAATGAGATGTCTGCTGTACTATGACTATAGATGTAATATGTGGAACAATATAGTATAACAACAGCCTAATAATTTTGTTCTGTGCTTAGACTTTTACAATGTATTGTCTACTAAAATTGCTTTTTTTTTTTTCCATTTGCATTTGATCAATGATATCCATTAGTAATGCAAAACCTTCTTAGGCATGCGGAAGTATTAATGTTATAATTACATGTCACATTAATTATACCACTTGTTCTTTGTTCAGAGCATTAACTTCTATTTGGTTCCAACTCACTTCAGAGTTACGTACGTCAACCTGGCCACTTTACTGTGGACCATCTATCTCTCCTACATGAAGCACAAGGTGTGGCTGTGGGTGAGAATTGTGAATGGTGAAGAGTGGGAGGGAGGAGGGAGGAGGGACGCAAATAACAATAACTATGCACAAGGGACATGAGTGGAATGAGGAAGAAAATATGGGTAGGAAAACAGGAAGTGGGAGGTTAGATAGTTTTGATATGAAGAGGAAGGAGAATGGAGGTAGGAATGGAGGAAACCAGAGATGATGAGATTTCATGAGAAGGGCTCACACATGCACACACACACACACACACATGCGCACACACAGGATGCAAATATTCAGATGTCATTCTATTTTGCATAAGCCGTAGGGACTCTCATTCAAGTCTTGCATTCTCTCCTCTCTTCTCGTTCACATGTGCATCCCCTAAGACTGAATGTCCTTACTTGCCCATCTCTTAATGTTAATTATTTATGTTTTATTTACACAAAAGGATTAGGCACACCCTTTTTGTATGTGCCGACTGCTAAACAAATGAAGCACCAAAGGTGCGAACCCTCAGCACTAATAAGTTATTACAAAATCATCTCGGACCAAAAGAATAACTTGTTGGCTATTCTAATCAGGCATCAATACAGCTTGAGCAATGAAAACGAAACGCAATCTTCATAAGAGAAGCTAAACAGGCCAAAGACACTCACTGGTATTTATTTTAAACTCTGTTAACTTCCAGCATAAAGCGATACCACTCCGCGGGCAGCAAGAAATTATTTGCTGTTGTGATTACCATGTGACACTAGGGGGCATTACCCACAAAAGCTTGTACTTGTGTGGAGCTGACAGCTTTACTTTTTCTCTAAAATCAGCCTCAAATTAAAAAAGTAGCACAATAAAAGGTCTTAAATCGTCGTTCTGAGTAAGTTCCCCCCCCCCCCCCCCCCCCACCCCCCCACATACCGAAACATCTTCCTACACCACTGCAATTACAATGTAAAGACTTAGCAGGGAGGAAATCTAAATGTGTACACAAGACTTGAGTACGAGTGAAAGAAAGAGATATCCTGCAATTGTATTTGGGTAGACGTAACTAATATTTTTGAGGATATATAAAGGCTACTTTTCCAATGTTCATCTTGCATTAGTGTTCACTTGGTGCTTATTTCATATTCCAGTGGAAGTCTGCTGAGAATGCAGCTTCGTCATCCTGACAAAGTGTCTGCCGTTTGTGTTGCCTTCCTCTATCAATGATCACCTCACCACAGTCAAGCTCTGTACATTCATCTAGCTGGCAATAAAAGGTTCATAGCCATGTTACCCTGCCTCCTTCTCCCCTTTTTCATAACTCTATGATCTTGTTGGTTGTTGTTGTATTTTTTTTGTTATTGTTATTTTTTAATTTGGTTTGGTTGTAATTATTATGTTTTGATGATACTATTAAAATACTGGTCAGTAAATGAACATTTTCATACCGTCAAACTATCCGAGCAATACGTAGTTCATTGGTGAGATGAACGTAAGTCCACAATCAGTACAGAAACTGGTATCAAAATATGAACAATACAGAATTGAAGTGTTTGGTTGCTGACTGCTTGTCGTAGCTCAGTGGCAGAGTGCTTGTGCTTTAAGCAAGCGGTCCTGGGTTCGATCCCTGGTGACCACCGAACATAAAGCCTGAGAAAGAGAGAGAATACATCCAATGAATCAGGTAATTACTATGCAGGATGCATGTTGCAGGCACAAAGTTTTGTTTCAAATCTGCCATGTTATAAATTCTTGCCAAATTTGAAGCTCAAGCAGGTGAATATATATTTGGGTTGTATTTATTGGTGGCATCAAGCATTGTATTCAGTCACATGAGCAACACGCTCACTCAATGAGCATGGTCAGTTACATGTCAAGATGGTTTCGTCTCATGACGTGCACCACTAGCTCTTATAAAGTCACATGCTTGAACCATGTTGGGTTGAACCCTCCCACCTGCTTCTATTAAACAGTTTGAATACAGCGTCTGTGTAGGGATCTGATCCTTTCTCCCTCACAACCGCACAACTCCTCCAAATTTGTAGTGAGCTCGGAAACAAAGCTGTATGGCTAACTCTCCGCCCAAGGTATCTAAATTTCCGTTGTACAAGAACAAATTATTCCATTTTATAGTCTTGCAAATTAAAAAATTCCAAAGACAATACAAATAGTTATTAGCTTGTTGAAACACATTAGTATCGATGCTCTGGATTCTGATGTGCCACTCTATCACAATTTTATTGTAGCCACCACATCTGCTAGTGGGTGTGTTTGTTTCAATTTAAATGGCATGCCAATTAAATTAACGTTTGCTTCTCTAGCATTATTGAACATACAACTTTGCCTAGTCAATGAACAACAGTTGCAGGGGGAGGCAATATATGCATCATTGCACACACAAATATGAACATCTTTGAATGATTGGGGTCTCAAAAGCTTAGGATATTGTATCACTGTGGCTAGGTGAATGATTGCAGAAGCGCTTGTGATGGGTAAGATCGTCTTGCCTACTAAAATTTCATTCACATACACAATTGTAGGTGACTCTACGTTGCTGGTTTAGGTGGAACTGCTTCATTTGTTCAATGTTGGCACTTTCCTCGCACACACCTTCCGCCATCTTCCCCTACCTCGGGCAATCTCACGCCATTTGCCTTCTAAATTCACTGCTGTAATATCTGCCATAGCCAGCATTGATGCTTGGAAAAATTATGTTAATGACGTGCTTAATGCTGACTTATTCAGTGTGACTCAATAGAGTTACTAGCATGTCTATTGTGACTTACTATACACATGCTCTTCTGCTTAAAATTTTTGCTGTAGACCGACTCAAGAAAAGCGTGTCAGCCTGCTCTTCTTCCTGTGATTCCAATTAGTGCACTAAGATCCATCTACCCCATAGCTGAGCAACCCCATAAGGAGACACTTGGTGCATGTGGAAGACTGACTTTTATATTGTGGCATACAGATCACTTGATTACTTCAGAGGTATCAATACTTCACTGTGTGATGAGATGAACGATCAGTGACCTGGGGTTATTGTCATACAACCTCCCTCCATCATTGATGCAGGAATCTAGATAAGTGAAGAAAAACATTGTGGACTGCAATAAAGTAATGATGATGGACATTTATGTTGCATTCAGCTTAAACCATCTTCTATGTAGTTACGTCTAGTTCTGCGGAGAGCTCTGTAAAAATCTAGAGCAGCTGGATCTGCCCTCACACAGGACGGGTGGAAGTCACTGATTCTTAGCGACTTGAGACTCTTGGCTCGAGAGAGAGCCACATATGCCTGGCCGGCTTCAAAACATCTGCCAAGAGACATCTCTACACAGTCAAGAGTCATGCCCTGGAGACAAGAAACAAACAACACCTTATCTTATGCTTGTCAGTTTCAGTGTCATGACAACCAGCCAGTAATAATAGTGGTACTCTCTCGTCAGACAACTAAGGTGATGGCCAGCAAGCTAGCACTGCAAATAATTTCACTGAACCAACAAAGCAAAAACAAACAACAAAAGAAAAGACTGATTTGCTCAATTTACTTCATGTTTGAGTGAATAAGAGGGAGAGCTAAAGCAATCAATGTGAGCATCTCCTTAACAACACACTTGTGCCGCAGAACTGAAGAAAGAGCTAGAAAGTATGAAACTTCAAAAACAACAACAACAACAAAAAAAAGGAAGCAACAAAACGAACTGAAAACAACAACAACAAAAACAAACTAACAAAAAACCTGAGTCTTTTTAACCTGGTGCATTCTTACAATTTCACTATCTTGTTATTTTAAGATGGAGTAAGAAGTTACTTGTCAGGAATTCAGTTTAATGTGAATATTGCTCTCAGTACCATGGACTGCCCGTCCGCTCACCTGACTCTTGTGTACAGAAATGGCCCAGGCTAATTTCAGAGGGAGTTGCCTGCGAGTTGCGACCACGCCTCCTACACATCGGACGCTCCAACGCTCCACTCCTACCAACTCCTCTTGCCCAGAGGCAAACCAAACCACTGGGTAGCCTGAGGGGCACAAATACAGGTACACCTTAGGTCTCTGACAACATAGAGCATTATAATAACGTTTGTTGTTGATTTTTAATTTTTATTAATGTATTCATTAATTTTCAGTGCAATACTGCCAATAATTTTGTTATAACAGCCAATATTGTTAATTAAAACTTAACCCGATGTTTCGACTTCTTGCCGAAGTTTGTATGCATGCATGCAACCTGGACAATATATATTAATTTTTTCCCCTTAAACTTTCGCTATAGTGTTAGCATTAACATAATACAGTAACTCTCTAGATAACTATAATGCAAACCAATTGATCTTAAAATGGTAAAGACAACATGAACCAACTATGTTGGTAGAAATGAGTTGGTTAGGAAAACTGTTTAATGACAAAAAAAAAAGATTAAAACAACAACAAACAACAACAACAACAAAAAACTACTAGCAGCCAGAAGTTGGTATTTTAATGACCTCACTACAATTGCATACAATGCCACACAGTCATGTAATATTGCAGTGCATCTCTACTACTAACTCTATAACATCAAGATTATCTTGCAGTACCAGCTATCATCTGGGGAGGAGTGCGCAGGCTCTAAGGGCTCACTGTGCTGGGAACTATTTTTGTAGAACTACCTTGTAACACAACACCAGCGTAGCAAATAATAGACTTGCCGTACCTTTGGCTCCTTCAAAGCGCTTGATGACTCCACGAGCTCCGTTCACTAGTCCACGTTGGACGTCAATATTTTTGGTCAACATCACCTAACACACACACACACACACACAATACACACACAAATACGCACACACACACACACACAAATTTACAGCAACCTGATTCAGGGTTTCATACAGGATTTCTTTTTAAGTGGGGGAGGGGAGGAATATTTCTTGTGTGAAAAGCTGAGTTAAATTTTTGTTCATTGGAAGAAAAAAAAAATACAAAAAACAAACAATAACAACAACAAACAAACAATGGTCACTTGTTTTTGTAGCGGATTGGAGCAATTACAGTGGCAATTCTTTGGGGGGGGACTTTCGCTTGGGGTGGGAAATCCCAGGTTTCACTCTCCCCCTTTTTCTAAGAAACCCTGAAACCCTATGATTAAAGTATGTATTCTAGACTGAATTGGTCACTTCATTCCACTGTAATTTGCTATTTCCTGTTTACATTAAGTATATTTGTTTGAAACCTTTCAAAAGCCCACCTGTGCTCCGACCTTCAACACGATCTCCTGCCTCACGGGACAAAGGGCATCCAGTGTCTTGGCAACATTCGGTGAGCTATCCTGAGCTTGGAACCGTCTCTCAGTTCCTCCCAGCTCCTCCAGCTCTCTCCTGTTGATGGCCTCGACGTCTTCCTTGTGGGTGCAGAGCTTAGTGGCCCTCAGGCCGTCTCTCTCGATGTCCTGGTGGTGGGTGGAGTTCAGCAGCGAACAGATTGCCTCAGGGCATCGTCCAATGCGGATGTTCTGGAGGAGGGCAATGAACTGCTGGTCCTTCTGCCTGTGCACTTGAGTGAGTTCCATGCATCGACTGATACATTTAAGCCAAGAGCGAGCCTGAGGTGTAATGGAGAAAGGAAGATTGACGCAATAATTCAGGAAATAATACTTATAGCACAAGTCAGTGTATAATATGGGGAGATATTTCATGAGCACACTTAAGTATTTCAATAGCCTTTTGCTCATGAAAATACAAACGTTGGAGTGAAATGTCACTCCCATATTGTACAAATAGTGAGATATTGGTTATTATTTATATTAGGATATCTTTCTAAACAGTAAATGTTCAGAGGTAACTCTGCCATATTCTGTAGCGTTCAATATTGAAAAATATTGAACGCTTGTGTGATGCAGAAATACTTAAAGGAAAATATCCAATCATATATATGTATGCATAAATAGATATTATGCTTACACAATACACCCATTTCACTTTCAATAAAACCTTTTTTCTTTTGATGCAATGTATGAGAATTCAATCAAACTTGGGATATGTAGTTACCTGAAAGCAATGCTTCTTCTTGTCATTGTCCTTGGAAACAGGTGGAAGCTGGAGGAAGTCTCCGCAGAGTACCAGCTGGATGCCACCAAACGGTTCCTTGCTTCTTCGAACTGCCCTAGCCACACCCTCAATCTTGTCAAACAGGTCGGCATCCACCATCGATATTTCATCGATCACCAGACACCGGCATTTGCGCCATGTTGACAAGTGCTGGTTGCGCGAGGCTAGTGCAATGCATCTTTCAAGACTGACACTCCCGGAGCCAATACCTGCGAAAGAGTGCAAGGTCGTTCCTCCAATAAGGCAGGCAGCAGCTCCAGTGCTGGCTGTAGGGAAAGTGGTATCAGGAGGCAGGGCACTGATGATACGTTTGAGCAAGTATGACTTGCCGGTACCTGCACTGCCAGTGAAGAATACACTTTCTCCTTTCTTGACCAAATCAAGCACTTGGGTTTGTTCTGTTGTCAGCGGCAACTGTGAAGCAGGCTGTCTGAGAAGTGAAGGCTTTTTAATAGGACGTGAATTTGATGGATGATTTGGTTCTACTTCAGAGAAGGGTCTCTTTCTTGGTGCTCTTGACCCGTGAGCTTTTGTTCGGTGAGGCGTCGAGGGGTTTTCTTTACCCAAACACCTAGACCCGGCTACTACTGAGGTTCCATCTTGAATAGCTTTCTTGGCCTTCTCAATGTCATTTTCATTTAAGGGACTAATCTCGTTGAATTTAGCAGACACATCCCCAAGCATCCTCCGATGGGCTCCTTGCAGTTTGCCCCTGGCTGCTAATTTAATAGTCAGCAGGCTTAAGAATGCCCTGAGGTGATCGGGTGGGCAATTGGAGATCAGGAACCTCAAATTTTGTTTCTTAAGGAAGACAGTGGACTTTCCTTCTTTCAAGAAACGCTTGTGAACGGAATAGTCTTTCATAATAAATGGGCCCACGGGGGATCCACTTGAGTTGCAAAGCTTCAAAACAACGTCGTTTACCTCATTCCTCCCCAACTCGAGGGTTGCGGATTTGCAGGGGCGCTTGTTTATAATTTCTCCCAAATCGTTCACTTTCTCCACTACACAAGTGCATTTTATCAGACTACCTTCCGATTCGGGACGCCCCACTATTTCAGACTGCATCTCCTCCAGCTCGGCCATCTGTGTGTGCGGTTTTCCCGGTCACTTTTTGAAATTTGAAAGAACTGATAGCGCGCGGGCAACCAAAAAGTAATTTGTGGTGGGTGGTTGGATAAAAATGGATGCGGAAAATTAATGAGTCAGCGGAAATGGAACCTTGTGACGTATGTAGCGATCTTTACCTTTTAAAGGGAACCTAACTTTCATTAGTATAGTTAACTAAAAGGTGGCGAATTATTTCTTCTTGCCGGGACTATGGGTACTCCGGCTGAACCCAGAACGGTTCACATTTTCTTGGGTTTTTTCTTCGTGGTGAACTTTTGTTTAGGGACTGGCTTCTTGGGCGTTCCCTACTCTTTTTTCTACAGTGGATATCTGGCCGCCATTCCTTCCTTGTTGGTCATCTCTTTTATCAGCTGGGTGAATGCCAACTACCTGTTGGAGGTTATGGCCCGAGCACAAGTACGTTAATTTTTCTTGTATCAGCAAGATCCAAAGGTGTGCTCAACTAAATATTTTGTGACTTCTGGTTTGGTTAAAATTTCTTACATTTCATGTACAGTACTGGTTTTATCCTTTTATTTGCACTTCACACAACTAATTTGTCTATCTGTAATACTTCTAGTGTCTATGTTAGTATGCAGGTGTAAGTTAAGATTCAAGCTTGCAAATCTTTTGTGGGTATTTTTTTTTTGAGGAGAGGGGTTTAAACCTTTGAATAAGGCTAAGTTAGTTATTCCTCTGCTCTGACATAATGCATTGCTATATCAAGTGCTTATGGCTATTATAGAATGTCCTTGTGTGTTGACAAAACTGGAATCATATGAGTCATATGACAGAAGTTATGATTACCATATTTCTCCCAATGTTGCTATTTAATACAGAGGCACTTTCGGTACATCTTGTTTTTTTTCTCTCAGGAGGGGCCGGCCAGTGGTATCAGATCGCCATCTGTTGTTGTTGACTATAGTGTAGTAGGTTTATTTTCTTGTGATGGTTGGACTGCTTAGGTTCCTGCCAGGGGCACGGACTAACTCTATATGGTCCTTTGTTTAGCGGTTGAGTTTCACGGTGGTGATTTGACGAGTTCTCGGTGTGTGTACATGTGCGTATTTTTTTTTTTTTTTGTAGCAGTAATTTTGTGTGAGTGTGCTGTATGCATGTTAGTGCAGGGTTTCATGCAGAGGGGTGCTGGCCCTGGGATCTCTTCCCCCCTTCCCTCCTCCTCAGAATAGTATAGGCTAAAGTTGAATTCTATGAACAGTAAGAAATCATGCATGTAACAAAATACTGATTAGTGTGAAGTACTAAGTAGTATGGGTTTTAAGGAATGGGTGTGACACAGTACTTCCAGTGTCTCTCACTCTCAGAAAAACAACAACAACAACAAACACCCTGTATGAAACCCTCTTGTGTGTGTGCGTGTGTGTGTGGATCTGTGTGTGTGTATGTGTGTGTGGATCTGTGTATGTGTGTGTGTGTGTGTGTGGAAGGCATGGTAAGTTTGTGTGTATAATATGCATGTACAGACATACTACTAAAATCATTACTTTGTATTTTTAGGTTATGTAAATAAGTCTGAATAATATGGTGGTAGTATTACTCAACCATTTGTCGACGTGTAGCGGCAGAGTTAGTTTCAATTTACAATATTCTGCTAACTGATAAATGAGATTATCGTGTAGTGTAGTGATGTAATTCAAGGCTGCTCCATACTGTAGATACTGTACCTGAATTATCATAGGGCGTGTTCTTATTGCATAATGTTACTGGGTGACCTCTTACCATGCAGGTGCTGTATTTAGTTCATTGCTTTCCTTCAGCTTCAGTATAGATTTCATTTTTTTTTCATTTTTCCAATTCTATTGTTTTGTTGAGCACATAAATATCCTCTTATAAAGCTTGTAGCAGTTTGTGGCAGTTTAGCTGAGTAACATCTCATAAACTGCTAAAGAATCATATTTTTTGGCAGTGAAGTAGATAGTTGATAGCGCCAGCATGAGGCTTGAATTTCCTGGTGGTTTCCACTTTAAATGTATTATCCTCAAAATGTGGGAAACAATTGACCTTCGTACTTCACAGAATGAGTGGCATGGCATAGGAAGAGGTTTGATGGGGCAGACTTATGCTCTCTCACGAGTATTCTTCTCGACAGGGGCTTGTAAGCCCTATGTTCTGTTTGTATGTGATATAGATAGTGAGTGAATAACTATTATGAGCTTTGTTTTCTATTTAAAATTTTTTTTTATTTGATAGAGATAGCTAGTGAATAAGCTTTGGTTATAGTTTCTGTTTTTATTTGATATAGATACGTAGCTGGTGAATCGGCTTTGTATTAAGCTTTGTTTTCTGTATTTATTTGATATAGATAATATAAGCTTTGTTATCAAGCTTTGTTTTCTGTTGATATTATATATGTCTGTTGATATTATATATGTCTGTTGATATTATATATGGTTAGTGAATTAATCTTTTTGTTTTGTCTATTTAATTTAGGCTCTAGAGTATTTACACTTGGCCAACAAAAGAGATGTCATGAGCAGCGAAGATGAGCTTGCACTCACATCGGAGCAACGTACACATCCCACCTTCGAGATAACGGTGCGGCGCAAGTTTGAGGTGGTGGAGTTGTGTGAGATCTTCTTCAACAGATACGTCAAGTATGTCTACCTGGTGATCCTCAGCGTCTACTGCTTCTTGGCCCTGTGGTCTTTCTCTACCGTTGCTGGCTCGGCTTGGGCCATCAACATTCCTTACAAGTTTGGAGGTGTTGAACGGACGTGCAATGAAAGTGATAGCTTCCAGCATACCGTGTTGCCTGAGGAACAGTCGTGCACAGACGCCTATTATTTCTCTCTGTTTCTCTTTGCTATCATTGTGGTCACACTTTCCTTGATAGACCTTCGGGAACAGGTAAGGAGGGGTGGTGGGGGGAGGGGGGGGGGGCGGGGAAGGGAATGGTTAAGTGTGAAATTGGGGGTATGGGAGTGTGGGAAGGAGAAGGGAGTTGGAACTGTTGGGGTTAGTGTTAATTTATAAAGCAACATAAGGTCACTGAATTTTCAAGTAAGCGGTTTATAAAATAGGTGTGGATATAATTGTAGCTGCATCTTAGCTATGAAAGTATTATTTAGTCATATAAAAATAGTCATTGCACAGGAATAACAACCATTACCAAACCCTGTGCTAATAATAGTATGTCATGAAATGACAAGCGCTTTCATTCTTTTTTTTCCCTCCCACTCCTCCTCCATTTTGTCAGGCAATTCTGCAGATGTTCCTTGGTCTCCTGAGGTTCCTGACTGTGGCCGCCATCATCATCTACGCCTTAGCCAAGACGATAGGAGGAGGCGGAGTCTGTCCGGTCCCGGACTATTTTGCAAATGGCAGTGACAATTTGGATTATTCTAGCAATTATACAAGCAAGGACATTATTTTAAAATTTAACCCTAAGGGTTGGGTGACAGCCATCCCGGTACTAACTTACGCGTTTATCTTACATCAAGGCCTGGCATCCCTTACCCATCCCATCAAGCAAAAGAAGTACATGTGGTATTTGACGGCAGCCATGTTTGGTACGGCATTGTTTTGCTACATGTCTCTTGGAATCATCGTCCCGCTGTGGTTTAGAGAGAGCATCCAGGAAACTGTCACTCTCAACTTCGTAAGTTTATTTCATTCCTTGTTTAGATAGAGTGAGCGTTGGTGTTTCCATGGTGAGCGAGCGAGGAAAGTGAGTCAGGGGCGGCATGCTTATCAGTGAACTTGTGATAGGAATTGATGACTGTTAGTAAAGCTTACCACGTGGTAGCAGACTAGCAGACTAAAAGTGTACTAGAGAGCCACACGAAGAAGGACATTATTTCTTGTCAGAATGCCCCAAGGGGATATAACTTCAGTATGCTGCTGAAATCTATACTTGGAGTTCACACTGGTGAACGAGAATTTTTGCTAATGCAAGGGTTCAAGATATCTTGTATTTTATTTGTATTGTTCTTCACGCACGTTAATTTCAAATTTCCTCATTCACTGTCTAGTTGGTGTTTTTTTCTTTTCATTTTTAAAAATAATTTTTTAGCAAAGTTTGGTGTATGTAGTAGTTGTGTTCATAGAAGTGAGCTGTCTTTATTCCTGAGAACTTCGGTAATGGATATGCAAATCTTAAAAATACATTTTTTACTCAGTGTTGTTTTGATGATAGTGATCTCACATGTGTTATCTAGCTGTGAATATCTCGGTGTGTGGAAGTGTGAGTGGTAGCATGTGTTCATCATGTAGGGGGAGGGGCACAAGTGGGTTGTCAGGTGGCCAATTTATGAGATTGATGCAATCCTGAAGCCTTGCAAAAAGAAAGATGCTAAATCCCCAGTTGCATTCATTTGTCCTGTTGGTCGGGCCGCCTGTCTGTCTGTTTGTCTGCCTGCCTGTCTTTCGTTTGTCTGTCTGTCTGTCCGTATACCTCAAAGGCTGACACTTTGTAATGTAGCATAAAGGAAGTTGTAGTTAAATTGTTGTGATGTAACTGAGTGACATCAGTTGCCTGCTGTCTGTCCGTCCGTCTGTCTGTCGTATCTTTTGTTTGTCTGTCTGTCTGTCTGTCTGCATACCTCAAAAGCTGACACTTTGTAATGTATAGCATATTAAATTGTTGTGGTGTAACTAAGGACATTAGTTGTTATCACACCTCCTCTTGGTTGAAACCGTCTTGCCACGACCTCTCTATTGATGTGTGCCACCCCCCCAGTAAGCTCCACTGCCACTAGTCTATAATGCTTGTGTGTATGCTTAGGGTAGCTTCCTATACTCGTTTCTTATCAAGTTATGTTATGTATACCTTGCTGCTTAGTATCTCTTCAGTGTCGTCCAGTTAACTTTCCTGCACGATGTGGCGACCCCGTACCGACCCGGTAAAGTATCATTTCACGCATGGCAATCTACATGACTTTTACTCTCAGTATAGCTTGCTTTTTTGATAATTTATTTTTAGGTTAGATTTAATACAACTTGTTTGTTTATGCATGGACACTGAAATTTCTGTGTTCCAGATCAGAGTAGTTTAGTCGTAGATATGCAATTATAAAAATATACATTTTTACTCAGTTTTGTTTTATCAGAAGTATCCCACATGCTCTATCTTGCTGTGAATATCTAATATCTGGAAGTGTGTGGCGGAGTGTGGGTTGTAGCATGTGTCTAACATGTGAACTGCATGTTGGGGGGAGGGGCTCAAGATGGTGGTTGTCAGGGTGGCTGAAACCTGTGACATCAGTTCCTTTTATTTATTTATTTATTTTTGTGGAAAGTAAGATGATAAATCTCGGGGTAGGTTGGTTCATCCTTAAGTCTGCCTTGCTGTCTGTCTGTCAGCCTGTCTGTCTGTCAGCCTGTCTGTCTGTCTGTCAGCCTGTCTGTCTGTCTGTCAGCCTGTCTGTCTGTCAGCCTGTCTGTCAGTCTGTCTGTCTGTCAGCTTGTCTGTCTGTCAATCTGTCTGTCTGTCAGCCTGTCTGTCTGTCAGCATGTCTGTCAGCATGTCTGTCTGTCAGCCTGTCTGTCTGTCAGCGTGTCTGTCTGTCCTCGTAATGCGCTGTATATTGTTCAGAAGTATTAAAAAATTCGTGATGTCATTAGAGCAATTGAAACCATTAATCCTCACATTTCAACACTTCTTTATTTCACAGAGATGTGTCTGGAATATTCTTAGGAAAAGATATTCTGACAGAAAGATGGACAGACTGACTGACAGACAGACTGACTGACAGACAGACTGACTGACTGACAGAAAGATGGACTGACTGACAGACTGACTGACTGACTGACAGACTGACTGACTGACAGACAGACTGACAAACAAGTAGTCAGATGGAAGGACCAACAGACAGACAGACGGACTATAGTAGATGAATATAACCCACTCCTGCATGCCCTGAGATTTGACACAAACTTTAACTCCATACTTTCTAAGTAAAACAATGTAATAAGGACTGATGTCAAAGGCTTCAAGATTGCATCAACTGTACTATACTTAATTAGCCACCTGACAGCTACCAACTTGTGCCCCTCCCCCCAACATGCAGTTCACATGATGAACACATGCTACAACCCACACTTCCACCTATTCCCAGATATTCATAGTGACAGAATGATCCTTCACACCAATACAATATCGAGTAATAAGTATTTTCTAATTACATATTCATGACTGAAGCACTGCCAGTGAAAGTGTGAGCACGTGCAGTACAACTGCCACTTATCTTCCTCAGCATGAATGTTATGTGATAAGGTAAAGGGTCTCTAAACATATGGGTCCAAGTGCTCCAACTCGTATCATATGAAAGTCACTGCTGGAGGAACACCTCATGAGATCATTATTCCTGTACAGTGGAGTGGGCGGGGGGAGGCGGGGGATGGATGGGCAGGGGGTTATGTGCCCTTCCAACTTTTGTTAAGGAGGTCTGGCCCCCTAACATTTCTATTGGGTGGTTTGCCAAGATTTGCTGCAGTACTTTCTTGACTATAAGACACCTGGGGGTTGGGTTTTCCTTACAATTCACTTTGCAGAAGGTAGTTTTTTTTTCTCTTAAGGTATCAAAGGCGTTTATTTTAATGAAATCCCACGACACAGCAAAGACTTCATAATTACATACCACTATCATACTCATTAACAAACAGCAGATGACTTGGATATCCTATGAAGTTGCACAATCATTTGTATCAAGACAATATGAACTATCATAGCCATGCAGTTCCGGTTCATTTAATTGCACCATGTAAATTTAAGCGTAAGATTAAAATTCTATTAATTAAATTCAGTCATGCTCCTCCAACATTTTCCACATTCCTTTCTTGCTCCTCTGCTGTGTGCTGTTACTCACCTTATTCTGCCAATGCATGATCAGAATTCAATGGGTTTGTGCTTGACATGCATTATGTGGTATAATGAGATAGCTACATTGTAGCAGTGAGATAGTTACGTTGTAGCAGTGAGATAGTTACGTTGTAGCAGTGAGATAGTTACGTTGTAGCAGTGAGATAGTTACGTTGTAGCAGTGAGATAGTTACGTTGTAGCAGTGAGATAGTTACGTTGTAGCAGTGAGATAGTTACGTTGTAGCAGTGAGATAGTTACGTTGTAGCAGTGAGATAGTTACGTTGTAGCAGTGAGATAGTTACATTGTAGCAGTGAGATAGTTACATTGTAGCAGTGAGATAGTTACATTGTAGCAGTGAGATAGTTACATTGTAGCAGTGAGATGGGTTAGACATATCCTTGTCTACTTTTCTAAGAATACATACATGCACAGGGACAAAATTCAGGGAGATTTAATCAACACTTTTCTATTTCAGAGTGCTATCATTTCTAACGCATCTAAGATGATTCCTGTACTGTTTGTATGTACAATATATATTTATATATTGTACATGTGTGTGAGAGTTGGCATACCTAATATGCAATAACTAGTGATGTGAGCACAAGTGGGCCATTGTGCCAGCAATTCTGACTACAAGGTTTCTAAATTAATGATAAAAAATGATTTTTGCTTTTTTCAAAAATTTCAAGCGAAAGTAGCAAAAAGGCTGCATTTATTTAGTTTGCCTAAAGTTAATGTTTTAGCTAGTATTCACCTAATTTAGGGAGGCATTATTCAGTCCATTTAAAAAAATATAGTTATGAGTAGCTCCATGTATTTTAGATAAGCCATTTTGACTATTTAAACTACTGCTAGTTACCAACAAAGAAAACTCCAGCTTAAGAAAAAGGCCACATTTTTCAATTACATATGGTAAAGGGTTTTCAATAATAACCACTCACTGCAACTGTTTGGCTTGAAATAAATACAAAATAGGGAATTATTGTGTGCAGTTTTGAGGCTAACCCTAACTTACTGCTGTAGTAGCCCAAAAATGTGTGTAAAGGCAGTTAATATAATATGTACTTGTTAGTCAAATGTTTACTTCGTGCTAATCTTTAGCTAAGTAGTGACATTTCCATTGTATTTCTCCATTCTCTTTTATGTTTGTTTCTTGTTTTTATTCAACCTGGCCAGAGCAAAATTAGTACCACTTGGTGGGTAGCAATGTGATGATCCATACTAATAAAAAGAAATTTGGAGTTGCTGAAAAGAAGTGCCACTACTAAGTCCACAATAATGTCTCTCAGTGAGTCATGAGAAATTCTACGTCTTTAAATCACTATCCAGCTATTAAGTAGTCATCTTAACAGTGATTTTGGTATGTGGAACTGATAGTTCCTCACCGACATAATATTCTTTTGTTGTACTTTTACAAGCACTCTACTTTATTGAGGTGACTAATATCATAATGGGATATGTTAACCAGTAAATATATAATTTGGTTGTGGTTAGACCTATTTCTACACCACCTTACCATACTGGAATGAAACTTTGAATTATTTCTTACTATTAATGTAATTTTACTGTTGTTGTTTCTGTTAGAGTGAGCTCACAGGCAAGCATCATTCCATTGCACTGCGCCTCTTGGCCTATTATATCGTCCTGTTCCCCTCGTTGGACGTGGCCTCGGCATATCCCTTGATGGTTCACACCATCGTCAACAACTTCTATATCCTGGTAATGGGTCACGATACGTCCAAAGCTCCTCCTTCCAAGTACAAATGGCTCGATTTTATTCTAAAGACCCTCTTCCGTTTTTTTGCTGCCGTTGTTCCCATCCTGGCTGCGTTTGGAGTTGCCAACCTCGTGTATGTCCTGAAGTACGCGGGACTCATGGGATTCAACATTTGCTTCTTCTTTCCGACCATCCTTCAGTTGAGATCCATATATGTGTGTCGTGCTAAGTTTCAGCCTAGCTATATCAATGTATCTGGAGGATCTCGACTTATAAAGAACTCTGAGGAGAAGCAGTCATTGCTCACCGTGCAGAATGCTGGGACACTGTTTGGCAAGCGAGATGGCAAGAGCGGGTCAGAGCTCTATATGACACCTTTCTCCAGTTGCATTTTCAGTTCTCCAGTTGCTGTGGTGATTGTGGGCGTGCTTGGCTTCTGCCTGTTTATTCTCACGCTCGTTAGTCTAGGAGTGCACCCTGATAAAGTCGAGTGTTCACCAGACTCCAGCAGTTTTATGTTGTGATTCATTTGTTCTTTACATTTTGCAATTTTAATTTGGCATTTTTGACTGATTATCCCACTGAAATCCAGAGTGCCATTGTTGTGGGTTTAAGACATGTAACTGACATTTTCTGAAATCATGTACTGCATGCAGTACTACAAGATATCTGACGAAAGTTTTACATGTTGTTTTGTATTTAGTTCGTGTACATCAAATATACAAGAATTGTGGTATTATTAGCAAAGAGATATAATGCAATAGTTAAAGAAGTTAATTGGTAATGGTACAACAACTAACAATATGAAAAATATATTGTAAGAATGAAAATAAACTGTTGCTACGAGAACCACATAGGTGGAGGACCGGTGTGCCAGTAATAGGTAATAGGTACCAGTGCTATATGCACCACATGTTTAACGAGTTGCTATTATTGTGCTATGGGCTATCTGTTTTTAGTAGAGTTGCCAGACTAGACCACCACACCGTTTTACTTAATTTACACCGCGGTCTCACGAGCTAGACCCTTTACCGAGTCGAGTCCGCCAACCTAGTCGGTAAAGTGTCTGCCTCTATGCAGAGAAATAATAATTATAATGAAATTCCAATTCTTTCATAGGATCATGCAACTCACTGCTGCTAGCTAGTTTTTGCTCAAAAGTGCATTTCGGCTAGATTAAAAAAAAAAAAAAATCCCGAGAAAATTTAATAACCTACAGTACGAGTGAAATTGATCACTAAGAGCGTTAGGATTTCTACATTTCTTTAGCTAGCTATACATATAATATAAAGAAGACACTATGATATTACTATGACATAGTTCTAACAAAAGTGGACAGTTAGCGCAAAATGTCAGGAAGTCTAAAATTCAACAATGCTGGCTCCATTTCATGCTTGTGTTTCTGATACCTTTCAAATTCATAGGGTGCCACAAGCTGGACAAATACTGAAGTGAAGCAGACAAATGGAAAGATAATGCCAAAGAAGAAGAAAACTGAGAAGTCCTCTAATGACTTGAACATAGTCTGGGGTTTTTTCTTCTATGTTAATCTTTGCATTGGTAATGGATTTCTAAATTTTCCCTTCACCTTCACCTACAGTGGCTATTTGGCAGCTGTACCAACACTGTTGGCTATCACTGTGGTGAGCTGGGCCAGTAGCAACTACATATTGGAGGTCATAGCAAGAGCTCAGGTAATGCAAGGGTTACCAATACTAGCTATAACAAAAAAAAAAACAAAAAAAAAGAAGAAAAGAAAGAAAAAAAAAAAAAAGGAAAAAAAAAGAAGGGCAATAGCAAGTGTGTAGCTACATGTGAATTTACAAGAAATTATAATGTATCTAGAGCTTTTCTTTGATCAACTTTATAGTGTTATCATTTGAGTAGTATTAATTTCTCAATATTTTTTAGTTGCTTCAAGGTTTAGAAGACTTCAAGAATGCCACAGATGGATTGGACTCTAGTGGCACTGAGACAGAAAGAGAGAATAATTCAAGCAACCTCACCATTGGTATCCCGACCTATGGGACTATTCGGGATCGCAAGTATGAAATTTCGGACTTATGCGAAATTTTTTTCAACAAAACAGCAAAATATATCTATCTGACATTGCAATCTCTGTACATCTTCTCTTGCTGCTGGTCATATGCCACAGTGGCTGGCTCAGCTTGGGCTACAAATATTCCATTCTATCACATACATGAGAGTTTAAGGTGTACTGGTGCTTCATTCCTGCATCGTGTGCTACCACCAGTAGGTTGCTTGTATTCCTATTATATCAGCATCGCAATATTTGCCACGGTTGTTACTACGCTGTCATTGCTAAACTTGAAGGAACAGGCTATGTTCCAACTACTGCTTGGTCTTTTGAGATTCTTCACCATAGGGGTCGCCTCTATTTACAGCATTTATCGGCTGGTTGAGGGTGGAGACTCCTGTATGGACTACATTGATGACGATGAATATTCGAATTCTTCAACTAACATCCCAATTGCTAATGTGGCATTTAAGTTTAACCCCAAGGGCTGGCTCCAAGCTATTCCTATTTTCCTATTTGCCAACATGTTCCAGTTAGGAATTCCATCTCTCTCTCACCCTATCAAGCAAAAGCAGCTGCTGCATTGGCTGTTTGTCGTTCTAATGATCATCACATGCTTTTCCTACCTCTGCATTGGGTTAGTTGTCCCGCTATGGTTCAGAGCTACTATTGAAGAAGTATGCACACTGAACTGGGTAAGTGTACTTATCATATTGACTAAGATTACCTTCAATATTTTTATACTATAGGTAGTTTGATAAGTGACTGATGCTTCTTCAAATGATCAAATGCATTCACACTATGATTTGCTATAGATGAGAGCTATTTCTGAATTCTTCCAATAGAACTGATGAAAATGCTTAATTTTTGTTACAGTGGTTTAAAAAATGTGCCTTTGCTGAAGCAGATTGTTGCCATTATATTGTAACTGACTATATTTTAACTCATTGCATGACTCTAACTGAATTATAGTGAATGATCCTACAATAATATATTCTGGAACATGTTTCTAGGCAGTATTCACCAGCAGTGACCACAACTTGCCCCTCAGGGTCCTCTCCTATTATCTTGTCCTGTTCCCTTCCATCGATGTTCTCTCTACTTTCACTCTTTGCGTCCACATTCAAGTGAACAGTATATACAGCATCATTACTGGCCATGACACTTCAGAGGAGCCCAAGTACAAGCATGACTGGCTACTCAGGCTGGTGCTGAGGTTTACTGCTGCTGTGCTGCCAATAGGTGCTGCCTTTGGAGTGTCCAACTTGACTTATGTGCTCAAAGTGGGAGGATTCTTGGGGTTAGTGTGCTACGAGGCTGCTTTTCTCCTCCAAGTCCGTTCAATATATACTTGTAGAGAAGTATTTGGAGCAGTTTTGGGTGCTGCAAGGAGTAATGGGTTAAAATCTGCTGAAAAAGAAGAGAAAGTAAAAAAGCTGAAGTCTAAGAAAAAAAGAAAATATGATCCTAGTTTATACATGACTCCATATTCTTTTCGATTATTCAGTGGGCTTCCAATGGCTTGGATAATGTCCATTATTGGAGTTATTCTTTATGTTTTAACATTTGTTGATTTCTTTATTGAACCAGACAAGCTCAATTGTATTGAAAAAGTTACGTACCAGAATGAAAGTTTAGCATTTTTATAGTATATTTATTTATATATTTATTGCACAATAATTATAACACTTCATAATGTACATGGATAGGTTACACCATGACGTAGAGGTCAGTACAGGAGTAAACACAACCGAGGGCCAACGGCTTGAGGATAGTGCAAATATGTATACTGACCAAACACGGAGGGGTGCAACCGACTTGACAATGGCTCTAGGGCTATAGAAAATTCATAAAACAAAATTTTGATAGGATTATTTACTTATTCCACCTCCTAGGAGATGGGTATGAAATAATTTACCATGAATCAAGCAATCTGATTGGATGGTTTGGACGTATCATGGTACAATAAGTACATAAACCTAAGTAAACTTGTTCAATTTATAAAGCTGTGAATTTTAGAAAACCCGTGAGGAAGATTAATTGTTTCAATTCATCTCCCAGCATTGTATATTGTAGACTACATTAGACATAACAAAGGTCACTGTCATAGAATGCTCTACTGTTTCAGGAAAGATGAAAACTCTGTGGTAGGAACCAATCTATTTCTCTCTTTATGGTGGATAGGTAGTTTAGTCATTGATTATCATAGCTAGCTAGCCACACTTGAAAACTCATAGTATAAAAATAGTATTAGCTATATAAAAAAAATTTAAATCAAAATATTATACAGTATTGTAGCTATGCGTTGAATTGCAATTGTCAAAACAGAGGTAGGAAAAATTGCTTCATTTTAAAATTGACCACAATAAAAAGATTGTCATCTTATTATTAATGAATATATTATTAAGTTCATGCAAAGTAATAAAATAAACTTTACAATATTCTTAGTATATGAGGGATAACACATTTATTAGAAGACAACTTAGAGATTTAGATGTCCACAAGTAGAGCTTCTGTGATTCCATTTACTTCTCAAATGTAAGGTAGTCACTTAGGCTTAGGTGACTCACTTGAATGAGATGCATACGTGACGTTTCATCACCAGCAAAAGTGTACTCTGGGAAGAGATGGGTTGATTGCTAATAATCTAGGCAATAAGCACAAGATTGTCTATTGTAAGACATGCACTCTATTAATTTAAGTCACAAGCTTGAACCACATTGGGATGGATGAACACCACCCTGCTTCAGTTAAATGTTATGACTAAATATTCTATAGTCTTTCGAATACAAAATTTTCAAAAATAATACAATAGTACTTGTTGAACGTTAGCATCAATGCTTTGGATCCATTTAAGCCTTTCAAGTGTGCCACATCAGCTAGTGGGTGTGATTGTTTCACATGCCAATAAAAATGAATGATCAGCACTCAAGCATTTTATCACATAACTTTACCCAGTTAATAAAAAAAATCAAAAAAATCTGTAAGGAGACGAAATATGCACCTGGACCATTGCTGTTTCATGAGAAAAGGTATTGAGTTTGCACCACAGCAAATGCCAGGTACCCAATCACAGCTGGGTGGACTGGTGGGAGGCAGATGGAAAACCAGAAAAATTGACTAAACAACAACGGCAACAACCCTCCTACAACAAGTAATTATTACAAGCCCATATTCCCAAATTTTAAAGGGGAGAGTGGCATACGTGGGTTGATAGTCATTGCTCAAATAGGAAAGTACCTTTTTGATAGAAACATCGTCCAACCCTATTTCTATCTTTTGTTCATTGCAATGCAAATCAACTCATTGAATTTGTATAATGTAGCCAAGTTTAAAGATGAGGCAATATAGCTATGTCAAAATAGATATAGATATTTTGTGCTTCCTTGGAGAAATTTGCAATTGTTTCCTTATAGGTATTACTGCAGATGACAGGGTGACATTCCCCGTAAAATTTAGCATTTTGCTCTATCCTGTACGTACTTGTTGTTGGACAGAACTATGTACATTGTCCCCCCTAGGCCCATATATAGTTATAATATTTATGTATATACAGTGCAACCAGCTTAAAGAGTAGAATTTTGTTTTTGTTGTCCATTTTTGAATGTTTTGCTATTATCTTCCAAAGTACAGGTTCCATTGGTTCCAAACTTGGTACAGACATGAAGACATCTCTACTCATCATAATATATGCAGTTTTAAAAATTTTCCACTGCATTCATTTACTTAATTTATAAGGTGTGAACTAATATGTTTGTTTTTTTTCACTTGAGTGTCAAATTGCTTTAAGCTGGCATTTTTCAGATCCATGGAGTTAAGGTCTGTTATGAACTTATTTAGTTCTTAAAAGACCAAATTTTGGAATGGAGGGCTCTGCATATGGATTGACTTCTTATATTTTGCTCAGTTATGACTTATATCGCCAATTTTGGAAAAATTGGTGAGTTTCATAGTTTGGAGACTGCAAGAATTGTTTAATGTTGAAAACTTACATGTCTCCACTAACTAGGTGCAAAGATTGGGAATTCTGTGTGGGGTGTAGTGGTTGTATCCTTGGCTAGCTTTCTTACTGGTCAAAACCCATGTTAGTGCAAGCTTTTTCATCCTTAGCTCAAAACTCAATTTGACCCATTAATGCCACAATGTCCAACTTGAGACCCTTCAACAATGTGCTAGATTTATTCTATGACATCCATGAAGAACATTCCATATACTTCAAAGACAGACTTACTTTTACATAATTATATTCTGTTGATCATGTTCTCCTCTAGGTTTGTGTCTTTCTTATGAACTACTAACTTCAGTGTTGGAGCAAGCAAACAAGTGACAAACATAGGCCAGATGGCACAACAATAAACAATTAATTAATGATTTACACCTTATTGAGAAAGGACAAACATACATTCACACTTCATTCAAACACACATTTACGCATTAGCTTCATGAAAACAACCCCCCTTGGACTGAGCTACAGTATATAGTGGACTGACCCAGCTCAGTCCAATCAGTTGTGCAGTTGTTCAGTTTTGTTGCATTTGTTCAACTCTTCTAGCCATTCATCGCATTCTTCATTTCATATTTTCTTGATATTATTCGACTTCCTATTCGTTTACTCATCATTATGCTATTCTTCAATTTCATATAACTTAAAACCTATCTACCTTTGTACCCAGTGCAGTGTTCGTTCATTTAAGGGCGAGTTGTGTTGCTACTAGGTAACCAGCCGCTACGCTTAATTGCGCACTAGAAGATTCATGGTCCTTCGAGCCGGATCAGAAGAAAACGGCAGATTTCATCAACATGGAAGAATTAACTACTCTGTGTAAGTCACAAAGCGCTCTTCAAGTCACACTCACTAAAATTGAATCCAACATTCAAAATTATCTTCATCTCCCACCGGTGGATCTGGATGCAGTTTGTCTCAAGAAGCAATTGGAAATATTGCAGACTACAAATACGTCATTGATCGACGTACAGGAGAAACTCATCAACAAATTGGACGGGGATGAAAAGGAACCGGAACAAGAAGTCTTGGATCGCCATCACGAAGAGTATGGATTTAAGAAAAATCGCCTGCAAGGGTTACTACATTTATATGAAGCCAACGAAATCGCGGATTATATCAAGGAACTAATCGACGAACTCAAAGCATCTGGTAGAGACAAAGCGAAGACATGGGGAACCACACTTCAGGATCTCAACGAAGAAATCAAGAGGCTAACGCGGCTTCTGACTAAACCAGTCGCCAAAACAAATTCAGAATTGAAGACGAAGTTGCGTGATTATAGCGAAGAGATCCGTTCACTTAAGCTAATCGAGATGGATGCTATGAAGCCATCCATAGATTCTGCCTCACCAACCCCAAGTTCGTCATCGTCGTTGTCTGTGAGAAGAGTCAAACTACCAGAACTTAAATTAACTCCATTCAACGGAAACCCTTTAGACTGGCCTTCATTTTGGGAGGAATTCTCATCTGCAGTACACAATGTTACCGAATTGCCTGAATCTAGCAAGCTGTCTTATCTACGCTCTGCTCTGAAAGATGAGACGGCAATCAAGATTGCATCGCCTTCAACAGGTTACACGGCTACGTACGGATTTGTCGTGGACAAGCTAAAAAAGCAATACGAGTGCAAACCCCTTATTCATCGCAAACATATGCAATCGCTAGCTAGTCTCGACACATTCTCTTCATCAACTTACAAAGGATTGTTGGATATGAGAATCGAAATCGACAAGCACATCGCTGGATTGAAACGACTTGAACAATTAGACATCGAACATTTGCTGGCTTCACTCACATCAATTCGAACCCAAACTTCTAGATCGCTGGCAAATTTATTCCAGTGAACATAGCAAAGAGCTAATCTTCACAAATGTATTGGAATTCATGGATATCACTCTTAGCTCATGGATGCATATGGACGAATGTGTGAGTAAAACTTCAAGCAAAGGTTCTAAGCAAAGGCCGAAGAAGCACAGCAAGGTGCCAGTGTACGTTGCAGAGACCACGCGTAACTGTGAACTTTGCGATCGTACTTATCATCCTCCATATCTATGTTCAAAATTCATCGATATGACCGTTGAACAACGACAAGCTCACGTTCAAAAATTCAAACTTTGCCGTAACTGTCTCGGTTATGGACATGCGCTCAGATCTTGCAGAAGTACTTATTACTGCAAGAAATGCAAGGGCAAGCATCACACTCTTCTTCATAGGGATGATTCATCACCTACTACTACTACTGCTGCTGCTTCAAGCAATAATCCTCCAGGGACATCCAACTTAGCATTGCCCAATGAATCTTCTAGTGCGCAATTAAGCGTAGCGGCTGGTTACCTAGTAGCAACACAACTGGCCCTTAAATGAACGAACACTGCACTGGGTATGTCTCTTCCTGCGCAAATGTCCGTTGTATGCTAATCCAGAGTGCAGTTAGACTACGCCCCAGACAATCAAAGGTAGATAGGTTTTAAGTTATATGACATTGAAGAATAGTACAATGATGAGTAAAGGAATAGGAAGTCCAATAATATTCAAGAAAATATGAAATGAAGAATGCGATGAATGGCTAGAAGAGTTGAACAAATGCTGAATAACTGCAACAAAACTGAACAACTGCACAACTGATTGGACTGAGCTGGGTCAGTCCACTATATACTGTAGCTCAGTCCAAGGGGGGTTGTTTTCATGAAGCTAATGCGTAAATGTGTGTTTGAATGAAGTGTGAATGTATGTTTGTCCTTTCTCAATAAGGTGTAAATCATTAATTAATTGTTTATTGTTGTGCCATCTGGCCTATGTTTGTAACTTGTTTGCTTGCTCCAACACCCAACCCACCTACTACCATAGGTAATAATCCTCCAGTGGCATCGAATGTAGCATTGCCCAAGCTACCTACTACTATTGCTGCTTCAAGTAATAACCCTCCGGCTGCATCCATGGTAGCATTGCCTGAACCTGCTTGCACTCACAATCGACAGTTTTCAAATTCTACTACTCTATTCATGACATGCCAAATCAAGGTGCAGACACCAGATGGACACATTGCCATGGCACGAGCACTTCTTGATACTGGATCATCCACTTCATTCATCACTACGAAACTCTCTAACGTTCTTCATGCAAAGAAATTTCCTAGTTCGACGAGGATAGCAGGAATACAAGGAACGGAAGCTCCAAGTAGCACTCATCGCACAACACTTCATTTAGTTCCATCAGTAAAGAAGGCCGATGGAATAACTCTCTCTCCTGCTATCGTGGACAAAATCACTATCGATCACCTGCCTTTACGGACGATATTCCGTTCTTAGAAACATTGCAATTGGATGATCCCCGCTTCAATCGTCCTGGTAAGATTGATATTCTTCTAGGAATGGATGTATATCAGAGCATAGTCTTTCCCAAAATTCTCAAGGTTTCTTCTTTCATCACAGCACAATATACTATTTTTGGATGGCTACTGTACAGTCAAGCCGATAGTGGAGCAAATGTTACAGCGTATCTGACATTACATTCTGTATCAGAAGACACAAGCAATCAATTGCTGAGAGCTTTCTGGGAGGTGGAAGAAGTTCACACTCCTAAAGATTCCTACACTAATGAAGAGCAACTTGCATTGGTTCACTATGAGAAGACGACCATCAAAACACGTGACGGATTGTATCAGGTAAAGCTTCCTAGACGTCCTGACGCGCCAGTTTTGGGAGACTCACGTAAACAAGCGGAGTGAAGACTTGCCTCAACAGAACTGTCACTGAAAAGGAAAGAAAAATGGGACTGCTTTCGAGAAGTCATCAACGACTACTTCACTAGTGGACATGCTGAACTAGTTCCCAATGAAGACCTGAAGAAACCAGCGTCGAGTGTATTTTATCTTCCAATGCATGGAGTAACGAAACAGTCTAGTACCTCCACTAAGCTAAGAGCAGTGTTCGATGCTTCCGCTGCTACGTCCACCGGTGTATCACTGAATGATATTTTGCTCCCGGGTCCTAATGTCTATTCTCCACTGCCAGATATTCTACTTCGATTTCGTCTTCATAAGATTGGATTAACAGCCGACGTTTCAAAAATGTTCCGCATGATTGAGCTTCACCCTATAGACCGAGACCTACATCGATTCTTATGGACAACAGACAGCAGTCATATGGTTGACTGCAGAATGACACGCTTGACCTTCGGCATCACTTCTTCACCTTTCATTGCTGCTCAAACACTTCAACGCATTGCATCGGATAATGCCGAACTTTACCCACAAGCAGCCGAGGTCGTACAAAAGAATTTCTACGTGGACGATTGTCTCACTGGTGCAGAATCTGTTACAGAGGCTACAGAGCTAAGAGCACAACTCAATGGTTTACTGGGACAAGGGAACATGCAGCTGAGAAAGTGGCGCTCGAGCTCTAGGAGTGTCATTGACAGTGTCCCGGAAGATCTACGTGAACAAGAAGTGGTACAGGAACTTCCGACTCCCAATGAGCTTCACAAAGCACTGGGAATCCATTGGGATACGTGTAGAGACTCACTTCACATTTCTACTTCATCTCTCAAACCGTCCGAGGAACTCACCAAGCGGAATCTCACCTCGGATATCGCTAGGACGTTTGACGTCTTGGGTTGGATTGCTCCCGCAATTCTGCTACTCAAACTGCTACTGCAGCGACTTTGGGAACTACAACTAGCATGGGATGACCCAGTTCCCGACAGCATAGCTACAATTTGGCTCTCCTGGAGGAACCAGATTCCTGCACTAGCTAAAAGGCCGATTCCAAGATGCTATTTCTCACTTGACCAGGATCGACTTAGCGTACAACTGCATGGTTTTGCGGATGCTTCCGAGTCAGCATATGCAGCTGTGGTTTACATTCGCACCGTGTACCTAGATACGACTACTGAGGTCAAACTTGTTATAGCGAAGACCAGAGTCGCACCTTTGAAGAGACTGACCATACCCAGACTGGAATTGTGCGCGGCTCAACTATTGGCAAAACTTCTCGACACTACGAGAAGAGCATTGTCCATTCCATTGCAGGATGTTTACTGTTGGACAGACGCTACAATAGTTCTTGCATGGCTGGATGGACAGCCCCGACGCTACAAGACCTACATTGGTAATCGAGTCAGTTCACACTACAACTTATGCCGTCTCAGAAATGGCACCACGTCCCTACTGATTCGAATCCTGCCGACTGCGCATCTCGCGGTCTACTGCCGAGGAATTTACAAGAGCACAAACTATGGTGGAATGGGCCCCCTTGGTTGTGCAAGCCTCCCACTCACTGGCCACATATGCCTGTAACTAATCCTCCGGAAGACATTATGGAAGTCAAGACTGTTTCATATCTGGTTGCAGCAGACACTACATGGCTAACGCAACGCTACTCATCTTACCATAAGCTACGAACTACTGTAGCGTGGATACTACGCTTCCGCCAAAACTGCAAACGGCATTCCGAGGAACGATGCTTATCCCCATGACTCTCAGTTGACGAGACGCGGAGGGCGGAAGAGCTTCTTTGGAAACTATCACAAGAGAATACATTCTCCAAGCAGCGCCAACGCCTGAGAAAGGGAAATGATTTGACTACTCGTGACCCTCCGCTATCGCTGCATCCATTTCTTGACAATCAAGGTGTGTTACGTGTAGGAGGACGTCTGCAACGCTCAAAACTCAAATACAGCCAACGTCATCCCGTAGTGCTCGACAGAAAGGAGCCTCTAACTCACCTCATTGTTCAGTATCTTCACACTACATCATGTCATGCTGGCCCTACACTTCTCCTGTCTATTCTCAGCCGATCGTTCCACGTTATTGCTGGAAAACGCTTAGTCCGTGATGTTTGCCGTAAGTGTGTGATTTGTCGCAAGCAGTCACAGGTCGTCACGGAACAATGCATGGGACAGCTACCGCCTCAGCGTATCACACCCAGCGATGTTTTCTCCACAGTGGGCATTGACTACGCTGGACCTTTCCTAGTGAAACATGGCAACCCAAGGAAGCCTGTTATGGTCAAGAACTACCTCTGTGTGTTCGTAGACTTCGTAGTTAAAGCCGTTCACCTGGAGTTGGTCACAGACATGACTGCTGAAGCCTTTGTGGCTACACTGAGGCGATTCATTGCAAGAAGAGGAAAGCCCAAGGAAATATTCAGTGACAATGGCACCAACTTTGTAGGTGCAGAAAGAGATCTTCGTGAATTGTATCAACTTCTGAAGGAGAAACCACTGCAAGACACTGTTCATGCTTACTGCCTCCATCAAGACATTCAGTGGCATTTCAGCCCAGAGACAGCCCCTCACTTTGGAGGCCTCTGGGAGGCAGCAGTAAAATATGCAAAGACACTTCTCAAGAAGACTGTGGGACTCCATAAGTTCACCTATGAAGAAGAACTCTATACGGTTATCACTCAGGTTGAATCATGTCTCAACAGTCGACCACTAGTGCCATTTGACAGTACAGATGAAGACGGACTCGATGTCCTCACGCCAGGTCACTTCCTGGTAGGAAGGCCACTAGAAGCCTTACCAGACAAGGGAGATATACTGCAGCAACCTTCAACGCTCAAACGCTGGAATCTTTGTCAATTGGTTATCAGAGAGTTCTGGTACAGATGGTCGACAGAATACATTCGTACATTAAACAGACTCAACAAGTGGAGGAAAATTCATGAAGATATTCAAGTTGGAGACATCGTCCTCCTCAAAGACTCGACAACTTTTCAAAACAGTTGGCCTCTGGGAAGAATCGTCAAGACTTACCCAGGACAAGATGGTCTAGTCAGAGTGGTGTTAGTCAAGACAGCCAAGAGTTTGTTACGACGTCCAATCTGCAAACTTGTTCTTCTACTAAAGAAAAGTGATAAAGCCAAACAAAGTTCGCCTTTGGGGCCCGGGATGTTGGAGCAAGCAAACAAGTGACAAACATAGGCCAGATGGCACAACAATAAACAATTAATTAATGATTTACACCTTATTGAGAAAGGACAAACATACATTCACACTTCATTCAAACACACATTTACGCATTAGCTTCATGAAAACAACCCCCCTTGGACTGAGCTACAGTATATAGTGGACTGACCCAGCTCAGTCCAATCAGTTGTGCAGTTGTTCAGTTTTGTTGCAGTTATCCAGTCTTAATCTTGTTCAACTCTTCTAGCCATTCATCGCATTCTTCATTTCATATTTTCTTGAATATTATTCGACTTCCTATTCGTTTACTCATCATTGTACTATTCTTCAATTTCATATAACTTAAAACCTATCAACCTTTGATTGTCTGGGGCGTAGTCTAACTGCACTCTGGATTAGCATACAACGGACATTTGCGCAGGAAGAGACATACCCAGTCCAGTGTTCGTTCATTTAAGGGCGAGTTGTGTTGCTACTAGGTAACAAGCCGCTACGCTTAATTGCGCACTAGAAGATTCAAAGGTTTTCTTCTAATTTTTACATAGAAGAATTGAGTGAGAGTATTTAGAGCCCACAATTACGACAGGTAAAATTACACTTAAAAAAAACATCCAAATTACTGAATATCAATAATGCATATAAAGGCTGGATTGATCATCATATATTAGGAATACATGAGTTCATAATTATATATAAGGTATAGCTACTTAAAGGTTAAAACTTCCCTCAATTAACATCAGCCATCTACAGGCCCATAGTAAGAAAATTTTGCATGATTTTATTAGGAAGTGGGTGTGGTTTTACCACAATATAACAACTACTACATACCAAGTCAGTATCTCATATCTAATAAATACTAACACAATATAACAACTACTACATACCAAGTCAGTATCTCATATCTAATAAATACTAACACAATATAACAACTACTACATACCAAGTCAGTATCTCATATCTAATAAATACTAACATAATATAACAACTACTACATACCAAGTCAGTATCTCATATCTAATAAATACTAACACAATATAACAACTACTACATACCAAGTCAGTATCTCATATCTAATAAATACTAACACAATATAACAACTACTACATACCAAGTCAGTATCTCATATCTAATAAATACTAACACAATATAACAACTACTACATACCTAGTCAGTATCTGATGTCTAATAAATACTAACACAATAATTATAACAACTACTACACACCAAGTCAGTATCTCATATCTAATAAATACTAACACAATATAACAACTACTACATACCATGTCAGTATCTCATATCTAATAAATACTAACACAATATAACAACTACTACATACCATGTCAGTATCTCATGTCTAATAAATACTAACATAATATAACAACTACTACATACCAAGTCAGTATCTCATATCTAATAAATACTAACATAATATAACAACTACTACATACCATGTCAGTATCTCATATCTAATAAATACTAACACAATATAACAACTACTACATACCAAGTCAGTATCTCATATCTAATAAATACTAACACAATATAACAACTTACATACCAAGTCAGTATCTCATATCTAATAAATACTAACACAATATAACAACTACTACATACCAAGTCAGTATCTCATGTCTAATAAATACTAACACAATATAACAACTACTACATACCAAGTCAGTATCTCATATCTAATAAATACTAACACAATATAACAACTACTACATACCAAGTCAGTATCTGATATCTCCTTCAACTCTCTTGTGGACACATCAAATAAATACACTCCATAATCTCCAATGATCAGAAGTTGGGCGTGGCTGCTATTATACTCTATACATGTAGCAGTAGGATAGAAACCCAAGTCAGGTACACGTGAACGTAGTCTAGTCCAGTGCTATATAGAAACAATATAAATAATAATATCATATGTTGTGTCTGATATTTCCTACACTTACCATTGTGGACAAGTCCAACATATGTATGTCACTGTCATATCCTCCACATCTTATGACTTGATGAGGACTCACTTTAGTGAAGGCAAAGCCTGCATTTCTACCCGGTACATCTCCAGTGACTGGAGGAGAAGACCAAGAGCCTAATGAATAATTCATTACATAACATAAAAGTATTTAAGAATAATATATAATGATATGCTTGTGTGTCAATGATGACTATAGTGTGTGTATTCATGAATAATTCATAAGCAGAGCAGAGTTGGTAAAGTGTGGCCATTGCCTGAAAGGGAAATGCGACCCGCTCTACACTTAAAAGAAAAAAAATTCTTCTGTTTTCGATTTGAACCAGCTATCCTCAACTTTGCAGTCAAGTTCACTTACCATTAAACTGTCTGGAACTAACAGATAGTGATTCTTGGAGTGCCTTATGAAATGAACACTGGGTGTCTGCATTCATGAGTAATTCATTGACTGAACTGAGTTAGGGAAGAGTGTTTACCTACAGTAGCTAATCAAATCCACCACAAGAAGAATGGCATGAAGAAGTAAAAGAAATGACAGAAAATACACACAAAGAACCGAGATACTGAGGAGCAGGAGAGATAGACAGAGGAGGAGAAGGGAATCCATGAGTTGAAGAGAGGAATAAGAATAACTGGTATGTCTCAGAGAATTTACATGGCCTTTGTGAGCAGCTATCATCAGAGGAGTCCACATTTGCTAAAAGTTTCAAGATGTTCAAAACACACTGAACTACTGATGTACAAAATTAAAATAAAAATAATATAAAAATGCTCACTACTTCATATCTTCTTGTGTTTGGATTAGCACCTTTTCTGAGCAAATTTTCTGCTGAAACAGCATCACCACTGGAAGCAGCTCGAATCTAGTTTGTATTTTATCAAAGTAAACAACTAAACCATCGCATAAAAATATCAATTTCACTTACTAATCTGACGTTTACGCTTCCGACATGAATAACAGATAGCAACTTTTCTTGTATCAGCAGCCAATATTATTAATTATTAGGTACTGAACAGAGCCTGATAACTGCTGCCACACAGAAAATGCATTAAACTAAACAGGATGTGGCTTAGGGCAATATTTTTCCATATCACCCGTGTTCATAGTTATTACGTTGGGTTATTACGTCCCCCTAGGTTATAGAATTTGTTACCAAGGTATTCGCGCATGAGCAGTACCTAATAAATTTATTATCCATTGGATACCCGATCACTTATAATTACATCTAATATTTGATCATGTGCCATTCATATGATATTATTTTATGATTACTTTCTAAGTTTTTGTTTACTCATTAAATGATGGATTCTCTCTATTTCCAATTCCTTTAAGCAATACAGAAATAAGCAATATTTGACTATCGCAGGGAATAGAAACTAGCTCCCTAACCACTAAGCTATGACAACCAACTGCCACACCCCAACATTACAATATTGTATATTCACGTGCTATACAAGCGGTCCTGGGTTCGATTCCCGGTGGCGACCAAATATTTTTAATTCTGTATTGTTTAAAAAAAGCCTGTGAAAGAGAGAGAATACATCTAATTTTGTATATTACATACTATTAATGGGTACTGCTAAGCTATGACTTACTCTCTACAGATCAGTGGAAATTTTTGTTACTATCTATTGCTACAAATAAAGAGAATTTATTGAATTTTTTTACTTATTGTGACTTAATCACTGGATAGCCTAGTAACTTAGTTAAGTAGATGACTGCAACTATAAGAATGTATTACACGTTGAGAATTATAATTATGAATATTTCAGTGACATCTTCAAAACTTGCCTATTAACTAAAAATTACATTTATGATAGTTTCAACTAACCAATTGCTAGGTCAAATATATGTAGATCATTAGTTAGTCTACCACGTGCATCCTCTCCTCCATGTACTAGTAGTGAGCTTTTATAGTCTATCATACGACAGCCAGACTTCACACCAGGACTACCACTAGCTCCTGGAGGAGACATCTCCTGCCATGTCCAATTAGTTAGGTTTAGTTGATACAATGATCTAGTGTTCTGCACTCTCTCATCACGACCCCCATAGATGTACAGACAGTCATCTATCCTAGCACATCCTCCATCATAAAGTCCAGGAGGATAACGACCTTGTAACTGGTGTCTGATCCATGTTGCTGTGGCAGAGTTGAATTCATGCAAGTAGTCCAAGTCACCCACTGGGGACCCTGAGTCCTGTCCACCCCATAGATATACAGAAGAATGTCTACTAACAGAGAAGAAATGGTCTCTTGGACTAAGTTCTGATGAGGACATTGTTGATATTTCTATACAATATACCAATTAACATACAAACATCAAATAAGAGAAAATTGACACACACACTAACTACCTCACATACAAACACACATACTAACACCTCACATACACACATACTAACTAACTCACATACAAACACACATACTAACTGCCTCACACACAAACACACGTACTAACACCTCACATACAAACACACATACTAACACCTCACATACAAACACACATACTAACTAACTCACATACAAACACACATACTAACTGCCTCACATACAAACACACGTACTAACACCTCACATACAAACACACATACTAACTGCCTCACATACAAACACACGTACTAACACCTCACATACAAACACACATACTAACTGCCTCACATACAAACACACATACTAACTGCCTCACATACAAACACACGTACTAACACCTCACATACAAACACACATACTAACTACCTCACATACAAACACACACACTAACTACAAGCAAGCAAGGGACAGACATAGGCCAGATGGCACAAACAGTATGCAATTAATTGTTATCTTCATGTAAACACCTCCCTTAGACACGCCCCTTAGACTGAGCTACAGTATATAGTGGACTGACCCAGCTCAGTTCAGTTGTTGTTGTTGTTCACTTGTTGTTGTTGTTCAGTTGTTGTTTTGTTGTTGTTCACTTGTTGTTGTTGTTCACTTGTTGTTGTTGTTACAGTTGTGGTTCAAGTCACTCTCTGCTATTCAGTTCTTCAGCTCTTCTAGCCCTTATCCTGGAACTCTACTTCATCACATCACATCTCTTCTTCATTGCATATTTTTCTTGAATACTATTCGACTTTCTATTCATTTACTCATCTTTGTATCATCATCTACTTCAATTATAAAATCTATCTACTTTGATTGTCTCGGATGTTGTCTGACTTCACTCTAGGCTAGCATATAGCGGAACATTTGCGCAGGAAGTGACATTCCCAGTGCAGTGTTTGGTTCAAAGGTAAGTTGTGTTGCTTATACTGAGTAACCAGTTGTGGTATGATGAGCTAGGTAGTGAGCCTCGACGGTAGCTGCCACCAGAGAAATCACTATCAGAATACACTGCACTCCAGTCACGGAGCTTCCTAGTTGGAACAAGTTGAGGCAAGCCTTTCCTACCCTTAGGTTAGTCAGCCACGGATACCTCCCAGACAGAGTTCTAGTTCTTTAGAGAGGAAAGTTAGGCAGAGCCTTGGGCTAGTGTAATAGATAAAATGAAATCTGAACAATAAAATGAGGCTGGCCAATATATACCAAACCTGCCAAAAGGTGAGGTGGGAACTAACGTGGATTGAATAAGTTCAGGTTACGTGTGAATGTAATTGCATGAATAAGATTATGGTGAATGAATGAAAATGCATTAGGGTAGGGTTACATGAACAAGTCTAGGGTAGCATGAATAAGTTAGCTTCATGTGGGAGAAGTCATTCTACCACACCAGTCACTATGTTTAATTGTGCACTAGATGATTAAACTTGCATGTAAAGAAATTTAAATGGTATGTTTATTTTCGTTTTTTTTAAAGTCTATAAGAATAAAAGCCTGGGGCAGAGTACCATGTGCACACAGACACCTGGAAATCCAAAGACATATAGCCCTAAACATAGATTAATGTAAATGTCTATAGCTTTAAAATCACCTCAACATAGACACATAATATACCTCCAGGGGGTGTATTTTACAATTAGTGATATCATGGAAAGTTATAATGAACACATTCTGGGTCATTGTGGATACTTTCTCGTGTATTATTCTGTATTACAGGAAAGGCAATTAGAAGTCAATGTATTTACATAAGAAAGGAATAAGTGTTGTGTCCTGGTAACAATTCTCTGACATGCATAGGCAGTTTATGTATGTATGGCTTCTTCAAGTTCAAAATTAAAAGTAGCACATAGTGCGTCACTCATTCATATAAAACTGCACACTTAAACATGACGAATAATTTATACCAATACTCGACGAAACAAATTACAATTATTCTGTTTGCCATGAATCCATGTGAAAATATATTTACTTTGTGTATGAGGATATATTTTAACCCTGTAGCTATTTACCATGGTTCTATGTGGAAGTATTTATCATGTGTCTATTAGGAAGTATTTACCATGTGTCTATGTCCCCCTTCCCTGATACCCACCCCTGCCTTTTAATGATGACCTGAACAATTGCAACAATGTATGGTTGAATAATTCAATCATTATTTGATATATGGTACCAAATCAAAGAACAACCCTTTACCAACTGATGTAGTAGCAGCTTCAGTAATGGCATAAACCCAACATTCATTTGGCTGCTATAGTAGAATTATGCTGGTATAATGGTAGAATACCAGACAACAGGAAAGAGAACTAGCTAGTATTGACAGTCACAAAAGGTTCTACTTCTTGTTCAAGAATCTAACAAGCCTAAATTTAACAGCCATGTTATTTGTAGGGTTAGCTATAGCTAGTCTAACTATTCTACAGAACAAAATTAAATGATCATTATGTTAATCACTTTTTTTGGTACCTGTTAGTCATAAAACTATATTATCAGCAATGACAGGCTCTTTATGTGCTTTTAATTTAAACTTTTTACACAACTCTATTCTGAAGATTTAAACTCATGTAGCAAAAATCAGCTCCCAAATTACACCTTCCAAGCTACCAGCTGTCAGCTGTCTGTTATTTACACCATCCAAGCTACCAGCTGTTTCCTAGTTAATTATACCTTCCAAGCTACCAGCTGTCTCCTAGTTACACCACACAAGCTATCAGCTTTTTCCTAGTTAATTACACCTTCCAAGCTATCAGCTGTCTCCTAGTTAATTACACCACCCAAGCTATCAGCTGTCTCCTTGTTAATTACACCACCCAAGCTATCAGCTGTCTCCTAGTTAATTACACCTTCCAAGCTACCAGCAGCTGTCTCCTAGTTACACCACATAAGCTATCAGCTTTTTCCTAGTTAATTACACTTTCCAAGCTACCAGCTGTCTCCTAGTTACACCACATAAGCTATCAGCTTTTTCCTAGTTAATTACACTTTCCAAGCTACCAGCTGTCTCCTAGTTACACCACACAAGCTATCAGCTTTTTCCTAGTTAATTACACCTTCCAAGCTACCAGCTGTCTCCTTGTTAATTACACCACCCAAGCTATCAGCTGTCTCCTAGTTACACCACACAAGCTATCAGCTTTTTCCTAGTTAATTATACTTCCAAGCTATCAGCTGTCTCCTAGTTAATTACACCACCCAAGCTATCAGCTGTATCCTTGTTAATTACATTACCCAAACTATCAGCTGTCTCCTTGTTAATTACATCACCCAAGCTTTTTCCTAGTTAATTACACCTTCCAAGCTATCAGCTGTCTCCTAGTTAATTACACCACCCAAGCTATCAGCTGTCTCCTTGTTAATTACACCACCCAAGCTATCAGCTGTCTCCTAGTTAATTACACCTTCCAAGCTACCAGCTGTCTCCTAGTTAATTACACCTTCCAAGCTACCAGCTGTCTCCTAGTTACACCACACAAGCTATCAGCTTTATCCTAGTTAATTACACCTTCCAAGCTATCAGCTGTCTCCTAGTTAATTACACCTTCCAAGCTACCAGCTGTCTCCTAGTTACACCACACAAGCAATCAGCTTTTTCCTAGTTAATTACACCTTCCAAGCTACCAGCTGTCTCCTTGTTAATTACACCACCCAAGCTACCAGCTGTTTCCTTGTTAATTACACCACCCAAGCTACCAGCTGTCTCCTTGTTAATTACACCACCCAAGCTATCAGCTGTCTCCTTGTTAATTACATTTTTGAATAAATAGCTCTACTCCTTATTTTTTTTATTCCTTGCAGCTGCATTTTGCCTGGAGCACTTCTACTATAGGATCATAGGATCAGGAGTTCACTGACCAGCTGCCTTTCAAGGTGTGTGTGTGTGTGGGGGGGGGGGGGGGGGGGGGGAGGAGGGGGGAAGAAGGGGGGGGGGGGGTTTGTTGTTGTTTTTTAGCTATATGTGTCTTTTAGTAAAAAAAATGTTCTTATAAAGATACTCAGATAATTATTCTAGTTTTATGTACAACACAAATAACTAACCTTAAGCTAACTTTTCAGCCATGTTCACTTCTTGGCAAGCTACAGAAAAACTGCATTTTTGAGTCCTTACTCAGTTCAGAGTCGTCCTTTAAGCAAAGGCTCTGTACTTCTCTTATTTACTTTAGATCATTGAGTTAGTCAACATTCTGCACAAGAAAGTTTATAGTGACCACTAACAGATAAAAGTGGACATATAATACTAGATAAGACTTGCCTGTGCTAAATATAGCTATGCCTGTGCTAAATATAGCTATGCCAAATTGCATTCCTCATTGTATTAGTAATCAAGCAGGCATATAGCTAACACACCCACTCTTATACATTCAGATGTAGAACTAACAAACACACCCACTCTAATTAATATAATTATATATATTATAAAAAAAAACTATTAGCTATATTTAAAACTATTATATTTTATCAAAACAAATACCAACTATATAGTAAGGCAATAAACAAACAATGCAAAAAAATAAAGTGCTAGCAAAAGATTATACAATAAATAATTTAATAAAGCTAACAACCAAATGAACGAGAAAGTAATAAAACTAGTTAATGATATTCATAGTGAGAGATTAGAGATTAGAGAGATACCTGGCATGGTTGAGTAGTGATGAGATATTGAGAGCTTGTGTGGGTTCATTTTAGCTGAGTGTGTATTTACAAGTGTAATTCTGTGCATTCTTAGAGTGAGTGAGCATGTAATGAAATTAACTGCATATGATAATTAGAGACTATGAATTTACTTAGTTGTTCAGTGCAGACTAAATATGTGGCAATTATAGCACTAAAATGATTTCATCTCTATTCAATGGATTATACAAGTCATTCCTTGTACCGTGGTGAAACATTACTTTATATTGTGTGATATGTCTATTCTACCAACATCTACAGATACTAGCACGCGTTTCATGTATGTTATATAACACATTCTACAAACATGCACTTTATTGAGTGTTAGTCTGTCACAATAGTATAGTATAGTGATAGCTAAATGATTCAGAATAAAATAATAAGAAAGAAGTTACAAAAAGAGGTTGGAGTGAAAGGAGAGGACAAGATAGACAGAATAAAGTATTGGAGCAAGGAGCAAGAAAGAAACAAAAGTACAGAAATACACAAAAGCATAAATAAAAATGAGTATTGATAGAGTGAGTGAACGAATGAATGAATGAATGTATTAACGAAGTGTTGAATAGAGTGAGTGAATGAATGAATGAATGTATTAACGAAGTGTTGAATAGAGTGAGTGAATGAATGAATGTATTAATGAAGTGTTGAATAGAGTGAATGAATGCATGAATGTATTAATGAAGTGTTGAATGGAGTGAATGAATGAATGAATGTATAAATGAAGTGTTGAATGGAGTGAATGAATGAATGAATTAATGAAGTGTTGAATAGAGTGAATGAATGAATGAATGTATTAATGAAGTGTTGAATGGAGTGAATGAATGAATGAATGTTTAATCACAGAGGTACCTGAAAAACAAGCAAACCTTCCCTTAGGCTCATTATTCTATTAATTGAGTTTTGGAGGTATAGGCCCGAGCTAGTAGGTGCTAATTGGTGCTAATTAGTGCTAAGTAGTGTTAATCCTAATGAACCAACCTCATGTTTAGTTAAGCAACTGCCCCTCCCTCTTTTCTATCTGTTTTGGGGGTAGGGCTTGGCTCATTGCACTGAGCCGACCACCCAGGCCTACGTCACACCAATGAGGTGGAATATGATAAGGATGCAGGAATACTATGTAACCCAGATAGTGTGAGATGGGATTGGGCTGGGGAACACTCTTTGCCACGTTAAGTTGCGCTCACCGCTTCCTCGTTAGCGTATTCCACGTGTTCTTGTTGCAAGCGCTATTTAGAATTGCGCGTCCCTTACCTGTTTTCGTGCTTTTAACTAGGAGTCCCTTACCTTCCCTGAGCTGCCTTTCCTGCCGCTCCTCCTACCCGCTAGCCGTGCCTCCAACCTCTTCTATTAACTCCATTTAATGTCGTAACCATTAAATTCCATTTAATCACAGAGGTACCTGAAAAACAAGCAAACCTTCCCTTAGGCTCATTATTCTATTAATTGAGTTTTGGAGGTATAGGCCCGAGCTAGTAGGTGCTAATTGGTGCTAATTAGTGCTAAGTAGTGTTAATCCTAATGAACCAACCTCATGTTTAGTTAAGCAACTGCCCCTCCCTCTTTTCTATCTGTTTTGGGGGTAGGGCTTGGCTCATTGCACTGAGCCGACCACCCAGGGAGGAGTATCCTCCCCCCAAAACTATATTACCTACCCCTCACAAATCACCCTCATTGCCATCCCATTATCATAACTTTACTTAACAATACTCGTGCCAGTACTTGGGCAACCATGTTGCCAGCAATAATCAGTACAGTATGCAATGTAGTCAGTTACATACGTTTTTTTGACAGGTGGGCTAGGTGTTCTCGAGGAGTGCGAACATATGCCAGGAATGCTGAGCTTGACCATCTTCCCAGCATGCGAATAGTGGAATCCTCCATCCCCGCTCTGGCAGCAGCCGTCGCTGCCCCGATCCTGAAGCTATGCCCCGCAAAACTCTGACATGGAAGCCTGGCTTTTTGCAGTACGTCCCGAACAGCGTGTGTGAACCTATCTTTGGTTAGTGGCTGACCATTTTTAAACATGAAAAATGGTCCTTCCTTAGAACCCCGAGCCACCATGTACGAGGCTGCAGCTGCCACAGGGCATATATCATTCCCAGTTTCCCCGACAAACACTTCGATCCCTTTGCCCAGCTGGTCCGTCTTGGATTGACGCAGGAAAACACGGATGGCGGAGGGCCTAGCTGGGTTGTCAATGGACACATCCCCCCAGCTTAGGTGCTTGGCTTTCTGGTAAGCTGCCAGTGATGGTACAGTCAATTCCCCAGCTCGAAAGAAACCAAAATAACAGACAACGGAAGCTGCCCACAGCATCAAGATGTCTTCGTCCACGACCCTCGCCTGCCATTGCTCCTTCATTGCTCTTAGAATTGCGGGAGTGATTGGAAGCCTTACCCTCAGCGGCTTGGTGATGCGGTCCTTGTGGGTTCGCGCCACCCCAGCTTGGACTAGTTTCAGCCGGGGCAGGGAGGAAAATGCCCTCGGCTCCGGGAGACCGAGGGTGACCTGCATGTGTCTTACTCCTGCGAGATATGTTTTGATGGATTGGGGACACAAATTCTGACCCGCTAAAAATGTGGTGAAATAACATAGAATGGATTCGGATACAGGGAAGGGGGAGGCAATGTTATACAATGAACAGAATGAATAAAACTTGCGAATGGCAGATCCGTATGTCCGGTGAGTGGAGTCCGCTACTCCTTTCTCACAAAAGAAGTGAACTTGGCCATCCAAGTCGGTGAGGTCCATTCGCAGCTTGGATGAAGAATCCACTGCAGCAAAGAAATAGGGATATCAGTGGGGTTAGCACATGCCTCAGGATTTTTGATCAAAAAATTACAGGCATGATTTCGGGATAGGTCATCGGCCAGGTCATTGTGTCGACCTGGAATGTGCTTTGCCGTAATTTCGCACTGAAAATGTGCTTCTAGAAAAAAGAGACTGCGTAGCATTTGCATTAGCATTTTGTCCCTAGCATATCGGCTATTGAGCGTAGCAACCACTGCAGAATTGTCTGACAGTGCCGTCACCCGATACCCCTTCCACTGAGGACCCCATACTACTGCAGCTACTATGACTGGAATCAATTCTTTGGCTGATATGTGCAGATTGAGAGAATTGGCATCCCACTGAATCTGGAACCAATTCGTGTTGTGCCATGCTCCGCAGCCCCATGACCCGGATGCGTCTGAGCAAAATGTTGTGGTAGGACTGTGGCGATGAATAAGTAGAGAGGTGCCATTCCAGTGCGACGCAAATGTTAGCCACCAAGCTAGATCTGCCCTAAACTCGGCATTGAGGCGGACGTGATGATGTCGCCGCTTGCACATGCTCAGCAGTGCTATTATCCTCCTGAGAAATGACCTGCCGGGTCTAATTACTTTGGTTGCATGGTGTAGACTGCCAATCAGCGACTCCAGTTCCCGCCTAGTGCAGCCCTTTTTGGCATGCCAATCGCCCAGCATGCCCAACAGTCTGTGTAGCATGTCTTCTGGTAGGCGCAGCTCCCCTTTCACAGTATCGATCTCAATACCCAGCAGGGTCAGCTTGGTACTGGGCCCTTCTTCTTTCTCTGGGGCCAGTGGAACGCCGAGATCTTGACACACTCTTTTCAAAGTGCTCAAATACTGGAGGCAGAGATCTGACCCCGGTGGACCTACTACCGCAAAATCGTCCAGATAGTGAAAAATGTCAGGGACTCCTGCTGCCGCAACGCACCATTCCAGACCATCAGCCAGGGCATTGAAAATCTTTGGTGCTGATCTCAGCCCAAATGGGAGTTTGGTGTCAACGTAGATTCTGTCCATCCACTGCATTCCTAGCCAGGGTCTGTCATCCGGGTGGACGGGTACCAGTCTGTATGCAGACTTTATGTCAATCTTGGCAATTAATGCCCCCGTCCCGAATGACATTGCTTTTGCAGCCACCTGGTCCACCGTAATGTAGATAAGTGAGCACACAGCTGGGTCGATACCATCGTTTATACTGGCCCCTGCTGGATGAGACAAATCGGTGATCAGCCGCCATTTGCCAGGTTGATTTTTCTTGGGGATCGCCCCAAAGCGATTTATGTGCACAAGAGGTGCCAGGTCTCTGCTGAAAGGGCCCAGGATGTTACCCAGTACCACCTCTTTGCCCAAGTACTCCTCCATTATGTCAGGGTTCTGGAGCGCAGACTGCATATTTTGTTTCGCACTCTTAAACTCCTGATCCCGCCCAACGCCAATGTGGAAGCCCTCCTCCAGTCCCTGCACAATGTACTGGGCATAATCCTGGTCGGGATGACGGGAAAGCTTAGCTTTCCATGCCGCTACCAGCAATGGAGTCGATGTTTGGGATAGCCGGCGATCTTGATGACCTCCCTTCAGCGCTCTCCCTCCCATGGCCCGCAAGTCCGCTGTATACCGGTAGGCTCCATCTGCAAATTAGCAAGGGTTCAGTCACTAAATACCTACCTCCCCAAAACCACTATACTGTGTACTACGGGCTACACTTATCCATAGCTACGTTTCCCTCAATAATGCCCCCCCCCCCTCTTCTTTTTTTTTTTTTTTTTTTTTTTAAACAATGTCAGGTAATATAATAACTGCATGAATACAATACCAGACAGCGATATGGTACAGTTGAACCCCAAGGGGTGATCACGCCACGAAGGCGGAAGGTGACAGTGCATAGTAGTGTATGATAGTTCAAAATCGTTCATCTATGACAGTAACTTCACTTCCGAGACCTCTGGGGGGATTCCCTCCTCAAGTACCGCTTGGTGGATTGACTCCTGCATAGTGATGCGGGGTGGCTTCCTCCACATTCTGCACACGAGTGGCGGAACTTGCACGGCTGAAAGTGGCACCTATTTCCCCCTTTACTGTTAAAAAGCTGGCACACGTAGCTGAGGGCCCTAGGTGCCTCTGGCCGTGAAGCAATCGATACTCTCTCTGGCCCATCGGGGGCAATTGGACACTCTGCCGACTTGTGCAACTCACTATTACAGTAACGGCAGCGTGGGAGGGCCTTAGCTCTGCCAGCAAATATTTGGTTATATAGGGTGAAGTCTAGTCTGCTCCAGTCAAGGGACCTTGTCGTCGCCGCTTTCCGGCGGTAGCATGCATCGTAAGTTACCCACCCGTCTCCAGAAAATGACTTGGAGGCATATACAATGGTCTTCAGGTACGCCATAAACTGAGGTGTTTTTTCCGGGTGGTGTGCTGATAAGACTGCTACCAGTGAAGAGTAGCAGTCAACCCAGACCAGGATATCGGACACTGGACCCCGGCGTCGGCGTTTGGCATGGCAACAGGAGCCAGGCTCCTCCTCATGGAACTGCCATGCATCCTGGACCAACTCGGACATGTCAATATACTCAAGGTCCTGAATTCGCTTGACTAGCTTTGGCGGCAGCATGTGCGCAGCATTGTGTGGAGGCAGAGCCGAAAACTCCGGTAACGCCGATAAGTCTGCCAGGCCTGGAGAACTCCCCGCCAAGGAACTAGTCATTGGAACCGAACCGCACGGAGCCAACAATGCCGCCGCTGATGATGCAGCTGTCGGAATGCTTGGTAGGCTTGCCAATAACGATGAGGGAGGCATTCTTCCAAGACCTGCATCGCAAAAAAGGGGGTGGGGGGATGGTGAGCAAACAATGCACAATAGCCCAATGATGCCCTAGCAATAACAGCCCCGACCTAGCACTAACAGCGATACAGCACCAGCAAGCGAACCAGCAATGGCGCCAGCGATACAGCAACAGCGAACGACACGGCAACAGCGAGCAATACGGCAACAGCAACAGCGGTATAGCACCGGCAACGTCAATGACGCATCGGCAACAGCAACAGTGAAATAGCATCAGCCACAGCAATAGCGACATGGCATCGGCTACAGCAACAGCGATATAGCATCGGCAATAGTTATATAGCATCAGCAATAGCAATCGCAATATAGCATCGGTAATAGCAATAGTGATATAGCCTCGGCAATAGCAATAGCGATATAGCAATGGCAACAGCAATAGTAGCGAAATAGCATTGGCAATAGCAATAGCGATATAGCAACCAACGACAACATAGCAAGAATGACGGCAGTGTAGCCTAACCACCAGCCGCATTATGGTGCACCAGCACTATCACACCCAACCACCACTATATAGCAATATCTATAGCCCTAGCCCCAGCACCAACTGGCAATTCATGATGTGAAAATGCTATTGTGCCTGGTGCAGATGGCAAGAAACCACCAGCTATCTATTTCTCCTGGTAAGCCCTCTCGTCATGTAGAACTGCTTTGTACTAATTATATTGTTATTTATTTATTTACTTATTTATTTATTTATTTATTTATTTATTTTTTTTTTATAGGCCTATCCACTACAGGTCTTATCTATATGCATATCTTATCTATAGTCTTTTGCTGCCAGCAATTTCTCCCACACTCCAGTAATCCCAGCTGACCCACCACAGCCATCATCGCCCGCCCTACAGGTACCTGGCTAAAGCTATACACAATAACCCCCTAACCACTCACTCGGCATAATGCTGCCCGCAGCTGGCGAAGTGGTTGATGCTATGGTGGGTGAGGAGGATGATGAGGGGGCCGGCCCGGCCGCCTCAGCTAGCTTCGTCGTCATGAAGTTGTCAATGCACGCCCTCTGAGCCTCGGTAAACGCAGGGTCTGTGGGATCTTCAACGGTAGTAGGTGTTGCCATCTGGAACACTCTTTGCCACGTTAAGTTGCGCTCACCGCTTCCTCGTTAGCGTATTCCACGTGTTCTTGTTGCAAGCGCTATTTAGAATTGCGCGTCCCTTACCTGTTTTCGTGCTTTTAACTAGGAGTCCCTTACCTTCCCTGAGCTGCCTTTCCTGCCGCTCCTCCTACCCGCTAGCCGTGCCTCCAACCTCTTCTATTAACTCCATTTAATGTCGTAACCATTAAATTCCATATAAATGAAGTGTTGAATGGAGTGAATGAATGCATGAATGTATTAATGAAGTGTTGAATAGAGTGAATGAATGAATGTATTAATGAAGTGTTGAATAGAGTGAATGAATGAATGAATGAATTAATGAAGTGTTGAATAGAGTGAATGAATGAATGAATGAATGTATTAATGAAGTGTTGAATAGAGTGAATGAATGAATGAACCAATAAATGAGAGCATGAGTATTGTATAGCCCTCACATAGTCATAAAATGACTAGACCTTGTGCCTGCCAAACCTCCGTGGTCAATGTGATGTGTAAGTTTGTGTGTTTGCATGCTACACTGTGTGAGGTCTTCTCAGACAATCTGGAGGAGGGATTGTGTCAGTCAAGAGTCTGTAACTGGAGCTAATTGAACTCAACATCACCACTGGACCAAGGCTAAGTATTGCATGGGTCATGAATATACTAAGTCAACCTTCAGAAGTAGTACTTCCTAACACACACACACACAGACTGATATACTTCTGCTCAATACGTCTGTTGTCTAGTGCAGATCTCAGGAATCATTCATTCTAAAAAGGAAGCCACTAGAATATTATTATTCCTTCTTTGGAAGAACCTTGAGTCACACTTGTGGAAAGCCCTCACACAACTGCTTGGTACTACACACATATATGTACTGCAGTGTATCACCCCATCATGAACGGGTTAGTCGAATGCTTCCACAGACTCCTGAAGAGGTCCCTCCATAACGTGAACACTGGATTGACATGTTACCACTCGTACATTAATAATTCTTAGTATCATTCAAGTGAACCTATTCAGGTGTATAACTGTCATATATAGCCACACCCACTCTGATATATACAGGTGTATAACTGACATACATAGCCACACCCACTCTGATATATACAGGTGTATAACTGACATACATAGCCACACCCACTCTGATATATTCAGATGTATAACTGACATATATAGCCACACCCACTCTAATATATTCAGATGTATAACTGACATAATATAGCCACACCCACTCTGATATATACAGGTGTATATAACTGACATATATAGCCACACCCACTCTGATATATTCAGATGTATAACTGACATATATAGCCACACCCACTCTGATATATACAGGTGTATAACTGACATATATAGCCACACCCACTCTGATATATTCAGATGTATAACAGACATATATAGCCACACCCACTCTGATATATTCAGATGTACAACTGACATATATAGCCACACCCACTCTGATATATTCAGGTGTATAACTGACATATATAGCCACACCCACTCTGATATATTGAGGTGTATAACTGACATACATAGCCACACCCACTCTGATATATTCAGGTGTATAACTGACATATATAGCCACACCCACTCTGATATATTCAGGTGTATAACTGACACATATCAGGGTTTCATTTCCAGAAATTTTTGTCTGGGGGGGTCAAAATTAAAGTGGACTAGGTAATAATTTTAAGTAATACTTTTTGCTATCTAAAATAATAGATTCCCTAATCTCACAACTAAGCAGAAATACTCTGAGTAAACTTTTAACTTTTTTTTGCCCTTGAAAGTACAGCTATCAATTAACCCCATTAGCAACCCCAATAATAAAAAAAAAGCAACAAAAAAAAATACAGAATTGGAAAAGCTTCTGGATTTTTATGGAAAGCCTACCACAGTTGAATATGATAGAGAGACATTTTCAGCTCCAGCTGATGTCAGCATACATGAGACAAGGTTGGAATGGAAAGGATTTAAATCCCTTTTGTTTGAAGAAATGAAGGGATTTTCACTTCAAAAACTAGCATTACAGTTCTTCAAAAGTGAGGCAAAATGTGTGACGTTTCCCAATATCAAGACCTTGCTTTCTATAGCTATGGTTTTGCCCATGTCGACAGCAACAGTGGAACGGTCATTTAGTGACAGGAAACAAATCAAGAATCGACTTCGTAATAGACTTCAACCTTCTTCACTGTCGAAGCTAATGATGATAGCCATAGAAGGCCCACAACTTGACGAGGTTAATTTTGATGCTGTACTGTCACTGTGGAAATCGATAAAGCCCAGACGAATTTTGTTGTGATGCAAAAATACTGGACTCTGATTGTTTTTCCAATATAATATGACTTTTTTGTAGGCAATTAACTTTAATAGGTAGGTAAAAAAAGTGGGGGGATATCCCCCCCTGGCATTTTGACTGGGGGGGTCAAAAAAAACCCTGTCCCCCTCCTGGATGAAACCCTGATAATAATATGTAATAATAATAATAATAATAATTGTGGCAGTACAGTGGCCGAGATAAACGTGGATGATGTACACTGCCATCAGGTTCCTTGGCTTGTATAGGATATTTCTTTAAAAACTTAAGATTTGAGAAGAAATGATGATTAGAACCACTGCCTGTACCAACCAAGAGAATGGCTCTAGCAAGGCTGTCCCGCCCTAGATGATAAGTCTAAGTTAGGAATAATGTATATAGTAGTATGGCGCATAAGTTGCCGCCCATTCAAAAATGTATGGGGAAAATCGCTGTTCAATTGAAATCGCACGGGGAAAGTGAAATAGCCCGTAACTAATTGAAATACCTCGGTAACTAAATGAAATAGTATGGGTAAGTGCGCACACGTGCAGTGTTAACCTTGGAAACGTGCAGTTCGAGTAGTTTTTAGTTGGAGACAATGTCCTTCTTTACCACAGAACCTCTACCCGTATTAGACGGAATGTTTTACAACAGATTAGGAGGAGCCGCACGTTGAAAAGAAAGTTCCAGCGGAAGCTAATTCTGAAATAAGGAGATAGTGAGTGAACGATATAATATGGCTACAATTGCAAATGACTTTTTAAAAGCTGGCCTACTATTAGCGAGTGATAGCACGGGTAACCTGTGCTATTAGGGATCAATAGCACGGTTACCCGTCATACTAATATATATATATATATAGCCTGCTTAGTCAGTTTTTTAAAGGAGTGTTTCCATGTTTATCATATGTGATGAGAGTTAATGGCTGGCTTGACTTACACCTTTGTAGTGAGTGGTTTGTTGAAGAAGAGAGAATTGTACTTAAAAGCAACTATTACCTCTTACCTTGGGCGTGCTGCATGCGTGCAAGAGAGAAGGATCCATATCTTGTTGTGTTTTTCAGTGTTAGTTCTCCTATTTGAGAGGGGGGGGGGGGGGGGGGGGGGGGAAGAAACAACCACGACCAAATATGCCGTAAGAGTTCTGAATGATCATCATATTTGTTTGTTGGTAGTATGTGGAGGATGCTGTTTTGAAGAGCCACAGTAAGCCAGTGGTGTGTGTGGATGCCGTTGGCAACAGTCAAGGAGTCACTGCAGTGTCTTCTTCATCTGACTCAACAGTGAAAATCTGGGAGAGAATTGGAGATTCAGGTGACTTCAGTCTGCTGCAAACCGAGTCATATGGAGCTGGGTTTGTCCTAGGGCTCTCGCTCATCAGCCTGGGGGGATGTCTTGTGCTGGCATGTGGCACAGAAACATCTAAAGTGGACATATTTGCTAGACACTCAGATCAGCAGGTGTGTGTGTGTGTGTGTGTGTGTGTGGAGTTTGGTGTTGAGAGTATGTAGAATAGCAACCATTTTGTGGCAGTCTTTCATGGACTTTATTTTCTATCTTGATTTAGTTTCACAAAGTACACTCGCTGGCAGGCCATGAAGATTGGGTGAAAGATGTTCACTTTGTATCTGAAGGTGAGTACTTGTGAAATATTAAGTCTGCGTGTACGTATCAACAGACCTTGATCTAATTATATGAACAGTATGAGTTTAGATGCAGTGAGAGGTCTATGGTTACTGTATTGTGTAGGTAAGGGATGCCTGTTAGCGTCTTGCTCTCAAGACTGCTTCATTAGACTCTGGAAGTTCAGTAGAAGTGAAGATACCTTACCAACTGATCCAGATGAACTGACCTTGACTGAGAAGAAGTTCCAGTGTTTTGATGGCCAGGGAACTTGTGGGGAATACAGCATCAGTTTAGAATCTGTACTTATCGGTAAGCTGTAGTAACACTTATAACATTAAAGATGGCTTCTGTTTATTTTAAATTTGTTTCTTGTTTTACTATAATGTGGCCTTCAATTAGTAAGATGAACTGTGTTTCAAACAACTGCTATGTCCTCATTGGGAGGTAGTTACCTCTAAAGAAGTGTTGCTTAAGGCACATACGTATACATATTTATTTAATTAAAGATACGTCCTGCATACCACTCTTTATTGTTAATTGGAAAATCCATTAACTGGGTACTAGTTGTCAAGTTGTATGCAAAAATGTGTCTCTTACAAGAAGTAGAAACCCTTTGTTGTACCTGTACCACACCAGCTGGGACCAGTTCAGCCTTTGTTGTACCTGTACCACATCAGCTGGGACCAGTACAGCCTATCAAGCAGTGACTAGCTCAAGTAAATTAGCTGTGCTGTGTGTGTGTTGTGTTGTGTTGGTGTTCACAGGCCATGAAGACTGGGTGAATAGCGTGCGTTGGCTTCGATCTTCCTCGCAGTCTCTAAGTCTTCTCAGTTCGTCCATGGATAAGACGATGGTCCTGTGGAGTTTAGAGGCGGAGTCAGGCATGTGGGTGGAGAAGGTTAGCCTTTAAAATGGGTGGAGCATGGTTCATCTGAAAATTATGTATTAGTAGTTGTTTCCTTGAGGTAATGAATTAGTGTCAAAGTATGAGACTATTTGTGACCGTGCACAGGAAAATTGGGTGCTCATCAATTTTTTTTTTTTTTTTTTTTTTTTTTTTTTTGGTACTTACATTAATGCTGGCATCCAGATATTGAGCTCTCCAAGTTTACTAGCTATATCTTCAGCTGTAGCTGGTGTGCGTGACCTTACCATTTCAATCCTCAGGCTTCTTCAATGCATTTAAAAATGTAAAGTGATCTTTTTCCGATGTTTACTCACTCTACGTTGTGCCAGAATTTCCTGTGCGCCATCAAATATGAGGATGCACGGAAGTTTGAACTTTACTTGTGCATTTAATCACATTCAAAAAATATGTTGCAGTGCACACACAAGTTTATTATACTGGTAGTATTGATACTAGCCCTGGGCATTTTTGCTGCATTGTCATCTATCTTTTATCGCTTCTTAGTACTTTGTGTTCTCTAATACATGGGATTGAAACTCTGTGGTGTATTTCAGGTTCGTGTCGGTGATGTGGGAGGTAACTCGTTGGGTCTCTATGGAGCTGTGTTTGGGCCTAGAGGGGATCATATCATTGCTCACGGCTATCAAGGAACCTTCCACCTTTGGAAAAGGATCACTGTAGGTAAAGGGTTGATGTTTCCTGTGGGCTAGGGTCTGATTGGTTGTTGTATTGTTTATAGTTTGTTTTTGTTTTTTTGTTTTTTTTTTTGTTGTTGTAACCACAAGGTTAATTGGTTGGTGTGTTTTTTATGTGACAAGGGTGTACAGGCAGATATTTCTTGTCTTGGTGTCAATATTGCTGAACACATTTTTTTTTTAAAGTTAATTTGTTTGGTTGTGCCTCTGAAGTTAGTCAACTTGTGTAAATTGATTGTTCTACTACACTCTCCTCTGGTAGAGGTAAAGGAGTGTGCAGTTGTTGCTTGATGATGATTTTGTTGTTTTGTTAATAAATGAAACCCTCTCAGTCTAATCAAGAGAATATTTGTACATCACTAGCTTTACATTGTAGGTAAGGTTATAGATAGCTCTGGCATGAATAAGGATATAGATGTCATTGTCGTCCTCTGCTCTATGTACACATAGTTTTCACTTAACATCTGTAACTTTTATTACTCCACTCTGCACTTGCTTCCTTTTTTAAAAAAATACTAAATGGTCTTTAGAAGTAAAGGTTAAATGAGTTGTTTTGTGCCAGTTGTAAAGGAAATAGAGAGCTCTTTTCACATTTTCAGATACTTATAGAAACCTATGTATGTGAGGGTTTTACTTGAGTACTGGACTGATTATAGTTGTTTGTCATTTCAGAGCACTGGGTTCCCGTGCCTACCATCAGTGGTCACTATGGTGCAGTTCTAGATGTAGCCTGGGAACCCATTCATGGACGTTACCTTGTGTCGGTAAGTTCTGACCAGACAACCAGAGTCCATGCTCCTTGGTGGCTAGAGGGGAAGGACAAGAAGAAATCAGAAGTGTCATGGCGGGAAATATCCCGGCCACAGATCCATGGCTACAATATGCAGTGTGTCAGCATGCTATCTTCTGTTGTCATGGTCACAGGAGCTGATGAGAAGGTTATAATGATGAGCAATCTGTAGAGAATATATGATTTGTAATAGATGGAAACATTTCATTGTTATAGTTAATGTTACTGCATACACCGTGTTTCGTCGTCCTTACAGGTTTTGCGAGTCTTTCATTGTCCTCAAAATTTTGTGGATTGTCTCAAGAGTGTCAGTCACATAGACTTTGATGTGGTAAGGTGTCATCAACTGTGGTTGCCATGAGAACCTGTATAGGTTCATAAATCACTATATTTTGAGTTTAGTTCAGAGTAGTGCTAGCCATTTTTGTGTTGCAGAGTGTGGACTAGTGAGATATATAATGACATCATCTAAATGGTTCTTAATCTAGTAGCAACAAATTTTGTGCACGTTTAGAATGTGTGTTCTCAAGCACACCACTAACCACTGGTACTGTATAAGTGTGTGTGTGTGTGTGCATTTGTGATGGGAAAAAAATTCAGCTGATTTAGACCAGTTGCTGTAGGAGTAAGTAGTTGCCACAGTTTGTGTGTTGGGTATATGTATGTGTGTTTGTATGTGTCCTAGGGTGACATGGACTTCCCATCGAGTGCCACTCTCCCAAGTCTTGGTCTATCCAATAAAGCAGGTGCCATATCTATTTAATCAATGGCTCATTGGATCATGAATTAATATGTGTGTGTGTATGTATTAATAGAATTTTCCATGGATTCTCCGGTATCTCTGTCAACTGCTTCAGTAAATCAGCCATCTTCTATGACTCCTGGTGAGTATGTGTACATCATTAATCTTTGTCCTCTGACAACCAATACAGCAGCTAATGTTTCATTGGGCAAGTTTCTAATTCACTTACTAAAGAATGAATACAAGCACAGCTGTTTCTAAATAGAAAGCAGAGCCCTCAGGGGATCGTCAGCTGCTATATGTTATAGTTATAAACCAAAATTGAGGTTTGTATGCGATTTATAAATCGAAATACAAACCTAATGATTTTGGTTTATAACTATTTTATAGCCCAAACATAAACAACGAGCAAAGTATAGCGTTAGCTATCTTAGTAATTGTATTTAAAGTACCCAAACTCTTCATTATTCCATTTTCCTTTGATCTGCCTTCCACCATAATTATGGTTGCTAAGAACTATATCAGACTTTTCCCCGCTAATACATTTTCTTACGAGCATACCAGACTGTATCCGATTTATAGTTCTTAACGACAAGCGCGGTCGCTCGGGTAACGGGCTATAAAGCATATTTATTGATACAGTGTATTTGACAGGTGTGCATGTGTAGTAGCACTTGAACTAGCTGTCGCTAATGGTTACAGCGAGAACTTGTTGCACTAGGAGGGCTTAAGACTCAATTGGCTTGCAGAGGAGTAAGCCTAGAGGTTCTATCACATGTTTATGGTGTGATTTAAGTGATATCACTCATGGTTCATGGCTTAACGAATATATTGGCTAGCTTATGTTCCAGCGACCCTAAGCTTAGACAGCGAGCCAGTTGCCCCATTTTTTAAAGTGGCGAGTATGGAATTTACGGCCATATGTGACAGCTCCAAGGTACAACTTTGTTCAAGAGAAAAAATTTGTAGTACAGGCTAAAATGTGGCGTTAGGTCAAAATTTTGTTTGAAAAGAAAGTTGGGATTTTAAACTACCTTGTGGATAAAGACAGTAAAAGCAAAGTATTGAGGTGTTGATAGTTGTTGTAAGTTATCCATGTTTACTAGAATCTGATGACCCGGTATGTCAAAGGTTGAAATGTAGAGGATTTTTTGTTTGTTTGTTTGTTTTTGTTTTTTTGTTTTTTTTTTGTTTTGTTGTTGTTTTTTGTTTGTTGTTGTTGTTTTTTCTTTGTTGTTGTTTTTTTTCTTTGTGGTTGTTTTAACCATTCAATACCCACTAAAGTAGTTATGGCCCCCACTCAGAGTCCCATTTTTCACACAGGCACATTGTTGCAGCTAGGGGTGTCAGCAACACCTCGCCCCACGCCCAGGAGTGTTAATATAAACACACTTCACACGCACACTCAGCACAGCCATATATGCCCATAGGGTAAATAGTCTAGCATATATGTGAAAGAAGTATGCCTTTGATGATTAACCCTTTCCTTCTGGGAACCGCTTTGAAGCGTTCCAAGACCCGGTCAGCTTCTTCGATTTTTTAGGGACACTTAACGATTAGTTAGATGCTTAAAATTTGACATACATGTTCCCAGAACTTTACTAAAGCTAGGGGAAATGTTTACAGACCAGGTAGCTTCGAGAGTATTTCACAACTTTTGCGTTTATGCTTAGGTCGGTCACAAATTTTTACCGCGGTCTCTATGAAAAATTATATAAAAAGTTACCTTGGTCACAGAAACTTTTTAGATGGCTTAGCTTTCTCTATAAGCGTTGTAGAAGCAGTAAAAAATGTCTTTGAGCTCGTAAAAACCTGGTAGTGTATCAGACTAACTGTTTGCTTATGGTTGAACACTCCGCGGTTGAACGAACTGTCTTCTCCAATTTTTATAAATTAGCCATTGCTATATTTAGGCCTGTTATTTCATAATACGTCATCGGAAGCATGTGACTTTACAGGGGGAAAAGTGTGAGTGCTTTGGGACCTCGGCAACTTCGGGGGAAAACATTTATTCATTTTTTTTTCACCATCATATCAAAATGGCTTCAACGAGTTACAATGCTGGGGACGTTTTACAGTTGCTCGAGGAGGACGGTTCTGAGTTTTTTCTAGTGGAAAGGAAGGAGATGAGGTCTACCCTTACTGTGGACCTATCAGCACCGATGAATCAGAATACAGCAGCTCTGACTCCGAAGTTAGACAGAAACATTTGTGACCATGGTAAGCTCATATTTTAGGTATTTTAGAAAAAGAAAGGTATTAGCTTCACTACGCTGTTTTTTTTTATGTTATTCTTGAGTAGATTTTGAATTATACATCTTTTACTGTTGTTGGGTTGTTGTTTTTTTGGCCACATTCAAATTTTCAAAAAAAATTCAAATTTGTTTATGTACTTATAGCAGTGGGAGGAGATGCTAGCTTTTTAGGATGTGTGTAGTACATATTTAGTTAGGTTTACAATTCACATCAGCTGAATAACAATTTTTTTGTGTGTTGGAGCGTTTTAGGGGTGTGTACTGACGGGAGTAGCCCTGATGAAGTGTTCCGACTTGGCGTAGACGTATAGGGGTTGGATGTACTTCATATTGTTACAGCCAGGGTAAGTTGAGTATCCTTTGTATATATGTATGTCTTGGAAGGTCGTGTGTGCATGAGTGGTAAGATACACTAATAGCAAACAAAAACATTGTGTTGTGTTTGTATTGTTTTAGAGGAACGTATTCGTACAACCTTCGTGGTGATCTTAGCCGACCTAAGGTGGGTTGGTACTAGGTCTCTGTATAGCCTTTTGAGTAGAATTTCACTTTGACATGCATTTGTGTCTGTAATAGTACGTGTATGTTAATAAATTTATGCATAAACAACGCTGTTATTGTGATCGTAGATAATTTCGTGTATTACACTAAAGTTTAGTGTTTTCTTTACAAAAAAAAAAAATTTTTATTTGAGTGTCCTTATATATTTACAGTGTTGTGCTTCTGTAATTGTCATAAAAAATGTATATATTCTTCTAGGAAATTTTTGTTGATCTTTTCCAACTTGACGTTTGACGCAGTGATGCTCTTTTTGTTCCTGAGATGACAGTCACCCTGTGCCCAAGTTTTATCTCACCTATGATGAAAGAACAGAAGATTTATGATCTATATCATTGTAATGATGTATATTTGCAATAATAACTTTTTTGTCAAGTTTTTGTATATATATATAAATTTTATGTACAAGTGTATACAAATATTGTCAACACTTTTATGGTAGCTCAAATGTATGGAGTTGTTAGGGGCGGTAGAATCACTTAACAGTCTTATTATTTATATCGTTGGAAAGCTCAAAGCAAGCTCTATACGGTAAAAAAAAATTCTTTAAGGGTTTAAACGAGCCTAAAACAGATATGAAAATAAAACGTTAATTAATTTGATTAACCGTCGTTGACATGCGGTAAAATTAAGTCCGGAAGGAAAGGGTTAAGCATGAAATTTGGTACACTGTTAGAGTACACATTGTTTAAGAGTTTTGGCTATAGGGACATTGCAGATTCACCCTGTAATAAAAATTTTCCTCTTTTTTGAAATGGCGGCCATTTTTGACGTAATGTGTCTATGTTAATTCAAATTCATCACAGAATTAGCAATATTGATTTATAGGACTTCACAATATTATTAACAGTGTTAAATGTCAGTATTCACATTATAGTTACAATATTGTTATGATAGTTAGTCTGTACAAAGTCTACGGCAAAACAAGGCACAGTGCAATGCAAGGAAGCCTTACTACACTTGCAATGTCTGCTACAACCTTTTTTCTTTTCTTTTCTTTTTCTTTTTTTTTTTTTTTTTTTTTGCAGTCACAACGTATAAGTTCTGTAAGTAAGGCTTGTGTGACTTCTGGTTGAATAGTCCAGCATATTTCCCAACCTCCCTCAGCCTTTTCATTCCAACCCCATTCACTTGACAGACGGAAGCTCTGGAAAATCACCTGAAAATTTGAAACCTTTATGTTCAAATATTTCCTTACGAATACTTGCAGTAGCTACAGTTCTACAATTTCCTCCTTTTATTCACAACCTTTCAAAATTACAACCCTAAATTTTAAGACAACATGTACCACGCCAAAGCAACAACATGTAATTTTCGCGGTGAAAATTTCAAGCTGTTATAATTCGTGGCACATACGTTTCCCCCTTGGAGCCAGGGCTTTGTTGAATCACTAGATTGATATCTGCTAGTTCTCAAAATTTGGAGCTTTTGTCCTGTCTGTAACAGTTATTTCACTAAGCCACTCTACTAATATGCAACCCACCAAACATCACAAAGTGATTCTCTCCATGAGTTGTTGGCCAGCTCCATTGGATCTGCTTTGCGAGAGTGAATAATGGCTGATCACCTGTGATGACTGGCACCTGACCTGGATTCAGGATTTTAACAGCTCTCTTCACAATGTTCATGGAATGACGAATCATGGCCTCTGATTCGCCTGTTCATGGAAGAGAGGTGCCACATCACTCACTGTCTTCAAGCATCACTGCTTGATGACTAGCATGATATGGAGCACAGGAAATCATTTCAATTTCGTGGATAGAGTAAAGTCCTTGCCTCAAATTCTCTAGCCAGCTGTGGACTAACTGTAATACTATTACACTCTGATCAGGCTTAGTTATACTCCTTCTGCATGGCTTGTGATATCTGCTGGCAGACTACTTTGTTTGGGCCTTCTTGCTTCGGCACAGGTAGATCTTGTCTGGTAACAGCAGCAGGAGGAATGCTGGTGTAAGTCTCTGGCAGGCATGCAACTGCTCCCATAGTAGCCATACCATCAGGCATGGTAAAAGTGGCCTGATGGTAGGGTCCTAGGGTCATGATCCATGTTGTCAACTGCACCAGTTGTAAATGACCACATTGGAGTTCTGGTGGACGGGAAGTTCTTTCCGTTCTGTAATGATGACAAACTTTGTTACCCAACTCAGTGGAGATATTCAGCACACGACTGACTATACGAGATGCTCAACCCCAGCTCATACAAATCATCAACAAGTTCACGCTTGCGAGTTTTTGTGTGAATCGTTAGACTTAGGTAGATTGGCAGCGGTGTTTCCCTTTCTATGTTGTGCCTGATGGTGCTGGTAGCCTGAGTCTCCCGGCGTCGTACCAAACTGTTGTGTATCGGACTGGTTGGGGGACTTCTGACAGTGTAGACTGCTTCAATATTAGGTCCATTCAACACCATAGCAACTAACTCCAATAGAGATACTGGTACATACAGAATCTTGCTGACAAGTAGTTTCAAAAGAACCACTGAACTTGTTAACCATTTTGAACATATCTCTCCTGACGATGTTGGCAGCTCTAGCTACATGAACAGCATCATTGTCTGCATTATGCTCACAAAGCAGACCCAACATCTGCATTAGAAACCAGGACTGTATCTCACCCTTGTTTATGGGTTTCCATGTCTGGAAAGTAACTCAAAATTTGATTCTTGAGCTTAGTAGAGTGGATGCAGCCTTCTACTTTAGTCCCAAGTTGTTCCAGTCTAGTGGTGTACAGGTGTGCCAGGTCAGTGAGTTTGAAGATAGGTGCCACAAGATTATCCAGGTGAAGTCTTCAATGTAAGATACTATTCAGCCAGTGCAATGCCATGATTAATAGCATCTGCATCAGATATTTCAGATGATTTTGCATCTCTCGCTCTATTGTACAATGAAACCGGGCACTAAGAATGGTACTGGATATCTTGTACAATGAAACCAGGCACTAAGAATGGTACTGGACATCTTGTACAATGAAACCAGGCACTAAGAATGGTACTGGACATCTTGTACAATGAAACCAGGCACTAAGGATGGTACTGGATATCTTGTACAATGAAACCAGGCACTAAGAATGGTACTGGACATCTTGTACAATGAAACCAGGCACTAAGAATGGTACTGGACATCTTGTACAATGAAACCAGGCACTAAGAATGGTACTGGATATCTTGTACAATGAAACCAGGCACTAAGGATGGTACTGGACATCTTGTACAATGAAACCAGGCACTAAGAATGGTACTGGACATCTTGTACAATGAAACCAGGCACTAAGAATGGTACTGGACATCTTGTACAATGAAACCAGGCACTAAGGATGGTACTGGACATCTTGTGCAATAAGATCTCCTGCACTCAATTTGGCAAGTAATGGCTTGTCTTCCAACTTGAGAGCACTCTGTCGGACGTTTGCACCAATTCCTAATGTTGATGCTTTGCTCAAAGACTTTCCAGCTGGGGCTTGTTTGCCACAGAAGAAACAGGTTTTAAAGGAAGTACTTGCCTCTCCCAAGCTTTGACGAGTAAACTTCTTACAAATACTTCCAACATCTTCAGTGGACCTCTTCCTTTTCTGTACATGCTGTAGTTGGGTTTTGTTATAAGTCTACATGAATCATGCATGCCACTTGGCTTTATGCTGCTGAAGTGCTGGTTCAATTCCATTGCCATCATCTAGACGTGATAGATCCATTGTTTTAGGCAAGCAACCAATCCTACTGAAATCCATCAAAAGGTCAGAAATTGTCCTGTAGCCTGCTCCCATAGTGTTACGTCTAGACTCAGCTGGACAATGAAGTTTCTCTGGTAAATCTTCCTGATAGAAAATACACTTATTCCAACCTGTTAAATGACCATTTCTTGATGTTTCAGACTGAAGGGGATCCACTACTTTATTTCTCTTGGCCACTGCCTTATTCTACAGATAGTTTATGTAATGATATGGCTCTGTGATCTCTGTGTTTGAAGCTCAGTACCTCCTGTAGCTATACTAATCCATCATATTTACCTTGTCTCCCTCCTTGTTACCTTTCGGAATATGGAAAGCCGTTGTTTTGTTTTTTAATCGGGCTTCTCGGTGTGCTAGGGCTGGAGTTGAGTTGTGTACATTAGGTCGAGCTAAAGGGTTAATAGGGCGAGCTAGGTCGACATTTAGGGCGCTCAAATTAGACATTTAGAGGGCGCGCAAGGTAGACATTTAGGGCGTGCTAAAAGTCAATTAGGGCGAACAAGGTAGAATCATTTGAATATTCTAATCATTTAGAGCACGCTAGAGTCACAGCATAGGGGACGGACTTCGACCCTTCAATCTTGTTACCAGCTTATGGAGAATTACCTTGACGTGGATGAAAGGTTGCTTACAAAATGCCAAAGCCACTGGAATACTACTAGTCTGGAATTGTGTGATAGAATTGTACACGAATTACAAATGTACAGGCAAAATTTAACTGAAATTACTGAAGATGTTAATGTCTCTAGCTCTCATAATACAGCAAGCCGTGATTTGTTAGTTTTCAACAGATGTACAGCACAGGTTAATGAGCAAATTAACTGTTAACTTCATGCTAACACATAGGTTAAGCGACATAAATATAATCAGTTGATTAAAATGTCTAATAATAAGATATTTATAGCTCCTAGATATAATTCAGAATTAGAATACAATACCTTCTAAATCATTTACATATTCTGTCCATCCTAAAATAACTGCTTCCTCATCTTCTCTCTGATTATGTACTTCCTTGAGGAGACCACTGAACGTGAAATAATTGTTAAAATCTAGATGATTTAAGTTTAGGCCTTCCAGACATAGTCAAAAGTGGACAAAGATGTTTGGGATGTCGCTGAATCAAATTAAAAACTCCAAGATGATTCAGTCCACTCTTTAGCTGATCTAGCTCTCCTTTACATATATACATCAGGAAATGCTTAATAATACACATGACAATGTCTTCTTTGTCATCTAACGTAACAGAGGTGGTATGTAGATGGCATTGAGATACCAGCATCAAACCGAAAACAATATTCATCAGAGCCTAGCATTGACTGTAATTCTGAGGGGCTTTCAATCTTCAATAACTACGAAATATAAAATACATGTGTATCTATTAATTATATAGCTATGACAAAAAATACCCTTTGTAGCTTCTGTGTAATGTAGTAATCAGGAATTTCCTCATGTACGATTCAGACAATGGTCTATCCAATAGTTATGCTACTAATGACATGAAATGCACCTGGAATACAATGACATGGAAACTGCTGATGTTAAAGCTTTATCACATACCTGCCAACCATTTCATAGTGCGACAACATTGTGAGCAAGCATGTGCTTGCCAAACAAGACAAAACAACTCACGATCTGCCCATACATGTCGTCTTCGCACCAATTTTTGACGCTCGTCAGTTAGCAACCCAATTGTACTTGTGAAATGCTCCTTTAGAATGTCACTCACTGAAAGTTGACTGTCATCACTGCAATGGTAGTAGCTACATGACATAAATATTGTTGCACCATTTAGCTTACATTCCTTTAAACTCTCTTGGATAGCTTGCTGAATCATTTCTTGTTCCTGATCATCTTCAATAGACTCATTATCACTGATAGGCTGATGTAGGACCTATAATACCATTATAGAAACACTGTGTTAACTATTGCTAACATCTCAGCTTAGTATACCTGTAACTGGTTCCAAGTTCATGAAGGCCGGATCTATACAGTTGTGGCTAATATTACATGTGCGTATATTTATAGCAAGTACTAACCTCTCACTGCTCACAAATGGAGACATCAATGCCGATATGCTCTCCATACTACATTGAAAAATAGGCGTAAGTTTGGTTGAGTTCACATCAACAGGTTGTGCAGCAGATAATCCAGAGATAGAGTAGAAGATTGAGTAATATATTTTCAAAATAAAGTTATTATGTTGTAATAATCAACTTGCACTCATTATACTGCATTTTGCAGTTAAATATAATTAAAACTATGTTACTAACATTCGCAGAAGGTCGCTCAACAGATCCAGCACAGGGAGTAGTCAGGTGAACAGTTCATAGATTCAATATTATTAGGTGATTGAGGAGATGGCACCTACAACAACTAAATAAACTATGGATGTCTGAATGGAATGTGTTCTTACCTCACTTACACATTTGATGAGCCTAACGTAAATACTGCCTTTGCCATAAATATCTTTAATTCCACGTCCATTGCACACTGGATGTCCATCAGGTTTCCGCACGCGTTTGTTTACAACCTTTACAAACTCAAAGCCCATTGAACTAATATCATCTAGATTGTGAAAAGGAGAATATTTTTCTTGCACTAAACTTGTAATTACATCTCGTAAGTTGTCTTCTGAGATTAATGAAGCTAAACTTGTTGGGGCATAACTCCCTACACAATTCACAAATGCACTTAAAAGAGCAGTAGCTTCACAAATGCACTTAGGAGTGTTTGAAGGACCAGATCACTAAAGTGATCAAAAGTAAAGTTGGCCTAAACAGGCTGATCAGTTAGTGATAGGTAATTAGAATAGACACAAGGTAACTTGATCTTTACAGTAACTGACAAAAACAACAACTGAAAGAACGAGAATAAATAAACAAAATATAACTTAGAAATGGTGAAGTTCGACACAAACATCGACGATTGATGAACATCGACAAAATGTGACAGAAAATAATAACTACAACAGGTGAATGAATAAGTGAAATAATGAAAAATTATAGTAGTTGTTTGATGGCTGTTTCTTCACATCAGGGAGGAAGACTTGAAGAGGCTGCTCAGCTGACCTGAACAAAACTAACACAACCATCAAAATTTTTATCATGCTCATGAAGAACCGTAACTTCCAATGGTAAAGAACCTGGGTAATCAGTAACTACTAATTTCCTTTGAATTTCCTTTCCATCGGAAGTTACACAAGATGGCCTCTTATGCTTGCGTCTCGTATGACACTCAGTAACACTAACAGGATCACTTCTTAATTGATTAACTAGTCTAGAATCACGGGTAGTGTTATGTGTCTCAACTCAATTACTAGATGCTTGGTGGTGTAAAACTGTTTTACCATCAATACTAGTATCTAAGTAGAATAAAAACCCATCAAGGTTTTTATTCATAAATTTCTATCTAGCCTTTAATAGCCTTCTTGCACAAACTCTTAAGAATAACCCTATCTCCAAGTTGCTGAATACCCAAACTCTCCAGGACACTATCTTCCGTCAATGCTATGACCTCGACAGTACACTATTCACAAGAAAAGAAGCATTTGTAGTCTACTCACTCACTCACTACTAAGAAAAAGATCATGTTTAGGCTAAAGAAAAATACTTTGCTAACGATAAATTTTATTGCAATATTCTATTTAGGGGTCACGTCCAAAAGCTATTCTTGGAAAAATTAATGTCATTATGAATTAACCAAAATATTAATGTCATGACTGGACCACCTTCCCTTCCTCATAATGATGTTAATTTTCCTTGGAAAACTATTCTTGGAAAAATTAACGTCATTATGAACTAACATTTTAATCCGCCTACTGTAACGTCAAAAACATGCCATTTTTCTACCTCTGAAACATCACTCTAAAATTTTCAGTGAATTTTGTAACCCTGATGCCAGCACTCCCAAATTACAACTCCTGTCCTGTCAGTATTCTCAAAATAATGTTTCCAAAATATTAATGTCATGACTCTGACCACCTTCCCTTCCCCCCTAGCGTCATAATGACGTTAAGTTTCATTGGACATGCCCCCTTAAGATCACCGCATTTGTTTTCTGGATTAGCCACTGCTATTGCTTAGCTACATTAGAAAACTAAATGGAACCTGTGTAAGTGTGCACTTCCACCACATACCTTTTCTCTGACACACTTTTCTCAATAATTGTGCAACACGCATTAATTTACAATTAAGTGTGCCCTGGTTTGTTCCCTTAGCTCGACCGGAGTAACCGTCTAGCGCTCCCTAAATGTCTACCTATCGCGCCCTAAATTGTGCTGAAGCACACCACTGGTGGTGGTGTTAATTAGTTAGTAATTCTGTCAAGGAGGAGGAACGTATTCCATACGTTAGTCAAAGGTGTAAACAGCGACAATGGCAGTGTCTTCACCATGCGCAGTTAACTGGTAATAATATTTGCACCAGCGCACCCGTGTGATGGCTATTGGGTAAAAGGATGTGTTTGTTGTGTGTTAGGTGCTCCTACTGAAGACCAGTTACATGCCACTCTATGGCCTGAGGTGCACAAGTTGTACGGTCATTCTTATGAAGTCTTCTGTGTAGCCAGCAGTCCAGATGCCAAGTTCATTGCCTCTGCATGTGTGGTCAGTTACAGACATTATTTTAATGCATTATTTTAGCGAGTATTTGTTTAATTGTTACCTTGCTGTGCTAGCACTGTGGGGTGCAGTGATTTTTTTTTTCATCTAAATGTTTGTATGTATGTGACCACAAACTTTTGTTAAACCTATAGTTTGATTAAATGATTGGTTTTATAACAATTACTGGCTATACGTATATCCATGCCACAGTGTTAATTTTGGCTAGTTGCACCACCTGCTATCATTAGATAATTCTAGTGTAAGTCATAGTTTGTTTATTTGTTTTTTAACCCAGAGTTGGGGTCAAACACGTCAAAAGTATAATTGCATTGCAAATACTTTGCTGTATAAAAGAAACTTGCTCGTAAATCGCGTAGAGTATATGATGTCACACCCACACACCCACACACACGCACACACACACACACCACACAGTGGCCTCCCATGCAAAAATGCCATTGTAACTTTTGCTAGTATTTCAATACACTTTATTGGCGGGGAATAAATTAATGTCCGTATCTACAGGCGATGCGCATTGCTATGTGCGGCCACCCTTAACCCTCAGCACGCATGTGTGAAAGGGTTATAGTAGTCGTCTTGTCTGTCGGTCATGCTCTGATTTAGAGAGCTGGCCATTAATAATTGATTGAGGTATGCACTTATTCAGAACACAGTAGGATGACAACTATACTGCATTTTTTTGTAGCTCTGTTTTTCTGCTGCCAGAGTTTTTAGGAGGGGATGCTAGGCGGCATTGGTGTCTGTCTTTATACCTTTTACACCAGTTGCAAGAGCAGACCTAAGCTTCCTAGCTGATCAAAATTTCAAGATTTCCAACCATGTTATCAAAAAGACTGCTCTTATTCTTATCTTCCATTTCACTGCAGCTATATAAACCTCCTGATCCATGAGCAGATGCTCGACGAAATGACTGAAGATCTCCTTTACTGAGAATCCTAGAATGTGTGGTCATCACGATTTATGTGATTCTAAATTATTGATGCCAGGTTGTTGTATGGATAAAGTTGGAATGGTAAGAAAGAGACATGTATGCAGCTTCCCCATTATTGCCAAGGTAAACCTGTGGACCGTGTTCTATGAGACCTGTTTCATCACACTTCTAGATATGTTCAGGATCATGTTTTCTAGACTTTCCTAATCTCATCAATTTCTTCTTATCACATTCGCTTTCCTGCTTCACTATGAAAACTAACATTCTTTTCTTCTTTCTTAATCTCACCTGCTGCCCAACCTGAAGTTTTGAATAACTTGACCACTTTTTCAGCTGTAGCTATTATCAACTGAAAGAAACTTGAAGTGACTATGGCCTGATGTTGTTACGAAACATATAGTGACATAACTTCCTTTACATGGTCATACCTTACTGTGAATGCCTGAGATCAGCAGGTGACTCAGGACATTCTGCTTATCTTTAGCTATCCATCCTCTTAGTGGTTAAATTTGACATCCAGTTCAGTTTGACTTGCTCTTTTTCCAGGCTATTTTTAATAGTGTAGTAATTCAGCGAGCGAGCAAAGCTGACTCTCAGTCGTGTTCAATTGAGATTTCAGATAGATATATATAGGTATGTATGCGTACGTCAAAAAATTTTCGCCCGCGCTTCTAATTACGTAAGTTAGGTAAAGCGTTCACAGTTCCAGTATTAACTAGCGCGGAGAATCCTGCTGCACTGCCTTATGCAACTTTGTTTCAACCAAAAAGTTTATAGCTACTCTCTTCTTGAAACAATTGTGAAGTCTTTGTCAAGCTGCGCTTCTTTGCCACTGCTTTCGAAGTTTATTCAGGTAATTCTGTTATTGTTACTACAATGCATGGGTCCACTTCCTTAGTCTGGGATCAGAGACTTTAGATTCTCTGATGCTAACTGAGAATGGAAAGGGTTACACTGTGCACTACAGTTAGATGTAATTTCTGTCCTATTTTTCTGTAAAAAGAGTCTGCTCGCTCGCCATGCATTTGTGCTATTCGAGCGCACCACTAGTTATACAATAAGCAAGAAAGTTTTGTTCGAGTGATTTTTTAGTTTATGGAATGAGAATGTTTCTTTTGTGTTACTGATCAGAACTTTATTTGTTTATTTTATTTATTTATTTTTTCCATAGGCTTCTAAGCAAGAATTTGCCTCCATCTTTATTTGGTCACCAAGTGTTTGGAAGCAGCTGCAAGTTCTGAGTCATCATACCCTCACAGTCACTCAGCTGGCTTTTTCCCACTCCTCACAGCTACTCCTAGCTGTCTCTAGGGACAGAACCTGGTCTTTGTGGAAGCTAATGGATGGTTAGTTAGAGCATATCTTACAAATATATGGCAATTTGTACTTACTCTTTCGGGAATTGTATTTTACAAATTAAAGTAGTGGACTGTGTTCTCCAAGAATTTATTAAATGGAATATTTTAATGTCCATTGTGGGTTCAAAGACCAGGCTAGTTTGCTGCAAGACAGTTACTTGTGTACTACAGTGCTACACTCCGGTTTAGTACATTCAATTAAACACAAATTGGACACCATTGAAATTAGGAAATTGTAATTGTGATGAAAAAATGTTTTGTGCGATACACTTTATAAATGAATTTTCAATGTATTTTTTTTAACCTAATATATATTATAATTTACGGCCTAATAGCATTTACCTATACTAGGTATTTCAACTTCCTAACAGTTAGTATGAGTAATAGCACGGGTAACCATGCTATTCGGGATTAATAGCACGAGTAGTGCGATTGAAATAGCATGGGGCGAAGCCGAGTGTTATTTCAATTGCTTTACGAGTGCTATTGACCACTAATAGCACCGGTTACCCGTGCTATCACTCGCTAATAGTAGACCAGCTTTTAAAAAAGTATTTTGCAACTGTAGCTACACGGTATCATTCAGTCACTATCTCCTTATTTCAGGATTAGCTTCCGCTGGAACTTTCTTTTCATCGTACGACTCCTCCTAATCTGTTGTAAAACATTCCGTCTAATACGGGTAGAGGTTCTGTGGTAGAGAATGACATTGTCTCCAACTAGAAACTACTCGAACTGTACGTTTCCAAAGTTAACGCTCTACGTGTGCGCACTTACCCGTACTATTTCACTTAACTACCGAGGTATTTTGCTTAGTTACGCGCTATTTCACTTTCCCTGTGCGATTTCAATTGAACAGCGATTTTTCTCATACATTTTTTAATGGGCAACTTACTCGCCATACTATTATTATTATAATACCAATAATGAAGTATAGCAAATTTATATAAAGCCACACCCCCGATTATAAGCATCACACCCAAAATTTACATTCATATTTATGTTAAATGAGTATTAAAAAAATGGGGGGGGGGGTGGGAGTGAATAGTGTCTTTACTATGTATTTAGTTTGCAAGAACGCTATTAAGATGTTTGTGCTTCTCTGCCATTAATGATAAACTGGAAGTTGTAGTTGTCGCGTGCTACAACCTCAGAATTGTAGGTTGAGGAGGCTTGAGAGCTGGGAAGTCTCCAGCATCTGATCACAGAATGGACGCTAACAATGGCGGCAAAGCTTTGCGTCAGTTTCTAATTGTCTTGCTAGTAATCATGTAACGGTGGACAGTTTCTTTAGGGAATTGATCTGTGGACTTCATAATATGTGACCGTCTATGGGAAAATCGGGCACAACGCGGCATGCGCAGACGTCGCAAAAGGATCGATTTAGTTCTTAAAATTGTATTTAAAAAGCCTAACAAAGGGAACAGTTAGTTGATATATAGCGGGAATGGCTAAAGCTACGACGATAAAACTTGGAGAGCTTAATATCTGGATGCCGAGGAGTGCGTAAGTACAAAAAAAAAATTTTCATCGGGGCCGCGTTGTGCCCGATTTTCCTGTAGACGGTCACATATATAGATTTTGTATTTAGACTGATGTAGCTTCAGCTCCACCCTCCATCTCCACACGGTGGGAGCTGGTGTACATTCAGCTCCACCCCTCCATCTCCACATGGTGGGAGCTGGTGTACATTCAGCTCCACCCCTCCATTCCACACAGTGGGAGCTACCAACTTCAGAGCAGCCTTGAATAGAGTAGTGGTGTTCACATACCAAACCACCTCTTCCTTTTCTTCTGTAGTTAACTCCTGGGCTGGTTTCCTAAAGCAGTTGTTGTAAGGTGTGATTCTCTCAATTGGAGCAGTTGATTAAAAAAAAATCAGCATAGCGACATGATTCAGTGGCTGAACAGCGACGCTCATTTCTACACTCACTAATGACTTGTTTTAATACTGGCCTAATTCAAGGGACAAACAGTTGTTTTGAGAGCCATGGACTAATCCAGTGAATCAGCGACTGTGCTCTAAGTTTCGAATGTTGGTTTCGTTTTTGATGGTCACGTCAAAGCTTCAAGACATTTGTTGGTATTACGGACCCATGTCATTGAACAGCTTGAGACTGTCTTGTTACATGGCACATGCTTCAATTCCTGCACTGCACCATTTCTTAATTGTCCAATTACACCATTTCCCAGGCAGTGTTATTGAATCAGATGAGGCAATTTGAAGCTATTATTAAGTAATCATCTTCGTATAAACTGATGGTCTAATATTGTAAATTAATCGCGACTCCACAATCTTGGTTTCTAAAGTTAAATAGTTTGCACATTGTAGTGGTTTCTATTTGTATATTATTTTGTTCATTTTTCTCCTGCAGATTTCATAGCACATCTCACCTTCCACAAGCTCGTGATATAGCCTGTTCTAGTCAGGATACTATCTAAAAAAATTGTTTGGGTTTGACCATCCATAGATGTACTATTTTCATATATATAGGGTTTTTTTAAATTATTCAATTGCTAGCTGAGTTCTATCTTGTAAGAGAAAGAGGAAGTTTCTCCCCTACACTTGTCTTTATTTGCATGCCGTATACTGTTTAGGCCCAACCTTGATTACAGCATTTAGCTCATACAACATCAGTCCATTTAATATTAGTACCCCTAAGTTCCCTTTTCTATGTACGTATATAGACGGAGGAGGGTGTGCACTTGTCTAAGCTCCCCCCTCTCTTCCCGGTGTTCTCATTCTGTCCATTCGTTGCTGTAATTTACTACAGGTCAGTTTAGTCTTCAGACTTCTTTGGACAAGAAGAATTGCTCTCATGTGCACAGCAGGATCATCTGGTCCTGCAGCTGGAGCCATGACGACCTGTATTTCGCAACTGCATCGCGAGACAAGAAGGTAATTACATCGAAGAGTGTAAGTTAGCAATAGCTCAAAAATTCTATTATTTAGCCGAGTAAAACTCTGATTATGGACAGTTCAACACAGGCTTTATAACATGATCTTTGTCTTAATATCTGTGACTAGTTGAAACTTCTTCCGGGTTGACTGCTATAAAGATTAATACTTGGTCATCAGCACCAGAATCAAGTGCTGTAACTGGGTCCCCAGATTCTTTCCTTCTTAAGCCTTGGATGTAAAAGCGGTAAAGGGTTGGCAACGCTAGACTATGTTGTCCACTTAATCGTTTTTGTGACGCTAAACCACTAGTCAATATAGTTGATGTGTGGGTGTTTCAAGTCCATGGTCTTATTTAGTATGTGATTGGCAGCTTGAGTCTCATTATAATCTTATTTTAGACTTTTTGTTAGTTCTGGAACTAGATCTATGTAGGAATTATATATTTATTGCAGTTTTGAGCTTTTATCAATAAGGATTATTAAATTAATTATATGTATATTGTAGGTATATTTCTGGAGTGTGTCTGATGAAGATGGTCGCTGTACTGTAACTTACCAAGCATGTCTTCCGTTTGACTGTGCAGCTACTGCGGTAGATTTTGCTCCAGTGCTCGTCAATGGACGGTATGTAGTAGTTACTTAATACTTAGTAGTCTGGTAGCACAGTAATAATAATAATAATAATAATGGAGTGAGGCTGAACATGAGTGTAATACATGTACAGTGCTTCCAACTTAAAGAGTGGATTTTTTGAAATTACTGTATACACCCTCACTACAGTCATTTAACATACACATACCTTTTCTTCATCATCCCAATAATGTTTACAATAGTAAAACTGCCTGTTTAGAGAATGGAAAACGGAGAACAGAACTTTTCTCATTCACTCTAATACATTTTACGCCATTTTTTTTGACGTCAAGATTTTGCAGTAGTTCGTCATTAAACGTAACTAGTTAACGAGCTAAGGTCAAACGGTTATTTCCCTGAGCGGTAAGACGGGACTTTCCCTAACTGCAATCGGCTGTATGGATTCTCATCGTTCTACTAGCAGCAGTAAACGAAGTCGAAATCAGTCAGAATTGTTGGCTGGTATATTACTAACGTGGAGCCAAGCCTATCCAAGTGGTCATCTTTTTCAAGAGCTGAAGAAAAGCTGAAGGAGTTTAATACTCCCAAGGCTCCCAGCATTCGGTATTCTGACAACATCAGGGCGATGCAGTTGGAGTCCTACGGGTGTGCAGCTCCAGACGGAAGCTAAAACGCTGGCCGTGATAGGCAGTAACGCCGTAAAACTTGATACCTGCTAGGGCCTGAGATACAACCGTAGCTAAATCAGCCATACCCGTGCAACAATTAGCGGTAAACTGGCGCCCTTGCACAAATACGCATGCGCTGTTTTGTGACGTCGGGTTTACGTGTACTATAGGCCCACAATCCGCTGTAAACGCTTACCGTGCATAATTTTTTTTTGGTGAAAAACCGCCACAACTCACTTAATTTTCAAGGTATAGCTACCAAAGTTATACATAATAATTTTAAGGCAATTTTACATCATGTGTCAAAATTTTAGAGATATAACTCAATAAATTCAAAAATCCTGGCTTAAACACTTTTTTTCTTAAAATTTTAAATATTTCGAGATTCAAATTTCGTGTGCCAACAAAATTAGGCTCATATGAAACTTCAGGTATTAAAGTATCAGTATACCAAGTTATAGAGATAAGGACAAATAATTTCTCTTTTTTCAGCTTAAACACTTCTAAATTCACTGTACCTATAACCACAAACCCACAAAATTGTTTTGTCTGTATGTTAATTTGACATTAATGTATAATAATACTAATTTTTAGCTTTCTATTACACATACTTGAGAAATTATAGCAGAATTAGCAACCTTAACCAAATAGCTAAAAAAATCCACTCTTTAAGCTGGAAGCACTGTACTTGATTTTTTTTTTTTTTTTTTTTTTTTTTCTAGACCCCTTTAGGTGAGAAAGTTTTGATTTATCTTGTGCACCTTTTAAGTGGACATGGGATTACTGTACTTGTCCTGCTACTATTGTTTTTTCATTGTCTTGTGTATGTGAAAATGGACGTTATTGTGTAAAATTGCAAATACCACAACCTTTTTTTCTCCTTGTTTACTATTTTTGATGATATTTATAAGGATTTTGTTTTGGATATTGTTTGCTACTCCCTTTCCTAATTTTATTATTGCTTTGTTTGTGTGTTTGTTTTTTTGTTTGTGTTGTTTTTTGTTGTTGTTTTTTGTCGTTTTTTTGTTTGTTTTTTTTGTTTTTTTCTGTTAGTTTGGTTGTTGTTGATGTTTTGTTTTGTTTTTCAGTGAATGTGTCCAAGATAATGTAGCTGATATGAATGGTTGGTTAGTTTATTTATTTTCCTTTGATGTCATTAGCACATTTGCTCACAATTGAATGCGAGTGTTCCTGGAAAGGTCTTGATGATGACTTAAAAGAAGTGTGAACTTCAACTTTTCCATGCTTTATTTTTTGTAACTATTTTGCTAGGATAGACATGCTGGAGGTCATCCTAGAGGTTGAGGTAATGATGACCTTTGCTCTGTCACAGGAGGTCTTAGAAGTGTGCTATATAGTTCCCCATCGTTGTTGTTCAGAGACATGCGTAGAGCTATTAGGCAGTCCCTTGGTGTGTGTCTGAAACTTGTGCTGCTTCTTTTTGAGAATTCTTTTGTTAGTTTGAATTTGTTCACTGTATTAATGCACTTATAGAACAAATGACATGTTCATTAGGCATGTAATGTATTGGCTATAGTTCACTAATGCTCTAACTGTACTGGAAGGAAGCACCAGATATGTGAACTAGTACCAATTGTGACTGGATGTTCAAAGAAAGTAAATGTCAACTGATTCGTTTCAGAAGAAAACTAGAGCACCCAAAGGTGCGAACCCTCGGCGCATGAGTACCGAACTAAGATTTCTTCAGATTACTTCAACTTTTAACTACCTAGGATGCATGCGATTAAGAGAAAATACGCGAACTATATGTGATCATTTGACTGCTGTATGACGTAAACCAATGTACACGAAAGGTAAGAGTCGTTGCATCTAGCTTGCGCTTTTGGAGCTGAAGTTTCTCTGCATTTACTCTGAAACTAGCTCGAAATTTGAAAAAGTAGTCTATTTAAGGGACTTCGAATCTCCTACTGCGTCAAGTCATACTTGTTTTAAAGGTTAGTTCTCAGCCATTCATGAAATTGAATGCTGACAGACAGACAGACAAATGCACTACTATAACCCTATTGCACATGCGCACTGAATGATATTGTGGTTACTGGGAGTTGTGGGCTGCTTGTTAAACAGGCGTCATTTAATTTTAATGTTAATGTGCGTGGAACTTATGCTGTTAGGGGCTTGTATTTTATTTTTAGGTTTGGCGGGGACTATTGATAACCTGGGTGGGCAAGTTTTCACTTTATTTATTTTGACTGTAGCCGCCGCCGAGTCCTCTGTGGGCTTAGCCATTTTAATTGCACATTACAGAAAGAGAGCGACCATTGCTAAGACACACTGGTTGACTAGCCCTTGGTTTTTTTGTTGTTGTTTTTGTTGTTGTTTCGTAACAAAGCCTGAAATTGTTACGAAAGTGGCAAGTAATAAAAAGAATTGAGAGGTCATAGACTTATATATAAGCTATAGGTTTATGCTATTACTTAGAAGAGATGTGTATGTGTGTTATGGTTCAAACCCAGATTTGTAAGAGAATTGATGTCCTTATTGGCAAAGGGTGGTCAACCTTTACTAGAGAGTGCTATGCTCTCTGATATGAAGAGCTGAGAAAATATTTATTTTTATTTTTGCAGGTACTTAGTGAGTATTGGCTTGGAAAATGGCGAGATTTTTCTGTACTCTTGTGGCAAGACTAGCGATGAAGTTTTGGATGTCAAACTGTTTTCTTGTGGGGACCAGAGGTTGTGTCATGTGTCTGCTGTCAAGAAACTTCAGTGGAACTCTGTATTGGAACATTTACTGCTAGCATCTTGCAGCTCAGATAACTCTGTCAGAATTTTTCAGTTGAAACTATAATCTCTTCCTAATGTGTACCACTTATTTAGTTTTGTAAACGTTAAGTAAGCATGCAAAGCTGGATATAAAAAAAAAAGTATTATCAATGAACATATTTGAAAGAAAAAGAAGTGCAAAATAATATGTGCACAGCTAACAGTAGAAGTTGCTTTATTCAAAGTGATATGGATTCTCAGGTCGGTTGTTGGCAGAGAAAGAGGTGGATTTAGACTCTTCGGCTTGATGTGCCATTGTTGAGTTGCTTTCGCTGAGCAGACTCCGTCGAGGTAGCACAGTGCCAATTGGCTTCATCTCAGTGTACTCTTCCTCTCCGTCAGTCTGTAGAGAAACAACCATACAAATAGCATATTTATCTGGAGATCTTCACGGATAGTGTACTTTGCATGATGTAATCTGATTGTGGGTGCAATTGTGTGTGTGAGTGTGTCAGGATTTATTCATCTTCGGTACTCTAGTTGATGTACAAACCTGGTTGTTTGTTTGTAAGTGTGGAATGGCTCGCACTTGCTCGGGAGTGGTGCTCACTGAAGTATATCCTTCATCCGTTAGGAGATAACTATTGCTTGTAGGGTGAATCTCATCATATATCGTTGAAATTTGTGTGTCATACACCGTATTAGGCACCATCCTTGTTAGCGCCGTTTCAGAGCAAACTAAATCAAACAATAATGATAATTTTGAAAAATCTTGATTCTATATGTAGACTGTGGTATAAGTAATGATAATAACAGATGACATAAATGGTGAGATTAGATTGGTCAAATGATGTTTGAATATTGATATGGTAACATGAATAGTGGTGGTAAAAATTTTGAGTTTTGGAATTAGCCTCTATAGCATTGTGCCTCTGTTTGGGTAGTTATGGTCAGCAAGACAATCTGAACTTTTCCATTGTGTTGAATTGTCATCGTAAGCCTTCATGTAGTAAGTCTTACCTTTCTTCCTTGACTTGCTCCTTCTTTTCCAGAACACTATTCCTGAGACGACAATTATAATTAGTATTAGAAGAATGAAGAATCCAGCTACAGCTCCACCCATTATGTAATAGCTACCACCAATCCTATTGCTGAGACCTGTAAGATTCAATTGTTATGAGGCGTATATAAAGAGAATTATTAACTTCACCAACCTGCAGAATTTGGCTCAGTACTGATAGGATGGGTATCTAAATAAAGGTGGGCAAATATAATGTATTGATACTAGTTAAATTGTGAACTTACCTATGCTTTGAGATGCATTCCTTGTTCCTGCTTCAGTCCTCACAAACACAACTATCTGATATTTAGCGTCATTCTTGACTGCATTATTTTGAATATCAATGGACGTCATGGTGCCGCTATGGGAAGATGTTTTCTCCTCACTAGTGAAAATCTTTTGAGCATGCTCATTGTAGAGGATGAGGAAGTAAGTTGCATTGCTGTCTTTGCACAATTCTGGAAACTTTACCAACAACAGAGGAAGTGCAGTGAATTGATTGACTACCTCGTGTAAACACTAGCGAATTTGAAATATTTTTCATTGTATGCGATAGTAAAAATGTGGTGCAGACCACATTTTAAAGATAACGTGTCAGTGATTAAAACCAAGCAACCATACTAGTAACTTTCTATTGTATTTAGCTATTGCAAGCAATTTGTAAGTATAATATGCTAGTTTTGTTCCATTAATTGATTCTGAATCTACTTGATACTTTATCTACCAGTTATTGTTTTGAGAAAATGTCAGTGGATTCGGCCACAATTACATACAATTCAATTAATTCAATAGACTGGATAAAAGGAAAGCACAAAAATGAGATATTTATTAGCAATTGTACAATCAGTCAATAAACATCAGTTGTTTATTGGTAACTGGATAAGGCTATTGAGCATGCTTATGCGGATGATTAATTTAACAAGATCGTTATAGATATCAGCATTACTAATTATCAACTTGCTATACCAGCTCATTACTAACAGCACTACTGCTAGCAAACTTACTACAAATAAAGCACGAATGTGTGGCTCATTGTTTAAAGTATAAGTTATCTGAGTGGCCAGTTGAAATTCTCCAGGAACTAGTAAGTAACAAATACAAATCACATTTGGATGCTCATGTTGTTCAAATATTTCATACCTGCAGGCAACAACTTGGTAATATTTCCAGGAGAACTTGTGCCCACCATATTTCGAGCAACAAGTGACACAGACATATAAACACAATCAGTTTGTGAATAATTTAAAGTGTAGTTGTAAGAGAGGGTGCTCTTGCTGAATGGCTGAGTGGTCGACACTCCATTGGTCAACTGCAGGGTAATATTGTATCCAGTCACCTGATAGATACTTCCAGTGTATGGAGGGTCCCAACTTATATATGCTACACTGCCATCAGTCACAGTAACTCTAGGTCTTGGAGGTAGTGGGACATCTATAATCGATCATAAACAATCATAATTATTTCAAAGATAGAATACAGCTATTGCTCACCTTCAATTATGAGTATCGCTGTATAAATAGCTGTTACTGAATGGTTTACAAATGTAAGACATGTGAGGTTAGTTTGATTTAGATGGTGCACTGGATCAAATACCACATCAGAGCTGATTCCTGAAGAATGATCAAACGAAGTCATGAAGTAGCTCTTAAGTGGAGAGGAAGACTGGGTGAGTGAATTTATTAGCCAACTGACATCATCGCTATTGCTGTCTGCACATTGCAAAGTCCATTTTCTTCCATTCAGTGGTAAGTGGATATTCTGCGATCCAGGTTGGAGTACTGCAATAATAGGATATTTATTTTTTAATGCGTTATCTAATAATTCGATTAGATATACCTGAAAAATTAGGAGGTAGTGGGACATCTATAATCGATCATAAACAATCATAATTATTTCAAAGATAGAATACAGCTATTGCTCACCTTCAATTATGAGTATCGCTGTATAAATAGCTGTTACTGAATGGTTTACAAATGTAAGACATGTGAGGTTAGTTTGATTTAGATGGTGCACTGGATCAAATACCACATCAGAGCTGATTCCTGAAGAATGATCAAACGAAGTCATGAAGTAGCTCTTAAGTGGAGAGGAAGACTGGGTGAGTGAATTTATTAGCCAACTGACATCATCGCTATTGCTGTCTGCACATCGCAAAGTCCATTTTCTTTCATTCAGTGGTAAGTGGATATTCTGCGATCCAGGTTGGAGTACTGCAATAATAGGATATTTATTTTTTAATGCGTTATCTAATAATTCGATTAGATATACCTGAAAAATTCTCCGCAGAAGACGCAGGTATCCTGCATACTACTGCAAGTCCTAACGCCAAGATCTCTAGCACTTTATTCGCCATAAATAACATCACGATTATATCCCTCTCGCTGCTAATCTGTCCTTATAATCTGCCAACTCGTTGCGTGTGGGACATGCGCGGATATTTGACCCCGCCCAAGTGGCACGTCAAAGGTAGAAAGTAATCTCTGCTCTTCTGGTGCAGTTTTAATTATTGTTAGTTGAAGGTATTAATTGACAGTATAATATGGTATGATAAGAGCTGAATTAATTGTGCACCCTTGCAATGATCTAGAAGCAAATGAATTCATGATGTAATATGAAAATGTTCCATGCTACAAATAGAAATGTTTAAATGTGTGTATGTTGATTTATACATAATATTTAGTTGAGGCTATTAAAATATAGTAATATATGTTTATAAGTAGTTAGTTAAGGCATAAAAGTCTAGTCAAAGTCAAATAGCGGGTACATCTAATTTAATTGTATTTAAAGTTCATGTTTATAATTATCTGCATGTTATTTCCTAATCCTTCTCTACACCGTTATGGCTTAAGCTGACACACAAGCTACCACACACAAACACATATATATTTATATTATTGAGGACAGCAGTAGGACTGTCGAAACGTCATTACTATCATTATGTATTTTAAAAAACGTTGATATAAGAGAGAAATTTATTATTAATTATGATTGAGGTACAGAGCAATACCATAAGCACACGTGCCAGGGGAGACCCGGTGGTTCAGACTCCAGTAAGAATGTCAATGCTCACGGCTAGTTTTATACTCTATTATACCGCAGAGTGCATGAAAAGATAGCTTAAAATTGAGCATAAATAATTTAACTGCAATGGTTTGTTTCTGTTTCTACTCGTTTAATGCAGGAGACTGCAGAACTAAGTGATATGGAAATTATTGATTGCCAATAAATGATCTGTAATCTTTTAAATCATAATTTAAATTGCATTGGAAGTTAGCTACAAGGAATGGGCCAATGAAATTTTAAATACAGTTGCCAAAATATCACATCACATAGAGGATAATTATTGTACCAGGGGATTACTTCAATGCTGACTTCTGCTACACAATGGAAGAGCAGAACTTCCCGTGTTCTGCTGTACTACTACTGTATAATGATGTATGTTACCATAGAAACAACACTACAAATACAAAACTGCTTGTATAGGATGAATATAATGAAATTGTTGCAAAAAAATGTGTCTTGACTGGCTACATTATGATCGCTCAAAATAGTGTAAAACATACTGCTTCATGTCTAGAATTAATCATCTAATCTTATGGGGATAAGGCTAATGGAATTGAGGTTTTCTGAGGGAAAGGTTAGAGGGAGGGCGAAAAAAACTTAAAAATTGTTTCTGAGAAGGACAAAGAGCGTGAACATCAACTATTTGCTTTACTGTTTTCCTGTTATCTAAACTCTGACCCTCCCTAGTGAGTCTTGCTTGGTTATGTAGCGAGCTAGATATATAGATAGTTAACTCATCCATGACTGGGAAGAGGCGGACATGTTTGTGCTACATGGACACTGATGGGTATAGTGCTGGCAAGTTTTGATAGTTCACATGCTTTTATTAAATTAAGGAAAAGGACAGCAGCAGTGCCCGCCCACTTAATCAATTGGGGTCTAAAGTTGCCTCATTAAACCTTTACATTACATTGAAACAGTCAATTCTATGTATTTTTAATAGTGGAAATTCGACAAATGTCAAGTCAAAAAATTAAAAGAAACAACCGACCAAAAAGAACTGTTGGCATCATGTCATATGTAGTTTCCTCCCAGCACTTGTAATTCAAAATATATGTTCCTCAAACTAATAATAACACAGACCTACAGTGAGAGATAAGCGGGTGGACATGACTGACTGCTCACACTTGGCACAACATCTCAGGGTGTGTCCCACACCACGGGCTAATGTGTGAAACCAATCAGAAGCATCTCAAAGTCAACGGGGTGTAGCTGGAGTCATCCAGCCTTGAGTACAAACAAGTGTGGTAAACCTGTTGTGGTGACATCCTAAGGGTCTGTTTAAAGAAGCTGGGCATATATACAACCACACAGTGTTGCAATATGAAATGATACTTCACCTCTCAGTATGACTGAATGCAGTACAACACTGCTATCAAGTAAGTGGCAACTTTCCATTTAATGTGGTCTCCTCGCTTGTTCAGTTCTTATACTCTTGTCAAAAAATTAAAAAATGTCTAGACTAATATTACATAGAATCATGTGTAAATGATCATTATAGCAGTACACACCCAGGAAGTTAATTAGTCACGTTTTACTAGCCCCTGTGTAGCCATGTTTTCCTTGCATTGTGAGTGGCTGACCACACAATAATATACACAAACTTCAACTCTACAGTTTATATACAGTCTAGATGTCGGTTGTCACGTATCATCTTCAAAAATGATTGCATGATGTACGGCAAAGAGCACTTAATTAGGGCACTTTGTTGAAGATTCGTACTACTACATAAAGTCAATTACATTGCAATTGTATTTAATTGAATACATGTTTGCAGTATTTACAATGTAATTGTATTTGAGTGTCTCAGCGCTCTATGTATTTGCATCATATTTAAATATATTGGTACGCTGCTGTCTATTCAAGTGTAAAATAAATAATAATCACTGATCATCACACAAGGTAAACCAAAAGGATAAACTTCAGAAGCGTGTATTCTTGCTTTTAGAATTTGAGCTCAAATGACTTCATGATGGGCAGGTTGCTAGATAACTTGCTGATGATACAGAAATAGAGCCAGACAGCAGCTACTCTATTAAAAAATTTAAAATGATTGCCTATTTAAGTGAATAAACTACTAGAGAAATAACAATGGAACAACAATAGCCATAATTGTAATACTAAAACGATAATCCAAGTAATAATAGTTATGTATAATGAAATACAGTAATAATAATAAACAATAGAACTAATGATGATCAAAGTGATATGGTAATAATGAATATTAACAATAATAATAAAATAAGTCTATAACTAGTGGAGACCAGTAGCCTGTATTTTCTTTAATAGTCATCCGCTTCCTCTTAATTAATTCTTTTTTTTTAATGATTTCCCCTTTTTCAAAATTATTCTCTTCCCTCCCCAACACACACACACACATACATACACAAGACATTACAACATTGATATATAGCTACCATTAAAATAAGTATAGTAAATTTTCCGCAAAATTGACTAATCTACAATGTCTTGCTAGTTAGTCAGTATATTTCAAATACATTATTATTATTATTATTATTATTATTATTATTATTATTATTATTATTGTTGTTGTTGTTGTTGTTGTTGCTTTGTTGTTGTTGCTTTGTTGTTGTTGTTATTATTATTATTATTATTATTATTATTATTATTATTATTATTATTATTATTATTATAACGGGAGGTTTCTCCTTACAAAAATTGTTTCATTAAAACATCCTTAAAGTACTAACACAGGGATCATGTAGTAATGACTGAGAAAGTTTCACCTAAGGCAATTACATGCTAAAACATGTTATTGTAAAGAAGATACAAAAAATAATGAAGAAGTAACTATAAGAAACTGTAGCTAGCAGTGTTATAATCTGGCTTTTCTGAATGGGAAAATTGGAGAAACATTTCTTTACCTCGCTCCTACTCAGACTTTCGATTTTAACTTGTACTATTTACATTGGTGGTAAAGGGTTTAATCCTACCAAAATGTTCGCGCATGCCTAGTGTGTTTAATACAAAATATTTATTTTTAACTCTGACGTAATACACATAAGACGGTGTATAGATACTAGACTACAGAAATAGACACTGGCTGTAAAGTTGAGCACACGCCCATCCAAGTAACGAGATAGATATGGAATCGTTGCAAGTGCCCCTGATTGGTTTGCTAGTGGCCGACAAGCAAACTGTTCTTCCCCTAAAATCTTGTGGCGTTTATGCTAAAGTCCAAGGATACGTGGTTGGGTTGAATTCCACTTTGAAGTATAGCAATGATGGCGATTCTCCCGTTGAAGTACTCTTTAGATTCCCCATTGATGAATCTTTTGCGGTTGTTGGCATGGAAGCAATTATTAATGGAAAAAAAATATCTGCTGAGATTAAGAAGAAGGAAGAAGCTAAGCAAGAGTACCAAGAAGCCCTTGCCAGTGGCCACACAGCAGCTTTGGCTGAAGAGAAATCTGGAGATATCTTCAGCATTGCCTTAGGGAACCTTCCAGTTGGAGCTGAGGCTGAGCTTCACCTCAAGCTGGTGGGAGAATTACCTATTGATGCTGAAGGAGGAGTAAGATTCACTCTTCCAGCTGTTCTCAAGCCAAGATACACTCCAGCAGGCTCTCTGGACCCACTTGCTCCAGCAGGAGGGGCCAACAAAGGAGAAGCTCCAGCTGTGTATGACTTCCAAATGGCCATAAAGTCCGAGGGTGTATCTGATGTGACTTCTCCCACTCACGAGCTTTCTGTGAAGAGAGAGGAAGATGTTGTCAAGGTAACTCTTGGAGGAGCTGATGCGCAGCCTCTGAAGAAAGACCTGGTAGTCTTAATCCAGCAGACAGAACCTCACTCTCCTAAAGTCATCTACGAATTGGGCGACCAGCGTAAGAGCCAGCGTTCATACATGGGAGCCCCAGCTGTAATGCTGAGCTTTTTCCCTGAGTTTGAAGTAAAGCGTGCAGCATGCGAGTTCATCTTTCTCGTAGATCGTAGCGGAAGCATGAGAGGATCTTACATCAAAAGTGCCAGCGAGACTCTTGTTTTGTTTCTGAAGAGCATCCCTCCAGGCTGCAGCTTCAACATCATTGGATTTGGCTCCAGCCACACTTCTCTTTTCCAGGAAAGCGTTTCTTACAATCAAGAAACTCTAGAGCAAGCGATCTGGCACGCACAATCTCTCGAAGCCAATCTGGGAGGCACAGAACTTCTGAGTCCTTTGAAGCACATCTTCAGACAGCGTCTTCTTCCAGGTCTTTCAAGGCAAATATTTGTTTTGACTGACGGCTCAGTTAGTAATACTCAACTGTGCATAGACGAGGTCTCCAGGAATGTTGACAAGTGCAGGTAAATGTGGTAAGAATAGTACGGTTACTGACCCTCAATCTTTAGTTGACTCTGTCTGCAAATCCACAGATTTCTGTGCATGAACGCTATGGCATACAATGTTGAAGCCATATCTTTACACCAACACATGACAAAACATCTATTATATATATAATGGACTACGCCTAATTCTTGCTGGTATTATATAGCTGCAGTCTGAACGCATGGGGTTCATTTTATTGCTGCTCTAATTTAATTTTTAATTAGTTCTTACTTATGGCTTTGTTTATTTGGGATTTCAACATATCTTATTTCACTGTTGATGTATACTTTATATTCAGAGTCTTTACTTTCGGGATTGGCTCTGGGGCCTCAACAGCTCTTGTCAATGGTCTAGCTAAAGCTGGTAAAGGTACCTCTGAATTTATCAAAGAAGGAGAAAGAATGCAACCAAAGGCAAGTATAAAAATATGGAATTATATCGTGAGCATTGAACTTCGAATACACCTTTTTTTAATTTTATATATTAGGTTATTGGAAGTCTAAAAAGAGCTCTACAGCCTTCTGTTACAGATCTGGAAGTCAACTTTGATGTACCCTCAGGGTTTGAAGTGTTCCAAGCTCCTAGCAACATCCCAACTCTCTTTAAAGGAGACAAGGTGGTCATTTATGGCATCCTCAAGAGTAAAGCAGGATCTGATGATCCATTACAGTCTGGGGTCCAAGGAAAAGCATCTCTGAAGGGCCACATTTCAGGGGAGAGCTTTACACACTCTATTTTTTTTTATGTACCAGCACCTCCACTGTTGGGTGAAGACCAGCTAGAGTCTTCCACAGGATTTGACATTCCCGTGATCCATCACCTTGCAGCCAAGTCTCTCCTGAGCGATTGGAAAGCTGGTAAAGGTTGGAGCTCTACAGCCCTCACTCTAGAGAGAGAGCATGAGAGCATTAATCTGAGCATCGAGTCCAGTGTAGTATGTGAGCACACAGCATTTGTAGCTGTCGACAAAGAACAGAAGAAGCTTATTAAGGGAGCCATAACTTTATGTGACATTTCCGCAACCATGGTTGAAACAGATGATTTGTTTGCTGTTTTATCTTGTGCAGCACCTGCACCATCTTTACGCCGTTCGAATAATCTTAGTAATTTTGGTCCCCCTCCTCCATGCCCACCCAGCTATATGATGGCAGAATCTATGGCAGGAGCTATTCCACCATCAGGAGGTGGATTGATTGGTGGCCCTCCTCCTCCACCAGGAAGAGCGTTGATGGGTGGCCCTCCTCCTCCTCCACCAGGAAGAGCATTGATGGGTGGCCCTCCTCCTCCTCCACCAGCAGCATATTCTGCTCAACCACTGATGATGAGAGCAGCTCCTTCTCCTCCATCTGCTGTATTTAGAAAGATGCAAATGGCTCCTCAAGCTCGGAACAGTGCAGATCTCGGAAATAGATCATGTAAAAAGAAAGAAAAATTTACCTCTAGCAACCCAACTTATTCGTCCGAACGCCGAGAGTTCACAGCGTCTGATTCGCTAACTAATTTGATATCTCTTCAGCATGCGTCTGGATTTTGGAATCTCAAAGATATTATTGAAAAACTTATAAAGAAACCTGATGTGGAATCACACTGTCCCTCTAATGTTTCTAAAGAAGTCTGGGCCACAATACTAGCTTTAGCCTATCTTGAGCTAAATTATTCAAAGCAGAAGGATGAATGGGAGTTAGTTGCCATGAAAGCTGAGATGTGGCTGGGCAGTCAGACATTGCCATCAAGTTTAGAAGAACTTACTAAAAGAGCCAAAACTTATCTATAAATTACAACTAGCCTCTACTGTTGTGTACTTTTATACAAGTAGTATGTACTAGTATTATTCTTGAATTTTGCAATTTAGTTGCATGTTGTTCAATATCTAGCATATTCAACTCTCTACCTGTTATCCTTAAAGTCTCCAGTTAGCTACATGACTAGTTTATTTTGGGCAGGAGGTAAAAAATGCAAGCATGTTGACAAATCCTTAAAATAAAATGAAAAATATGGACTAAAGATATATTTTACATGCGAAATATGTTATGAATTAACCTTATGGTATTACAACTTCTGCAAAGTTCTATTTAACTTCACTTTCCATTTTGGCACACGTCCAGAACTTTCCTCAAATATTGATCAGGATATCCTCTGTTTTGTCATCGATAGAAAACACATTGTATATTAATGTTTCAAGTCATGTAGCATTTGTTCCTGCTGTGACTGAGCACAGGTTCTGTTCCTGTGTGACTGAGCACAGGTTCTGTTCCTGCTGTGACTGAGCACAGGTTCTGTTCCTGCTGTGACTGAGCACAGGTTCTGTTCCTGCTGTGACTGAGCACAGGTTCTGTTCCTGCTGTGACTGAGCACAGGTTCTGTTCCTGCTGTGACTGAGCACAGGTTCTGTTCCTGCTGTGACTGAACAGAGGTTCCTTATTGCATGCCAACTTTACCTGACCATTCAATAAAAGTAGTAATTTTTCCTCTGATATTCTCGAATTATGTAACATTGTGGTTCTCTCGTGCCAACTCAACTTTGACATACTATAGGTAAAATGCTCAGCGGGTTTGCAGTGCGCAGCAAAAACGAGTAATGTAAGGTGGGGCTCAAAGGTTATGGCTCGTGCAATTAAAATGGGCGTGACACGTACTTAATTACCGATCGATCGAACCCTTGAGGGCTATGGCGGATGACGAACTTAGAGCTGGTCTAGTAGTTGCTGGGAAATACACCCTTCTTCCCTTAAAATCTAGCAATGTTAGGGTTGAAGTACAAGGATATGTAGTAAGCTTAAACAGCGTATTGAAGTATGCCAATGAGGGCGATTCTCCTGTGGAAGTTCTTTTTAAATTTCCAATCGAGGAATCGTTTGCAGTAGTTGGTATGGAAGCAACAATAGAAGAAAGAAAAATTTCAGCAGAGATAAAGAAGAAAGAGGAAGCAAGAAGAGAGTACAAGAAAGCTATAGCCAGTGGGCGCACAGCAGCTTTGGCTGAAGAGAAATCTGGAGATATCTTCAGCATTGCCTTAGGGAACCTTCCAGTTGGAGCTGAGGCTGAGCTTCACCTCAAGCTGGTGGGAGAATTACCTATTGATGCTGAAGGAGGAGTAAGATTCACTCTTCCAGCTGTTCTCAAGCCAAGATACACTCCAGCAGGCTCTCTGGACCCACTTGCTCCAGCAGGAGGGGCCAACAAAGGAGAAGCTCCAGCTGTGTATGACTTCCAAATGGCCATAAAGTCCGAGGGTGTATCTGATGTGACTTCTCCCACTCACGAGCTTTCTGTGAAGAGAGAGGAAGATGTTGTCAAGGTAACTCTTGGAGGAGCTGATGCGCAGCCTCTGAAGAAAGACCTGGTAGTCTTAATCCAGCAGACAGAACCTCACTCTCCTAAAGTCATCTACGAATTGGGCGACCAGCGTAAGAGCCAGCGTTCATACATGGGAGCCCCAGCTGTAATGCTGAGCTTTTTCCCTGAGTTTGAAGTAAAGCGTGCAGCATGCGAGTTCATCTTTCTCGTAGATCGTAGCGGAAGCATGAGAGGATCTTACATCAAAAGTGCCAGCGAGACTCTTGTTTTGTTTCTGAAGAGCATCCCTCCAGGCTGCAGCTTCAACATCATTGGATTTGGCTCCAGCCACACTTCTCTTTTCCAGGAAAGCGTTTCTTACAATCAAGAAACTCTAGAGCAAGCGATCTGGCACGCACAATCTCTCGAAGCCAATCTGGGAGGCACAGAACTTCTGAGTCCTTTGAAGCACATCTTCAGACAGCGTCTTCTTCCAGGTCTTTCAAGGCAGATATTTGTTTTGACTGACGGTTCAGTTAGTAATACTCAACTGTGCATAGACGAGGTCTCCAGGAATGTTGACAAGTGCAGGTAAATATGTAATGTGCAATAACTATCATAAATATTATGTAAACATGATGCTGATAAATGCTGGGGATAACGTTTCACTATATTATGTTTGATTTTTTTTAAATTCAGGGTCTTCACTTTTGGCATTGGCTCAGGAGCCTCAACAACACTTGTTAATGGTCTCGCTAAGGCTGGTGGTGGTACATCAGAGTTCATTAAAGAAGGGGAAAGAATGCAACCTAAGGTACGTAATAATAGTGCGTACCATACATCTTTAAATATATACTGCACATTATCAATTAGCACTCTCACTAACTTTACGCCCTTGACAACTCCAGAACAATGGGGGAAAGGGGCCACAATATTGGAGGAAGTATAGTATTTGTCAATAAGACTTTGCTTATTTATTATTTGGACCCACTGCTGGAATAGACGTGTAAATGATAGACGAGTGAGTGGTGTAAGCCCTTTAGGCAGTGATGAAGCAATCAGAACGACTCTGATTGGTCAACTGAGGGAAAAACAGATACTGTCTTTATCAGTAATATCCCTACCCAATGCACTACTTTCTTAACCGTGCGGTGTACACTTATGGCTCTATACATAAAGTACCTTCGAATGTATATTCATTCAGCAACTTGTATATGAAGTTATAAATTGTCTTATTCACAGTATAAATTGTATTAAAATTGGGAGTACACTTTTATAAAAGTGTTAATATAGGTGGGGTTATAAATCACTGGCGAGCGAGCAAAGTAAGCATGGCAGTATTAGGAATGAATAATTGAAAATTGGCTATATGTTATATGTATGTATATTTATTTGAAACATTGTCTCTCAATCCTTTCACCGCTGAATTGTCACGTAAATTAGAATTTTTTTTTAAACTTTGTCTTCAAATGTCTATAAGAGAACAACGAAATGCAAATAGATAACAATTTTCCATTTCTGATACTAGACTGTCTGTAGCTAATTCTGACTACAGTATACACTACTTCATCCTCATGCAAATCTTCACTACTGCTTTGTCTTTCAAAGCTAGCTGTAGTCAAAAGCCTGTATTCCTTCACGAAGCAACTCTCTCTCACTCTTTGTTGTTGAATGGCTTCTGTAGGCATAAATTGCTGAAGTTGCTGTTGATCCTGGTCTACTACCTCAGTAAATGACTGCCATGTTGCCATTTTGAAATAAGCCTGAACTCCGACCCTGAATGCTGCCTTAAAGTTTCTACTGTAGCCTTCGAGATACCGCAAGGAGTTCCAACATCACTTACTAACTATTGAGCAAACTTCTGGAGGCTAGCTTTCGATTGAGTCAACACAGACGAGAAGGAACAATTTTCCTATGGTGTTACTTCAACTGCTGTACAATGGTTAAGGTAGTGAAGGGGTTTTACACTCTTGTGGGTGATTATTTCTCATATAATTGTAACTTTTTAGGTTTTCTCCATTTCCTTTTGGTACTATAGCAATCTGTTCCTTCTCGTCTGCGTCACCTCAATTGAAAGCTATAGCCTCCAGACAGTTAATAGCAATAAATATTTCTTGTTTTTTACTTCAGACTTAATTATTTTCTAGAAATGTTATTTTTTTAAGTCACTAATAGTTGTGACATGAGTTTGCTATTGCGTTTAAGACTTTACCAGAATTATTTTGTTTTAAAACTCATCTGGGTTTTTGCAGCCGAAAGTCTGTTGTTCTGAGATACTAGTACTCCATGCAGTAAGAACAACTAAATTTTAAACAAGATACTGCGAATAAGCTAAACGCCCCGTAATCACGTGAGCAAATAATTAATTGCCGTCCACGGTAATTTTGTTTTATGCTGAAAAGTTGCCAAGTCTGGAATTGGAGTTTTGCGTTGAAACTATTTACTAGTGAGTTCCCTTGCATGTTTATCTTCTTCTTGAAACAACATCCACCATTTTCATTGCTCAAACTATAATGATACCTGATTAAGAATAGTCAAATAAATTGTTCTTTTGATCTGAGAAATGACTTTGTATTAGTTATTAAAAATAGTAGCCAGGATTCATACAGGATTTTTCACTAGGGTGTGAGGGGGAGTTTGTAGAGTCATAAAAAAACAATTTAGCCACATGAATAAGGTCAAGTCACGACCGTGAGACTGTGAAATAGATTGTCAAATGAAAACTTAGACATAAAATAGTTAGGTGCCGCCTCTGAGAGAACTACTGTTTTTAGGGCCTTCAGGACCTCAACAACAATAGTTCACAACGACTGTGCAATGCCTAACTAATTTAGAACATAGCGACTGCTCCTAACAACACAATCATAGGGACACTAAGCGCTATTGGAGGGACACTATGTGTCCCTGACCTCAAGGCGGGGGCACTAAGTTAATAGCGTCGCTCTCTGGAGGACCTAAGCAGTTTTAAGTTTTTCTGTCACATACAAAAGCTACAGCATCAATGCGCTAAATGAATTTGTATTGAAAGACCAGAACTAGAGAAGTGTTGATTTTGAAGAAGTGTTGGACATTATTAAACAGAATAGTCTTAGTGTAAGGATATTTATACTGATCATTAATATTTTGGGGAGGGGAATCTAAATATTAGTGGGGGGGGGGGGGGGGTTGAATTTAGAACATAACTGATGTAGTTTTTGTATTGTGACAGAGGAAGTTTAAACTACTTAGATCCTTCAGAGGCGAACACTATACACAGTGTCCCCGCCTTGAGGGTCACTTAGTGTCCCTCAGATTACACTGTTAGGAGCAGTCACTATATGCTCTAAATCAGATAGGTGCTGCACAGTTATCGTGAACTACCGTTTTTAGGTTCCCTCAGGCCCCAAGTAGCGCCCTTCTGTGCTCAGGATGCTGCAGCCTAGGACCTTCAAACCCTAAAATCGGTAGTTCCCTCTGAGGCAGCACCTAACTATTATTAAGGGGGTAGGGGACTGGATTTAAGGGTGGACAGGATCCCAGGGCTCCCATAGTCTATATAAAAACCCAGTAGTGCTGAGGATTCGCACCTTGGGTGCTTCATAATATATTAACTAGTACGGCAAATATGACAGTTAATTTTTCAAAGTTATTGTACTTATTGTGAAGTTATTGCATGGCGTTATCAATTAATATATTAAATTCCACTGATTAAGCAATAACGGCTCAGCTGTTAATTATGAAGTATTTTGATGCTTATTTGAAGTGATATGATTTTTAAAACAATACTTTTTACTATTACAGGTTATCAGTAGTCTAAAAAGAGCTCTACAGCCTTCTGTTACAGATCTGGAAGTCAACTTTGATGTACCCTCAGGGTTTGAAGTGTTCCAAGCTCCTAGCAACATCCCAACTCTCTTCAAAGGAGACAAGGTGGTCATTTATGGCATCCTCAAGAGTAAAGCAGGATCTGATGATCCATTACAGTCTGGGGTCCAAGGAAAAGCATCTCTGAAGGGCCATATTTCAGGGGAGAGCTTTACGCACTCTGTTTCTTTTGATGTACCAGCACCTCCACTGTTGGGTGAAGACCAGCTAAAGTCTTCCACAGGATTTGACATTCCCGTGATCCATCACCTTGCAGCCAAGTCTCTCCTGAGCGATTGGAAAGCTGGTAAAGGTTGGAGCTCTACAGCCCTCACACTAGAGAGAGAGCAAGATAGCACTAATCTGAGCATCGAGTCCAGTGTAGTATGTGAGCACACAGCATTTGTAGCTGTCGACAAAGAGAAACAGGAGCAAATTGAAGAACCCATGATTGTGCATGATATTACAACAATCACAATGGAAAAAGATTTTCTTTGTGCCGAGTTTGCTTGTGAGTCAGCACCATTAAGTGCAGGCTGCTTTAATGATATATCACAATATTCAAAATATGACTATTCAAAATTTGACGGTATTTCTGTATCAGACAGTGACAGTTTATGTGAAATGGAAGAAAACGAATCATCTGATGATGAAGTGGAAGAAATAAAGCCTGTCCAGATGATGCATGCTCGATCTGTTCCAGCTGTGGAAAAGAATTCCCGATCCATGATAGCACAGCAATATCAGAGCATTCAGCCAGAATTACGTGCTAGTAGCACAGTGAAGTCATCTAACGCTACTCCTCAAACAACATCTTCCTTATCAGGATCGCTGACTACTATAATATCTCTGCAGCATGCCAATGGATTCTGGCTACTGAAGGACATTGCCAACAAGATTATGAAGAAAGAAGAATCTGAAATGCAGTGTCCTTCAGTGGTTTCCGGAGAAGTCTGGGCTACAGTGGTTGCTATTGTTCTCCTTGAGCGAAATTATTTGAAGCTAAAGGATGAGTGGGAATTGGTGGCTCTTAAGGCTGAGATGTGGTTGAATAGCCAGACATTGTCGTTGACAATAGAAAAACTGAAGGAAAAAGCAAACAAAGTTGTATTTTAAATTAAATATTTTACTTATCTGTAGAAACAAACAAACAAACAAATCTAGTGAAGCCCTAGAGCAATATTATTTTATTAAGTTACGAAATTTTAAAAAAATAAAATCTGAATTAAGTGACATTACAAATTTAACTAACTCGACTACCGTCGCGCATGCCCAGTGTTACCTACACATCGCTCTATTACGTGAATACTTTCTATTTTTAGTACACCCTACCTTATTCTTAATTAATCGACTTGCCGCAACGCAGGCAGTTAGTAGCCACTGACTACCGACCCGGGAGATGGAGGATCGAGTAGGGCTGATAGTTGCTGGTAGGAGTGTAGTTCTCCCTCTGAAAGCTTGCAGCATTGAATGTAATGTGCAGGGCTATGTAGTGGGGTTGAGTTCCACTTTGAAGTATAGCAATGATGGTGATTCTCCCGTTGAAGTACTCTTTAGATTCCCCATTGATGAATCTTTTGCGGTTGTTGGCATGGAAGCAATTATTAATGGAAAAAAAATATCTGCTGAGATTAAGAAGAAGGAAGAAGCTAAGCAAGAGTACCAAGAAGCCCTTGCCAGTGGCCGCACAGCAGCTTTGGCTGAAGAGAAATCTGGAGATATCTTCAGCATTGCCTAGTCTCGCGCGCGCCATACCCTTGCCTATCCTAAAACCGCGTAGCGGTTTTAGGATAGGCAAGGGTATGGCTCGCGCGAGACTAAGCATTGCCTTAGGGAACCTTCCAGTTGGAGCTGAGGCTGAGCTTCTCCTCAAGCTGGTGGGAGAATTACCTATTGATGCTGAAGGAGGAGTAAGATTCACTCTTCCAGCTGTTCTCAAGCCAAGATACACTCCAGCAGGCTCTCTGGACCCACTTGCTCCAGCAGGAGGGGCCAACAAAGGAGAAGCTCCAGCTGTGTATGACTTCCAAATGGCCATAAAGTCTGAAGGTGTATCTGATGTGACTTCTCCCACTCACGAGCTTTCTGTGAAGAGAGAGGAAGATGTTGTCAAGGTAACTCTTGGAGGAGCTGATGCGCAGCCTCTGAAGAAAGACCTGGTAGTCTTAATCCAGCAGACAGAACCTCACTCTCCTAAAGTCATCTACGAATTGGGCGACCAGCGTAAGAGCCAGCGTTCATACATGGGAGCCCCAGCTGTAATGCTGAGCTTTTTCCCTGAGTTTGAAGTAAAGCGTGCAGCATGCGAGTTCATCTTTCTCGTAGATCGTAGCGGAAGCATGAGAGGATCTTACATCAAAAGTGCCAGCGAGACTCTTGTTTTGTTTCTGAAGAGCATCCCTCCAGGCTGCAGCTTCAACATCATTGGATTTGGCTCCAGCCACACTTCTCTTTTCCAGGAAAGCGTTTCTTACAATCAAGAAACTCTAGAGCAAGCGATCTGGCACGCACAATCTCTCGAAGCCAATCTGGGAGGCACAGAACTTCTGAGTCCTTTGAAGCACATCTTCAGACAGCGTCTTCTTCCAGGTCTTTCAAGGCAGATATTTGTTTTGACTGACGGCTCAGTTAGTAATACTCAACTGTGCATAGACGAGGTCTCCAGGAATGTTGGCAAGTGCAGGTAAATGTGGTAAGAATAGTACGGTTACTGACCCTCAATCTTTAGTTGACTCTGTCTGCATATCCACAGATTTCTGGGCATGAATACGCTATGGCATACAATGTTGAAGCCATATCTTTACACCAACACATGACAAAACATCTATTATATCTATAATGGACTATGTCTAATTCTAGCTGGTATTATATAGCTGCAGTCTGAACGCATGTGGTTCATTATATTGCTGCTCTAATTTAATAAGTTCTTACTTATGGCTTTGCTTATTTGGGATTTCAACATATCTTATTTCACTGTTGATGTATACTTTATATTCAGAGTCTTTACTTTCGGGATTGGCTCTGGGGCCTCAACAGCTCTTGTCAATGGTCTAGCTAAAGCTGGTAAAGGTACCTCTGAATTTATCAAAGAAGGAGAAAGAATGCAACCAAAGGCAAGTATAAAAATATGGAATTATATCATGAGCATTGACCTTCGAATACACCTTATTTTTTTTATATATTAGGTTATTGGAAGTCTAAAAAGAGCTCTACAGCCTTCTGTTACAGATCTGGAAGTCAACTTTGATGTACCCTCAGGGTTTGAAGTGTTCCAAGCTCCTAGCAACATCCCAACTCTCTTCAAAGGAGACAAGGTGGTCATTTATGGCATCCTCAAGAGTAAAGCAGGATCTGATGATCCATTACAGTCTGGGGTCCAAGGAAAAGCATCTCTGAAGGGCCATATTTCAGGGGAGAGCTTTACGCACTCTATTTCTTTTGATGTACCAGCACCTCCACTGTTGGGTGAAGACCAGCTAGAGTCTTCCACAGGATTTGACATTCCCGTGATCCATCACCTTGCAGCCAAGTCTCTCCTGAGCGATTGGAAAGCTGGTAAAGGTTGGAGCTCTACAGCCCTCACACTAGAGAGAGAGCAAGAGAGCACTAATCTGAGCATCGAGTCCAGTGTAATATGTGAGCACACAGCATTTGTAGCTGTTGACAAAGAACAGAATAAACAGATTAATGGAGCCATAACCTTAATTGACATTTCTGCAACTATAGTAGGAAAAGAATCAGGTCATAAATGTCGATGTTTTGGAGTACGAACAGGTGGAGCAAGGAAAAAGAAATCTAAATCTGCACCACGTGAACAGAAAGAAATGGGAACTGATTCATGGTTATCGAAAGGAGGAGGACGGGGAGGTCCTGTCTTATGTTCGAGAGCACGTCCGGCAGTTTCACACTGGTCTCTTGGTTCGTCTGAGCGAACGAGTGATATGATGCTAAATTCATTAGGAACAGCTGAAGATGAGGACTATTTATCAGTTATGGCCAAATCGAGTAAACCAGCTTTGTCTGAGCCAAGGAGTGCTATGATGCCACATTCATTAGGAACAGCTGAAGATGAGGACTATTTATCAGTTATACCCAAATTGAGTAAACCAGCTTTGTCATCTGATTCGCTAACTAATTTGATATCTTTTCAGCATGCTTCTGGATTTTGGAATCTCAAAGATATTAGTGAAAAACTTGTAAAGAAACCTGAAGTGGAATCACAATGTCCCTCTAATGTTTCTAAAGAAGTCTGGGCCACAATACTAGCTTTAGCCTATCTTGAGCTAAACTATTCGAAGCAGAAGGATGAATGGGAGTTAGTTGCCATGAAAGCTGAGATGTGGCTGGGCAGTCAGACATTGCCAGCAAGTTTAGAAGAACTTACTAAAAGAGCCAAAACTCTGTTGTAGATTCCAACTGTTTATAAAGTGCATAATTATAGCGATTTTAGTTGTGTCCTTTTTTTTTTACTCGTGTCCTTTTTTTTACTCGTGTTCAATAGTTATTATTATTTTTTATATAGTGATAATATACAGGCTCATTGCTACATTTATACATATTGGAATTGGTTAATTAGGCATTAGGTAACAATTGCAAATAGAAGCCATACCACGTCCTCGTGAGGCTGAGGGAGGGAATGCCATTATTATCATGGGCTGCAGCAAATAAATTAGTATTTTTTTTTTTTTTTTTTTTTTTTTTTTGCGATTGTGCATGTTTTGCTTTGTCAGCACATTTTCTTGCATTAGTAGTTCTTTTATACCATCATGCCAAATTGTATTTACACAATTACAATAGTTTTTACCCCGAGATATAGAGCATAGTACACTGTTATTTACAAGCATGTCATCCATTTCTTCAAAGAGGATGTAGTAGCTAGCTAAACCTTCCCTGCTAAGCTAGGAGCACTGTAATACTGTAGCACAATAAATCCATAAAATAAAAAGATGAAACAAGTTTTGTAAAGTTATAAATTAATGTCAGTTACTCAAGTCTTCTTGTATCATCTGGCTACAGTAAAGAGTAACAAACCTCAGATGTATAGCCAGGTAGAAGGAAGGTAAAAAAAATATTTTGGAAAAATTAACATCATTGTGATGCTCCCTCCCCCCACTTTAAACATCATGGGACACGCCCCTTTTATGATGGCACAAACAGAGAATACTGGCTCCAAAATCTTAATGTAACCCCCCCCCCCATCCAAAGAACTTAGGGCCGACGTTTAAAAACAAAAAAGTTTGGACAACATGCCCGTCAAAACGATAAAGTGGGACCTTAATAAAAATAACATCCCAGAAATAGACCTCACCAACTTTTTCTATGCTTCAAATAAAATAAATAATAAAGGACCCCTGCCCCCACTAATTATTAATCAAATGTTATTATAGCAGGTGCTGGATGAAAAAAGAAGAATGAAAAACAACAACAAACTTGGTTTTCATGACTTGGGTATATTCACCACCTTTTATATATTGATACCACCTTTATTTAATTAATGTATAGTAAAAATGCATACAACTAAAATTTAGAATGCTTGCATAAAAATAGCCAATGAAGTTGTGAAAGTTTGAATTGTTGAAGACAACATATATAATCGTTGGCCACTACCACTTAATATTAAGAGCAGATACAAATTTTTCCACTTCATGATAATTCGTGTGTAGCACATCAACGAGCTGAGATTTATCTAACAGCTCCCTGGACCATAAATTAAAAAATTAAGTTCATAAAAAAAATAAAATAAATAAAATAAATAAATATATAAACTAAAATACCTGTGTAAAGAGGTTACTTCTTCATTATCCTCTGGCTTTGTAGAGCTTCAAAATAAATAAAGCATAAAGAAATGACAAACAACAACGACATCTACAGATACATAGCACATGAGAATTACTGCCCATACTAGAAAATAAGCTTCCCATTTATTCACTAAGTGAAGTGCATACATGTACTCTTTTCATTGGATACACTTAGTTACCTCACTGATGAATACACTTTCTCAGCATTTGCTAACATATCCTTCGCAGCCATTCCTTCAGTCGATTTAATCTGACCTCCGCCATTCACACATCCTTAAAATAACATCAAAAATCTCAAAACTTGCAAATCAGCAGCAATTCAGCTCCAGCCTCTCAAGTTTGTATTACAATGTAGCTTTTATACTCGACAATTTATTCTTTGCAAAATTGAACAAAGTAGTCATACAAAATAACAAGAACAACTACATGATATGACCAATGAAATATTAAGGTTTGAAATGATCACAAAATTATTCTCCAGCATCCTGTTAGTTTATAATCATAGGTTATTTTACTGAGAAAGAAAGCATAGTAAACTGTATTGAAAGAAGTATGTCACTGTATCGTGCAAACAGTGTCTGTCAGAATGACTCTTAATTTTCACTGGTAGCTGTCCTTGTTGTATTAAGGCTATTGAAAATTGGTAAAACAACTAAAAATAAATTTGTCGACCCTTTGCTTGTTTGTCAGAAGTCTTTTTTTTTTTTTTTTTACTAATCATAGCTAACACAGTTATTACTATGCAGTTCAGAGTATGCGTTACTTGATCTGGTAGCAAGGAATACAACAATAATGTACAAAATGAAAGTTGTTCATATGAGAAACACTCATTCAGATGTATTGACTACAAAAACTATTTCTCTTCTAGTTTCCTTCATGCATACAGGTTTTTGTGGTATTTCTTAGATATTGCTGTTACTGTAGTCACACAATGTTTAGAAAACCATTGGATACATTATTCTTGTAAAAACAACAACAACAAAACCAACAACATAATTTGGGATCTTTTTTATGAAAATGTAGGTTTGAACTAAACAATAGCTGTTGAAAGCACACAAGTAAATTGTTATTTTATCCAAATACATTGAAGTTGAATGCATATAAGTAAATGTTAATTTATCTAAATAGATCCTGAAATTGAAAGAGTAGCAACTATAGCCAGACAAAATAAATAGAAGATGAATGTATAACAAATGAATAAGTATCTCTGATCGTGACGTTTGTAGCAACATGGATGTAGCTTGGTGAATAAGGTTTACTGAACTACAACTGGTGCACTTACTTTACTCACTCATTCAAATAAATGGGAGAATGTATGCTTGTAACGATTGATTGAATGGATAAATAATTTACATACTATATAAAGAGGTATATTAAAAACAACAACAACATTTTCTGCTGCTCATCTAGACAGAAATATGAATAAATAAAAATGAAAAAAAAAAGAAAAAAAAAAGAAGAAAATTGTTATTAATTATACGTTTGCGTTCAGAAAACTAGCACACTTTTGCTAAGTTGGAACATGTTGTATTTTGGCTATAGTGAAGGAGTGGTCTACCTAATTAAAACCATTCACAATACTCACCAGCTGGACAAGCCATTACTTCAATGTACTGGTACAGACACTTCTTCCTCTTTAGTTTTTGCACAATATTCTGGATATTTCTAAAACCGTATGCTGCGACAAACTGCAAGACTACTTTCCCATCCACCTAGATAAAAACAGGCACATATTCTACACTATACATAACAGGCACATGTTCTACACTGTACATAACAGGCACATGTTCTACACTGTACATAACAGGCACATGTTCTACACAGTACATAACAGGCACATGTTCTACACTGTACATAACAGGCACATGTTCTACACTATACATAACAGGCACATGTTCTACACTATACATAACAGGCACATGTTCTACACTATACATAACAGGCACATGTTCTACACTATACATAACAGGCACATGTTCTACACTATACATAACAGGCACATGTTCTACACTATACATAACAGGCACATGTTCTACACTATACATAACAGGCACATGTTCTACACTATACATAACAGGCACATGTTCTACACTATACATAACAGGCACATGTTCTACACTATACATAACAGGCACATGTTCTACACTATACATAACAGGTTCTACACAGATTACAGAAATCCTGGGATCCCTATGGTACGATTACTCCCCCCAGGCTAAACATTGCACTGCCCTACACAGAGTGATACAATCGGAAGAGAAGCATCAGCATTCAGCCGCCAATTTCCAAATGGTAATATGTTCAAGTCATTGATTCTGAAGTGTTCCTGTTTATCACCTTACTCCACACTACACCTCAGACCAAAATTATTTTACTATCTATAAAGATACATCAGGACCTAATTCATGAGAAATCTGATCAAACGGTTTCATGATTCTTCAAGTATTTCTGATACCAGTAATGAAGACTGTCAGAGAAATGTGCAGCATAGTATATTAAGAGCAACACAAATTGAAACTGGAAAAACATGATCTTCATATTAGTTAAATTCTTACCTCTAAGGTAACTTCTCTCAGATCTTTATTACGCAATGTTTTATATTCTATATCTCCTACTTCTTTTCCAAATAACTATAAATAAATAAAAAGATAATTATAACTATGTAATTAGAAATTAAGATCAAACAATTGTTTACTTTCGAGGCTGCGTGTTTAAAAACGTGTTCTAAATATCCACCCTAGATAAACAGAGAGAAGAAAATTATCTTTTAATTTAAGGATCAGAAATACTTACAGACCCTCCACCAGAATGACTGTAGAGCTGGTAATCACTAGTGCCATATCTAAACACACACACACACACACACACAATCATAATTGTTGTTTATCTGTGTAGACTTACAGTTTATCATGGCAGGTCATAGGTAAGGCAGCAATATTCACTTGTTTCTCCTTCAACATGACTTCTACTTCTCCTATAGTTGAAACAACATTCCCATCTTCATACAACAGTTGGTATAGTTTTAACTACGAATATCAAACCATGATTTTAGTTAATAGTGAACTACATGTACAAACAGTTGAAAAGAGGTGGGGGGAGATCTGCTTCAATCATTTTTAATGTATAAATAGTACGGTGCGTAAATTGTCCATTCAAAAATGTATGGAAAAAACCGCTGTTCAATTGAAATTGCTAGCAACTAAGTGAAATAGTACGGGTAAGTGCACATGCGTGCAGCTTTAACCTTGGAAATGTACAGTTTGAGTAGTTTCTAGTTGGGAACCATGTCATTCTTTAGCACAGAAATTCTATCCATATCAGAGTGAAATTTTTTCAACAGATTAAGAGGAGCCATAGGTTGAAAACGAAGTTTCAGAGGAAGCTAATCCTGAAATATGGAGATAGTGAGTGAACGATACAGTGTAGCTACAGTGTAAAGGATTTATTTAAAAAAAGCTGGTCTACTATTAGCAAGTGATAGCACGGTTACCCGTGCTATCACTCATACATATACATGTGGTATACTAGTAGCGCATGTATTGCATAAGGTCCATGCAAAACTTGCTAGCATTGGGAAACATATCAACACTGACATTTTTGTTCACCTGTTTATAGAATGGTTGAAATGACACTCCTTACTTAGGCAAATGAACAGGAATGAAAAAATGAAACAAAACAAAGTATCTAGAGAGAATTTCTTCAAAGTGGCAAATATAAGGTTAATTAATTACCTGAAGTAATCACACAATCCACATCTCTTGTTCTGTAGAGGTCACTGTAGAAATCACTCCTAGATGCCTCCAACTTCTTATCGTAACAAGGCATGACTGTCACATGATATATCTCATCTGGTCTAACTCACATGCCAACAACAACACACAAAAAAACACGTAATACTTTCACCCAATATGTATCAAGCAAAAGTACCTCAAAATTAGTTCTTACTTTTTGGAAATAGATTTGGCAAAATAGTATTTGATGAGAGAGCCCATGATCTGCTGTGGAGACTTGGTAGTACTGATATAAGGTAAAATGTGGCTGCCATGAGTCTTTTCGGCATAACATATCCAACCTACAGACAAAATACATTTTTTTACAAAGTCATTGTTGCCACGTCAAATCACCAGCAATATATATATATATATATAATATATATATATATATATATAATATATAACATATATATATATATAATATATAACACATACATACATACTTAGCAATGCAAGGTATCCTTAGAAATAACAACAAAAAATTAGGACAATTCAGATGTATACCCAACCCATACTGTATTAGCTAAAAACATTCTAACATAGTGACTGAGGTGATATCTTCCATTACAGAACTTTCCAAGAGACTAATGCTTCTCAATAGCATGTGCAATGAAATAATTACAGACACAACCACTCTAACAAACACACATACCTGGACAAGATGAAGCAAACATCGGCAAACTACCCACTGAGTTTCTTTCATATCTTGTTATGAATTCCTTACAGCTAAAAAAATGTGAACATACACATAATACTCTATGCTAGATATATTACACATAATACTCTATGCTAGATATATTACACATAATACTCTATGCTAGATATATTACACATAATACTCTATGCTAGATATATTATACATAATATTCTATGCTAGATATATTAACAACAGTATTTTTAAGTTCGTGACTTGAGAGATAATTCAACAATATCATTGGTGTTATCTCACACTGTACTACTCACTCATTATCCTCAGATACGCTAGCAACCAGCCTATAGCTTACCCAAAAACAAATATCTAACTATACTTAACCAGGCCAGATCACCTGCTAAAACATCAGCTGGGGCTGTGTGTGTGTGTGTGTGTGTGTGTGTGTGAGTGTGTGTGCGTGGAAGGGGGGGGGGGGGGGGGAGGATCTAGAACTAACTCTGATGAAAGTGTTATAAAACTTTACAAGCTCGTGACAGTACACTCCTGAAATATATATCACACTTGACTCATGTAATAAGTATTTTATAATAATACTCATTGTACGAGTAAGCGTATAATATGGGGAGATAATTCAAGAGCATGTGTAAGCATTTTTCACGAGCTGAAGGTGATTGAAAATACAAGTATAAGAGTGAAAAGGCACCAACATATTGCATGACGAGTGTAATAAAATTTTTATTGTACATTGGATATTTTCCAAAACAGTAAACTAAATGTAATTCTACCATACTTCTAAAATTTTAGCTGTCCAGAACCACGCACAGGCGTGTTGGAGCATTCAATACAATGTTCCATTTGGGAAATTTTGAACGCTCAAGTGATGTGGAAATATTATATTTGTACCAGTGAAAAAGAAATAGATGTTTCTTCAATTTCTAGTGAAATTGCATAATCCTTACAGCTACGAAGAAAAAGTGATTTCTTTTTCACTGGTACAAACCTTGTTTGCAGACAATCCATGGTTACTACAAGTCTAAAGTTGACTATAACTAAATTATTAAATTATTTATTGGAGTAAAACATCTTTAGTAGTAACTTGGTATAAAATAGTTAAACCATGCCATGTCTCGGAATTATCACTAAATAACTGCCCTTTCCCAATAACCGCCCTTTCCCAATAACCGTCCTTTCCCAATAACCGCCCTTTCCCAATAACCGCCCTTTCCCAATAACCGCCCTTTCCCTTAGGAACACACCATACATAGTTACTGTTGCTCAATACAGTAAAATCTAATTTGGCAGTGAGTGAGACACTGAAGTAGGACATCACGGGAAAACGTATTAAAGATTGCAGTTGTGCACTCTATATAATAGTTTAGGCGCTACCTCAGAGGGAACTATTGTTCTGAAGGCTCTAGGCTGTAGCATTCCAAGCGCAGTGACGACACTACATGTAGGGCCTGAGATACCCTAAATACAGCACAATGGCTGCATAGCGCCTGACTGATTTAGAACATAGTGACTGTTCCTGACTAACACCATCAATAGTGAAGTGTATCGCCTGATGAACTTTGAACATATGTAGCAACTATACTTAACAACATAATTGGAGGGACTCTACATATAGAAGCCCTGCCCTGAAGGACCTAAGGAATTTAAAGTCTCTTGTCACCATACAAAAATTACACCAGCTATTGTTCTAATTAAAGTTGACCACCCCTTCCCATATGTAGGTGATACAAATAAACAAAAACACCACAATTACAATATATATATATATATATATGTGTGTGTGTGTGTGTGTGTGTGTATATATATATATACTAGCAAGTCCCGGCCATACAGTGGCACTTGATGTACTAACTGTTACAAATTAAGAATGGAGTAGCATACGGTATTTTAATCTTTAACACTCACTCACTACTGCAGTCGTCATTACTGTAGAAGCTTTACCAACCCAACTCAGTTTTCATGGATAACACTCACCTTTGGTTTTACTAACAACTCCTTACCAACCCAGCTAATCTATACATGCACCGTTCTCATCAACTTAGGGCACGGCTTTACACCTGAATATTACAAATACAACCAGCAAATGTTGTATGATTAATTTTAACTTCTAACTCTCCAGCTACTAAAAAACGGTCGAGTTTTTAAATTACGTATATACAGTAAAGGGGTTTCAGTGTCATAGTAACCGCTCGCCGCAACTAAAAATAAAAAAAATAAAAAAAATAGGCATTTCTAAGGAATTACCTACAGGTTTGAACCTAACCCTATATTAGGACATGCTTACTACTGTAGTAGCCTAAATCCTGCGTATGGAAGCTAAAATATTTATTGTTGGTTAAACCATACTTTGTGCTATTCTTTAGGTCAGCAGTAGCTGTAACATACAACATTTTCACACACACACACACACACTTGTTCACTGGACATATATCAACACAAGATTTACCTTCGTGGTTAGGCTATCATTGGACAATGAATTTTCAAGTAAGAACAACAGTGTTACGTAGGGTGTATAACTATGATAAAGTGCATTAACTTACCACCACCACTAATTCGAATAGAAAATAAACTCTGGTAAGTTTGAGAGTCTTAACTACACCCACAAAAGAATTCAAAGCGATAAACAATTCAATTTCTTTGAATAGTACGGTAAAGATTGATAAGCCAAAATATTCTGTTTAGTGGCGTAAGGGACGAGGTGGACTCCTAGCAAACGCGAAAATATGAGGGTCAAAGTACAAAATGACATACGTACGTCCACACATTTAAACAAACAAACAATCCCTGATTTTCAATGGTGTTACCCTGAGAGTGTCTTGCTCGCTCGTCAATTATATATATAATACTTATTACATGAGTCAAGTGTGATATGGCGAGATATTTCATGAGCAGGCTAATTTAATTTCATGGGCCACAAAAAGGTTGAAAGAACATCAGGATGCTTGCAAGAGATGTGATGAGAAGGTCTCTGCCATTGTTTAATATGCTTGGCAGCAAAATCACTCCATTAAATAAGAGTTGTAGACAGAGCCAATAAGAATCACGAGTTAAAGATCAAGAAAGCTCTACAAATACAGATGACAACAGTCTACAACAAGTTTAATAGAGACATAGGTTTAGAGCTTCCAGGATGCTGGCTGTCAATGCTGCATGCAATCATCCTTCAGGATATAATAAACAGTAAGCGTACCCTCCAGTAATCTTGCTGTTTGCATCGTGCTTATTATATCACCATAGAGAGTTCGACCTCAGTTCACCCCTGAAAAGGACTTTGGCAAGAAGTCAAAATGCCGGGTGAAGTTTTAATTAACATAATATTAGCTGTTAGAACGAGGAAATTTGCTATTATTTTATATCTCGTGCACAATTCATTTAGTTACAGGGATGAAGGTACACATAATGTGTGGAAGAACAGCTAACAACAGCACCAAACCAACCAACCTTTCCATCAGAGCCAAGTCTCTTGAACAAGTCACATCAAATACATAGTGGACACCAAGTTGCTTGAAGAATGTGACCAGCTTGAACGCTGCCTATTACAACGAAGACAACTCCATAAATTCATTACATCAGCACGTTACTAGGACACAAAACTAAAACCTGTGAGTACAAACAATAAATTTTCTAGTTACTTCTTCTTGCTCTAACTAGTTTGAAAATTTAGTGGCCTGTTGGTTGTAGTAGTTCAGTAATTAGAGGCTTTGTGTGTCACATAAGTGGTTGTTGTTGTTTTTTGGTTGTTTTTTTTTTTTTGCAGTTTTTTTCTTTTATTTGTGACATTTCATACGCTAAAATACTGTAAAGTACATTCAAAAATTGTCTGGAGAAGTTCAAGACAAAAATGGCAACTGCCATTTCTCATTTTTACGTGAACTCCTCAATCACCAAGGAAGGAGGAAGTGGTCCCTAATCTGTTTTTGAAGAACCATGTCTGGGAAGGCCAGATTGGGACATGTCCTGATTGTAAGGAACAGTAGAGCCGTCAGTGGTAATTGACTACTCTTTCTCTCACAACTTCTTCAGAGTACCATAACACTCTTTAGAATTGGGTGGACCACCCTTTTCTTTTAAGTGCAATAGAAAAACTAATGCACCAAACACAAAATTTATATCTCAGCCTTTTTATATTCTATAAATGTATTCCCTGCATAAGACAGTATTGATGTAACTTAAATTGATGTAACTTAAAATTAATTGTACAGCGTCATGTAAAAGTTCTGCTAGCCAGTATAACTGCCATCACGTTACTTGTATAGCTACCAGTAGTTTGGCACAAACATGACAATGATGGAAGCTAGACTTGATTATTCTACTATATCACTCGTAGAAATGATTACAGAGCTGTTATGTGTTGGGCCACTCTTTTAAAGGTGGTAAATGGATCAAATTGAAAGAATAGTGAGCTATTTTGGAGTGTTCTCTTCGCACGGTTACTTTATTTGAATTGGAATAAAAGGAACTGGCATACTGGGCTCTCTCCTGTTTATACCAGGACCTCCGAAAGGAGTTCAAAAAGTGGTATATGAGGCCACAATTTTTGCGTATGGAAAGTAGCATTGAATTATAAACCTATCTCTATGCTTCCAGATAGCCACAGATAACAAGGTTACTGACCGAGTTTAATTAAGGTACACCAAGTAACAGGGTCTAGCCTGCACTACAATGAAGACTAAAAACGTGACCTCCAGTAAATAACTAAGTACCTTGCTGCTCCCTGAGTGAAACATATAAGAATAAACTACAGGGTTGGAAGAATACGGTCAACATCCAGTAAAGTAAAGTGCATAAAATAAAAGGTGAATAGTTATACTGATTGGCATGCATACATCATTCCTTCAAGTGAAGACATTCCTTCACTGAAAAGCACATAAAATTTACCATACAAAAGTCCCTTAAAAAGAAACTATAATAATATCGCATGCATAGAAACAAGTGACATCAACTCACTTCCTCAGCTGTCAGACAATATGCTGCTGCTATGGATGCCCTAGACTGGGGAGAAATGGACACCACAACAACCTTCTTTCTCTTTTCATCACCTTCCTGAACCAAAACATGCAAGAATTAAGTGATAAAAGCTTGCCCCAATACCAGAGGTACACACCTGAACTGCAACTTCATTCTCTCTTAGCACCTTATACAGTTCTTCCTGGCTCTGTTGAGTAATGAGCACACTTTCTGCAGATGTAATACAACCGCTACAGGCCAGACAATCATTGAGTGTGATCTGAGCTTTCTGAAGTTTCACCACTTTACCCTACAAACATAAATATTGTACACACATACAAATACATTAGGGTTGGAAGAACATGCAAGCCGGAAAGATCTTTTCTTATAAAGTTTAAATGGTTACATTTACCATGTTAATTGATAATTAGAGTGGATCAATATGGTAAAGGGTCTCATTCTATAAGATTAGATTATTAATACACATTGTGGGAACAGATTTAGTTTGCTGTCCATGTTCTTCCTGATATTTACCATAACCACCATAATTACCTTTTCCACTTCCTCAGAATAACTTCCATCAGCTTCTACCTTAATAGCAGCCACCCCCTAAAAAAGACACATATCCATACCTATAAATCAATGTTGGCGTCCAAATTAAGCATTCAGGTCATATCACAAAATACCCAATACTTCCTACAAAATGTTCGCGTGATCATCTTTTACCCTTTACCAAATACATATGAGCATTAAATTTAAAATATTTTTTCACTTGGTGCACCTATTATATAGTCGTGTGTGTGTGTGCATGTGTGAATAATCTTACTTTATTAGTCTTTTCCACTGTAGCCACTGGTTTAATACATTCCTATTAATAAACAGCATTAAAAAAATTAGTGGACTTCAAAGTTCTTCTTTACTTGAGATGGAGTAATAAAGTCGTCTAAATCGGTGAGACGAAGAGGTCCACTGAACCCACCAGCCATCAGTCGGATAAAAGGGTCGGTGCTCGCCAGGGGACGTTACCACGAACGCGAAAACTAACAGGGTAAGCAGGGAAAACTCTGAATGAAAGTCCGAAGTGATGTATACATTGAGATACTGAATTTTATGGGTTACCGTTGGACTGTTCTCTCTTTTAAGATACTGCAATAGAGAATGTAGTATTGTTATACAGGTAAACTAAATCATCAAGGTTACCGAGATCTTAAACGTTAGCCATTGCGAAAAACCTTTTCGGTAAAGGTCGCTGCTAGTAAAGCGTACGTTTATTGTGTTTGGGTAAAGGACGTCAAATATGTTGCTCTGCTTTGATTGCCCAAACAAGGATACCAATAAATCTTGATTGTTTGTCTCATAGGAGTATCAACACAGTGTTTCTTGCTTCTGCCTTCCGAAAAGGTCTAGAAAAGGTAAGCGATTAACTTTAAGTATTTTACTAGGGTAGTAATAGTTGTGGAATTGGTTGTAGCTGGTAATATTTAGTTGAGTCTGTGTATCTTAACCCGATAGTCTACGTTATAACTAAAAGTGGGTGATGTTAGGGGTCAGTATATTAACGCTATTAGTTTGTACCTGAAAGATTTGATCAACCACTGGGAGATATGATCAACCATTGGAAACTTGATCTGGTAAAGGTTTGGAACTGAGTTGAAGTGCCCAAATGCAACACTCACTTACTAAAGTAGCAGGGACTATAGCCAGTTCTTGCCTAGAGGTGTATTCATTGCAATATTATCTCATCTATTGGTCATTAATTTGTTGTGTACTATTTTTCCATCAGTTATTTTCCGTATCCACCCACTTCATTTTATGTATTTCATGACTATCAAGACTGGTGGCTTGTGAGAGTATGTATACTGTCTAATGTTTTGTGACTGTTAATGTGACTAGTGTTTAATGAGTAACATAATCTGCAATGTTTACTGCAGATGTGCATGAACAAGTACATCTAACTTTAGTGCATATAATATGAAAGATTTCAATGCATTGGGAAGAGTTTACAGCTCTGAGGAATAACATGTAAGCTTTTCCATATGGCAACTTAAGCAGACAAACTGAAAGGGCACAGTTTCCCAAATGTGATTTATATGGTGTGTTTTCTGCTGGCATTTAGGTGTTTGTGTGGAGTGAATGTAAGTCTTCATGTGTGTTTTGAACTAATGGGAAAGCATAATGAGGCTCATGTGTTTGACAATAGCGACTTTAGGTTACTTCATACTGGAGTATGAGATGTTGCTCAGCCATTGTTCCGTGTTGGTATTTGTTGATTGACTGACTGTAAAGTCGGGACACTGCCAATCTTACCAGTTGTGTAGTCAAGACGATGCTGTGCCAAGTGGGATAACTGGATGGTGAAACATTTAATCCATTTAGTATGTTATGTAATGTACACTACCCAGTGAGATTGTAGATTGTAATGGCTTCTATTATATGTTACAAGATTGTAGTTTTCTTAAGTATTTTGTTCACACCTTGTCTGTAGTACAAGGAAGAAAGTGAGTACAAAAGAAATCAGTACAGTTTCTCTGGGCTTGTCTGTTTTGTGTAAGCTGTATCTCACATGATTGCTATTCATAATTCATTAGTAAAGTCAAAATTTGTGGCAAAGTTTCTGAGAATTTGACTACTTTTTGTATACAGACTTAGTGTACAATTTCAATGAGTCCTTATTAGGGCACACTTCTTACAGTAAGCTGTATTTGCTATAGATACTTCAATATCCTGTTCAGGTAGTCCTACTATAGAGATGTTGTTATGAAGGACCCACCATAAACTGCCATAATAGGAATACTCAACAGCTGTAGTGAGGCCACACTACTGTCACTAATTCAATTTGCTAATTTTGTGGGTTGTGTGGGATTCCTTCATCAACTTTAAAATTGAAACTATTAGTGTAAACCTCCAGGATCAGTGGTCCCAATAATAGTGAAATCACATGATACTTTTTATAGCCCGTGTCTTTACCTTTTGTTGTTGTTATTGTTGTTGTCTTCATTGAAGTTAAACCGCAGCAACATCTCTTATATGCTCCTTCTTACCACTATGTCTGAACATCAGCACTGTATACTTGTATATTTATTTAAACAACAAGGAAGAAAGGCTTGTGTTAGAATATCCCAAGGTAGTTTTAGAAAGATGTATACACAGTATACATATCCTTGATAAATAATTTTGAGGAGGAAACTTGTAAATGTCTGAATCTATATGATTAATAGTAGCTGTGTGAGTTTGAAGATGTGGAAGTCACAGCTAGGCTCCAAACAAGTAAAGACTATCACTCAAGCCGATGATGATGACTGGGAGACAGACCCAGACTTTGTGGTGAGCCTATAGTGTGTGTGTGTGTGTTTGTGTGTATGTTAGTACTTGTGCATATGTTTGTGCGTGTGCTCACTCATTGTATATTATGATGTATGTACACACTCTAGTATGAGGTGATGTAATTAAGGGTCAGAACGGATTAACCAGGCCCTATGGGTTACGTCTTCCTTAGGGCACTCTGCCCTCTGACATGTCCCAGGGTGGCTTACAGTACTCCCAAATAATGGTCTTCTTATACATTTATACCATGGCACTGCCTTGCTTAATTGAGTGGATTGATTATTTTGTTGGGTATGGTTTAGAATGATGTTACTGAAGAGGAACAGAGATGGGGGTCCAAGACTGTGGAGGGATCTGGAGGGCGTGCTGGGGCAGTCAGGTACAATACATGTTCTTGTAGTTGATGCAGAATGTACTGGTTTTGTTGAGAGGGATCAGTAAAACTAAACTTGGTTGTGTTGATTGCTTGATTGATTAAACTCGGGAGGCTATTTTGTCTGGCTGAAACGATTATGTCTGTCAGTTTTATTTTCATCATACAGCATGAATCAGATCAGAGAGCAAGTGAAAAAAGAAGATGTCAATGTAAAGGCAAAGAGCAGCCATCATTCTCAGACAGATGCCTCCAAGGGATTCGGTGGGAAATATGGTGTCTCCAAGGAACGCCAAGACAAGGCAAGTTGGACTTGATAGCTTTTAGCCTTATATTGCTAATGTCTGAAGGAAGTATGTATGCATTTGTATGCCACAACTTGTCACAGCTCATTGTGTTTATGTAGGATAGGTTCCACGTCATCTAAAAACAACATGAGCGTTGTGTGGTTGTGAAAGTTGATACAACTAATACTTATTTGTCTTTCGTGTTATCAGTTGAAAAAAACAAAAATACAGTCTTATAGTTAATGAAAATACATGGAAACATTGTAACCTTACCACCAAAATGAAGTATTGATATAAATATAAGTTGTCCAGTAAGGTACAACTTCAGTATCCATCAACCCACTTTTTTAAGTTCAATCACTTATTTATTGATGCAGGATTCTGCTTTAAGTTTTGAACTTTTAAAGCTTATTTTCTTCTTTAGGCTGCAGTTGGCTTTGATTATCAAGCACAGTTAGCAAAGCATGGTTCTCAGACAGATGGTGCGAAAGGTTTTGGAGGCAAGTTTGGTGTTCAGAAAGGAACAGATAAGGTATGTCAGCATAGGTAATTATTTAAGGGCTGCACTGTTTGATATTGTGCTCCTGTATAGACTGCTCTAGGTTGGGACCATCAAACTGAATTGTCTAAGCACGGATCACAAGTAGATGCTGCTAAAGGATTTGGGGGCAAGTTTGGAGTAGACAAGTCCAAGCAAGATAGAGTAAGTACTGAATTAGTCATTTGATCAAGGCAGCCAGTGTGTGTGTGCATGGACATGTGTGTTCACGCATTAGGGCCCTAATGCTGTATATCCTGGCAAGTGTTTGCAGCCACTACATGTATAGATATGATTCTGACAAAATAATCTCCAATTTAATATTTACAATGTCTCAGGAGCAATGTCAATTTGTTGTTGTTATGCTACACATAACAATATGCGATGCGTTATTTTGTACTGTAGAACGCTGCAGGCTGGGACTATCAGGCTAATCTTGCCAAACACGAATCACAAACAGATGCTGCTAAGGGATTTGGAGGAAAGTATGGAGTTCAAAAGGATCGAGTAGATTCTGTGAGTGTGTGAATGTGTACATGTGATTCTGAAAGTTAGCTTATTCTAATTTCTTTTTCAGTCTGCTTTAGGGTATGAATACCAGACTGATCTCTCTAAGCACGGTTCACAGAAGGATGGCTCGAAAGGTTTTGGCGGCAAATATGGTGTAGACAGAGACAAGCAGGATTCTGTGAGTATTCTGCATGAGCGTATACCACATCTTTGAGAGCAACACTCTTAGGTTGAACGTACATACATACATACATACATGTACATACTGCATTGCATTACATAATACACACGACACATACACACACACACAGATACTCATACATTGTTCTTGGAAAATACTGCAGTGAATCTGTATTGCTGTTGCTAATGAAGTCTTTAAAAAATAATTGTTCACATTGTCTTTAAACTCTTTTACTCGAGGGATTTAGTTTATTTGTAGTTTTCACGCAACTAGCGATAAACAGTATTTAAAACATTTATATATGTACAATGCTTTTTGTAAACATGGCAGGAATTTTTGGGGGATTCGATTCAATGAAACCTCTTAAAAAAACTAACAATAATACTGAATCGTATGTATGCCAGCCCAGTTGAGTGTATTAGGTACATTTGTTAGTACTGTTTTGATATGAGGATGTGTGTGTGTGTGTGTGTGTGTGTGTGTGTGTGTGTGTGTGTGTGTAGAGTGCAGAGTCTTATGACTACCAGTCAAATCTTTCGAAACATCAGTCGCAAACTGATGGATCCAAAGGATTTGGGGGCAAATATGGTGTTGACAAAAGTAATCAAGACAAGGTGTGTATGTGAATCTACAGTTTATCTAAATGCTTATTATTTTATTTTATTATTTTAGGCTGCTGGGGCTTATGATGACATGGCAGGAGTTCAAAGTTCATACAAGACAGATAGTGGAGTGAAAGGTCAGTGCTACTGTTTTGCTTATTATATGTATCTTATGAATTAACATGCTATCTTACAGGAGGGGCGACTGGTAACATTCGAGCCAGATTCGAGCAAATGGGAAAACAGGAAGATGTACGTAGATATTTTGTGTGTGGTGAGAAACTGGGGTATTTATGGCAAGTATGGTGGCAAAATATTATTGAGAGAAGTTTCATTTTATTTTTATTGTTGGTGACAAGTGTTTGGTAATGGTGACTGAAATAATGGGACAATTTCTGAGTGCATCATGACAACACAGTACAGAGGATTAATGTAAGGGTTTGTACATTTGGATAGTCAGGTTAATTAGCACTTTCTTTAACCTTTGAATATTGAAGTGTCTTCCATGCTATATACTGACAATCCCAGTCTAGTTACGTCCTCCAATAGCTATCAAGTCAGGTCGTGCAATTGTAGTTAGTGAAATTGTGGCTATCAAGTCAGGATGTATGAGATGGTGGTTGTATTTATTTTGTCAGTCTAACAATTCCTTGAAAACTGCAGCTTTAAAGCTTTGTGGGGTAAGGACTTACTTCTGCTTTGTTGATTAAGTGTGGGACTAAAGTTTGCATTGGGGAGGTGAGGGGCAGTGTGATGTAGTAGCTATAAATAGTATTTGTTGCATGTGGCAAGCTACCTTTAGGCAGCCTTAAATATCCTCTTAACTGTTCTTCATTTGTTGTTGATTACCGACTGATTGATGATGTGATTGATATATTTTTTTACTGTTTCTCTAGGATAGTGCGCGTAGAATCAAGGAAGAAAGACAGAAGAGAGAGGCAGCAGAAAGAGAGGTATTGTTTGTAGAGTAATATGTGTGATGTGTGTGAAAATATTCATGACAAACAGAAACACCACAAGCAAGAAGAGGAGAGGCAGAGGCAGCTGGAGGCAGAAGAAGCAGCCAGAGCTGAAGAAGAGCAACAATATGAGCAAGAACCTGAACCAGAACCTGAGCCAGAACCTGAGCCTCAGTATGAGCCCGAACCTGAGCCACAATATGAGCCAGAACCAGAACCTGAAACACAATATGAACCAGAACCAGAACCTGAGGCTCAATATGAACCGGAACCTGATTATGAACAGGAGGCACAGTATGACCAGGAACCAGAACCGGAGCCTCAGTATGAGCCAGAACAAGAATATGAGCAGGAACCAGCTGCGCAGGTAAGAGCCAATGAAACCTTCAAAGAAAAAATATTTTGCCATGCTTGTCATAATAGTCAAATGCGTATATATATTTATATATGTGACCGTCTATAGGAAAACCAGGCACAATGCGGCACCCTTCGAAAAAATTTTTTTTTGCACTTACGGAGTTGTCGGCGTCCAGATATTGAGCTCTCCTAGTTTTATCGTCGTAGCTTAAGTCGTTCCCGCTATAATAGACCTAACCGTTCCCTTCCGTCGGCTGGAAACAATACATTTTTAAGAAATCGATCGATCTTTTCTCGATATTACGCACGCCGCGTTGTGCCCGGTTTTCCCGTAGACGGTCACATATATACCATAGTTTCTTGGTTACTGCCATGTGATATAAGTGATATCGCTGATATATTTGATGGTTTAAGCATGGTTTAAGCATTATATATATATATGCACTTGCATGTTCCATATAAATTTGAAGTCTACAAATTGTGTGTGTGTGTGGTGTGTGTGTGTGTGTGTGTGTGGTGTGTGTGTGTGTGTGTGTGTGTGTGTGTGTGTGTGTGTGTGTGTGTGTGTGTGTGTGTGTGTGTGTGTGTGTAGGGAAGTGGAAAGAATGCCAAAGCTGTATATGATTATCTAGCTGGTAAGATAAAAAACACTACTATTTACTTGTTTAGAGTTTCACAATATTGTATATTTATAAAACAGAAGGCGAAGATGAGATCTCCTTTGATCCTGGTGACATCATTGAAAATATTGAAGAGGTATGTCAGAGTAAAGTGTGTGGCATCACACTAGGTTGTGTCAACAAAGGTATTTTATCTCTCAAGTATGTATCAACATTTTGAAAATCAATTTTCTTTCTTAGCCTTTTCATTAAATGTATACTTATGAACAGAAGAAGTTTTACAGATGTCACACAATAATTGTAGGAACAAGAATGTTACAGTTGTCAAAGTATCATGTTTAGTGAAAGAATTAATAGATCACTTTATTATGTCTCTAGCCTAATATTAAAACTATAGTTGGAGTGAATAATCGGTAGATGTAAAAATAATAAAAAGGTACGTAGGTAAAATCAATGGCATCACAGGTCAGCAGCCAGATTATACAGTATCTATTCTGGAGTCCTTTCTATGCTATGTTGGAGGTGTGTAAATTGGTAATTTCTTGACACAAAATTTCTGCCTAAAATTCTTTGTGTTTACAGCCAAATAGCCAGCCTAGAGTAATTGTTAGATTGATATATTAGACACAATAACGTATTTATATCTCGTGTTTGTTAATGTGCAGGTGGATGAAGGATGGTGGATTGGAGAATGCCGTGGTGAAAGAGGATTATTTCCAGCCAATTATGTTGAGATCATATAAACATTTTAGCGACAAACATCTTATTTGATATTTTTAACATGTATTTACAAGTGTGTTTTGTGTTTCACAATCCTTTTAATTGAAGTGTGTTCAGCTACCCTGCAGTTATCTTCCATCAGTTGCTATTGATATAATAGGACATCCTCTTTAAGATCAGTTTACTGCCAGGTGATCCCTATCTCACATTTAGTACTTATAAAAATTGTAAAAATGCAAAATTCTTCCTTTATGTTGCCTAGCATTATACTGCCAGTGATGTGAAATGGGTTGTTCATCCTTAGATATTACAAGGTGTCAGTCGACACTTTTAAAATGTTTCACAGTACCCTCTCTTTCGAACTGCGAGGAGACGTAACTTTTACCAAGCGCAAGCGCTAGCTCTATTGGTAAAGGGTCTGACTCGTGACAACACTGTGTGGGCGTGGTCAACCCGTCATTTCCAGTGTGTGGGCACGCAGGTCCCCGCCCACCGCCGGGGGCTATAAGGAAGTTGCAAGGCGTGCTAAATAGAATGTAAATTTGAAATAGTCACATGACAAATACAAACTAGACGACGAGAATAAAGTGAAGGGAACATATTTATATATATGAGCTGGGTTCGTTGGATAGCGCTGTAGCTATGGCTGGGAGGCAGCGTACTACTGTAAAGGCCAAAGTCGTGCTGTTAGGAGAAGGAGCTGTGGGGAAGACGTCTATTGTTCTCAGATATGTTGAAAATAAGTACAATGACCAGCATCTTCAAACTCTTCAGGTAAGTTAATTAGTCTCAGAATATGCTGATGCCTACTTCAAGCTATTTGAAATGGTTGTTGATGCTCTTGCTAGAGTAGTTTATCTCTTTTACTGCTATACTTGGCCATAACACTGTATATATATATGTGAGTAGTCTGGTGGTACATAAGGCACTTTAGTGTGCAAAAAAGTAAATAAAAACCCTGTTTAAATCATTAATCGTTTAATTATGTGAGAAAGTACTATGAACATTCTGAATTCACAAAATTCAGTGTCCTGTGTTTCTCCTAGGAGAGTAAGAATACAAGTTGAATACCACAGATAGTAAAAACAACAGTAATGTATTACCTTTTATGATGTACATACAAGCACTGGCATTTCATGTCAGTCTCACATCGAAACAGACATTTTATGCCTTCTTCAATCTTGACCAATCAATTTGGAAGTAGTGAAACTATTTATTTCTTATGTATTCTTAGTCCTATTTGCAGATATTGTGCATACACTTTGTAAATATTGACTATGAGGTACTTTGAAACTTAAATATTCCTTTTGGCAAGCTTTGATCATTTATTGTATATTGTATTATAAGTCTCCTCTGGGTGGAAATCTGAATTATCCAGAGGCACCCTTGCCATTATTGATGTTAGCAGGAATGGATATGTGTGGCCAGTTTGATTACAAAATGGGAAGGTTTGTACAACCACACCTATGCTTAACAGTACATCATACTACCAAGGCAGTGTTCACGCATCTTAATTCTATCTTAGCTCCATGGTTGATTGAATGATAACAATTTGACAACAAATCGATAAGATGTTTGTATGTTAGCAAATTTTGGAAGTGTCCATAGGTTTTGTAAGGTAATAAGTGTTTTAAGGTTGAGGTATAGTAATATGTGAGTTTACGGTTCCAGACTTAGCCCTAGGGTTTGAGGTACTCAGTCACATCAGCTTGGTGGATATTTCTAACATCTCATTATATGTAGTGATGGTTAAGCCTTTACACTGTTATATATAACTACCAAGTACCCTGCCACACAGTGGCATTTGAGATCCTCACTTTTTTACATTAGGAATGCAGTAATGTAAGGTGTTTTTATCCATTGTTATTAGAGTTGCACCGATAGAAGATTTTACCGATATACTGATAACCGATATTATATCTAGAATCGAGGCCGATACCGATAACAGATAGATATATTCATTGAATTTTGAAAATTTAAATTTTACATAATTAGAAAATAATGGTACTAGTCTAGAGTCTTCAGCACCAAGAACAAAGTAGTGCCAAATTGGTGACCTCTTTTTAGACATCGTAGTTAAGTTTCTTTGTCTTTACGCAATCTAAGAGCTAGTAGAACTCATCTGTTTAGTGTCCACACGGCGAGTATGAAATTTTTTCTATCAGTTAATTATATCGGTACGGCGGGTAGTGTTGACGACTGATACCGATATCGAAAAAGTAGGCCGATAAACGATAGACCGATAGAGTATCGGTGCAACTCTAATTGTTATTATCCTCTACCACTCCATTTAATCTGTCTGTTTTTTCTTAACCCGTGTATTCATGAAGGTACACACCACCGGTGTCGGCTGACGATGCCCTACCAACATGCCTCAGCTTTATTCTTGAACACATCCACTTGATCAACTCAGCTGCATGTGTTTGTCGCTATATCATCGTAATCACATTTTCTCACCTAGCTTTCATGTTTATTATACTAATGAATCAACATATTATCGCCATCGTCAGTCAATGCTTTACCAACCGATTACTGATGACACTTAATTAACCCAGCTCAGTTAGTGAATCATTCGTGAGTATTTACTGTTGTCGTTACTCACAGACAAATGTATTATTATATAGACTAGCGAGTACCCCGCCACACAGTGTCGCTTAATGCACAAACTTTTTGCAAGTGTAGGAATGCAGTAGCATAAGGTATTTCTGTCCATTGCTATTTTCTCTACACTAGGTTCAGTCTGCCTTTTTCTCACTTTTCTTGATCCAAGTATTCATAATATACACACCACTGTAGTTATCGCTACTGACAACACTTTACCACCAACCCATTACTGATAACGCTTTACCAACCCATTACTTATAACGCTTTACCAACCCATTACTGATAACGCTTTACCAACCCATTACTTATAACGCTTTACCAACCCATTACTTATAACGCTTTACCAACCTGACTGAGCTAATGAATTGTTCGTGAATACACACACCATCGTCGGCTGATGGACAAGCAAAGTATTATTGCAGCAAAAACCTGAAGTTATTAGAACCAATGGTTGCATTCTCTTCTTTTGATTGATCTAGTGTGCAATAGTAATTTAACAAGAAGACCTAGTGTTCTGTCTAGAGGGATGCCGCACCACTTGGTTTGCATGATGCACCACTTGGTTTGCATGATGCACCACTTAGATGCTTTGTATAAAGACATTATGCACCACTTGGTTTATTGTTGTAGCTGTTTCTTTCCTTTTCAATAATACATGCACCACCACATATTTATACCCACCCATAACCCCATAACGTGCATGCAACAATGTACATGGATTTTTTGCATCACTTGGATTGAAAATCCTGGAGTGAACACTGATGAAGACATTCTCATCTTCCTGTCTTTCAAACTCATGGATGGGTGTTGTGATTAGACTTGGAGATAAGGGTGGTACTGTTGTGTTTTTTGTTTTGTTTGTTTTTAATATATTTTTTCAATGTAGTTGGCCTTGTAGCTATATTGTAATTATTACTTCTGGTTTCTTCCTAATTGTATTGTTAAAATTGCTTTAGTGTGAAGTACATAGTATACTATTTCATTTTCGATGTTGCCATGACAGCATTGATTATTTGATATAATAAACATAATAGTCACTTACGCTCTGCCAATAGCAGCAGCTTACTTGATTCTACTCCGATTGCTGGATGGGGAGAAAACAATGTCTGTCTATGACAGCTGTGCAGGACAATTTGAGTGGAGCTAGGTTTGTGTAAAAATTAAAATGAAGGCAACAGATCTGGAATGGTGTCAGTATAATCGACAGAGTAAGGCATTAATGTTAAGACTTAGGATGAAAGTTACTAAAATATAAGTACTTATATAACATGTATATATATATATACTCACTGGTGCCATATAGAGCAAAGTGATTTTAGTGATATTAGTGTAGATGTAAGATATCAACTATTTCAATCACTTTTTTGTTGTTTTTTTTGTTGTTGTTTTTTTGTGCTTATTTTCACATTTTAAAATTTGAACTTTATTTTTTATGTACATACGTAGTGTACTTTGTATGGCATTTGGTTACTCAATGATACAGAACACTAGACAACATTGGTGCCAGAGCTCCTCATGCAGTCTCTTAGCAAGTTTTTTTTAAACGTATTCACTATTACAGATGCAATGATAAAGGACCCACTGTTGTCATACTGTGAGAATTGAATAGCCAGAGAGCTAATAGCTCGTTCACTCTTAGTGATCATTGATGGTATATTACGTATATGGCAGTTATGAGGTGCACTCGTGTACTGTACCCTATAAGTGAGTCCTCCAGGGCTGGGTACCATGTTGTTGTACGCTAGCATATGTTATTATTGTGTGCAGAGCACTACCAGTTTAATACTTTGTTTTGTGTACATACAGGCTTCATTTGTGCAAAAAATTCTGAATGTCGGAGAAAAGCGAATACAATTGTCTATCTGGGTAAGTGTAATTATGTGAAGTGAAATACGCTAGTTGTATTCTTATTGTATCAGTACTATACATACATAACATTTGATTGAAAATAAATATTTCTAATGGAAGCCAACTCTTTGCATTTTGCATGAAATAAGAGTTAATGAATTATTTTACAAGATTTCTTGTTTGTGGTACTAGGACACAGCAGGACAAGAGCGCTATCATGCTTTAGGACCCATCTACTACCGGGATAGTCAAGGAGCTATTGTTGTGTATGACATCACTGATGAGGATTCCTTTCAAAAGGTTAGTACAGTGCATCCTCTCTCATCTTAACACTCTGGGACCAGAAGGTGGTTGAATAAGGTAAAATAATAAATAAATTGTTGGCATGCATTCAACTTTTGTCAGCAATTTTGTACTTGAAATTGTGAAGTGGAACTTGCATCTTATTGTCAATAATTTATGTTGTAAATGTTTATAATTGTTTTTTTTTGTTTTTTTGAATGATTATAATCATTCAAAAAAATGTTCAGCTTAGTTGGTTGGTTTTTGCCATCTTTTTTAAACTTTTGGTTCTTTAATTTTCTTCTAATGTGGCAGTTAAGGTGCCGTTGCTTCACCCTGACATACATATGTACCAATCTAGACACTCTTCTAACACATAATAGCCTTACTACTCTTCACTAGTACATTCCTTCACCTTGAGCTCACTCTTCTTTGTGTCAGAATAGTGGACTTTCAATTCAGCTTGGCTAAGTGTAAACAGTCACAAGATCTGCAATTTGTTGTGACTTGAATTTTGTATTTTTTATTTCAGGCAAAAAATTGGATCAAAGAGTTGCGGAAAATGCTTGGAGAAAATATTGTAGTTTGCATTGTTGGAAATAAGATTGATCTAGAAAAGAATAGAACAGTGTCTAAATCAGAAGCAGAAAGGCAAGTATAAAGTACTATTCTTTTAAGAATTGTGAAATGTTTGACTGGGTTGGGTGGTCGAGTATTAATGATGGTACACATCTGGTCTATGTAGCATTCAAGTAATATTATTGTTGTGTTCATATTGTAGCTATGCACAGTCAGTGGGAGCTGTTCATTATAGTGCATCAGCGAAACAAAACAAAGGACTTCAAGAGCTGTTTCTGGACTTAAGTAAACGTAAGTTTATATACTTTTTTATTAGGTGAGTGAGCAAAGTAAGACTCTCCTAAGGTCAACTCAATTGAGATTACATTTATATATGTGTGTGTGTGTGTATATATATATATATATATAATATATACGTATATGTATTGTTAGTGGGTTTTTATCACACACTCCAAATTACATAAGTTGATAAAAACTTTTCAATCATTCAGTAGTGAATTTTTGGCCTTGAAGAGAAGCTAACCTTTGGGCAGACATAAACTTTTGTATACTACTCAGTCAATTGTCTAACAACATATGAAAGAGGGTGAGGGTGCTGCTTCTCTTCAGCACTATAATGGTGAGTACAGTTTGGCTACTTCAACTTCAACTGCTTAACAGCATGTAGCAGGCTATAAGAGGCCCTGAAAGACTATGTATGTTGTTTCTCTTCGGTGCCTTTTAATACAAGTGTATTTTGACTTCAGTGTCGCTAAATACTAAAGAGGAAAGACACTTTAATTTCAGCTTGCAGGTAAAAGGGAACATATTTTGACTTCAATGTGCTGCTAAACACTACACTTGGGCTTCAAGAGTGCACTAATATTGAATTTATAGCCAAAACATATATTGAATACGACCTAACAACCCAACATTTTAACTTAGTGCTGAAGTCCTCTTTAGGGATATAATATTGAATACTACCACTAATATTTATGTTTTAGCTGACTGAAATAACATGTTCTAGTTGCACATGCATCATAACCAGTAGGAGTTGAAGTTCCTTGCTATTGTTTTAACTTAATTTGGTGTTGTATTGTAGGAATATTGGAATCCCATCAGCCCAGTGCAAGTGGGAAATCATCTGCCAGCACTCACTCTTCAGAGCCCAAACCATCGTTTGCATCACAGGCAAATAGTAGACGTAGTGTCATAGTAGTGGATGACCAGTCTCAAAATGCTCAGACAAGTAGTGGAGGGGGAGGTTGTTGCTCTTAGAATTCTCTTTGTATGTATGCAATATCAATATTTTCACAAGAGGGTGTCCTCTTTACATGCCTGTGATTGTTTATCCGTTACAATAATTTTTTGTGCATTTTTTTATCAAATTTGATTTTCAACACATGATATATTCTTCATACAAAACTTGTCAGTATGCTCGAGTTTTCTTGTTTCATCTGATCTTTCTCTCATAATAAAATGCTATAAAGGCTTTGAATTGAATGGGAGGGACAGTTCATTTGAAGGGGAGGGGCAGTGTGTTTTGCTAAGCATTGGTACTAAGTGCTAAAGCATGTGGCATTTTCACTTGTGTTCCCTTGTCTTCAGTCTGATCAATTTCTGTATACATACTATTATTAAATACTCTAAACTTCTCTTGTTTGGTTAAAATTATAATATCATTATTATTCTTGTAACTGCATTCTACTCTTTGACTTTTTTGGTACCTGCAAAATTCTACTCGCAAGTAAAATATCAACTTCCTCATGATTTATAATTTTTAAAAATAAATATATAATTTTAATTTGCCAGTTGTAATCACATTACTGAAGTCACTGTAGTCATCCTGACTATAAGTTAGACCGTGTCAGCCAGACTATAAGTTAGACCGTGTCAGCCAGACTATAAGTTAGACCGTGTCAGCCAGGAGTGTTCCTATGGTAACAAAAATGTAAAATATAGTAATGAAGGTGCAGTCATGTATATTCCTTTACATACAATCACAAATTAGCCAAAAAATCAGCTACCTCAATTGAACACTGATCGTAAAAGATCCTATGTAGTAATTTAACCTCCGTTACAAGGTAGTTGTGCATATTACACTTACTTGAGGCTTCCTGGTAGAATTCGGATCAACTTCTATATTAATTATGACAGGACCTTCTCTGTGTTTGCTGAAGACTAATTTCATCACTTCATCCAGCTGCAAAACTGTCCTCACACTGTACCCATCCGCACCAAAAGCTGACGCAATCTTGTCATAGCGGGCTCCATATAGAAGTGATGTAGGTGGCACACTGTGAGGATTAGGAGGATTCTGTGAACTATATTTCAGGTTATATGCATACTCACTGTAGAGGGAGACTAGAACTGTCCACTTCTGTAACAGATTCCCAACTCTCTCTATCCAGTCCTCGGTAAATGCCATTATTATTCATGACCACAAATATGACTGGCAACTGATATCTACAGTTTACCATAAACAATATTATATCAAAATTATTATTATTATCCTCATCATTTTATTATACACCAGTTAGATGAGCATGAATACACTTTAAGTAGCCAATGGCTGTCTTCCACATAGACTTGCAAGTGAGTAAACGAGACTTCCATCAGAGGTGTTACCAATGGGGTCAGATACACAAGATGGTACGTAAGACTAAATGAACTATTGTGCACTACCTGCAAGCAGTCTCAAATTCCATTCCAGAAAAACCGAAAGCGCTATCTCCTTGAATTGCCACAACAGGAACTCTTTCTGATGCCGGTTTATTATGTTCCACCAGTGCAGCTGCAATTGCAAATCCACAGCCAACTCCCATAGTACCAAAAGTGCCAGCATCCATGCTACAGTACGCAACAATAAATATTGCTGTATTAAATTTATAATTCAGTACCGTCTTCTAGGGTGATAGCTAAAAAGAGCAGTCCTTCCGACATCCATAGTGGTAGAACCCTCATTGATTAAAATACATTCTCTAGGCAAGTGTCGATTTATCTGAAGAGATATCGTGAAATACTTCCTGATTACATTGATGAGCATAATAACATGATAACGATACAATAATTATGCTATTATTATTGTTGTAGAGTGGAGAATAGGTGGAATAGGATACAGACCACATAGCTCAGCTTTCATAAAGAGGACATTAATAAAAAATTGTCTTACCACTTTATACGCACAGTAAAAACTCATTGGAAGTTCTTCAATGGCAGCAAGCTCCTAGAAGGCAACAACTGGTCATGTTTCTGTTAAACAATAGATATTTTTTACTTTATTAATCTCTAAATTCTTGCTTCGCTTTTCTTCCAGCACTTTCCACCAGAAAGATGACTTGTCATGGAGAGACTTGATAGAGCGATTTTGCACCTCATCTAAAAGCTGAACAAGAACAAGAACAGGCAGTTATTCACTAGGGACAAAGATTGAATGATGACTGGATACACTATACACACGATATCTTCAAAACAGATCTAGATCAGTATCTAGATCTAAACTTTTGTTTGTCAAGGTTTAGGGAAAATTTATATAAAAGACTATGGAATGCAATTATTTCTATATACCCCATTGGTTGGGAGAAAATAGGAATGTTTCCGATGTTTAGTTAGTGAGTACAGACACTTATCAGCAAGAGATATAATAGCAAGAAAAACGGTGGTAGTTAGGATTAATAGCATGAGTTGCAATAAAAATATCAATAGGCAAAGTCGAGAGAAATTTATTGCCGCACGAGTGCTATTAATCTGAATAACTCAGTTTTTTGTGCTATCATACGTTCATACTATAGCAATAATAGTTGCACAAGCCACTGGTGTGTGAAAATACAAGCATGAGACTAAATATCTCCCCATATTGTATAACCAGTTATTATTATACATTATGTATTCTTTGTCCATCAGAATGCAATTCTCTTTTCCTGTATCACATATGTGCCTATCCAAGCTTTTAGCTTGATAAGATATGCTACCACATTCATATTTTTCCCTGTATCTTTTCTTTAAGTCAAAAAAGCCTCATCTTTCAGAGGTAATTCCGCCACACTTAAAAAAAATTCAGTTGTCTAGATCTAAGCACGGGCCTATTGGAGTGTTTAATATGCAGCGTTTAAAGATATTGAACACTCGTGTGATGCAGAAATACTCAAGGAAAAATAACCAATGTATAAATAAATATTACTCAAATTGTGGTGAATATATTTCATAGCCACCTCCTAGGAAGTGAATACTTTCCAAAATCTGGGTTAGCCTTTGAGTGTGTACCAAACAAACTTAGGTAGCAACCATTACTTGGAAAAATGTGTTATGCGTTTCCTATAGCCGAGAGCCAAGGTACAAGTTGGTTGTTACTTTCAATCAGTGTGGAGCGCAGTGAGGACACTACTCGAAGCTAAGGATTCTTCAACCATTCAGTAACTAATTTTGGCTTTGAGAAACCAGACTAACCAGGAAAATCTAAAGCCAGAACTTTTCTGCCCAAGGTAGAAGACTCTGAAAAAACGAGTTCCTTCAATGCCATTATACTTCAACTTCAATGTGTAGCTAAATACTACATAGAAAAATACTCTTGGACTTCAGCTTGCAGTTAAGGGAATACATTTTGACAGCATGCAGCTTTTGAACTCTACACTTTAGCTTCAATAAGTGAGTACTATAGAAATTATACTCAGGGAAATTATAATAATTTTTCTGACAAAGAAAAACTGTAGCCTGTAGTGATTAAAAAAACAACAATTTATTAGAAGCAAAATGGATAAAACTATAATTAGTAAGTATTAAATATTGGTCCTTATTGCTTATAAATATAGCTAGGCTTTGCCATTTGTGTTGAAGCACATCACTAGTCTAACTATACACACCAGACACCTGAATATAATCATTACCTGGGAAACTACTGCCTTGACATCTCCCAATAACATAACAGAACCAGAGGCATTGTTACTCATTTCTTCTGGAGACACATCTACCTGCACAACACACGCACACACCAAAATACATAAAAAAAAAAACTTAAATAAAAAATTGAAATTCACTTTATTAATGACGAATCCTATAATTGGATTTGGCAAATAAGCAAGACACTGGCTTTGTGAAATATTCCATATGAGCTTTTGTTGGTGTTTAGAATGTAAAAGCCACAGTAAACTAAACTCAATTACTTTAAATGCTAACCTGAATAAACTTAACATTTGCAGAAAATCTGGGAGGCTTTCCGAAGTGAAGAATCCAGTTCAGCCTGGCTCCAAGCAGAACTATTACATCTGCTTCTTGGAGAGCTCTATGTCAAATGTGGAGTTATAAAGTATAATTGAACATAAATGCAAACTTACTTTGACCGTGCGGCTGCTACACACATTGGGCTATCATCAGATAATATACCTTTACCCATTGGAGTAGGTAAAAAAGGCAAAGCATTTGAAACTATGAAATCTGCTACCTCGACCTCAGCTCTAGAATATGCCGCTCCTGATAGCACAATACATCAATTAATACATTTAATAGGAAGTATGTAGGAGGATCTTACCTTTACCAACTATGACTAGAGGTTTCTTTGCATTCTTCAAAACATCAACAGCGACTCTTATATTAGCAGGGTCAGCATGCATTCTAGGTGGATCTGGAACTGCTGGGAGAAATCTATAAAAATACACAAATACGAATATAGATGATAACAAATCGTTCACACTAGCTTCCACTCACTTGATTTTGCTTGGATCTATTCTATCAGTGACCATGTTCCCAGGCACTTCTATGTATGCTACACCTGGTCTTCCATAAATACTTGTGCGAACAGCCTATAGATATCACAAAAATGTAAGAATTGTATAGGCAAGAGTTAAATTTCTTATTTATTGGCAAGTGAGCAATGCAAGTGAGTTAGGGGTGAAATGTTAAATGTATATTTATAATATGTATGGGATGGTCGTGGTCCCTTATTAATAGCATGAGCATGTGACTTTTTCTCTTGAAAATACAGCTTGTTAGGCTTGCCCCCAGTTGTTTATATACTACAGCAGTGCTAAGAGATCTACATTTACTTGTGTTGGATTAAAGAATACTTTCTAAACTTCGGATCTAGAATACTAAATGAAATTCTTTCTATTACAATTATTTTGAAATTATTATTATGTAAGGTGTGTTTTACCTGGTTGTTAGAAATACATGTGCAAAATTGTCTCACTCGCCATTTGCACTTAAGCACACCACTAGGCCTTATATAATTGTAAGTATTATACACTGAGGGTCATATATTCTTATGCCACATAAAATTTTTGCCGTTATGTTCAGAATGATCCTGTTAATTGGAGACTTGTATCTGTCAGAGTAAATTTACTATTAGAAAAAAGGTAGCTTAGAAACGTTATAAAATAACTATCTTCAATACAACTGTACAAACTAGTCTCATAACTAAAACCACATATCTTTAACCTTTTCCACATGAAATGGAATGGATTCCATTGTTTCCAAACGAACTGCATACTTGACATACTGCCTGCAAGATTCCACCTGCAAATAATGGCTAGAGACATTCTAAACTTTCAAGTGAGAAAAGATAGCAAGGTACACACTGATAATGCATTCACTAAGTTACTCTAGAGGTATTTACACTGACTCAACTAATACACGAGATCTCCAAGTTTACACACAATTATATTGTTTACTCTGGATGACTTAACCTATTAATAGAACAACAGTGCTTTTGTGAGAGAACCCACTGCCAATGTGTCTCGTAAATAGTTAGCTTGTAGACTGTATTCCCAAAGTAGCATACTATCTCTTAAATATCAACAACTTAAATAAGCTCACCTGATTCCATTCTTGAAAACCACCCATACCACCTTGATCTTGATCATAACTACCAGCTAGAACAATCATAGGCCTACATATTAATGGAGATTCATCATTTCTATTCAGTCATTGTGCAGTGAATCTAACCAGCAATTGACTGCAGCATTGGCCATCCCAGCCAAGGCATGGATGAGGCCAGGTCCCGGAACTACCAGGCAGACTGCTGGTCTAAATACAAGAACTTTCCATAACAACAGAGACTAGCTCTGCTAGCCTAGTGAACATCATCTTTACATAGCTACCCCAAACACATCATTACAGTGGAACCTCTGATAGTGAACTATAATGAGTGAATTCCCTCTATTCAGTGAACTCTCTACTTGCCCCCTTCAACAGAAAGTGTATAGTTTACAACCTCTTAAAAACAATCTCTGATTTTTTGAAAGCCCTGGTCCCAAATTTGTTCTGTTTCCATGTCTAATGACACCAGTTTTTACACCGTAGTAGTTAGCCAACATATTGTTCAACAGAATTATGCCTTGATTAAATACAACAAATATGGTTGTAAGTTGTACCAATGCATACCTATCTGTGAGGTATCCAATTGCAGAAGCAGCATAGCTAGCCTGAGATACAAGACAGATGAAGTGTTTCAGTTACTTTCAGGTCCCGGTTAGAATACTTACTGCTTGTTCGTTTCTGGTGCCTATGTAATGCACACCAGCCTCTTGCAAGGCCATGCCTAATTCTATAACTGGTATTCCAACTATACCAAACACATAACGTATTCCTTGGCTGTACAAGCTCTGAGCGATCACAGAGCACCCTTCCATCTCGAACTTTCTAATGGTAGGTGGGGCTCAATTGGCGAACTTCCACAATACACGGTAAAGGGTTTCCACAATATAAATTATGCAATTCACAAAAGAAAAAACTGTTAATTTAAACAAATAAAAAGGTAACAAAAATGAAAATGAGTCAAAAATAATATGAATGCACCAACAAGTGTACCTTACTTTACAACACTAGAACAGATGCTTTATAATATACCATAAACATGACAGAAAGAGGGGAAGACAAAAAAAAGGGAAATCACAGCATTGATAAAATGAACTTCGCATGATTGTTTCGAGGAATAGAGAGGGACAGTTGGGGGAGAAGTTTGATCTTTAGAGCCTGCATAGCAGCTTCTTGACAATTGAATATGGCTACTGTCACTTCTTCACCAGTCTTGGCCATGTTACCTGACTTGACATCTACTATTCCACTGATCTTGCAAATCAACTAACAACAAAGAAATATAGGGAGGACAATCATAACAGTAGAATGGAATAAACAGTGGGATGGAATAAACAGTGGGATGGAATAAACAGTGGGATGGAATAAACAGTGGGATGGAATAAATAGTGGAATGGAATAAATAGTGGAACGGAATAAATAGTGGAATGGAATAAATAGTGGAATGGAATAAATAGTGGAATGGAATAAATAGTGGAATGGAATAACATACTTCATGAACTTGAATGCGATCTGGACTTCCCTCCACAGGATATCCAACAACTTCCATTACATGGAGTGGAACACCACCTACAAAGACAGACAAAACTTCATTAAGAATATAGGAGTGATTACCGTGACAACATACATGTCAAGTTAGTGTCCAGTTTCACCATTTGATTAGATGGAGGTGTAGGCAAAAGAGGCTCTCGCTTTGAAAACCCACTTGGTCCAGATGGATTGGGCACGCCCACAAACTGAGAGGGCATGTGATCACCCAGGGTTACGGAGCCACCACCAGAACTATGGCTACTTTTGTTAGCACGATTAGAAGGATGTCTCTGATTTTGATATCTAACCAATGACCCACACAATATAACCAACATGCATACAAACTATTCCAATCCTTACCTATTTCCACTTTTTTGAACGTGCTGTTGCTGAGCCAACCTTGGCGGAAGTGCTTGATAGCCATTAGCTAAATAATAATACACATAATACATTTAGTTCAAGCAATAAAATAAAGTGTGTACCTGTCTGAGGAGACATAGATCCAGATACTTCACTGACATGGGTGCCTGTGGGTCATAAGAATAATACAATCTCAATCTCATTAGCCTAACCACAGATAAACAACAACAGCACGCGCTAACTACAGTGCTGCATACAATCATGCAGAGTGACAAAAAAGTTAGCCAAGTCAATTTAATTCACTGCTAATTCTGTAGCACCAGGATACGTCTGTAAGATTAACGTATAATTTTCCATTCTTCAACACACACACACACAAAGAACAAAAAGAAAAACAATAACAACAACAACAACAAAGTGGTAGTACAGATTTTTAAGAACCCAGAGAATATTAGCCACATATAAATAATAAAAAACAACATTCCTATTGTATAGAGCAAAAACATGTCACCTGATTGCTAACATGTATTGCCACAACAGTATCCAGGAGTCTCACCTGAACCCACAGGTGGGTGGGTAGGAGTATAGCCCATCTTCCCTGATGATGTTGGGGAGTTGATAAAGAGTCCATGTTGATTTCCAGTAGATGGAGGAGGGGAAAAAAGACTAGTTCCTAGGGTATGCCCTACAACATGATAATTCTGACTTAAATATTTTAAGGGCACAACAAGTTGGTATATATTCAAATCTGAAAACCCACTCACCAAGAATCTGCACAGGGCTATGAGTAATTCCAGAAGTAGGAGGGGAAAAAATTCCTTGTTGCTGCAACATAGCTGGACCAAGATTAAGAGCACCTAATAAGACAACATACATCATTCAAACAACATGTGATTATCAACTATTCACATAACGAGGGAGCTCGTACAATCCGTGCAAATTCTAGTTTAACCCAACCAGCACCATTTCTACAAGGACCTTCTTACAGACTAGTAGGCCAAGAAATGATAAGAAGTTGGTTAAATCAATGGAGTTAGAAGTAGAAACTTAAAGAGTGAATTCAAGAAACAATTGCATTCTTCTGTGGATTTACAGCATTTCTCTTAAAAATGACATAATGTACACTGCTAGTCTTACCAATGCTTCAAACATAAGCATCCCTTAGTTGCCACACCGACACGTGGTTATCAAATGAATTACCAATGACGCATGACTTGTGAAAACAGCATTTGACTACTGTAATATGACATTCTGATGCTCACAGGCAACTTAAAAAAAATAACGTACCCAAAGTAGGAGTGGATGGTTGAGAGGGGTTACCAGCCCCAGCTGGAAGGTGGAGGGCACTGCTAGGTATCATGGCCTGGTTGCTCATGAAATTAGCTCCTTCTTGGTTGCTGGCACCATAAACTGCTGCCTAAACCACACAAAACACACCAATCATTCAGAGGATGTACATGTGGTGCATGCATACATGTGTGTGTATCTTTGGAATGACAATTCCTGGGTGTCTGAGTGCACACACACCTGTGGGGGAATGAAATGCACTGGCCCCTGGGGATGAGTGGGGCTAATCATTTGCCCACTATAGAGTTGGTCTCCTCCTAGAGGTAAGCTGCCCACAGGAAAAGGTCCATTCTGGATTCTTGACATCACTGGTTGATGTTGGTTTATCATTCCAGAATCCACATCGCTACTTTCAGAATACTTTAGTTTTGGTGTCATATTGACAGAAGTTGATTCTCTGGAGTTCGCTGCCTCTACTTCTCCCTCCAGGCTGAAACTATCACTCCCTGAAGCTACAGCAACCAAAACAAACAAATAACTCAAATGTATTCATATATCAGTTGCTTCTTAATCACACAACAGAGTACATGACCAACTTCAAATTCAACCAGGAACTATAGCTAGAAGCAGGGCTAAGGTCATTTGTATTTATGCTGTGTTTTTTTCCTTTCTTTCTTTTTGTGGTTAAAAATACCTATAAGATGCACCTGACAATGTTGAGAAGACATTCTAATATAAGTAGCTAGCTAGACTAAGGTTGATATGATACTATTTGTGAGTAGCAATGACAGAATGCTCCGCAGCAAGTTTTATCGGATATAGTGTACAACAATAATCATTAAAAATGGCTTGAATATAAGGTAAATGACTTAGCTAGACTACTTTGGATTTAGTTTGGGTTAATGAATGGTAAGGTGAGGCTAGGTGTAAATGTACGTAATTGACAAGTTTATTGATAATGTAATTGTTCAGATAGTTCCCTTTGTTGTTGTAACCATAAAAAGCTGTTTCAGTTGTCTTCTGTAGATGTGTTCTGGACGTTACTGGTTCAGGCAGGCCTGTGGATATGAGGGACTGCCTACGTTCTTGGCTCAATGGAGAAAAAAAAAGGCAAAGCTGGAAGGTTACATGGGTATAATGCTTCAGCTCATTGTGATGGCCCACATCAAACTTGAAATTGTATCAAGAGTTGACAGCATACCTAAACTTGTCGTGCAAGCCAGTCAAGACTACGAAAGTCTGAGTTGGATGAGGTATGTCCAGATGTTTAGGCAGGCTGCTCCAACGGTAAATAAGAAATAGTCTACAATAAGCCCGGCTCTGTGGTAAAATTTTAGTGAAAAAGGCAGAGGGGAACTTTGTTTGGCTACACCCAGATTGAGCAAGACTATGTGCAAAGGGCACTACAGGTCAAGAGTGGCAAGCTAGCTGTGAAGCCAAGAGTCTGTAGTTATTGGTAATAGACCCACAGGTGGGGTAGCAGCAGCAACAAACTAGTGTGGAGGCATGCAGGAAGTGGAACACAGGTAGCTACAACTACCCTAGCTGTGACTTCATGTATGTGTGCTCAATGGAGGGTCCTCTCCTAGCCACCTACTGCTGCACAGCCAGAGCCACAGGGAAGGGCTCTCTGTTGGGAGCAGTGGGATCAATAGCTGACGGCACACCTTGACCAGCAGTTTCAAAGACACTTGGTCAACCAGGTGCACTGGGAGTTTAGAGTGGGATACGTGAGGAAACTGGTAGTAGTGACCACTAAGGAACACATAGTCACTCCAGAACACGCCACAGGGGATTATTTCTTAGCTGAATATGGCCAGTGGGACATGAGGAGGAATACAATAGCACCAGCAAGGACCAGGCTGACAGTGACAGTACACACATCAATGCCGTGGGAAGTGGCCACAATGTGTTCCTTTGGGTTTCTTTAGACTGGGGAAGCAGCAGTACTCATAGAAAAAAAAACAACCTTTGACCCAGAGGCTGCAAGACACCTTGCTTTGGAAATGTCTGAAAATACTACTTACAGAATGTTTTGGAGGTGTCGAGGCTTTCAAAACAGCTGCGCTGAAGAGCTCTGTCCAGTAGTGGCATCACAACAATACACAGTAAAGTAACTTCCACCTTATTTTTTAAGTTAGAGGATGGACAAGCCCTACTAGGAACAGACTGGTGAAAGCTATGCAGCCGTTGACCTATTTATTAGGTTATGACTCCTGTCTTTATGCGGGACACACCTCCTGTATAAAGTTGGTAGCTGAGGTGACCAGCAAGGATTCAGGACTCACTCACCAAGATGATGAGATAGAGTACAACCTATCTTGACTACATTGGGACCCCAAGGAGGTGCTTAGTGGGGTGACTGCAACAGTGACAGACCCCATACCAGGTGTAGAGTACCCAAGAAGGATGATTGCCACAAAAGCCAACCTCTGGGCTGACTAAAGAATAACATTCACAAGACTCACTTATTCAGCGACCCTGGCCGATTCCGCCAAGGGTGTGCCCATAACCGTTAAATCAGTATAAGCTACTATCACCTCCACCACTATGTGATAATTAGACTCCACCCTGACTAGCAGTGCACTAAAATGCCTATGTAGTGGAGGTGAACAAACTAGCAGCAAGAGCTCACATGCGTAGCTAAACTAAAATTTAGACAGGTCATCAGCATGTTTACTCACTGGCGCAGCCTCACTTACTAGTGATGTGCAGAGAGTTCTCCAGTTGCTCTGCCACTTGTGCAGGACCCATGTGAACTGTAGAGACAGGAACTACTGGATGAGGAGCAGCTGTGCCACCACTCATTGCAACTTGCTGGGCAACTGCCATATTAAAAGGTGGTGCACCGGAACCAGGAGAAAAATTCCATGTTCCATCAAGCTTCGGCACCTATCCATGCAAATACACGATATACATATACAAGTGTGTGCGTACAGTTGAAATATATAGTTCATATAGCTATCTTATTAACTAGCTAAGTTATTAGGCCGTCAAAATGCTGTAGCCATGCCAGAAAATTTTTTTTTGGCAAACTAAAAGTGCTCTGCTAAATGTTTCAATATTCCACCACAGGAAGTACATGTATAAATCACAGGAATGTACCCGGTGCTCTATTTAGTAGGCATAGCTAATTATAATTGGAGAAGTCATATCTATCGAGTCAATAGGTGACGGTGCAAAGAGAAATAATTCACGCAAAAGCTTAATAATCCACATGTCCACTAGCTACAACTAAATATTCCATCCTCCAATTAAAAAAAAACAACAACAAAAATAAATAAAAAAATAAATAAATAAATTTTTTTTAAATTAAAAAATAAATAAATAAATAAATTTTTAAAAAATAAAAAATAAATAAATAAATTTAAAAAACAATAGCAAAAGCCTAACATACTCTAATCGGAGATGCTTGTTGTGGCACAGGCTTGACTAGTGCAACCGCTGCCGAGTTGTGATGAGACGAGTTAGACAACTGATCCAAAGGCACTGGGAGGCGTGGCATTGAACCCACTGACCCTAACTGCTGCTGTGATGTAACAGGTGGTGAAACCATCCCGTGCTGATTCATAACACCTACACAACACAGAGTAACCAAACCTAATACACAGACATCTTCACTAGGTGGAGCAGGAACAAACTTCATTAAATAAACAGTCATATGGGTGGCAAAATTATAATTGAATGGTCTAATAATAATAATAATACAATAACTCTTAACTCTGCAACTGCTGGCTAACACACAGGACCCAGCCCAGGAGGTGTGTGCTAACTCATGCCTGTAGCCTTGGTGGGTGGGGCAGGGGGGTGCATGAGCGTAATTTCACCTGTTGAATTATACTACTACTGATGAGCATGTGTGCAATAGGTAGAGGTGACATCATTCTTATTATCATCTCTGCCAATCAGTTCCTGCCTTTCTTCAGTTATATATGTACGTACATAAAACAAGTGAAGTCTCAACAATACATAGACATACTGAAAAATGTGTAGAGACCATTTGAAGTCAGTGTCTATTCCCATGTTGGACAAGTCAAACCATTTATGGTCACACACACTCTCCCAAGCATGAATGCACACACCAGGCTTGGGTTAAATCACTTAGTGCTTGTGCTTACAAGTACAGCACTGTTTCTGAAGTGATTGATGATGCTTTCAAGAACTTTTGTAAAGAAATCACTTGTGCTTGGGCTTGTATTTAAGCCCATGAATTCAAAGTGCTTGATAAGCACTTTTTAAGCACTAAGTACTTTCAATAAATACGATAACAAAAACGTAACTAACACATTTGCACTGATAGATGGAGGCTGAATGAGATGACTTTTTTTATCAGATGCAACAAAAAATAGCTTTTTCATTTATTCAGAAACGCTTGAACTATTTCAAAATAAAAATAATGTTGCTGTACTTCGTCATAAAGTGTACAAAGTGCTTGATATTGTTCCTCGATAGCACTTTTAAAGTGCTTAATGCTTAAGCACATTTTAAAGTGCTTGTATTTAACCTTCAAGCACTGTAGAAAGGCCTTGAACCCATCCCTGGCACACACACACAAACTAAAAAGCAATCTAGTCTAATTTTTCAAAAATTCTTATCTGCATAAATTACTCATGAAATGCTATACATAGGTTACTGACAATGTGGGTGATTCAAACTCTTAAATAGAGCACACCTACTACTGAGTAGTTTGGGTATGACAAACAACACAACTAACAAATTAATGTGAACTGTTTACCTGGACCCATGGAATATGGATGATACATTTGTGGAATCATGTGAGGAGAGGCTCCACCCACATACTGAGGCTGGACATAGCCTTGAGGCATCTGGTAAAGCATCATTTGCTGATAGTACCAATTGGGGTCAGCCATCACGGCAGCTTGTGGGTGAGTGGGTTGAGGATGTCCATACATCATCTGAATAGCTGCTTGTGGTTGTTGCTGATGATGCTGCTGCTGCTGCTGCTGCTGATGATGGTGATGATGATTCTGATGGTGGTGAGGTGGCTAAACAAAGTCAACAAGTAAACACTAACAAAGTACGCCAAGTTATGTTCCGTATTCATTTATTTATTAACCGATTAACGCCGGAAATTAAATTCGCGATTACGTGCGCGTACTCCGAAATTGTTTACAAGAAATCGTGACCGTCACCTCGAGGCTTGAACCGCCTGAGCTTTTTCTTGTCTAGAGGCAATACGCTTCGAAGTAACCGACGGCGATGTATTAACTGATTGAAGCTAAAGCCCTCCTCTACCCGCGGGCTAAGTTTTGTTTAGTTTCTAGGCGTTTGAAGTGTATGAAGTGCGCACTCATTGGAAACTACAAGCTTCAAGGTAAGTATACCATTGTTAGCATCAGTATTGTAAAAGTTTAGGCTAAGACCTCATGTTTCATAGCTATATATTGTTGTTTTAAATGTTCACCAGCCGCTTGCTTTGAAATAATTCAGCAACTATGGATTTTGGCTGTTTATTTTTTTTTTTGTGTGAGCCATATACTAGAATAATATAATATATTATAACATAACAAGCAATTATATAGACTACTGTGTTTGCAATTCTAGGATTTTTTTCTGATAATACTATGAAGCAGTCTGATTGAACTCCCATGGTGACAAAGCCACACCCCATAATCACCACTGTACCGTACCATGATGTGTCTGTTGTTACTGTTCTTGACATAGATTGCACATCCTTCTCTTCATACCTGAGAAAACTTTCTCCTAAGAAATCCATTTTATGGGCACCTTCAAGTAGGGGAGAACTGGGAGGAAGAAAGTCTGTATCCTCATGCAATAATAACTTGACCTTTTTGTGGTTAGTGTTGTTCAAAATCTATATAACCCTCTGTGTATGAACAAACGAAGCTAAAATAGCTTGCCTTTTTCAACCTTTATTTCCTCCAGGTCATCAAATTCTTCATTGCTGCCTTCCATGAAGACTTCTTGGCCAGGGACCTCTACACCTGAGAAGTCTTCTGCCTTATTCTATCTCTATTTCTTTGAGATCATAAAATTCTTCATCACTGCCCTCTATGAAGACTTCTTGGCAGTCTTTAAATTGTATTAACAACTTTATATCATATAAATAATTGATAAATATTTTTGTCTATTAGTTATAGCTATACATATTTTTTTTTTGTAGCTTTGATTTTCTATATACACAAACAGTGCTACAATTTCAATCTACAAATAATAAAAAAAATTCTATGGTAAGGGTCATTAAAGCCTTGCCTCCCTTACACTTACCTCACAGGAGAATCGCTACGGCGTTGTGGGAGCTCTTGAAACACTTGCGATTGCTGCTGGTAACTAATTGAAGCGGGTACTATGGCGGTTACGCAAAAATGCGTAACCTGCGCTGTGAAGCACCCTCGTGCTTGACGCGGAAACGCGTAATTCGGCGATAATTGGTTAACATATTTAAGTTCACTCATACAAATGTCATTCATTAGTAAACTAGTTTTCTAGCCAGCTAAACCCACGTACATGCACAGGCTGGAAGTGTAGGGCAGTAGGAGAGGTTGCAGTAATGGTAGTTGTGAGCACCTGATCGTTGCTATGCTGGGCAGGACTGCTGCCCGTGCTCTCGTGAAACTTGGGTGGAGATGAAGAAATGCTGACAGAGGAAGTTGTTTGAGAATGATAATGGGATGAAGGACCTTGACTGTCAAATGAAATGTTGTGCACCTACATACATAAGTAAACCAACCCATTCAATTGCTAAATGAAGTACATGAAGGAGACAAATAAACAAAAACAACTTGATCACTACTGAATATGGAAATTTGATGAAGAATCCTAAAACCAGAGATACGTAAGTGCCGTAATCAACTGTAGTCGTACACACACACACAAAAAAAAACAAAAAAAAGTAATTGTGAGCATAATAATTCATAAAACAGTTTTGTTCAGACATTGTAGTAACACTCACACTACAAGTGATTGTAATATTCTTTTTGCCATATCTTTGCTTCCTGAGCTCTATATAATACTTGTGTCTAGTTAGATATAAAGACAACCTTTGGTTCAAGCTTACTTTCTGAATCTGAGCTTTAATAATATAATGAAATGTTTGTCTGGAGTTTGGAGAACATCTTCAAGGCCTGCTATGTGTTACAAGTAAGTGCTGCAACTCCAATAAACTCATGCAAACCACTGTCAAACTCTTTGCCATCTTCCTTGCCTCTGTCAGCCTCGAAATCACTAACCTTTCTACTCCGTCCGCATCGAACTGAGAAGCCGTAACTGCCGCATCAGCAAACCGAATATTCAACATCATAGTTTCATACATTACCGTACAGGTGGGCGTTAATAGGAAAATATATGTGATAAAGCAAAGCTTTAGCTATATTTTGATGCTTGAATGAAGTCGATAGCTTCAGCGGTACAGTTTTTATGATTTGTTTGGTGACTGGGTAGTTAGACGGCCATATGGCAGCTGCACCGGTGAAAGGGTAAGATGAGGGAACTTGTATCTCAAACCAACTCAAAAATATAGCCAAGAAAATGTCCACACAAGTATGACCTCATCAAATACCAGCATTGATACTCCATGACCACCCCTTACCTGCTGCTGAAGTGACTTGGGTGATGTTTTTGACTGCAAAGGAGGTTGCACATGCGATGAAAAATGCAGCTCACAAGATCCTAAACATGCAAGGAAAAAAAACAAAAAACTTTGTTATTAAATACTAAACTCACATAATACAGCTGGTCTATTGGTGAACGAGCGAGACACTTACAGGGGTTATAAAATACAGTCAAACCTCATTCATCTGGTTGTCAAAGTTAAGGGCACCCCTATCAGTCAAACGGGCTTTCCAGAATATTTTAATGAAATATTAATATTATTGCAGCTGTACCTGACAAATGCACCCTCCACATGGATATTGGGTACTGTGGCTGCTAGGGTTACGAGAAAAAGGAGCATACTAAAAAATTTTAGCAAGGTTTTCAAATTTATTAAGTGGATGTTTGTATGAGTAATAGCACGAGGCGAAGCCGAGTGTTATTTCAATTGCTTTACGAGTGCTATTGATCCCTAATAGCACAGGTTACCCGTGCTATCACTCGCTAATAGTAGGCCAGTTTTTTTTTTAAGTCTTTTGCAATTATAGCTACACTGTATTGTTCACTCACTATCTCCTTATTTTCAGGATTAGCTTCCGCTGGAACTTTCTTTTCAACGTACGACCCCTCCTAATCTGTTGTAAAACATTCCATCTAATACGGGTAGAGGTTCTGTGGTAGAGAATAACGTTGTCTCCAACTAGAAACTACTCGAACTGTACGTTTCCAAGGTTAACACTGCACGCATGCGCACTTACCCGTACTATTTGACTTGGCTACCGAGGTATTTCACTTAGTTTCCACTTAGTTGCTGAGTTATTTCAATTGAACAGCGATTTTTCCCATTCATTTTTGAATGGGCAACTTACTATTAGGTAATATATAGTAGTAGCAGTATGAAATAAATAGCATATTAGAAGATGCAGCATTTATGAAGTTCAGGCACCCCTTGGTCCCACACCATCTGGATATACAAAATTTGACTATAACACTATCACTATACTTGCCTGCTGGCTTGAGCATAGACACCAATGGAGTAGCACTACGACTGCCTTGGCTGCTAGATGAACCTTCCTTCTTAGACTCAGCTGGAGCTAACCGTTTGAACATGGCAGTATCACTGGCTGCACGACGATGGTGCATTGCAGAATGTAAGATGCTGAAGGATATAACAACAATTCATATATTATCTAGATCTTCACTGACAAGCACATATACAATACGAACAACAGCAAACAAAAACAAACAAACAAAAAAAAAAAAAAAAAAAAGGACATAAAACATTAAGCAACATTAGGCACAGTTATGCTTGGCTCCAAATTTTCCCAGGGCCTAACACAAGTTTTTCAAAAACAGACTCATCACTATTATTGATCAGGAAAGCTCATCTACAGACAGAATTAAGAGTTTGAAAGTAATAACTATGCTGAGGTCTCCAGCTACAATCACTAGTGAATTCAGACAACATAGACGGAAATGATTTACAAATGAAACCTTTCCAGAATATTTCCACGAGTTATTTAAAATTAGGAAACTGTGTTATAAAATGGAAGAAAATAAAGGAATGTAGCGCAAGACACAGTTAAAAACAACGGAATATGCTTATACTATAAAAGTCACCGGAGATAGTATCTAGGCTCCAAGAAGACCTGAAAAAGTATGCTGCCTTCATTTGCCATTAAGGGTTTAGAAGAAATGCATTATAAAAGACCAATTCCAACAGCACACTCACAGGGTCATGCTATAATGCTATAATTCCAACAGCACTCACAGGGTCATGCTATAATGCTATAATTCCAACAGCACACTCACAGGGTCATGCTATAAAGCTATAATTCCAACAGCACACTCACAGGGTCATGCTATAAAGCTATAATTCTAACAGCACGCTCACAGGGTCATGCTATAATGCTATAATTCCAACAGCACACTCACAGGGTCATGCTATAATGCTATAATTCCAACAGCACACTCACAGGGTCATGCTAATTCCAACAGCACGCTCACGGGGTCATGCTATAATGCTATAATTCCAACAGCACGCTCACAGGGTCATGCTATAATGCTATAATTCCAACAGCACGCTCACAGAGTCATGCTATAATTCCAACAGCACGCTCACAGGGTCATGCTATAATGCTATAATTCCAACAGCACGCTCACAGGGTCATGCTATAATGCTATAATTCCAACAGCACACTCACAGGGTCATGCTAATTCCAACAGCACGCTCACGGGGTCATGCTATAATGCTATAATTCCAACAGCAAGCTCACAGGGTCATGCTATAATGCTATAATTCCAACAGCACGCTCACGGGGTCATGCTATAAAGCTATAATTCCAACAGCACACTCACGGGGTCATGCTATAATGCTACTGCAATGGCCACTCTTTGCTGTTGTTTCTTTCATCATAAGTAAATAAAGGGAGATTTATTGGCTAAGTGATGAGGAGGGATTCCACGTCCCCCCCCCCCCCCCCCCCCCATCAAACCCATGTATGTGTAACGAGAACTTGACACTATTAACTGATATACAATGAGCATTGTAACATGAACCTATGGGTTACATCCACTATCTAAGTCAATTACCTTGACGATAACCTTGGGGTGCTCTGAGTTGCCAAGTCAAATGATACAATACTCTGAAGAGGAGATGGCTGATCAAAAATTCGTGCCCTAGCTTTCTCATATTCTTCTTCCCTTTCCTCAAATGATTTAGGAAGTTTTACATCTGCTGAAGAAGAACCAACACTGGACAAAGCAGTTCCAAATGGCTGAAAAACACAAAAGTAAATGTACACTAAGACCTGTACCACACCTGAAATCAGTACCCAGTTGTTTGAGACAATGACGGATTACCTCAGCACACCTGCACTTACTGCTATCAATTCTCTTCCAACCTATCTGTACATTATTTTCCCCTTATATATATTTACATTAAAGTCCATTTGTACCTTTTTCTCCACTGATGTGTTATCTGAAGGAGCTCTCTTCAGAATAAGCTTCGGTTCAGGAGAATCTGAGTCATCATTCAAAGACAGATAGTCACCAAACCGTGCTTGAGGTCTGCACACACACACAAAAAAAAGTTGTTATATGAAGTTAATCCATGCAGTGTTTGGATTCACACCAGTTTAAACGACACGAATGAATGTATGATACATGCAGCATCTAATACGTACTATCTCTGTATGCATCTACATACATGCGTACATACATACGTATATTCTTGACTTACAGTCTAGTGTTTGGTCCTTTTCCAACTATGACTCTAGTCTTGTCCATAGGATCTACATTGTGTTCCAGACCAAAGTAGGCAGCCACTCTACAGACAATTAGGAATATATACGTATATATATATATATATGCATATTATTATCACCATTATTATTATTATTATTATATGACATGATACGTACATCACTCTCAACTCTCACAATCTTGGGTTGAGAGTCTGTACACAACAATTATCTCTATTAAGCAGCACAAAAAACCCTGAGCCAGATAAGATGACTTGTCCAGACTTGACCTGATCAAAGGATAGCTATGCCTCGGTCAATGGACAGACACAACAGCCAGCTCTAACCTACACTGAGTCTGCTCAGTAAAGGAATCATGAGCTGTCACTTCAAATTGACTTATGAACAATTGCTGAGTCCACAAGTTGTTACACAGCAGGACCAGTCTATCAATGGCCTGGATGTTGCAGTACTCCTTGTAATAACTTAGAACAACAGCAGCAGTATTCTACTATTACTCTTTTTCTTTTTTTTCTTCTTTTTTTTTTTTTTGGGGGGGGGTTTAACCATACACATAAAAATGCTGCCCATTTTGTATACATACAAAAATATCCAGACCTGTGAGCTAACATCCTGTGATATGAATCCCACGGTGGTAGTTTCATAGGCTCTGTTCGGCTCTGGTCAGCTACATAAGCTATAAACTCTTCTTCCAACTTGATCAAAATTACCCTGTTCTTCTGAGCCTAAACAAAGACACATGGAGAAAATAAACAAGTACAACTATTTATAGGAATACAAGTAGCAGGAATCTAGCTAAAGTGTGCATACTAAAGGTATTGGAACCAACCACAATATGCTTTTACCCACTACAATAAATCTACTTATGTGATCAATCTATAGAAGAGAACAATAATCTTACTGAATTGAAATGGCGTTAGATTCTGAACTATATAATACAACTGGTATTACCTTCAACAATAATAAACATCTTGTAATCCTAACCATACATACAATTTCATATTCCTCTCAAATTCTGTCATTCCTTCTTTATGTTATTTATTTCTAATTTGATTTATCCTATGTAGTTCCAACTTGTACATGTTTCCTAGCACCTCACAACAATGCACTATCACCAGTCTTCACGACAGATTCCAGCTATTCATACATTTCCAGCATTCCAATGAGCACAGTAATTATATTGCTAACACTGATCCTTACTTACTACACTACAGTTATCTAGAAATTATATGTATGTACGTATGTAACATTAATTGAGTGAAAAATTGTAGTACAAGATAAAAAATACCTGCATGGAATTGACTATGAAATCTTGCAAATTGACAGATGGATCTTCAGTGTCATAGTAATCGTCTAAAACACACACAACATAATAAATAACTTTGATGACACAGCATCCTAGATTACCACGAGTAGCTCTTCCTTGCACTGTTCCAGGTGGAGGAATCAATGACGACTGATTTAAACAAGAACTATTCCTAAAGAAGACACAACAATATCATTCTGAATATACCTTTAACGGCGCAACACTTACTCCAGAACTTGACCATTGTAAGACTCTGAAGATGGTAATGATGTCTGATAAGACATTGAGGCATTGCCACTGGGCAATTGTTGCTGCTGGGGACGAGCCAGGAGCGTGAACTTCCTCTAATAATGCACAAAACACAACCAGTATTACTCTACAAATTGTACAATCCCATCCCATTATTAGAATACTGAGTTTGTTGTTATTGTCACATGTACATAATAACATACATTGACTGCACAAATATAGCTTCTGATTTTACATACATATGTACATAAAGTGTGTAAGCATTTCTTGGCACTGAGGTACAGTATATGCTAATTTTGCCCTAATAATAATTCCTGTCATATATTCATTCATACACACATCCACTGCACAATTCACATACACTATAAATTCATACCAGCAGCTGTTTAAGCACAAAGGTGAGCAATCTAGCCTCATAGTGTAAACATCAGGACTTATAATAAACAATTAGTCAAGTCAGGAACTATATTATAGTTCCTGACTTGACTAATTGTTTCATTCACATTATCAAAAAAAATCTTTATAGAAGTAATGAAGTAAGGAAGAGAAAACACAATAGCTACTACCCTATATTAGCCAAGTCCACTGTCTCTCACCGAGTTCAAAAACTATGGCCTGTCTCAAGGCAATCCTGCTTTGCAAGGCCCAGAAATCTTCACCAAATGGTCCTCAGTTATCAATAACAATTTCATTACTATTATCACATGCACTACTAATGTCCTATGTGTATACACATACACACTAACAATTTGCTTGAGTCTGCATACCCCTAATAATGACTAGTTTAGCAACACCCAGTTGCCAATTAAGGGTAGCTGCATACGATCATGTAAGACCACTCAGTACTGAAAAGGAACAAGTAAACGTGAAATGTAAAAGAACCAATTCACTAAGTTAGAAAATGAAGTGAAGACTGCAGCCTCGAGTTAAAATTGTAGCAGCTGACAATGGAAATATTTAGCAAGGCACCATAATTCAATTTTGTTTTACATTGTGGAAGTTCAAGGGCTGAGATGGACAAGATAGATGTACATACACTGCCACCAGGTTCTTGACTGTTACTTTGTAAGGGGTATTTCTTCTGAGGCCAAAAAAACCAGAGAAGAGACAGGAGAGATTAGAACCAACTACTGAAGTGGATAATACTTGTAGTAGTGCCAGCAAGAGGACAACTCTAGCTAAGCTATTACACCCAAAGTTAGCAATACAGTTCTTCAAACACATGGCAGCACTTACTTAGTATGCACTACAGTAAGGAATGAAAAATACAGAAAGGGTTCTGCCATAATGTAGCATATAGAACAGGAAAAGGTGTAATGATATAGCATGAATGAGATTTAGTCAATTAGAGTGTAGAGAGAGGGAAGAGTGTAATTGACAAAAAGGAAATGTTCAGAGTGTAATAAATGTGAGATACATGTAGGGTCTGAAGTCATGATGTAATTCTTTTTGTGCTCTGGTCACGTGCGATTACCCAAATTGCTCTTACTACATTCTCCACCACAACTCACTGATAAAGCCTTCTAGTATTATTTTACATGAAAAATCTTTCAGCAATCCAAATCCAACCAAAATTACACTCACTTCAGAACAACTAAAAACAATTAGTTACTAATAAATGCAATTTACAGTATAATTTATAGTATTTAGGAGACATTCTCCAAAGAGTCTTCGAGTCTGAAAGATCCAACCACCATCACACAACTCAGCCAACCACACTGAAAGTGGAAAGAGTAAACCTTAAAGCTGGGCGGTATACCAGTATGCAGTGACTACCATTTAACTCAGCGATTACTGTTGTCTATATAAAATGCACCCTTCTAATACCTATACTGAGAAATACATAATACTAGTAGTGAAAATTAGTTAGCAATAACCACACACGGCATAATTATTAAACCTTCTGGCCCACAATCACATCTATGGGACTGCAATGTCAACACTGAGGTAACAGCTAAGAACTGGAAAACCTGCAGAAAGTCTGGAAATACTCCATCGAGCAGCAGCAGAGGCTTGGGGCGGTATTTGACAACCTTGTCATGTAAGAAAAAAAAGAGAGATCTGACTGACTCCACCACTTTTCCTCCTTTCTTTCTCTTTTTTTTTTTTTTTTTTTTTTGGAGGGGGGAGGGCAAAATATAGCCAGCTTATGCATGTCCACAGTAGAAAACCCTGGTTTCATAGTTGTATAATGCTAACTTAGCACTGACTGCCAGTCACAATGCAAGTATTCCTCAGAGACAGCTATTCCTAATTTGTTCTCCAATGAAAGAGCCAAGTTGCTTTCATACTGCAGTAGGTATCTTTGAAATACTTACTATTCACACAATAAAATTTCCCGGCTAAAAGTATCAAAATTGTACAAGTAAAATTCAAGAGACAAATTTCCACCTTGAACATGCTGCTATGTGAAGCTACCCTTAATATTACATTCAAAAAATAATCACACTCATGTCCTCGACACCTACAATGATCCCCACCCCCCAAGTTACAGACAGCACTTACTGGGGTGGAAGAGAAATTGTTGGTTCCAACTGCTGATTCCATGGAGCTGGAAGATGAGTGGGACATAGGCAAAAGGTTATTGTCTATGTGGTGATTCATGGACATCGATTGACTACTCATAGACGAGAATTGAGACATAAACTACCTACACCTACAAACAATCACAAAGTAAACACTTAAAGAAGTAGAGACAACCCAATTGCTATCAATAATGTAACTACATTCTTTATTAACAACTAGTGAGATACGCCTCAGCATAAAGGCAAAGCGAGCCATTGTGCACAAGTAATTCAAACAACACAGTAAACACTTTTAAATTTAAATCTACTACAAGAACTGTACGCAAAAATGACTAAGGCTATTTAATGGTCTAGCTCCTAAAAGCACCGGCTAAAATTTAAAAGAAAAAAAAAAACCGCCTAGTTTTTTAAACTGTGTGGTAAAGGGTTTTCAATGCGATAGTAACCATTCGCTGCCAAGTTCTTGTGACTTAAAAAAAAGAAGGAATCATCAGTGTTGAGTCTCACCCTATACATACTTGTACACTGAATATACCAACACAAAACTTACATTGCATCGTTTTTTTGACTCTTACAAGTAAGTTAAATTAATACTGTTGCGTAGGTCATATAACCATGACAAACAGCACATTAACCAAAATACTTACCACTGCCAATAATCCATTGCATATTAACGTAATACTTTTGCGGCATAACAAATGTCAGGTAAACAATACTTGTCTTGCGCTTGCGTTAACATTTTAAAGTAGCCTCTGGGGCGGACACGCATTGACATCTCTGAACTTTGGCCTTATACCTACATACGTATACTAAAATCTCAATTGAGACTCTTGTGAGAGGCTCACTTCGCTCGTCCAACAAGTTATAATTAACAGACTTGTAATACAGTATCAAGACATGCCACCATACTAAAAACTAGACATTTTCTTGACACAGACAATTATTTTGATCGACCAACTATTTACTACACAATAGCAACATGTAGAGGCAAGATACGCATGGCCACTTTCACACTTACCCCGATCCAAACTGCTTGGTGCTGTATTCCTCTGCAACTGATGTAATCAGTACAGCTTGATTAATTAATGTTGATGCGTGAATATGTAAATTCCAAGCCAAATGATTCTAGCTAATTGTCAATAGGAATGTAGTGGGTGGAATATGAGGTGCAGCAATCGATGGCGTCTGGTAGCTGAGAACTAGTCTGTGCAGCAAAATGAGAGGATCGTGGAAAACACTAAATGGAGTCACCAGAAAATACTGAAACTAGAAAGAGGATGACAATCATACTCAGTACATATATATAATATACACTTCAATATTATGACTTACCTAATTATACTAACGTAAATGTATTCTCAGCAATTACCAGAACGAGCTATAAGGATAAAAAAAACAGCAACTTCACGAGTAGCCAAATATACATTCTCAAATTTTACATTTTAGATGTCATAAGACATATGCCATACTTATTATATATAATATTTTAAAAAATAAAAAAATAAAAATAAAAATAAAAAATAAAATAAATAAAAAACCCAAGAACTAACACAATCAGGGGTGACAAAAATTCAAGCCAATTACTAATAACTGCAGATGAATACAAGGCATAATTGTAATGTATACAGGGTGTCATACCGCATTTTTTGCTGGGGGTGGGAAACACTGTTGTATTTAGCCACACTCATTTCTAAAATCCACACTATTGTGATGCACGTGCCTATATGAAAGTGTATATACTTCACACTAACCAGTGTTCTATCAACTGCATGTTTTTATTATCTTGCTACTCATAACATTGGCTATTGTGCTATATATATATAATTTAGGGTGGCCAAGCATGTTCAGGAATGGCTGAACCTTTTCATCACTTCTCTTGCAAGTATCCATGATATTCTTTCACTCTTTGTTTAAGCCTTCTTGTTCACAGCGGCAAGCTATGCTGACGCAGTGCGTATGTGTAGAACTATTCCCATAAGCACTGAGTCATCCAAGTGTACAGCATACCCTGCAGCTGTGGTAAAGTGTATATAGGTGAAACTACTAGAAGGTTTGAGCGAAAGAACATCAGGATACTTGTAAGAGAGGTGATGAGGTTTCAGCCATTGCAGAACATGCTTGGCAGCAACATCACCCCATTAAAAGGGAAAAGGTAAGAGTTGTAGACAGAGCCACTAAGAGTTGTCAGTTGGAAGCTGTACACACACACGACACTAAAAAAAAAAAACAACGACAAGTTTAACAGAAACATAGGTTTAGAGCTTCCTGGATGCTGGCTGTCTATGCTGTTATTACAACAGAGCTTGCCCACCAGTTACCTTGCTGTTTATATTGTATTTACTATACCACCTCAAAGAGTTTGACCTCATTGACCTTTTAGGAGGACTCCAGCAAGAATCAAAATGTTAAGTTTTAATTAAACATATACTGGCTCTTAGAACTATGAACACCTGCTATTAAGAACATGCTGCTTTTCGCTGCCATAAAAAGGCAAGTGGCAAGTACACATCAACCTTAGCATGCCGTCAAAATTATACTATAACTTCAAGGTGCTGCTATACGCTACACATGAGTGTCAAGAAAACTAAGAGGTGAGAAATCTCGCTTTTAAAGGGCTGGCTGTAGCTGACCATGAGCACTCCTTTAGTTCAAACACATTTTCAAAAAAATTGAATCTTCATATAGAGAATCTAATAAAGTCTACACCAGTTCAATGAATCCTGTATGACTGTGCTAACTTACTCGTCATTTATGCTGAAGCATACCACCAATATTTAGGAGGTAAATGAATAATTTCATGACCCTTTACCCAACTTTTTTTACAAAATCCACTTACCCATCACGCTAAAGTAATGCATCACATGAGTGGATTGGTAGAAGGCAGGAGTTACGAGACATTTCTAAGCGATGTCAAAGCGAAGTACTCCGTATTCGATTCATCCAGACGAGATCACAACACCTCCGCAAACTCGACAAGCCTAACACACGGACTTCCAGACTACCACCACTACTATAGCACTTTTGCGAGATTAATCTTTCTAGCTTCTTTAAAAGTTATTTGTCACTTCACAATATCCAGGTAGACATGCCAGGTTCAAAAAATTCTATCAAGAGTGCATTGACATCAAAAGGCAAGTGCACGTGTCCCAGCACGTGATTTCAGTGTTTTTGGCGATACCTACCATATGTAAAGATAAAAATAAACAGGAAAAGCCTCATAGTCAGTCGTACGCTGCCGTCCTTGCTGTGGCTACTTCTAGAAGGTGAGGGATTTGCCTGTATACGATATGCTGCTGGTGCAGTTGCTAACAAACAAAATAATTTTTCTTATCGATAAAAGTGTCGTGTAATGTTTGCTGCAGGGTGTGTCATTCAAAGTATCGTGAGATTGGCTTTTTATGATAATGCATGGTGTACCAACTAGTGATGTGCTCTAATAGCACAAAATAGCAAAGCCAGTGATGCATGTTCCCTGTAATTGCAGCTATTCCATGCATGCTTGGTGTGGCTACAAAATACTGTCAAAGTGAGAAAACAATAGTGGTAGCTTTTTTCTATGATGAAAGCTCCTGGTACCGTAATCCTCAGGAATAGCTAATAAATAAATTAAGAACATTTAATGGCTTTTCAAAAAGAAAGATTCTTTACTTTGCTACCTATTTCTGTTTCGTTTTAGCTCTCCTCCTCTTGACAGAGCGTTTCTAACGTTTTGTCTCTCTTTCGCAGAATTTGTTTTACTGGGCATCGCTACTTCGTATGGCGGGTAAACAAAACAAAATGTTGCTAAGAAGGTTACCCGGCCCGCGCAAGCGCGTAGGAGAAAATGTGCACACGTACGCCCACGCAAGAACAAAAACAATTCCTAGACCTAACAAAAACTAACAAAAAAAATTACAAAAATAAATATATATATCGCGGACTCATTAGAGAGTCAGCTTCGCTGAATAAGCCTAAGTTTATCAGTACATCATACTGCTATTTAACCGAGACCCTAGCGACAGCACTGTATTGATGTGCGCCATTTTTGTCCTATCAAGTTTGACAACCTTTTTTTTCATTATTGACCCTGCCTAAAAGAAGTAAGGCATGTAACAGATGTTTCAGTTTATATTATTACAAAAGTAACCCGAACCTTTGTAAAGTAGACTAACTGAAAGTACTTCGATACATCAGAAATTCAAAACATAAATTTGGTCAGTAAGTTCGGTATCCAGATATGCTACAAATTAGAGCATGTTTATTGATTGCTAAGTGTTTTCAAAGTGAAGCTAAGTGTTTTCAAAGGAAACTGATAGTTAGCTTCATAACTGTTTCTGGATCAAGTATAGTATAGGCTATGCAAGTATTCCATTCATACACTATAAAGGAGTTAACTTCCTATGCCATATTAATATACATGTGCTCAAGCCTTTTCAGGTAAATATTTCTACTAATATTTTCTGTCTGATATCAATGTGTTTTGAACTGATTGATTCATCCAAATATTTGATACCCTCAGTGTAAATGCGCAAGAGGGTTACAGTATGTACTCAGTTTGTCTGTCAGTCAGTCATTCTGTCACACAACAAAAAGCGGATCTCGAAGATGGCAGCCTCCCAAGTTAAAACAAGCATCAAAATGTTACACTGGACGTTTTAAGTCCCTTGGGTGCCATAATTTTTCATTTTTTCAGAAAAAGCTATTTATTTTTGGACCATATGATTGTAAGCAATTGTTGATAATGCCCCCGATAGTCACACTGTACTCACGTGAGCATGAGCTATGTATTTGGCATATTCATATTGGTACTACTCCAAATAAATTATTCTTTTGGTCTTTGAAAATAGCTAGCTAGTGTATTATAGTTTTGTTTATTTTCTTGTAGGTTAACAAATGGCATCTGAGATAGCCAAAGTTGTAATTGGATCCAAAATGAAGGGCATGACAAAAGGATTCGAAGGTAATCATGGATGCTGACATAAGTGTAACGTTTTACAGAAATATTACAAGCTATTACTTGGTTAAAAGTGGAAAGGGAGTGGGAGGATATTTAATGAAGTACATCACTGTTTTAATATGTGTTGTGAATAGGTGGTGCATGTGGTACAAGCTTAGTCACGCCACCCCCCCCCCCCCCAGATCATATTATTTAATAGAACACTCTTCATATGAGTGTGTGTCAAGTAGTCCAGCAGATAAGAAAAATTATTGTGAATAGAGTGGACCAAAGCATGAAACTTGGTATGCAGGTTCGGTTTGGCATATATAACAGTATCAGAAGGGGTGCCAAATAAAATTGTTTAAATTTTTTAAAGTGTGAAATTTTGATCAGTTGTGAGCGGGTCTGGGAAAAGGGACCTTATGGCGCAAAAATTGAAATTGAGATATAGGCTCCAGAAGTAAGTCATCGGAAAAATTCCTTCTTTCTCCTATTTTTATTTTTTGCAGAATTAGTCTTAGCGACCCTTACTCTACGTCTATGCCAAATTTCAAATGTCAAAACAAATTAAAAGACCCCAAGCGTGCCGTGGAAAGACAAGCTACTTTTTATTCTCTCTCGTTCTTGAAGTACAATAAACGGGGGATGGGCGGAGTTTCAAAGAAGCCGCTAAAAAAAAACGGCATAGCTTTGAGACTATTGCATGCACTCTACAGCTTACCTCTGGCTGAAAGTTAACCGCTACAGCGAATAGAGTAGCCAAGGATTCCGTCAAGACAGGCCTTGAGACGCTTTGAAAGCTAAAAAGAACTCTACGCAAACTTAGTTAGTCGCCGTTAAAAAGCGGCTGTACGATTTAATTGCGTGTGCGGAGTACGCCGTTAAGTATACGGAAACGTTAATTATACCGGAAGTGAAAATTCAATTTATGTTTTCTCGATTTCTAGTTCAATTGCTTTGCTGAATACAGCCCAGTTCAACTGCCAGTTTCTCTGCACGTCGAAGGCTTTACCCTCCAGTATTTTAGCACTAAGTTGAGATAAATTGTAGCTTTTTATTAGCATAAAAAACTCAATTTTTTTGGTTTGCTCCATAAGGTCCCTTTTCCTAGACCCACTCACAGTTAATTGTGTAAAAGAGCTGAATATAAATTGTTTATTATAATGTATTGTGGTTTAATACTTTAATGTTAATGATTAGGAGTCACCTGATATTACAGGCAGCTAGACTATTTAATAGAACTAGCTACCCTGATAGCTAGCCAGGTGTAGCAAGTTTCAGAGAATTTATTTCAGTAGAATAAAACCATAATATTTCGGCTTGTGGAGCCTTCTGGTGGTTACTGAACTGAATGAGGGTGACTGAACAAGGAACTTCGTATAAACAGATGATACAGAATATGAGATCATTGTGTGGTGGGGCACAGCCCCTGGGAATGTTAGTTGGTGTTGGACAATTTCTGTGACATGTGAGTTGTACTTGGGAAGTGTGAAGGTATAGTCGTAATTGAATTAATTAAATTATGACTACACCTACACCTGTACTTGGGAGGTGTGAAGGTGTAGTCATAATTGAATTAATTAAATTATGACTACACCTTCACACCTCCCAAGTACAACTCACATGTCACAGAAATTGTCCAACACCAACTAACATTCCCAGGGGCTGTGCCCCACCACACAATGGTCTGTATCATCTGTTTATACAAAGTTCCTTGTTCAGTCACCCTCATTCAATTTAGTAACCACTAGAAGGCTCCACAAGCCGAGATATTATGATTTTATTCTACTGAAATAAATTCTCTGAAACTTGCTACACCTGGCTAGCTATCAGGGTAGCTAGTTCTATTAAATAGTCTAGCTGCCTGTAATATCACGTTTTTTATTTTCGCTATATTGTATTGGGCGCGCAAATAAATTCGCAGGTATCGCCGATTATATTGACCAAAGTTTCTTGTAAGACATATTTTTGTAAAGGAATGTATATCTGGATGGCACCCCTTCTAATATTGCTGTACATACCTTCAACAAACACTGTGCTAAATTTCATGCTTTGGTCCACTCTGTCACAATATTGCATCAAAAGTACAATTTCCCACTGGACTAAAGTAACTGTATGTAGTGAGCTGAAGAAGTTGTACTATTAGCATATCTTCAAGCAGTTTTTAGTTTGTTTGTTTGTTTGTTTGTTTTTGTTTTGTTTTGTTGTTGTTTCTTCCTTTTTCTTTGGGCTCACCTTTAATCTTAAAACCTTAACTAACAATTGCCTAATGACAAAGCATTATAATGATTGCTAAGTTAACATGGAGATGTAATAGTATGAAAAACTTAGTATTAATTTGAAAATTTTTATGAGGTAAAACCACTCGGATTCTGCTGTTATTCACATTTTTTGTTAGCTTTGCCCAGGAATGTCACCACTATTATTGTTTAGTGGAAAAACGGTGAGGTTATGGATAGATTGCCATGACCAATTAGGTTATTAACCCTCAGTGTATGCGCGAGAGGGTTATAGTTGTCATCCCCTCTGTTTGTCTGTCTGTCATGCACTGATTTTGGAGATCAAGTTTAGATTACACCATGACATGGAGATCAGTACGGGATTTACACAACCGAGGGCTGAAGGCCCGAGGATAGTGTAAATCCTGTATTGACCGAACGAAGTGGTGCAACCAACTAAGCATTAGGAAATACATAAAAACTAATTTTGATTGGACTGTTCACTTAATCACCTCCTAGGAGGTTGTTATGAGATATATTCACTATAAATTGAGCCCTATTATTGGACAGTTTGAATATACTGCTGTACAATGACGTTACCTGTTGATGTAGGTATGAACTTATTCAGAACGATGATTAATGACCTCATTATTGTGCTACTTCTTTACTTTCAGGCTGATTTCTGAGAAATATTTCGGAGAAAACGTGCTGCTCAGTGGCATGTAGGTTCTAGCTTTTGTGGGTAACACCCCCTATGGTCATGTCGTAATCACGTGAACTAAGAATTTCTTGCAATATGCAATAGTTTGCGTTATGCTGAGAAGTTAACCAAGTGCTGCTGGAAGGAGTTTCACCTTGAAACTATTAGTGAGTGTCCCTTGCATGTTTAGCTTCGAGGAAAGCATTTATATCTATCATTTTCATTGCACAGCTATATTTTTATACCTGATTGGTGTGAGGAATGAATTAATAGCTAGCTAGTGTGTATAGTAGCGCTGAGGGTTTGCACCTTTAGTGCTTCATTATTCGTTTTCTACTGCTAGTCTTGCATACATAGCCTGATCTTACCTGCCACAATGGGTCTGGTAAACCTGACTTTGAGTAGTTTTGTTCAGCAACAGTATTTTTGAGGGCCAGCAGCCTCACCCAGCATAGTTTTGCTTTCTCCATCACAACACAGTTCCAGTCCCTCCGAAAGCTGAACAATTCAAGCACCTTGAAATATCTTAGCGATTTTCACCACACGAATCAAGCAACAATCAACCACATGCTGACTAATTAAGAGCCAACTGCTCTATGTCAATCAACCAGATCTTTTTCTAGGTAGATGGGGTCTGACTATACACGAGACTATTGTGAATGACTCAGCTATAGTAATAATTATATAACCACTATTAATGGCATCCTTCAAATTGTTAGAATGTATAGGTTCTACCAAAGGGTTATGATAATCAGCATTGGGGGTTATGTCAATATGATGTGTGGTGTGTTTCTCCATTCAGATGCAGTTGGGTTAGAGGAAGACAATCGCACAAGTTCCGCAGAAGCTGAGCAGCAGATCAAGAAAGAAATGGAGCGAAATAAACAGAAGCGTGAGAGAGAAAAGAAGGAATTACATGATTATAAAGAAGCAGAAAGACAACATCTACGCAATAAATATCAACTGAAATCCAATTCTGGTGGTGCAAGCTCCTCTAAGTCAAGTTCAAAGTCAAGTTCAACAAGTCCTAAAAGATCATCAGCTCCTACAAAACAGTCATCAGTGTCAAAGGAAGACAAATGTCTAATTTCATAACTGATTGTTGTTGTTGTTTCATGTAACTTTTTTAATCCTTGAATAAACTTCAATATGCTTAATTAGTCATTGAAAGATTTTTATTTTTCCAGCTTCAGAATTATATGCCTAGTTGGTCACTTCAACATATATCCAGTTGTGGTTCACATAAGCTTTCCCCCCATCAAGTCGGCTAGAGATGTTGGTGTTGTTAGCACCCTCCATACGTTGCATGGTATGACGTGCAAGTACCGCCCTTTTTATTTTTTTTTTTTTTTGCGTGGTTTATATCCATGGTAACCGAACGCTTGGGGCGGGCTTATTTAACAGCTGTGCGAGAACTTTCTGGCTAGAGGCGAAGTGTTGCCTCTACAATGTCTGCTGGGACAATGAAGGTAAGTAGCGGGGTCGTCTCGTTGTTGTGTATATTGTTCCTGTAGTCCTTAAGCTATATAATTTGTGGTTCCTGGCAGTTGAGGAAAAAAACTGTGACTACTTTAATTTCCACTTCTCTCAGTTTCTTTCTTTTTTCTAGTTCGCATTCCATAGTGTACACCAACACCATTGTCATCGTTAGTGACAGACAAGTGTATTATTATATAGATGCCATCATAACTGAATTCACCTCCCATAACGTGGCTAGAGTATATAACTACCTATCAATGCAACATGCCATAGATATTTTTTAACCACTCTACTGGGTCAATATTTTTTTTAAATTTCTGTCCGAGAGGCATACAACAATTTGGTGTGGCCTAACTAGTACAATAGTTTCTAAAATATATAGTTATAAGATCTATTACTGCAGCAAGCCTTTGAAGTTGATTCATCAATTAATGGATCCGGACCAGTTAAATTTGCTTGGCAAAAAAGAGCTGGAAATTATCTAGCAATTGCTGGGTAAGTGTACTGATAACTCATTAATAGTCTGTGGGACTAGGATTAGTAGTTTATTCACATAATTAACTTGTTTTGACGTACTAAAATCCTCGCAACATTCCAGGCACTATCCAGAACTTATCATGTGACTAGATAGCTGACAATACACTAATAATGTCAGATTTTCATTGCCACTTTTTATTAGCTTAGTAGCATAATAACACCACAATACGGTTCGGCTTGTGAGCCTTATTCAGTTGTGATGTAAAAATATGTGACCATTTATATACACTTAGTTGAGGGGTACGAAATGCCATCTTGTCATCCGTTTTCCTGTATACTGGTGTTATTTCATTGTTTGTTTGTTTGTTGTTGTTTTTATAGATTATAGATTCCTACAAGTTACATTTATAATAGTGTAGTTCATGTCAGCATGTTGTATGTCACTTCTTTCATTTTCTGCATTTATGTTGCTTTTTTTTTTTTTGCTTTTTTTTTTTATTATTTATTTTTTTTATTATACATACACAAGTAATTTCCTCTGGGTTTTTGAAGATTAATGAAAGCTTACTTTGATTTTCAGTGGGCTATAAATTTCTCACTGATATCTTTGATGTAGGGTGAAACTAAATGTTAATGAGAACCACTAACTAGGAAGAAAAAAAATTTTTTCAGATGGTTCAATTCTTTGTCTGGTCTTACAGATTTAATATTGATGTCACTCTAGAGCTCGAACATTACAACTGACAAATTTTAGGGTGGTAATTGAATTTGTAGTTAAGATAACGGTCAATGTTTGTTTTCTTTTTATAGATTGATGTGATGAAGTAACCATTCTCCCTCTCTATTTCAACATTTAGAAATGATAAATTTTCTGGTATGGATTGAATCGATCCATTTGGTTTTTCAGGTGGTTGTCGAATTATATGAGGTGTTGTTCATGAGGCCATAATGTGAAGACGTCATCAACGTATCTGCATTATGGCTTTACGAGCAACAGCACCTTCTACAATTCCAGAGTCACCTTAATTTGATTCAATCTGCTACAGAATAGAGAGTGAATCAACGTAACTGGTCTTGCCCTACATCAAAGGCATTAGTGAGAAACTAAAGTATTTAGCCCACTGAAAATCACAGTATCCAACAACTCTAAAAAAATTACTTGTGCATGCAAAAAAAAAATGCAGAAAATGAGTGGTATACAACGTATCTTGTATGGACAGCAATTCTGTCTATGTAGGTGAAACTGGTAGGGAAGGAACACCAGTATGCAGTCAAAAAAATGGCATTTCTGTACATGTGTGGGAAGTTCGTATGGAGTAAATTGGAGTGAATTCGAAGTATGAAGGTTGTTCCAATTTTTTCCCCCAGGAAGCTTACTACAAAGCCTTCCTTGAGTACAACTCCAACATCAAACTTATACAAACGCTTAGTTTAAAACTAGTTTAGCTACGCAACATTAGTATGGATTTTAAAGTATTCACCAAGTCATAAGACTATATTGTTATCTTTTTAAGCCTTTATTTTACCCCATGCACAATGGTTGCATTTTTTCCCGGATTACGTACAGCACTGTAGAATGTAATGCTAATGTTAATCCTTTGTGAATGCTTTACTTCACTTACTAAAACTTAGTTTATAAGCACGTATGTTTACAACTTCTACTGCATAAAATTCTTTACCGTTTGCTGAGCTATCTCACTTGCCATCTCTGCACCACTAGTTATATACATAATAATATTGATATAATTACTGGATTTGAATTATAATTGCAAATTTTGTTTGCTAGAACAAACTGTGCTGTTAATATTTTTGACCGACATGGTGATCATAAAGTTGAGGTGTCAATCTCATTGCCTGGGTAAGTATTGTACTATTTATTTTATCCAGTTAATTGTATGCTAAGGTATCAGTACCTGTGGGATGAATTGATAAAGGTGTCTGAGAGAGGCAGCATCTAACTATTTATTAATGTAACAATGTTGTGAAGAAAAGTTATATGAATTGGTTACCACATTTCTTTAAAAAAGTACAATTGAGGATTTTCAACAAAAAAAAAGCATGACACAATCTAATGGTCTATTAGGGTGGCACTGTCCAATGATACTATACTTTGTTAATTTAATTGCAATTAAAACTATTTCTATGTCCATTCATTTTTGTTTCTGAAAACTGGGATATTAAAAATTGATAATTATCATCAACATTAATATGAACAAGCAGCACAACATTGAGGTAGATAACTCTAGCTATTGGTAACTTTGGTAAGTAATGACTAATGTTTCTCAAGTTATTGTGAGCTGTACCAACCTGAAAATAGAAGATCTTAGCGCTTATGAGAATGAATGAACGGCGGATGAACGGATAAGTTAAAATTGATTGCATGTACATGTGGGAGAAGCCTAAATACTAGAGAAATATCTCGAAGTATGTTTACTGACAATAAGTATAAACTCCAATGGTGTAACCATAAGTAGTGCACATGCTCCTTGCATGAGGCAGCGGTACTGAACCCTCCTGTATGGCTTGAGGGTGAGAAGAGACTTTCCATCATTGTAGATCTAGCTTCGCACCTCCTACCAGCTGTGAGTCCAGGGTCTTGGAGCTTTTTGTTCAAGTCTGAAAGTCTAATTACTCTGATTATATCCTGCATTGGTGACCATAAAGTTTATAGGAATATTAATAATAACAAATTTTTCTCCTTCTAACAGCCAATATTGTTAATTAAAACATACCCCAACGTTTCGACTTCTGCCGAAGTCCTCTTCAGGGATCAACTTATGAAGAGGACTTCGCAAGAAGTCGAAATGTCAGGTTAATTTTTAATTAACAATATTGGCTGTTAGAACAAGGAAAATTTGCTATTACATGTATTAGAATTATTTCAGCCAAGAATGACTGAATCATTGAAAGAGTATTTCTGCCTCTTTGAGGGTAATTACTGAGCAAGGAGCAACTAATGGTTTAAGTGGGTTACTTACTTGTGAAGACTATAGGTATATGCTGAACCACCTGCCAGTACCAGAGCTCTCAATCTTTAATTCTCAAAACGCTTGAGACCATGCAATAAAATGTTAGAGATGTAAGACTACAGTTTTGAAATGTATATGAGCTTCAAACTAGACGAATGAATATTAGCTTTTGTGTGAACAATTGCAGGTATAGCATTTAAAAGCTTTAAAGTTTATGAGCTTATTCTGGCTTAAATTCCTTGGGATTGATGGTTGCAGTAGTTTGTTTTGGATACTGAACTTTGAACTTTATCATGTCATTGTCATTACATCATTCGCATTACTCACTCGTCAGTCACGTGAACATTCAGTCAGTCAGTCAGCCCATGTGTCTTGTCAATTTTTTAATAACTAAGGTTTTACCTGAGTGAACCTTTCTTGTTTGCTACCCCAGCAACAAGTTGAAGACGGAAGCCATGCTAAATAGGCAACTCAAAAAGTGCTATAAAACCCTGCTACCAGTGCGGCCAGTTTATGCAACCTGATCCACATGCATGCAAGTGATGTTTTGCATTTCTTTGCCATAATGACCCAAGAGGAGTATCACACTTACTGCCATAGTTTATTTGTGTGAATAATTGGCATTTATTCTAAAGGCTTTATTTACCTTAGCTTTATGCATGAGAATTGAGAGGTCTGCAATACTTCCTGTGTGAGCCTGAGAACTTTCCAATAGTTCTGATTCAGCTGACTGAGGTACTTTTCTGGCGCAATGTCTTTTTTCAACTCTCTGAGATAGCCTGGCTCAGGAGTCTCGCCATGTTAGTTATTTTATAGACACCAAGTTCATATTCTGCATACATGTACATAGACCTTAGCAAGAAAATGAACAGTGAGGTAGAATTAACTCTAGCTAATTGATGGTTGCAAAAGCTGAAAGTGTGTGCACTAGAGTGTTTGGGAAGGTGGGATGAGAAATCTCTGGAAGTATATGCGTGGTAATATTAAGCGTAAAGTCCAACGTGGCAACTGTGTGATGTGTGATACGTTTTTTTGATGGAAAAGAACTGCTAGGCATAGCCAAATACTAAACCTGTGTGTGTTCATTCTGCTTTTCACACTTTACAGTGTCTCCCCAAAACTGCTACTAGTCCATTAATCAAGCCTTATAAGTCTACAATAGTCTAAGAATGGAATTTGGAATAGTAACATATGTATATTATTGTTGGCCGTTATCACTTTTTTTTTTTTAGGCTTTGTACTTCGTTGGATTGGGATAAAGATGGAGATCTTTTAACGGTAGCCAATGACAAGAGTGGTAAGAAATGCTATCAATTTACGATTTTATGATCACCCGTTGCAATTTGATTATAACAGGATTTTTGTCAATATGGGATTCTCATACTTTTGAGGTCACAAAGTTTGACACTGGAATGAAGTAAGAATATGGGCATTTTGGAGGGGGGGGGGGAAAGTACACATACAATTTTAATCTCATTCTCACCATTTGACTTAGGTACAATATATCTTTATCTTATATATAAACAATCACTTGTAATCAGATCAAATGTTAATAATCTATTGTTGTGGTTGTTGTTGTTTATTTAGAGAATCGGCTTCCCTTTGTTTGTGGTCAAAGCAAGGTCGCATACTAGCTGTTGGTACAAGTCGTGGAAATCTCTTGTTGTACAACCATAAGACGAGACGGTATGTCCAATAATATTAGCCAGTACTGTGTTATTGTAGCTTTGCATATTAAATTCAAGTCATGATCACATCCAAATCACTGTTTAATCAGTTTACTTTTGCCCGCTGCTACATTTGCTTCAGACAGACAATCAATAATTTTTGTTTAAAAAAATTAGATTGTTAGATAAATGACTCTTGAATCAGTTGTCATGTTTCAGAATACTTGTATTGTCATTTCCAGACTATAATTTGAAGGAAACTGTTTCAAATAAACTTGTCTCTTTTCTTCTCTACTCAACTATTTGGTTTTTTCTTTACAATAACGCAAAGTTGGCTACTGGCTAGTCGAACTGGCTGTACTTATATGCCTATAGGTAAAGGCAGACCACCCACTTCATTTAGTGTTTTTATAATACATTTTCTATTGTGTTCAGTGATCCGAACACCAGTGTGTTCAGATAACTGACATTCTACTGTTGGTACTTTCATCTTGTTTCTGTCTTTTTTCAACTCTCTGAGATATTGTGGTTTATATAATAATGCGCTTGTGTGTCAGTAACGACGACGACGATGGTGTGTATTCATGAATAATTCATGCGCTTTGTATAGTTCGGTAAAGCATCGTTAATTTATGGTAGGTAAAAGTATCGTTCATTTATGGTAGGTAAAGTGTCGTTGATTTATGGTAGGTAAAGTGTCGTTGATTTATGGTAGGTAAAGTGTCGTTCATTTGTGGTAGGTAAAGTATCGTTCATTTGTGGTAGGTAAAGTATCGTCAAAATCAGTAGAACGTGCTGGTTACTTCTAAAAAGCGGGTGCAATTGACAATAGAAGGTGGAGTAGGTTTCAAAAAGGAAGGCGAAAGTACGGAAGAGAAGGTAAAAAGCGATTAATCGTACGAAAAGCGGATGGAATCGGCGAGGTAAGGGGTGTAGGTTTAAAATGGAAGGGAAGAGAAGGCAAAAAGGTGAGCGATTAATTATAACTAAAAAGCGAGTGGAATCGACAAGCAAAGGCAGGGGTTAGTTTTCAAAAGAAAGGCTAGAGTACAAAATAGAAGACAAGAGTTTCTCAGGACAGAAATTCAGAAGCGGCAGAAGAGATATAGACAAAGTAAAGGGGGCTCCATGACTCAAAAAAGAGCTGAAGTTAAGGTTACGGGATACAGTTTGCTCATTAATTATTCATGAGTTACAACTTTTGTTTATATTACCAACTACACTTATTTTTATGTAACTAAACTTAAAACAATGAAAGTTTGCTGTTAAAAGTTCCTATTTCTTTAGTAGTCAGCTCTTCATAGCAAATAGGCAGCCCAAGATCGACCTCCTGCAAATATAACATTTTCGGCTTCAAATTACAGCATGGTCGTCAACAACTCTGCCGTATAGGCTGCACTATCTAATTGTAGGAACATCATTGCAGGGCCAGTCAAAAAGTTTTCGTGAATAAAGCTGACGGTTGTCGAGAAAATCTCAGTTTTGTCTCCCAGATCAAGATAAAATGGCGTCTCTAAAGCACAAAATCGTGAATATCTGGAGATCCATGGCCCATAGAGCCAAAATCGCTGTGACTGGCCCTCGAGTAAGTCCTAAAGTAGCCAGGGGAGCTGTCACACTAAAGCTAGGAGTGATGATGAAGCCAAGATTTGACGCCGAAAATCTGCCGAAAAAATGCCTCAGGGGGTCCTCGGTCAAGCCTTGCTGGCTGCTCATTGAAAAGCAAGAGCTAGCTTGAACACATTATAATTTCATGTTTGGAGCATAGTTCATAAAAATAAGTGTAGTGGATGATACAAACAAAAACAGTAACTCATGAATAATTAATGAGCAAATTGTATACCGTAACCTTAAGAGAGGTGGGTAGAAGAATAGCTCATAGTTCAGAAAAAACAGAGTAGGAGATGGAAACTTATGTAACCTTAACCAATGGTAGAGAATGATAACTGAGTAAGATAACTTGTGCTACTGCATTCTTACTTTGCAATACGTCAAGCGCCACCAGGGTTTGATACAGGATTTTTTGCTAGGGGGGGGGGGGGGGGGGGGAGGGGGGGGGGAATGGAAGTGGAAAGGGAGGCGGCGGGGTGGGGGGGGAAGTCAAATAGCGACCTTATAGTTGTATTTTTTTTTGTCCTTGCAATACTAATAAGGTAAGGAAATTAAACTTATTGTATTATATTTATGTATTGATCAATTGATTACCTCTAATAAACAGCTTTGTTCATTTTGAAAGCTGAATATCTCTGACATTCATTATTAAGCCAGACTCCTAATAGGCTATCCTTCTAGTTTGAATGGAGTAGGTGTATCATTTTATGGATCACCAGTTCCAGTTTGAAAGTTGCTTTTAGCACTGGTCATTGTGAAGCAGCTGCCTGGTTGGTAAGGTATATTTGTTGCTTTGGCAGACTGTAGAAGTTGCTGAGTAGTAGCTAATGGATATCAGAAAGTATTTTAGGAAAAAGAGACCTTGTGGCTCCAAAGGAAGTGAATCTGACCTAAAAAAAGTAAATGTGATAGCTATGAATTGGTGGAACACAAGGAACAGATTTGAGCAGTGCAGCAGAGAGAGAGCTGAGTGAGGAAGTGAGGGAGAGAGAAGAGGTGAGGAAAGAAGTGCAGCAGAGGGAAGAAGTGCAGCAGAGGGAAGGAGTGCAGCAGAGGGAAGAAGTGCAGCAGAGGGAAGAAGTGCAGCAGAGGGAAGGAGTGCAGCAGAGGGAAGAAGGGCAGCAGAGGGAAGGAGTGCAGCAGAGGGAAGAAGTGCAGCAGAGGGAAGAAGTGCAGCAGAGGGAAGAAGGGCAGCAGAGGGAAGAAGTGCAGCTGAGGGAAGAACTGCAGCAGAGGGAAGAAGCACAACAAGGAGAACAGTCCACAAGCCGTAATATAAAGATGAACATTGGCGGAGGCAATCCCAAACTAGGCTCCAACCTAAAGCATTCAAAGGCTAGCCTGAAGAAATTGTACAAATCTAGGCTTACCTACAAGAAAAGTTGGGAGGAAAAGTATTTTTTGTATGTTTTAAAATAAGTATAGGTGAAAATCATAGGGGGGGGGGGATCCCAGGGTTCCCCCCCTCCCCTCCTCTGTATCAAACCCTGGCCACTATGTGGCGGGTGTGGGTCTGCAAGTCGGTCCCTTTCAACTCAGCCTCAGAAGCACACAGTGTCACCTATTCTGTCACCTTTTTACTTTGAATATAATTAATTCCTCAAGCAACCTTCTAACTCGGGGATTAGGTAGAGGGACTTGAGTATTAGATCAGTGGCCGCCCAGGAGTCTCTGGTGTCAGCGTACCAAACCCTTCCAAGTCCAGGAGCTTCTGCGATAGAGGGAAGTTTCCTGGGGCAGTGGAGCACAAACTGAGCAGTGACTAAAAATGGGTTTGCTCAAGGCCAGAATATATACAACCCAGGCAAAACAAATAGAAAAACAGTGTGAGCATGCCCATTGGGTGAGCACATGGCACTCTAACTGATCACACGCACATTCCACACAATACAGATGGAAGACTGTAAGAACACAAAACAGATGAAAAACAATAAACAGATAAATGACGATGAGCAGTCAATTAAAGTTCTAATGCATCCCTTAGGACGGCCCCACAAGCGGGGTACTTGCTAGTATATGTAATTTTATGTATTCTGTTTACATATTTTTATCCTTTCTAAAATGTGGTTTAGAAAAATACCTATACTAGGAAAGCACACGAAAAAGGTAACTTGTGGCAATTGGAGTACTCAGGTAAATACATCACGTACACTGATTGCCACATGCAATGTTAATTATGTTCATACATTCTCTTTTAGAATATGTTAGCCTTAGCATCAGAAGATCGGACTATAACTATTAGTAATGCAGAAGGAGATACACTTAAGCAGGTAGGAGTCTTTGCATCAAATAAATAATTGACTAAGAAAAAAAACCATACTTTGTAATAATAGCACTTTAATTAGTGAGAAGTCATAAAAAATTTGTTCCTTGCTTTACGCTGCCTAATAATCTAGTCATTTTATTGTCTTGCATTCCTGATTCAATTGCAGTTAGTTAAGTAGGTTAAGTATAAAAAAGTTGAGTCTTTCATGGCTTTCTTATTCTTGTTGTTTTTGTTTTAATTTTGTAAGAAATGCTCAGTTGAGCAATTGGACTCACTAGAGAGATTTTGGTAAATTACCACAAGAGCTCTTGGCCAAGAACACTACACTACAATAGTAGGTGCAGTGCTCTGAAAACACTCTACACACACTTCACCTTCCTTTCAGGGCTGAAATGATATGGCAGGAATAGTCAATATTCAAGTATTTGTATTGAACGTTGTTATGATGTGAACAGTTAGTCAAAATTGGTAAAACAGTCAAGTCAATCTTTTGCTTTCTCAGATACCAGCCAATTTGCTGACCATTTTAAATTTTTTCCAATCTAAATTTGTGACTACCATTGGAGCAAATATAACTTCATGTCACTAATCTGAAAAAAAATCATGTTACAATGATCACTTATTTGTGACTAAAATAGGGGGAATTCAATAGCTGCATCATTGACCTATGTAATGTTATATTGTATTTAGACTACATTACGAGCTGAACCTTATGATCTTCAGTTTCATCAACTTAAACTGGATTCCAAAAGTACAGAAGAGACTACTGTAAGGGATAAGTATAATTACTGCGTATTATAGTTTATATGGTTTATAATTTTAGATATGTAAATAAATGCAGTGGGTCTATAATTATGTATAGGGCTCAATAGTTCTAGTAGTTCTCATCGTTTAACATGATGTCATCTTAAATTGTGTTAATATAATTGTTTACTAGGTGAGTGTTGTGGTCGGCCATAGGACTCTTTATCTGTATGACATGGACAATTCTGACAACCCAGTGGAACTTGCTTTTCAGAACAGATATGGAAATATTATAACATACAAATGGTAAGAAGTAGCAAGTTATTTCTTTTTACAGTAGGCACCAAAATAAACTTCTAGATTTCATTACGTAGAATGGCCATTGCACAGTTAAAAAGTTGGGGGGAAACGGTACGTCATTTGGTAAAATATGGCCTTTCGTTCAACCACATTACCACATTAATCTCTCCTGTTTACCATATGCCTCACTCTAAGAAAATATAAAAAATCGTGTATCCAATAAAACTGTTGGGTCGCTCGCTCGTCGTGACGTGGAGAACCTCAACCAGTGGACAGCCTGTGATTGCTGCCACCAGAGTCGCGTAAATTAAAGGACGGATCCCACAACGTATTGTGCCTTTTGAGTTTAGTATAATTGTTACGACTGAAATGCCACGTGGACCACGGAGTTTATATATCCAACAGCTCACGTGACACTCCCACAATAAACACAACAACCAACACATTGCTATAAGTTCCAAATATGGACACAACACATATCTCGTAAAACTTAACATCACGCACACCTTTAATTCCATTACACGCACACTTAGCAATAATGACATATAACAACATAATGATATAGCACACGCATAGTTTGTTCATCTCCCTCGTCCATGTTCATGTGGGCCTTGGCTTGATCTTAGGCCCACATCTCCCCCTCCCTCAAAGAGACGGGTGACGTCGTCACAGTCCGACACGTTCTCTGCCTTCTTAGTCTTCTCTTTGTCAGATCCACACATAGACACCTCTCCAGGCACGCACTCGTTCGACATCTCAGATCCTTGCACATCCACTGCAAAACATCTACTTAAACAGTCAGCAACAACGTTCTCTACACCTTTTCGGTACACGATCTTAAACTTGTACTCAGATAACTTGAGCGCCCATCCATATAGCCTCCTGTTCTCTTGCTTGTTTGTCATCAGGTTGACCAGACCCTTGTGGTCGGTATAGACTACGAACTCTTTCCCGAACAGATAATATGAGAAATGCTTCACAGCTTCGTAAATGGCTAGCCCCTCCAACTCCTGGGCCGAATACCTCTGTTGAGCTCCTCTCAGCTGGCGTGAAAAGAACCCCGCTGGGACCAGACGTCCATCCCTACAGACGGATAACACACCTCCCACTCCACTTGCACACGCATCAGTTTCCAAAACAAAATCATCGTGAATACACGGAACACACAACTGAACAAAATCACACAATGACTCACATAGACCCTGAAAGGCCCGCCGCATCTCTCCAGTCCACTCCAGCCCGCCATCCAAAGTCGCAGACGTATGAGGGGTCAGTACAGACGAAAACTGATGGAAGTCCTTCACGAACCTCCGGTAGAACCCCACCATACTGAGGAATCCACGCAACTGCTTCCTCGTGGATGGGAGCGGATGCTCCCTAATAGCTTTTACCCTCGCTTCCGGGACCGAGACTACACCACCACCAATCAAATGCCCCAGAAATTCCAACTTCACTTTCCCAAATTCGCACTTTTTTAACTTACACCTCAACCCTGCTTCCTGCAACGCCACAAACACCTCTTCCAAATGTTTCAAATGCTCCTCCCACGACTTCGATACCACCAACACGTCATCTATATACACACGACTAAATCCCAAACATTCCTTTAACACTAAATCCATCGTCCTTTGGAAGACGGAGGGGGCATTCGTGAGCCCAAATGGCATCCTGACATAACGGAATTTGCCAAATGGACACACAAACGCCGTTTTATCCCTGTCCGACTCCTTAACTACCACTTGGTGGAACCCCTTAGCTAGATCAATCGTGGATAGAACAGACCCTTGTCCCACCAACTCAACCATCTCCTCGAAAGATGGAATGAAGTACGGCTCCTTGGTTGTCACCGCGTTGAGCCGCCTATAATCGACGCACAGTCGAACACCACCATCAGGTTTCCTGACAGGGACCAGGGGCGAGGCCCAGCAGCTGTCCGAGCGCTCGATGATGCCCTGGCCTTCCAGACACTCGAGTTCAGCCTTGACTTTGGCCCGAATGCCCAGCGGCACAGAGTACGGGGCCTGCCTCACTGGCCCCGCCTCCCCCGTGTCAATCCCCATCTCCACTACTTCAGTCTTCCCCGGCTCCTCCGAGAACAACCCATCAAACTTCCTCAACAGACCATCCAACTCTACCTGAGCATACCCATCGCAAACACCTTCCAATTTACAACTCGAATCAACACCTTCGTCGATAACAACGTCCAGACGATTTACACTAAACTCCTCAACAAACTTCCTCAAACTATTTACATGAACCACCTTATTATGTATTCTCTTCCCATCAACAGCGATCCTATAATTTACCTCACCTTTACGTTCCACAACCACATACGGGCCCTCCCAGGAATCGGAAAGCTTGCTAGTCCTCCCAGGCACCCGATACAGAACCTTCTCCCCCACTTCAAAAGTCCTCAACTTGGACCCACGATTCAGAAGCCATCCTGCCCACCTTCGCCACTGCTGTCTTCAGAGCCGCCTGATCCCTCACTAGATCCAGACGCTCAGCCAACTTCAATACCCATTCACTAGTACTACCCTTCAACTCCTCATCCCCTTCAACCAAGCAAAAATACAGAACATCAAGGGGGGTCCTAACCCTAAAACCATACACAAGGTCAAATGGGCTGTGCCTAGAGTCTGCATGTGGCATCTGCCGCAGAACAAACAGAGCCAAGGACACAAACCCAACCCAATCTGCCTCTTCGTTGATGCATTTGCCCAAAATGGCTTTGAGGGTGCCATGCATCCTCTCCACCACCCCGTTTGACTCAGGGTGATATGGAGAGGTGCGCACCCGCTCTATCCCCAACAAGCCACACAAGCTCTTCATCACCTTGCCCACGAACTGGCTTCCCTGGTCCGTTAAGATCTTCTCAGGGATGCCAGTACGTGAAAAAATCTCCCACAAAGCCTCTGCCACCGCCTTAGCCGTGATAGAACGCAGAGGCACCGCCTCAGGCCACCTGGTGGCAAGACAAACATAAGTGAGGAGGAACCTGCAACCACCCTTGCCCTTCGGAAGAGGCCCCACCAGATCTATGGCTACATGCTCAAAGGGCTCGGAGAGAATCGGTCTCTCCACAGCCGGGGCTTTCCGTGGCACAAACTTGGATTTCTTCTGGCAGGTGGGGCAAGCCCTGCAATGCCCCAACACTTCCTTGGCCATACCAGGCCAGATAAACCTCTTACTGATCATCTTCAACACCTTGTCTCCACCCAAGTGACCTCCTTTCTCGTGGCCCAACAACAACACTGCTTCTCTAAACTCCTTCGGCACCACAACAACTTCAACTCTTTCCTCCCAATCAACAATCATCTTCTTTATCACGACTCCATTCTTCCAGCTGAACCCACGTTCTTCTCTATCTGCTAACCGTCTCCATGTATTGATACTAGAGTCAGCTGACGTAGCACTTTTGAACTTCTCCCCATCATTCCCACACAACATCGGACCAATGTCCTTGATCAACACACATGAACCAGCATCTCCATCATCTACACACTCCTGCAACATCCCAAATTCTCTAGGCACACAATCATCCACTGAGTCATCATCCGCAGGTACGTCGTCCACATGCACAACCTCTACCTCCATCCCAACAGGACTTTCCTCTTGCCTTGGACCTGCCTCTTCCTGGACAACCGGAGCAACTTCTTCCACCACATCCTCAATCACTTGCTCGGCTGACTCCTCAGCATCATCATCCTCCACAGTGCACCACAAATCATCTTCATTTAACTCAATCTCGCACTCATCTAGCTGCATCTCCTTATTTGCCTGAGCTCTCGTTAACACTTGCAACTTATAATCGTCACCTTCATTCCTCAACTTAGCCTCAGCTATAGCCTTCCCAAACAGAGCGCATTCTTCAACATTACCCAAACAAATCGGAATAATACACATATCATCACTGTCATTCTCCACAATCATTGCAAGCTTAGTTACAACTGAACCTACTATCAGAAATTCCACCTTAGTACTGCAGAAGGTATCCGCCTCACCTACAGCACCCGATACTCTAATGTCACCGCAATCCTCAACGTCGAAACCCACCAAAGACCTCGGCACCATTGCCACCTCTGCACCAGAGTCTATCAAAATACGACACTCCTTGCCGTTAACACTACCATACACCACATTATCCTTTACAACTTTCCCAGCACTTAATCTCGAATTCTTAGAGGCAGGCACAGGTTTCGTACCTGACCCAGCCGTCTTCTTGTTGGGGCAGTCTGGCGACTTATGCCCCTCCTTGCCACAGGAATATCACTTTACCGGTCTATCCGTAGCACCACTATCACCTTCTTGGGACATGCCACAGCCCTGTGGCCCTTGTCACCACATGAGAAACACACAATACTACCACCGTATCCACCATTACCATACCCATGACTACCATAACCATACCCAGGACTACCATACCCATAACCACCATACTGTCTACTCCCACCATTTCCATCACCTTGACTAACATTCCTTTGATAACTACCACTTCTACCACTACCACTGCCAGACCCATATCCACTCACTCTGGGACGGTAAAAATTACCGGGCTGTCTACCAGCAAGCCACTCCTCCCAGGCCACCATCAAGTTCTTCATCGTCTCTATCTTCCTACCCCGAAGGAAGACGCGTCCATCTTGGGGCATGACGAATCTGGTGTAGGCTAGAGCGAGCTCCACCACACAGTCTTCTTTTGACGTACCCCGCTGGAGAACTCCTCTACACAATCTCTCTATGAACTCTGTAATCTGGCCAGCAGTTAAAGTTTTCAGGGTCTCACATCTATCCTCAAACAACTGGAACCCATACGAAACTGAATTCTCACCAACCACCAACAACAACTCCGACTTGACTTCATCATACGACCCTCCATCCGATCTTGCCTGCGCAATCCTGGCACACAGCCTGTCAGGCAGGTGTGCCGTCAACCTCTCCAACCACGAGTCCTCTTCAATACCACAATCCACCATGATCCTCTCAAATTTTGTCAGATACCCAACCAACTGTGTACCCTCCTTGTAACTCCCAAAACCTTTCAACAATTCGATTCTCAACTCCCTCTTCTCCGCTTTCTTCTCCCTTGTAGCTCTTGCTTCCTCATCTACCTCCCTCAATTGTCTAAATAACTCCACCATCCTGTTTTCGGCCTCTGCCTGACTTCTTCCAAGCAACTCAATCGTACGATTCTGTGACTCCAACATCCTCCTGTCTGCTTCACTCTGACGAGTAGCATTAATTTGGTCCAATGACGACACCAACTTACTCAACTCACCAACACCCAGGGTCGGCGCCTCACCAGCAGCCAGACCCGCACCTCCACTATGCATACCCTCACTTCCCGAGCTCTCCGTACCTAAGTACCCGCTGTGGTTTAACCCGTGACAATCCTTACCCCCTAATATACCATCTTCCTCAACCCTCACATCATTACTCACATCCGCATTCTTCCGTGCCTCCACCCAAGTCTCACGCGAACGATAAACAGGGGCTGACATCCTGTCCACCGTAGTAGATGCATCCATGCTTCCATGCCCAGCCTCCATTTGCTCTTCTGTTACGCTGTCCAAGTCAGGCTCCACGTACGAAGCTACCGTAGGCAACCGCGTATAATGGGGCGACCTCTCTGACATCACAGGTTTATGACTAGGCTTGAAGGCAGGATCTGCTGCCGTTGACGCAGGAAGTTTTCTCTGTACTGCCCTCCTCTCAGTCTTTGACTCCGGCATAACTGGCTAGAGATGAAGAGATTGGCAGACCTACAGAGACACACAATAAAATACAAAAGCAAATGACGATTCCAATCAGAACACAAGATAACCACACCACGAAAGAATAAAGGTAAATGAAATTCCAAACGGTTACAATCGATAACAATACCACAAATGACCACAAAACCCAGAGTTCGAGAAGTGTTTGTAGTAGGGAACGAATTCCACTGGTTCAAAGACGAATCTTGGGGTTTCGACCTGCCGTAGAACGTATTCTCCAACAGAACCGCTACCGCTGTCTCCTATTGTTGGTATTCGACCTGCCTAGAACGTATTCTCCAACAGGACTGACACCACTGCCACCAATTGTTGGGTCGCTCGCTCGTCGTGACGTGGAGAACCTCAACCAGTGGACAGCCTGTGATTGCTGCCACCAGAGTCGCGTAAATTAAAGGACGGATCCCACAACGTATTGTGTCTTTTGAGTTTAGTATAATTGTTACGACTGAAATGCCACGTGGACCACGGAGTTTATATATCCAACAGCTCACGTGACACTCCCACAATAAACACAACAACCAACACATCGCTATAAGTTCCAAATATGGACACAACACATATCTCGTAAAACTTAACATCACGCACACCTTTAATTCCATTACACGCACACTTAGCAATAATGACATATAACAACATAATAATATAGCACACGCATAGTTCATTCATCTCCCTCGTCCATGTTCATGTGGGCCTTGGCTTGATCTTAGGCCCACAAAAACGTTCTGATTTTTTGTGTACAGGCTCGCTGAGGCAGAGCATTTTGGTAAAAAAAAAATGAAATAATCCGATTTTAAATTATTTTGCGTAAAATTGTAAGTTTGACCAATACACAGTATTGAAGTTATGTTAGGAGCCCCCATGAGTTGTTGTTGTTTTTTATTGTTGGAGATCCAACTGTAGCTAGCAGAAGATGTATGAAATGCAGAGCTGATTAAAGTGGTGAGCCTGTAAGAAGTTCGGTTTGCAAGTTTTATTGAAGCAAGTTAAATAATAGTATGAGTTGCTTTGCATTATCATTATCTCTGTAGCATTTAATGGGTGATACAAGGCCTAGCTTGCTGATATAGCTATGGAAGAATTTCTAGCTAGAAAATACCATGAATTAACAGAAAAATTATACTGTTTTCACCGTTTTAGTAAACGGTATTGGCTGTTTAGTTAAAACGGTACCGAGCTAATAACTACAGTAAAAAAAAAAACATTGTTTTACGGGTGCACTAAGGAATGGAATCTGGAACTTTTTTTGGCACCTATTGTAATTTGAGTGTGATGCTATAGCCAATAATACCAACCCTCACTATTAACGTGATCAATTGAATGTGTGTTGGGTAAAACAGAGCATATTTGTTGTGTCATACAGTCTCTAATAAGTTCACACTGTGTAGCTGAACACAACATCTCATTCGAACTGATTCCAAAGTATTGTAAATAAACGAAGCTAAAAAAAATGATCAGGCTGAAAAAAAAAGGAATTGTAATTATACAGTCGTGTTACATACAGGTAATGAATGAATTCAAGATCAATCATAATTCAAGATCAATCATAATCTGATTTTGTGTGACTAGACATGACACTTTTTTTTTTTCGTTGTGGATATTTTTAATACACCGGCAATGCAATACTTATTATATTTAGCTATTGTTGTACATTTGGGCCACTGCAGTTACAGCCTACTACTGTCTAATAGAAAGTCATTGTGAGCTTTATTTATATTTGTGTGAATATATAAAACTAGAAAGTACCCCACCACACAGTGGTGCTTGAGGTACTCACTTGTTCAAATTAGGAATTGTGTAGCATAAGGTATTTTTATCCATTGTTATTATCTTCAACCACTTGGTTCAATTACGTCAGCCCACTTCTTTTCTCACTTACATTTATATGTACACACACCACCATCGTCGTTACTGATGACTCTTTACCAACCTTACTCAGATTATTCACACGCACGCGCACACACACACACACACACACACACACACACACATACACATTGTCACTATCGGATGACACTTTACCAAACCAACCCAGTTCAGCTCATGATTTTTTTATGAATACTCACGTATATTATTATATGGATTAATGTATCTATCAAGGATTTCCCAAAGTCACTTTCACACCAAGTATTTATTATGCACATTTATAATTTTAGTTCTAAACATGATGGTACAATGTACTCATAGGTATGGAGATGGCAACATCATGATTGGATTTTCTAATGGATTCTTTGTTGTTATTTCTACACATAAAAATGAAATTGGACAAGTAAGTATTAAATAATTATATTTTTAGCAACTTGTAAACCAGGCACACAGACTATTCTTTCACAATAGTTAAACATGAAGAATACAAGCTTTACTTAGGGGTTGTGGCTGTTATGATGTATTTTATTTTGTAAAGAGCATGTTAGTGCTAAAATATCTTAACTAAACACTGTGATTTTCTTAAAGGAAACAACAGTAGCTAGTAGTGCTAGCTTTGGAAGAATTATGTAAGCAAACTTTTTGTCACATCAGAGATTAAGTGATTAATGTTGTCAGTGTTAAAAGTGAGAGCATAGGGCTAAATCTATTACAATATTCTTCTTTGGCAAAAGTACAGTTCAATAGAATCACTTTAATTAATCCTACTGACTATTGTTGTCTTCAGCACTAATGGTGAGCAAATTAAATGTAGCTAAAGAATTTTTTTTGTAATCTTCAAATATATTTTAATTGCCATAATAAAGTGGATCACATAAGACTGGAGTACATACTTATATATTACAGGAATTGTTCCAATCAAGAAATCATAAGAATTTCTTAAGTGATGTTGCAATATCATCAAGCCTTCATCAAGCTGCCTCATGTGGAGACAATTGGTAATAATTCATAAGTTGGAAAATATTGATTTTAAAGTGGGTGATATACTACACTGTAAATAGTATTTGACTTAATGCAATTTTGAATATTTGAATATTATGTTAAGTATTGGTATAGTTCAATATTAGTAGTGAAGTGCACAAATGGATTCAATTAAGAACACTAAATGTCTTCCATTATTAGTTTAGAACATAATGATCTTAGCAATATAAAGTAAAATTTAGTCTGATCTACTGTAATATATTTGATCATAAATAATATAGCATGCAGGTCCTGTGCTCATTAAAGCCCCAGTCATACTTGTAAGTGGATCATTTTAAACAGGTTCCCCATCAGACTAGTTTGTCTGTATTTCTACGTACAATCATAAATTCTCTTATAGCAAGGATAAGCTTTATATTTAAGCATTAGTAGCTTGCTATTATTATTAATATTATTACTACGTTAAATGGACATAATCAATTTTCTGAACTTGTCGTAGTGTTGAGTAAAAGGAATGATAGCAAGACATTTCAGCTTCGAGAAGCCTTCATCAGTTGTGTGATGGTACAAGTTATTTTTTGTGTATGATTCACTTTTATCTGAGTCTTTTTTTTTTTTAATACTGTGTAACAACACAAGAAGCACTCTGTTTTTTCGGATAACTAAACTACAAATAACTAAGACCATTGCCAATGTTGCCCTAGCCAACTATGGAGAGGTATCTCATGAAAGTTATACTTGTCCCCTTCATTGCATTCGTACCATCATAGGTTCATACAGGATTTTTGCTGGATTGTAGTAACAATGAATTTATACAGTATTGTATTAGCTTGCTGATTGCTAAGCATTTTTCTCTTTCTTCTCAGCATCAAGATTCACGACCTTCAGGAATTAAAGGAAGTTTATACTATAGTAAATGTTGAAGAAGAAAAAGGTAATAATATATAGATTCTGTAATAATATATTTATCTGGTATTTAATTTAGGTACTCTGAATTCTTTGGCCTGGACTGATGATGGGCAGCTTTTAGCAGTCAGTACTCTTAGTGGTATGACAATAGAAGTATATTGTCATAATAGTCAATTATCATTATTTTCACAATGACAGGAATAGTGTGCACATTTATTGTTCAACTTCCAATGATTGGTGATGCCAATGGATTACGAATTGCTTATTTGACATCATTGCTAGAGGTATAGGCTTATACTTTGTCATCAAGCAGATATGAGTTAGGTTGTTTTTTTTCTGATAGGTTACTGTTATCAATACTGTTGAAGAGGTAAGTCAGCTTAACAAACTAATTAAAAAGAAACGTATGTGTTTATGTTCATGTGGATGGATGGATGTCTTAGGAGCCACCTTCTAAAATGAAGCTCATTGTTGAGCCTCATCTCATAGCTCTGGGCCCAAGTCATGTTGCAACTGCCATGAATGACAGGGTATGGGTATATGAGATTGGATCAAATGGTAAGTTACCTATTAATTTCACAACAAAGAGTCTCTCCTATTCATGCATGTTATTTGACACTACTGTAGGTCCGATGTATGAGAAGTCTTATTTGGGCACTGTTTCAGATATGAAATTAAACTTATCATTTCTTGCTGTTCTTTTTGATTCCAAAATACATCTTCACTTGGTATGAATCTACTTACTGATCTTTATAGTCACTATGTTTATGGCCATGCAAAATATTGTATTATTATTTATAGGTGGATCCTTCTGCAGATCTTAGGGAATCTGTAAGTTGTGTGTTAATAAGATAAAGTCAAGTTTTGCAAATAAGCAAAAAAAATGTCTCTTTTCCTGCTATTATGTCAAGATACCTGAGAGTTCTGAAGGCAGACTTTTTCCAGATCAGGGTTCAGATGATGTTATTGTGTGTTTAAGCTTATCTCAAGAATTTCTTGCCTATGGTACCAAGGTATGCTGAAAAGTCAGTATCCTATATATTTAGTAGTTAGTTTTTGTAATAGGAAGGAAAGGTGGTTTTATTCATCCTGGAAGACTGGCAATTTGTAAATGAGTATAGGCATGACATTGGTAAGATCAATAATTCCAGTGCTTGATTTTAACTGGAATACTCTATGCAGGCATTTCAAGGATTTTTCCTGATTTTGGTGGGAGTAAGTTAGTTCTGATCGATGAGAAAAATGATGGCTTCATATACAATCCAGTAAGTGGTAGACCCCGATGAAAGCTGAAAAAAACATATACAATAATATTTTTTCAGATCACTGAGCAGACTACAGACATCCCGGATTTCCCCCCTGGAATAAAGTCTATATTATGGGAAAACTTTCCAGCTGATAAAGTATTTTTGTTCATTAAGGCATATATTGAAGCTATTATTATGCTCACTTTGTGTTTTTATTGTAGCATATTTTTATCGCAAGTGATGACTCCTTCACTCATACATATGCTTTTTTTAGTAGTTCAATAGGAGGTAAGTTCCTAAAAAGATTAGATTATTTTTTAATAAAAAACTGATTGTACATAGGTCCTATTGTTAATCACATTGGAACTACTAAGCTTCCTTTTGGTCAAGTACCACTTTTCTTATACAATGGAGAAGTGTCATGCCAGACACTTACAGCAAAGCTATCTGTTGTTAGACTGAGCACACACGTGTTTAGTGATGAACAAGGAATGTCAGAAGAAGAAGTTAGTATACTATTAAAATATTTTGTAACTTTTACTTCCTATTTGTTTCTGTGCTCTAGTTGAAATCATCATTACAAAAGTGCATTGCTTTAAAAAGGTAAAGTGAAATTTTTAATGGGCATGATATATATAGTGTACTCTTATCAGACTCAAAGATGCCTGGACATTTGCTGCAGCGTTAGACAATAAGGACACTTGGATTCAATTGGCTAAAGCTTCTATGCATCATCTAGAGATGTCTATTGGTTAGTCATTGGTACTATTGCCATATTATATAAGAATCATAATTTAAGTGAACGTGCTAAAGATTTCACTTAATTCGTTCAACTAGTTTAGACCTATTGTTGTATACACTTCAATAGATACTTCTATCATATTTGCTTCAGATAAATGTGCCTTGTATCCAACTCTTAGTGTAACTGGCATGTTATAAATACTTGATAATTTGGTGTGTTATTCTGTGATGAACTATAAGGTAAATCACAGCAAGCATCATTTTTTAAAGTTGTACATCAAATAGGAAATTGGTTTTGCTAGTAACAAATGTTCTTTAAAATTTGCATTCTACTAGCTAAATGCATATTATGAGCTTTGAGAGAGAATGAATTACTTTTATTTTACTTTTTTGTGCTTGGATTGCCTAGTAAAAATGTATCTAGTAATTTTCTTTGCTTAATGTGGTAAACAAATGAAATAAATTTTGTTGTTGTTTTAGCCATTCGAGCTTATCAGCAAATTCAAAATATTGCAATGGTTTATGCATTGAAAAGGGTCAAGGTAAGTCGTAGAATGATACTATAGTAATAAAAGTAATATTAGTATCATTGTCATAGTGGTGTAATCATAAGTGTAGCTAACTATTAAAAAAAAAGAACATGAACAGCATTAGGGTAAAATATTATCTGAATATCAAAGTCTAGAAGCTTCAAAACAAAATAATGACGAATGAAATTGTAGTAAAATTTTGTACAGAATATTTGAGAAGATATATATGTAATAGGTCAACCTTGTCTTATATAACTGCTATAAAACCTGAACTTTGGTCAACATGTGCCTCAAGTTTATGCATGTCACATGATATATATTCAAAATCTCAATTAAAAATGTCAGAGAATCATCAGAATTTGTTTCACAAGCTGAATTGTTAATTGCATGAAACACCAAGGGTGTGAATCCTCAGTGTTACTATACCTAGCTAACTCTTACAAAGACCAAAAGAATACATTATTAACCCTCAACGTGCATGCACGAGAGGGCTATAGTAGTCGTCCTGTCTGTTTGTCTGTCTGTCTGTTTGTTTGTCTGTCACACTCTGATTTTGGAGATTACTGACAATATAACAGTTGATTTAGGTATGAACTTACTCAGGACGAAGATTTAAGACATTTTATTGTGCTACTTTTTTTAATTTTGAGCTAATCGTTGAGAAAACGTGAAGCTATCAACTCCGCGTAGGTACCAGCTTTTATGGGCAACGCCCCCTAGCATCACGTCATAATCACGTGAGCAAATTATTTCTTGCAGCCAGCGCTGTAGTTCGCTTTATGCTCAGGGAAGTTAACGGAGTTGAAGAAGTGAAGTTTCCCGTTGAAAATGTATATTGGTGAGTATTTCTTGCTAATTTAGCTTCTTCTCTTATGAAGACAGCATTTCCATGTACCATTTTCATTGGTCCAGCTATTTTGATACCTCATTAAAATAGCTAACAGATTGCTTGTTCTTTTGGAAGGAGATTATATGATAATAGATAGGTAGTGTTTAATAGCGCTAAGGGTTCGCAGCTTTGGTGCTTCATTTGGAGTAGTATCAATATATGCCAATGTGTATGTTTGCACATGTCAATATATAAAGCTTGAGTAAGTCGATATGCAACTCGCGCAATGAAACTGTAGACGCTAGTGCTGTCTTCATAAGAAGCTTAACATAAAAGCAACACTCACCTCACCAATAGTGTCAGTGGGAAACTCCAAGCACTCCAATAAACTGCTTCGATAATGTGATGCAAAACTACTGCAGGCAGCAATGAAACATTTGCTCATATGAGTATGGCATGACTATGGGGGCATTACCAACAATTGCTTACGATCGTGTGGCCTAAAAATAACTAGCTTTTTCTGAAAAAAAATAAGTAGAAACAAAATACTCTGGCACATTATAATGTACAGTGCAACCTTTTGATGCTTGTTTCAATCTTCAGGAGGCTGCCATCTTTGAGATCCGTGTGATAGAATGACTGACTGACTAACTGACTGACAAACTGAGTACTGTAACCCTCTCATGCAGGTGCACTGAGGGTTAATCAGTATATGTGGTAATACTCACATTTTGTTCAACCTTCAACAAGTTTCGAGCAATTGTAGAGTTTCAAGTTCTTGCCTAATTTCTATGTTTAAAGTTGTACTCTTATTACTTTTAATTCAGGATATAGAAGATCAGCACTTGTTGATAGGTCATACATGGTTGCTTATGGAATCCTATGAAAAGGCTCAAGAACATTTTTTGGCCTCATCTAAGCCTGTGCAAGCATTAGAAGTAAATATTGTTGTTGTTGTTTTTGTTACAAATACCAGTAACTCCAGTTATTGTTGTGTTTAGATGCAGCGGGATTTATTGAATTGGAATCAAGCATTGAATTTAGCCAAAACCTTAGCTCCTGATCAAGTACCATACATCAGCAGAGAATATGCTAATCAGTTGGAGTTTGTGTTAGTACTATAATAAAATTTTAAATCATTGTGATGTATTCAAGTTATTAATACAGAGGGGACTACACAAATGCTCTAATATTCTATGAGGGTGGAATAACTAATGATGACTCAGAGCAAGATGGAGCATGCAATTTTGGAATAGCTAGAATGTCTATTAGAACTGGAGACATTAGAAGGTAACACATTATAAATACATAATATATGTGACAGTCTATGGGAAAAGGGGGCACTTCACTTAAAAATTGAAATTGAGATATAGGCTCCAAAAGTAAGTCATAGGAAAAATTCTTTCTTCTATTTTTGTTTTTTGCAGAATTAGTCTTAGTGACCCTTACTCTAAGTCTATGCCAAATTTCAAATGCCGAAACAACTTAAAAGACCCCAAGCGTGCCGTGGAAAGACAAGCTACTTTTTATTCTCTCTCGTTCTCGAAGTACAATAAACGGGGAATGGGCGGAGTTTCAAACAAGCAGCTAAAAAAGCTGCATAGCTTTGAGAATAGTGCAAGCAATCTACAGCTTACCTCTGGTTGAAAGTTTACCACTACATGGAGTAAAGTAGCCAAGGATTCCGACAAGACAGGCTGTGAGACGCTCTGAAAGCTAAAAAGAACTCTACGCAAACTTCGTTAGTCGCCATTAAAAAGCGGCTGTACGATTTAATTGCGTATGCGGAGTACGCCGTTAAGTATACGGAAACATTAATTATACCGGAAGTGGAAATTCAATTTATGTTTTCTCGATTTGTAGTTTAATTGCTTTGCTGAATACAGCCCAGTTCAACTGCCAGTTTCTCTGCACGGGGAAGGTTTTACCCTCCAGTATTTTAGCACTAAGTTGAGATAAATTGTAGCTTTTTATTAGCATAAAAAACTCAATTTTTTTTGTTTGAGTGAAGTGCCCCCTTTTCCCATAGACTGTCACATATTGTAGAAGTTTTTTTAGAGTAACTGGTGTCTTTTTTAGTCATTTAGTCAGATATCTAGTTGTCTATCTCACATTGTTTGCTGCCTCTATATAGACACTTGTGTACAATGAGTTAAGTATTCTTTCACTATATTTCTTTTTCTTCTTCTTATTTTTATTTTTAGAGGAATGTCTATTGCTCAAAATGCCAACAACAAGAGCTTATTGAAAGAATGTGCGGACATATTAGATTCCCTGAAGGTAGATTACATTTGTATGTATGAGACAGTTGTATGTTAGTGTATTACCATTTTATAATTCTTTGTAGTCTTAATTTTCTTCATCTATATAATGTTCCTTAGCATAAGAATATTAAGGAAATGTATCTTTTAGTTGTATGCAGAAGCTGGAGCACTATTTGAAAAATGTCAGAATTGGGATAAAGCTGCCATTGCTTATACAAAACTTAAGAACTGGTAAGAAAATGTAATGCTCATAGAAACAGTACAATTGCAAAGTATTACAATTATATGGAACATTCACTATTGTTACTATATATATGTATTATATATGTTACAGACCAATTACAAACTTGGACTGTTTTGAAATGGTCTAGCCGTTTTAAAACGGGCCAGACCATTTTAAAATGGGCCAGACCATTTCCAAACCACCTCAGACTGTTTTAAAACAGGCCAGACCATTTTAAAATGGGCCAGACCGTTATAAAATTGGCCAGACCATTTCCAAACCTCAAACTGTTTTAAAACAGGCCAGACCATTTTAAAATGGGCCAGACCGTTTTAAAATGGGCCAGACCATTTCCAAACCTCAGACTGTTTTAAAACAGACCAGACCATTTAAAAACTGGCCAGATCGTTAAAAAAAAACAGGCCAGACCACTGGCCAGACTATTTTAGAACAGGCTGGTCTCAAACCATTTCGAAGGGTGTCAAACCCTTTTTAAAATAATCAGATCATTAAAACGAGTCAGATGGTAAACCTGGCAAAAAAATAAATAAAAATAAACAAACTGCTAAATGTAAATAGGGCAGTTGCCAAAGCAGACCCAAGACACAAAATTCTTGTGTGTTCGTAAATATTTTTTTCTGAATAGAACTTTTTTTTTTTTTTAATATTGATAGAAAACAGATAGTCTTTTAAAAAGTGTGTTAATCTAAACTTCACTAATCCAAGCAATTTGGGCATGCCAATCCTATTAAAAACACACTTGATCGTTTGTGCGTGCATCTGTTACTTGTCCATCTCCTTAAAATAATGTAACTGAAAAGCCCTCGCAATAAACTTCTTTTAAATGAAAATTTTTAAAAAGCTCCCACACTCACAAATAACTAGTGCAGAAATACAGAGTATTATAGGAAGGGCTACAGTCTATCAATCTATTAGAGCATTAACGAAAGCTGAGTAAGGTGGGTTGCAGTCATCTAGGGTGAAAACCAATAAGATAGGCAAGGTCATTCAGTAGACATGGCTATGTTCTCATGGTCAGACAAAAAAAAAGGAAAAAAAGACAAGTAAGTACACAAATTACAATGTAAGAAATGCATAAATATGTAATGAGTTTTTTTTCAAACCAAATATTTCACAAATTTGAACACCCTCTTGGTCCCACTAAAGTATTCACCCACACAGATACAAAGATCAACAAACAACAAGTTAGATGTTAATGAATTGTGTTGCTCAGAGTAATCTCTTTTTCCAGCTAGCTCTGTGCACAACAGATTCATTACAGAAAGGTCACTAAAAATAAGGGGAAATATATTACGTCTATGGAATTTTGAAAGGAGGGTTTATTTATCTTTACCAACTATGGACTGATATGATCTAAATCAGGCTATTATGCCCATAACCACATTCTTTTATTAACAAATTCAACTATATTATAAATTACACAGGACACATTAAATTAAAGGGAAAATACGTTTTCTCTTTTTACTCTGTGTGTCATATTAGTATAATCATCTGAAGTCCTGCTTTTCTGGCTCACTTCCATCAGAAAAAAAACAAACTAACTAAGAACAGAAACCTGCCTCGGTGTCTTATGTCCTTGGGCTATAAAATAGTTATAAACCAATAAGAATTGGTTTTTACTGCAATTCACATACCCTCGCAACTTGGGCTTCACCCTCGTGTCTTGGGATTTGTAATCACATACAAACTCAATATTGGTTATAACTATTACATATAGTACTGGTAGCACAACAGGGTATTCAATAAATTTAGATCAACGTTGAACCACTGTATCTGTTAGACATGAGTCAGTTAAAACAGTATGAGTGTGTCTAATTTTTTTGACGGTCATTTAAAAGCTTCACAAAAAAAAATTAGAAACTGCAATGTATTTTCTGTAAAAATGTTTAATGTAAAGTGCTTTACAGAGACAAAAACAAAGTGTTTGTGTTGTGCAGCTTGGTAAGGATTGTACAATAAACTTGACCATAAATTAGTCATACCCCCCTCCCCCCCCCCCCCCCCCCCCCCCCCCCCCCCCCCCCCCCCCCCCATGATAGCAGTAGCTATAGTCTTAGTGTTTGCTGTAGCTCTTGCAACATTTCATATCTCAGTCACTGAACTAATGAAACACTGCTATATGATGCAGCAAGATGTAAGGACGCAAATGCATGTAAATTAAAGCTCCATGTACTTACATTGTGCACTTATTCAGTTCAGATTCTAGGAACAGTGACATTATTTCTCAAAGGTGACAAGGCAACACATTTGTCAGAGTGATTTAAGCCTGATTGGTGTGAACAATAACAACAATTAACCCTAATTAGCACCCAGGGTTTGCTAATTCACACCTCCATCATTTCATTAATCAGGTCAATAAAACATGCAAATGACTTATAGTCTCTTTTCCTTTAGGTTGGCTATCCTCCTCCATACACGAATTTGACATTAGCTAGGCTTGCATTTGAAACCACTATAACATCATATCTTTGAAATGTTTATTTACTGTTTTTTAAGGTTGTTTATACTTCTATAATGTTTTCTCCCAGATATTTCCTAATTACCCCATATTTTCCCCTCTTACAATTTGTGGGGAACTAAGCTACGACGATAAAACTTGGAGAGCTCAATATCTGGACGCTGAGTGCAAACAAAAATATTTTCGAAGGGTGCCGCGTTGTGCTTGGTTTTCCTATAGACGGTCACATTTGTGGCTAGTTTGGAGCCAGGCTGTTTTAAAATGGGCTAGTAGTTTGAAAATGGTCTGTAACATATATATAAATGTATGTATATATGTATATAATGAAGAAATTATAAGTAATTAGCAGCCTCCATGACATTATACCTAGGGCTATTAATTTCATCCCGCCACTCTTCCAATCTTGACAGTCCTTGTGCCATCATCAGCATATTTGATATGGTGGACATTACAATGAAGGTTTTTCATAAAAATAAAAAATTAAATTAAAAACTGGCTAAGTTTTACCTTGGCATAGCTAGAGAATCTATCTGTGTGGTGCCTTCTGTAGAGGGCAACATGAACTTAGGCCATCTCTTTTAGGCTTTGATAGGGACATTGGTTAACAAAGGACACAGTCAATAGTGCCACCTGCCTATTCAATGAATTTAACCTTATGAGGAATGCTTAGTTTGGATTGGATGAGACCTGTATTTTTTTTTTTTTCATTACAGGGACATGGTTGGAAAGTTGTTGGAGCATGTCTCTTCTGCTAAAATTTATTTGCAATATGCAAAAGCACGTGAAGCAGACAAAAAATATAAAGAGGCTGCTGAAGCCTATGAGTCAGCTCGGGACTATGAAAGTGCAATCAGGTTCACATTAGCCTTTAAGATTGACAGAACTTTAGCAATTGGTGCATATTGTATTTATATTAGAATATATCTCACTTTTTTGAAGAAACCAGAAGATGCTGTTAGGATAGTTAAAAAGTACAATTCTATAACTGGAGCTAAAATGGTTGCAAGGTAAATATGTATATAGTGTGATACAATCAAGGTTACTAACATTTTTTTCTTATAGATTTTTTGAAAAAATCAATGATATATCTTCTGCATTGAATTTTTTGGTTATGTCAAAATGCCAAGAAGAAGCTTATTCTATTGCACAGGTATTGCTTTATAATGAGTAGTGTGCAAGATTTCTTGGATTTCTAATTAGCTACATACTATAAACCTCTTATATTTATATAAGATATGTTTGTTTTGTTTATAAGCAGATTAAGATAGTGTGAATTATTTGAAAGAAATTACAACAAGAATTTACCATAATTATTATATCTTAATATATTAAAATTTACAAATTTCTTCATAATAATAATTTTGTCACGTGTCATAGTCTCATGGATGTATGGAAGAATATGCCACAGTTATTGGAGATACTGCAAGTCCTCAAGACTACATTAAAATTGCAGAATATTTTGAAGGCAAAGGAGATTACTTCATGTCGGGAAAATTCTATTATTCAGCAAAGGAATACACTAAAGTAAGCAGAGTATTTGAAAACATAAGCTCCTATTTGTTTATGATGTTAATCCAAAATTTGGTATTTAGTTCTACTGTAGTAAGCTTTGGCATGTAAAGTATTTCAAATCTTTTACAGTTAGCAATTATTACTGGCTATGAAGACCACTAATTATGAAATCACCTTTTTGTCATCACTATTATAGAAGTATTTAAAATTACTTCATTACAATTTATCCTGAGGATATTCACCATAGATCCTGGAAAGGATGGAATATAGTGGTTGAATATACTAGGAATGGATTCAAAGAAGTATTCCATTAACATCATTACAAGAATATTAATACAAAAATAATTAGAAGTTATCATGTTTATTTTGAAGTTTGTTCATATTCCTCATAAAAATCTCATCTTGTGTAGGCTGTTCAGCATCTCATGCAATGTCCATTAAAAGATGATGGAGAAAATATTGATATAGCTATTGAAATCATTGGAATTGCACAAGATGAAACTCTTACACGCCACCTAAGAAATTATTTGATGGGAGAAATTGATGGCAATTCAAAGGTAAACTTTAAACATTTTTAATTCTTCATGCTTTTTACTGCTTTAAAATCTGATATATCAGGATGCAAAGTTTCTGTTCAAGTTTTATATGTCACTGCAAAAATATAGAGAGGCAGCTAAAACAGCTGTACTTATTTCCAAGGAGGAGCAAAACAATGGAAACTATCGCACTGCTCATGATGTCTTATTTAAAATGCGCTCAGGTTTGTTTCTTAGTTAAAAGAGCCTATCAATACTTTTTTGATGATATGTTATTTCAGAGCTTGTTGATCAAGACATAGATGTTCCACTAGAGATGGCTCAAAACTTGATGCTTTTACATAGCTATTTACTCGTCAAGGTAAGATGTATAATTGATAAGTGTTTTCAGTACTTTTTTTATTTTTGTTTTTCTTCAGAGTCATGTCCAAATGGGAAATCATCTAATTGCTGCACGACTGCTTATTAGAGTTTCTAAAAATATCAGCAAATTTCCATCTCGTAAGAAAATTTTACTGATAATCTTATTTAATTGAATTACTCAATTTTTTCTCACAGATATTGTACCAATTTTGACATCCACAGTCATTGAGTGTCAGCGTGCTGGTCTTCGAGGCTCAGCCTTTAATTTTGCTACAATGTTAATGAGACCAGAATATCGACAGATTATTGATGTGAAATACAGGAAAAGAATTGAACAAATAGTTAGGTATTGAATATTCTAATAAGTTGAACAATGTGTATTATTTTATGGTGCTATTAGAAAGCCAGATAAAAGTGAGATGGATGAGGGTCATGAAGAATGTCCCAAATGCAAGTATTCTCTTCCTGAAACTACCTTAGACTGCCCTCAGTGCAAGACATTTCTTCCATACTGCATTATCACTGTAAGATATAGTATAAACACATCCTTATTATTTAGTGACATAAATAGGGGTTTGTTGGGTACTGAATCGTAGCATTTTTCTACATTTAATTTTGAAAGTAATAATAAATAAACAAATCTTTATGAAAGATATTCAATGTGAAGAACTAGAAGTGCATTTACTATATACCGTTTTATTCCAAAATTAATTTTATTGGTATATTTTTTCTATATTTCTCAAATAAGAATATACAATGGTAATTGGCGAGCGAGCGTAGCGAGCGAGACACTTACAGGGGTAACACAATCGAAAATCGGGGATGTTTATTTATTTATTTATTTATTTGTATATATGTATGGACGTATGTATGTCATTTTGTACTTTGACCCTCGCGTTTTTGTTTAGTTATGTGGTCGACCCCGTCCCAAATTGCACTAAACAGAATCCTCTGTTTTATCGATCAGTACCCGTATCACCCTAGAAATTGAATTGTTTACCGTTTTGAATTCTTTTGCGGGTGCAGTTCAAACTTGAAAACTTAAGGGACTTCCATTTCTATTCGAGTTAGTGGCAGTGGTAAGTCAATGCGCTCTTTGTCATGGTTATAAGCGGTGCGCAACAGTATTTACTTGAAAATACATTGTCCACTAGACTACTGCGAAGGTAAGTCTGTGTAGGTGCATGTCCAGTTGTGTCAAAGCATTGTGTGTTACAACCACTACTTAGCTAAAGAATATCACAAAGAAAACTTTTAAATAACGTGTATTGTTTTGTTTTTTTTTGGTTTCCTTCCAAGCAGTTGCAGAGAGTTGTTACTATGGCACTGAAATCCCTTATACCTTGTATGCTAAATTTAAAAACTGGACCTTATTTTCAGTAGCTTCAGTGTTAGAAGTCAAAATCATCCATATAAAAATAGTATAGTCTTTAGGCTCGCTCGCCATTTGTGCTCAAGCACATCACTAGTATGTACACAATAGAGGGTGTTAGTGGTGAGCGAGTGAAGTGAGTAGGAAACCATCAGGGGCAGCATAATCGCAAATAAAGGATAATATATGTATGTGGCATGAACTGAACTCTTGTAGTCCACAACTCAATGGTATTTCTGCCACCAGAGATGATACTCAATTTTGTGGAGAAAAAAACTTTTTATTGATAGATTATCACAACAATAGTCAATACTTCACACAAAATATATATGAATGCAACCAAAACATGTGCCGTACATTGACTCACAATAAACAATGATAAAAAGATAAAGTTCTTTCACTGCCAACTTTAACGTTCATGCGGGTGAAGACCAGTTCAACAATATGTATAGACGTACACTTTGTCATTTTATAATTTGACCCTCACATTTTTGTGTCAGCTTAGTGTTCGACCCCGTCCCATACTCCAACCACTAAAAAGTCCTTTTTTTAATGATCCTTATCCTATCATCCAATAAAATTTAATTGTTTACCCCTTTAAATTAGAATGTCTCTGATATGATGTGAATGTTGTTAGATGCAGTTAGTTCTTACAAACTTGCTGGAGTTTTAGTAGTGATGGCAAATTATCTTGGTTAATCTGCTGTTTGTTATAGCTATACACCCCACACAACAGTATTATTTTTACTTAAAATCAGTGTCCCATAGTCAAGTCTACAATGTAAGTCTGGTGTTGTAAATAATTGTGTGATAACATTTATAGCTAGACCAGCCCATTGCCATTTTTGCTGAAGCACATCACTAAATTATGTATCACACAATTAAAAATATCTCGTTGTTGTTGACAATTTCAGGGCTTCCATTTTGACATTTTTTCTATAGTTTATTGTACTGCAATTTGTTTCTAATTTAGGGGAAACACATAACCAGAACTGGAACTACCAAGTGTCCAATATGTAAATTTCCTGCTTCTTACAAAGAATTTGTTAGGTAAGTGACAACAACAGTACACATGGCTATTCATTTGTAATCAAAGGAGCATATAACCCATTATGGTATTCCATTAGTTTCATCAACCTTAAATATGATCTTATCTAGAACAATAAAGAGCTGCTTCTGTGAGTCATGCCTAGCTGCACTGTGATTTGATAAAATGATAAATTTAATGAGCACTATAACCCAAATGAAGAGATTGAAATATATGATTTGCTATTTTTAACAAATGGAAGTCATAGTGATATAACTAACCATGTTCTTTTAATATAACAATTGTATTTCAGTTAATTGGTGATTTTATTTTTTAAAGCACTTATACTATTACTATGAGGTTATATAATAAAATTAATGCTTAGTAATGTTTATGTATATATAATATATATATATAATATATAGCTTTTTGACATCTACAGCAAGTAGCCAATGCCCTATGTGTTCTAAATCAGTTGAAGTGAAGGACCTCCATGAAACTATTATTCAAGTTTGACTTCGTTGCCAACAATACTTAACAAGTTACTATATATATTTCATATTACTACATATTGATGATAATACACTTACCAAATTAATCTACATTGATGTAACACAAATTGGAGGTTAATGAAGAATTAAATACTGTATTTATTCTATAAAGTGTAGATGATAACAAGGTAAACTTTAATAATAATAATAATAATAATAATAATAATGTTTTTTAATAGATCAATGGGTGGGTTAGCACAACTCAGAATAGCTGTTGTGTGTACATACAATATTATATTAAATTAACCCAGCATTTCAATTCTTGCTGAAATTTTCCTCTGGGAGTAATTACTATTCACCCATTAGTGAGAGATTATCTGGCTAAGGGGACTAAGTATACTAGTGGCAGCTAGCTACTGATCAAACCACAGGGGAGCAGTTTCTCTAGAAGCAGGTGAACAGCAGAGGGTCTTTTCTTTTGAAAGAGAAAGGGAGGAGGTGGAAGGATAGCCAGCAGAACCTCCACATAGCAGTCAAGTGAAAATAAGCATCTTTCCCATGAAATATCTCGTCATACCACATTCTCACTCCTGTAATATTATATAATATATAGCTATGTATGTAGCTATACACATGCAAACACATATACATTTTTGTTCTCACTATAGCTCTCTGCATGTTTAATTTTCATCATTAGCATCAGCAGCATGTTGCATCACTACTGTAGTGTTAGCTCATCAGCTGTAGACACTCATCCTATATAATGCCAGTATTGAATAAGATTGAGATAATGTGAAATATATCACAGAACAAGAATGCATTCTAGCCCGGCCAGCAACACAAATAATTATTCTTTCAAGAATGCAATTACTTATGTTCTTTACTCAAGTTTCATTTGTGTCAGAATGCATCTTATGCATGCTGCTCATGAGAATAAAAAATAAAATTAGGCTGCTTGTGAAATTTCACCGAGTGTAAATAAATGGTTTATTTTATAATACTAGATATTTTTACAGCAGTAAGTAGTACTGATATTTTACAACATAGAGGAGAGGGTAGTTGTCTCGTGATAATTCTGAAAGTTAGCCATGTTGAGCAAGACATATGTACTACAATGAATAATTATGTGTCAGTCTACTGGAGGGCCTCCCCACCTCCACCAGCTGATAATTAGCAGCTGCTCTGGCTTGGTTGGGTAGGTTTCTTAGAGAAACAAGTATAATAGCAAGACATTAAAAAAAAAAAATCAGTAACAAGATACAAATACAATACCATGTAATACAGCATGTGATCTAAATATCTCTGGGTCACTATATTATTGTTCAGGCCAGCTGAGCAGCCTCTTCAAGTCTTCCTCCCTGATGTCAAGAAGCAGCCATCAAATAACTACTATTATTTCACTTATTCATTCACCTGTTGTAGTTATCATTTTCTGTCATTATACCACTTATTGAATTATTATTTTCTGTCATTATTTCATCAATGTTCGTCAATCGTCGATGTTTGTCGAACTTTACCGTTTCCAAGTTATATTTTTATTATTTATCCTTGTAAAGATCAAGTTACCTTGTGCCTATTCTAATTACCTATAACTAACTGATCAGCCTGTTTAGGTTTACTTTTGATCACTTTAGTGATCTGGTCCTTTGAACACTCCTAAGTGCATTTGTGAAGCTACCGGTCTTCTAAGTGCATTTGTGAATTCTGTAGGGAGTTACGCCCCAACAATTATATAGTGCTTATTACATGAGTCAGAGTGTGATATGGAGAAATGTTTCAAACAGAGCAGGCTAATCCATTTTCAAAGGCAAAATTGAGCCTGATATTTAGCAGCTACTCTAACTAGGTTGGGTAGGCTTCTGTAGCTGTAAAAACACAGAAAACTGGTAAGCCAGGCCAGGTTGCTATAACTATTAGGGTAATGAGTTTATGTATATACATATATTTATACATACACATTATATACATATATAAATATATATACAAATAATTTAATATTTTTAGCTTAGCTAGTAGCATTAAATTTTTTTATATATAATTCACAAAACATTTCGGCTCATAAGCCTTCTTCAGTTGCGAGGTGAGGTGTATATATGACCGTCTAAAATAAAATAAACAAAATTGTCAATGAGAAAAATGCACTTAGCCGTGGGTCAATTGACGCTAAAATTCTTGTAGGAACGAAGTCCACGTGGAGTTGAGCTTGAGGCTTTGTCAAAATTTGAGGTGGTGTTTACCAGGAATAGAGTAACAATGAAAATCTACGACATTATACATACATATATAATGTATTTAGTTACTGATATGCTGAGTAGTACTCTACTCAAACTTTACTGTACATCCTTTTGGAAATCCTGTACTGCAAATTAATCGGTGCATGGTTTTCAAGACCCATAGGATAAACATTGGCAAATACACATAACTTCTATTAAAATATACATGACAAAAAATTGTTTTAAATAGGCTAAAATTCCTGATGATCACAAGTCAGGGGTTTCAGATTGCATACCCAGATTTTTTCTACTATGCCTGCCTTATATACATTTCATAATTTCTTTCTCAACCTTCTTTTACTCAATAGATGTATTCTCTCTCTTTCACGGGCACTTTTTTAAATACAGAATTGGAGTGTTTGTTTGCTGGTTGGTTGTTGGTAGAGTGCTTGTGCATTAAACAAGCAGTCCTGGGTTCGATTCCCAGTGGCGACCAAACATTTTTAGTTCTGTGTTGTTAAAAAAAAAAGCCTGTGAAAGAGAGAGAATACATCTAATGTATACATTTCATGCATTGCTTGTTATGACGTTGCACTGTAGTTGCTATAAAATTGATACGTCAAATATGAATCAAACTTAAATAAATGTGAAATATTTTGCCATATCACACTCTGACTCATGTAATAAGTATTATATATAATACGTATTACATGAGTCAGAGTGTGATATGGTGAAATATAGAGGTAAGTGAAAATAAAGCATGAGAGTGAAATATCCTGCCATATCACACTCTGACAAGTGTAATAAGTGGTTTATTCCACACTAGATATCTTCACTAACAGTAGTTAGTACTAGAGGAAAGGTAACTCACAGCCTAAAGTTGGTTGTAGGGGCTACCCACACACCCCAGCTGATATTTTAGCAGCTGTTCTAACCCTGTTCAACAGGGTAAAGAGCAGGGTAAAGAGCAGGGTATGCCAGAAGGTAGCTGTAAAATTGAAAATTTGGCCTGTTGCTATAACTACAGGGGTAATGGGGTTGCTATAACTACAGGGGTAATGAGCTTGCAGCAGTATAGCGAAATAACTGGGCGTGAAATATCTGTGAGCATTGCTTGTTTGTACCTAATATCATTGTGAAGATATCTAGAGTGGAATATGTTATAGTTATAAACCAAAATTGAGGTTTGTATGCGATTTATAAATCGAAATACAAACCTAATGATTTTGGTTTATAACTATTTTATAGCCCAAACATAAACAACGAGCAAAGTATAGCTTTAGCTATCTTAGTAATTGTATTAAAGTACCCAAACTCTTCATTATTCCATTTTGCTTTGATCTGCCTTCTATCATAATTATGGTTGCTAAGAACTATATCAGACTTTCCCCGCTAATACATATTCTTACGAGCATACCAGACTGTATCCGATTTATAGTTCTTAACGACAAGCGCAGTCGCTCGGGTAACGGGCTATAAATATATATATTATATTATTATATATATATTATAGCTATATCTTTATGAGAATATAACACTTGTATAACCTGGGGCAACGTCATAACCCAAAGTGATAACTCTGAACACAGGTGATATGGGAAAATATTACCTTAAGCCACATCCTGTTTACTTTAATGTGGCAACAGGTATTAGGCCCTGTTCCAGGGGCAGCATTTATCAATGAAGAGCATAAATTAACATTCAGGTCCTATAAGCATATTTACCCATTGGTATTCTTTTTATCATTGGGATGGGGGGAAGGGGGGGAGCTTTGGACCCTCCCTTGCCATTCAGTACATAACAAAAGAGCTAAAGCTAGCTCTATATCGGAGGGGGATGGCGAGACATGCGCGCGAGGAGTCTACGTTAACCGCGCCCAAAAACGTATCCTTCCTATCCGGCCCCTCCCCATCCGCCCACTCTACAATATACATACTCAGCGACGCGACCCGTCTTCCGCCGCCATACGTACTCTCCTCGTCACCAAATTGCAAACGTAGGTTACCTGCTCATTTCGCGTAGTAGGAGGCTGTGGTCGAGTTTGCGAGTTACCGCTGGAGTTCGTTAACTCTCCCCAGCTACTATGACTTGGAGAATCTCGCCAATAGGCAAGTGTGTTAGAGAGAGACTGTTGGCTCCTGTGCAGTCGCCCTGTTCAAGAGCTAGAAACTAATTGCCTGAGGCTCTCAGGTGTTGTGCATTCATATTACAATAGTATCTGTCCACTAGCAGTACAGGTTTACTCTCTTGTTTTTTTGTTTTTTTTGAAGGTTTTGAATGGGGTTTAATTATTCTGACCCTGGCCACCAGTTACTTTGGAGTTGGATATTCTCAAATTGGATATTTTCCACAGCGCACAACCTACTCAGTGATTAGTAAGTATAGAGCTGTAGTAGTTTGCACATTATAGTTTTACAACTACCAAATTAATAACTAAGCCAGATTAGGTGACATTAGAAGTGAAATCTTGTTGACACTCATGTTTTCGAAAAGCAATGCTAATCAAAGGTCATGTTTTTTACAAGCAGTTCAGAATTACTTTTTGACAGGTTGTAATGGCATGGTGAAAGGGAACAGTAGTATAAAATTTGAATTTTGTGACACAAGCATTGAATACAATGTGTTAAATTTCATAGTCCCTAATATGGGGAATGTTAAGTGGTATCCAGTTTGTGAGCAGCATTGAGAGAGAGAGAGAGAGAGGGGAGGGGGGAGATTATAGAAAGAAGGGAGGGAGGAACTAGGGAGGAATAGCACTGCCATATTTCAATTGAATTGAATATACAATATATACATGTACACACGGACAGACAGACAGACAGACAAATAGACAGACAAACAGACAGACCAACAGACAGACAAACAGACAGACAAACAACAGACATACAGACAGACAGACATACACATAGGCAGACAGACATAAATGTATAGTACTTCATGTAATCCTTGAGGGCAGTATGTTAAATTAATTCTGAGGGTCAATTTAAGAAATGTTATAGTATTACTTACACATAATTGTGAATATGATAGTGTATAAATATGAAGTGGCAGCTAGCGACACTGTTTGAAAAATGGTAAATTGTGAAACAAGTTCTTTATTGAAAGATTTACAAACTTGAAAGTTTAGTAATTTAATATGTATGGTACTATAGCACAATTCAATTCAAGTAAATTTCCTGAAACTGATGGAAGACCTGGAGGCAACTGTCCTATTGCTGATGCAAGAAATTTGGCTGGCCCCATTCAGTTTTTGAATATTTCTGGGGTATTAAGCGTCTTGATTGGGGGAGCGTAAGTTGACCTCTAATTTACTGATACATAAGCATGGTTTATATAGCACTGTATATATGCGTGTGTGCGTGGTTTTCTTATTTCTGTGGATTTGTGAGAATGTTCCTAATCAGATATCTTAAAATCTTATCCAGTATTTTGTTTATTTATACTACAGAATTTGTGGTATCACTACTTGACATTTAATGATATTCATATATTTGTTAATGATATTCATTAGCTGAAAGATTGCCTTGCATTGCATGTCAGGAGATACCGTGTAATATTGGTTATGTGTATAGTTGTGTGTCCCTCCCCCATGCAAGTAATTTTTTTATAATTCGCAATTAAAAACATAAAGTAGTGTCATTCTTTAGTGGGCATCTTTTCTACTCTTCTTCATTACCATAAACTATGTACATTGGGAACATCAGTAGCCTCAAACATCTAGGTATTATGTTGTAAGCGTGTTGTTGTGAATTCTCTTGTTGTCTCGTGGCAGTGATAGGCTATATCTACTAGATGGAGACACATTGCGTTGTCATGACCAGTATGAGGATCTATCTAACCAGACATATGTAGACCAGTGCCGCAATGCAATGGTAAGGGCATGCATATATACACACACACACACACACACATACACATTATACACACATTCGTATACACACACATCCACATTGGTTAAAATTGTTCTAATCACAATTTAGCAAGTGTTCTGTGACTGGCAGCTGTAGCAACTGATGAACTATAGAAAGTATTGTATATAATATGTATATGAATTCAGTAGGGTGGGTTTTACGAGGGGGATGTGGTTAGCTAGAGTGGTTGTTTACTATGGAGGTCAAATGACCAGTCATTGGTGTCAGCTCAAATTACCACGCTATACTGTCACACACTGCACCATTGGTTCCATGATGCACTTGACTGGTCACGTATGGGGGGAGGGGAAGAAATTTGAGAGTATCTTCTTGCTGCTATATGTGAATAAGGCCCAGATAATCAGATAGTAGGGTAGCTGTTGGAGGACTTTAAAGAGAGGGGTCAGAAGGGGGCTAAGTAATCGCATTCTCGTTTGGGTGGTGGGTCAATTTTCCCTGTGAGGGTTGTATGAAAAAAGAGCAACAAGCAACTCTTTTTCAGTCATCATTACAAAGTAACGTTTAATTGTTAGTATCTAAAAAACCCTAAAAAATCCACACGTTATTGTGGAAATTATATTGTGTGTGTTTGGAGATTTACTTAGAAGGAACACGCTAGAGCTAGTCCTGTTGTACTACATGTACCAACATTCATAGCGATTTTTCATGTGCGTCCTATATTTACAAGCTCTTTGTGTATGTGTGGATTCTGTCTCTCTATTCAGGATGATCACTCCGGCTGTTTCAACTTCCTTTCAGTTTATTCCAGGTTTCCTACTATTCATGAGGATGAGTACAGAATGCTTGTATGTGATACTCATGCTGGAGTTAGGCAAGATTGCCACACAGTAGAAGTAAGTCGGGCAAACCTACCAGTTGATGGCGTGATATAACGAGTCTGAACTTGTGCCCAGTTAGTACAACCTCTATTGAAATAACATCACTCTTCTTTCTTCATACCCTCCTCTTCTCTCTCCCTCCCACCTTGCCTCTCCTAACTCACTCACATACACACTTGCACACACTCACACATCTGACTGCCAACAGGATTGCTCATTAGCTATTGTTAGTATAACGAGGTTGTGGGAGAACTAGGTGGGGGGTACACATTTATATAACAAATGTTTGATGTAGATGTGTAATCATAATTTCCCATGATTGTAGCACAGTGCGAGTAATATTATTATAGCGACGTAAGTAGTCATTTTCAAATGTACTTTTCTAATTTTAATTTATTAAAAAAAGTGGAGTTGGAGAAGACAAAATGCCCAATAGAAAATAAATATTATGTTTATTTTTGTAGTTTGTAGGCTGCATTGTTGTTTATTTAGCTAGATGTGTATTGTGAAATAGTAACTATTATTGATGATCTTGTGTTAATACTCAACAGATCCAGAACAGAATGTTCAACTTATCAACTAGAACTCGGAAAGTGGAAGCGCCGCTTGGCCTGGTGTCATTTTTCCCTCAACTGGGAGGATTCGGTGAATTCAGGCTATTGGACAACAATTTGTCTGGTACGCAACTGCACACGGCGTACTAGTAATTGAAGGATGCTGATGCCATGCACATTGACTGTGAATTCATGCACTAACTATCTTGTTTACATACTTACATAGATGCCACGTACTTCTCTGCTGGTTTTTATCGCCAGCCCGATGTAAGTAGAGACATTGGAAGAAGCTACAACATTACATTTCAGACTGTGTCATTTGATGAGTCCACTCAGCAGCTTTCTCTGCAGCGTCAACTATCCATGCGTAATGACCAGAACTGGTGGAATTGTAAGACAGAATATTTAAATGATAGTAGCAACAGTTTATGTAATATACTTTTGTTTTGTTTTGTAGTCCCTGTGGAGTTTGTGCAGTATCTAAAAGTGTCATATACGCCAGTACAACAGCTTATGGAAGGTCGAAATCTTGATTTTTATTACGTTTTTCTGAGAGAGGGTGTTATCAGATCAACGACTAGCAATGAGGATGAGGTGAGCATGTGTTCACCAATAACACACAATACCTTTGCAAGCATGCACTTCATAATTGCAGTGTGCCCATCGATCAGTAACTGCTGCTCTCTTTAGAAATGGTGCTTTTTTTTAGAATACAGGAAGGAGACTTAAAAGAACTATTCAGCATGATGAGCTTTCATTATTAATATTTTAATGTATTGGATAGGCTTCTATGTACATAGACACATGGTTTCACTTCACATACATAATAGTAGTCCTCATGTACCAGCTCACTATTTGTCTAATTCCTCCCACCTTGAACAGATGGCATCTATCTCTCACAGATGCTAGCTTCAGTTGTGTTTAGCCTCTTGAATCTGAAACAGAATGTGAAGTATGTGGATTTGTTTATATAACCTGTGTATATGTATTGTGTTTAGATGAAAATAAGTTATGTCATGAGGCTCTGTCAGGTGAGATATATGTGGATAATAAACACACGTATTGATTGTGAATTTTGTCAGTCAGCATTTGGTTATGACTTTATATTGTTCATTTATATATGTAGTGAATTGAATTGTTTAACATGAAAAGAATTGGATAGTTTAACAGTATAGCTGACTTGGCACTCGTATTTGTCCTGGGACCTTATGTCTCGAAATGGTTAATTCTCAGTGAGTGCTGATATTCCTGATGGCTGTAATTATAGTGATCCTGTCATTCATAAATTCAGTGAGAATCTTGATAGCTCAACATCACTGGGATTGACCAGTTTCTGACTTAGACTTGGCAAGCATTTATCATGAGACAATTTTTTTCTTGTTTTTAAAAAATCAAGCACTCAGCTCTGTTTTCATACATGAGGACCTTAGCTTCCTCATTCCAGATTTGTTCTTGGAGCGCTTTTGTTACTAGTGTGTTGTTATGTTGCTACGGTTCTAGGAACATTTTTGTTGATTGTGTATCATTATGTTGTTATGGTGTTAGAATGACCCTGGAGTAGGAGATGTATTTAGCACCATGTTGAAAGCTCGAATATATTGTGAACGTGAAGCACCTCAAGATCTACTTTATGTAGGGAGTGTGGACTATAGATACAATGAAATCAGTGAGTACTGGATCTCAAGTCATGTTTATGTGGGGGTTTTTTTTATGTAGCCCAATGCATTTTATTGCCTTACCAGATAAGGTTGGGAAATATGGAGTGGAACAGAGAGGGACAATATGTATTGTCAGTATTAAATCTTAAATCACAGGAAGTTATTATATTCCCAGAAGCTGATGATGTGCAAGCAATTTGTACTGAGTAGCTCCTGTATTTTTACAAAGTGTAGGGCCATCAGGGTGCTAGCAAAAAAAAATTGGGTTTGTTGAAGATACTTGCTGGAAATGGTTCTGCCAGCAAGTTTGAAGGGTGCTCCATTAAACAGTCTTATCATTACAATAATATACCATTGACCTTGGATTGTTGTATAATGCATATGAAATAACTTGTGTTCAGAGTTAAGGACTATTTTTAGGTATGAACTCCCTTCAGTCCCAAGTGGATTGAGTGTATGTGTAACTTATATACTGTACTTAAATGTATAGATGCAGTGAGTCTTAGTGCCCCAGGTGGTGGGAGGTACTGGGAGAATAGACAGTGGAATCGTTACATGTATGCAGCATTTAGTGGACCTCAGTGAGTTTCATGATGGTGAACAAGTGTTGTGATAATGTTGGGTTTGTATCTCAGATTGGGACCAGCTGGGACGGCCATATGTGTATATCCTGATAACGTAGTGAATATTAATAATCCTACGGGATTCAATGAAGGACTTTTTTCTATCTTTCTTGAAGATACTGAAGTTCCTAATGACAGTACACAAACCATGCAAAATGTGTACTTTGAGGTAATTAAACGTTTTTTTTTAACCAATTGAATTCATAAAATTTGATTGCTTTTAATATTGTACATGTGGGATTTGTATTTATTAGTAGTGATATGGTAGATAAGGAAACCAGAGATGGACATTTTTTCAAATGGTGAATGTAGTGGCTTACAAGAATTCCAGAGAGCCACTATAAGATGACTCTTCTTTTTCTTCTTTGTGCTATTAAAAGGCGACTGCGCAACGGCTCTTTGTCAACCAATGAATTCGAAATTTGCCATAATTTTTATCAATGTTGATCTCTATATATAGTATAATCACTATTGTCTATGCTTATTTTACAGTGTAGACCTGACGGCCGACCAGCTGAAAGGATCAATGATGTCAAAATACACATAAACTTTGCTCAGATTGGGGAAGACCCTCTAATAGTTTTGGATGGAATTGTGTAAGTGTAGCTATTACACATCTATATGTGTGTTGGTGCAATTTCAGCCGTATATTTTTGTAACCACAAGCCTGTAAATGTAATGTTGTAAGAAGAGCTATGCAATTTTATTTTGTGCAAGGGAGTGCACAAGTGAAGCACATACTACTGCTGCAATAGACACTTTTAACAGTAATTATATTAATATAGCTAATTAGTTTTCCTCCTACTATGTTGTATAATTGTCTTGCAATGTAATGAACTTGCATTGATGATCTCTAAAGATTGGTCACTATTACTTCGCAGTTCTTGATTTGAGATAGTGTCATATTCTTGCCATGTTCTTGTATTCTAGCAGCCAATGGGTCATAAACAAGGTGTATGCTTCACTTGTTTAAAAATGTAACAACAAAGCTATAAGCATCAGGCTTTGAAAGTTAGCTCCACTGAGTTCATTGTTCTTACAAATTCAGACACATACTGTATTAAATATTGATTTGGTTCATATATACCCTAGTGCCTGCCTTTGGAGATCTCCATGCCCTGTTAATTGGCTGCAGTTGTCATAATATGTTAGAGTTAGTGAACAATGAAGACGCAGTGAATAACTGCACTGTAATCCTCACAAGTATACGAAAGACATGCCCTCAGGCATGCCACTGATCTGCTTGCACGATATTTATGAAGTATTAGTAAATAAAAGTTTTTAAAGGTTCATTTTGTTCAAGTCATAATCAAGTAAGATAATGATAATAGCTTAGGTTTTAGAAGGATTTCAAAAAATAATTACATACCAGTACCCATTAACAGCAAGTTTGGTATTTAGTCTTAATTTACTTCTGTATCCTTTAGTTTTTCTTTTGTAAGTGAGAACTATCTTATGTTCACAGAATACATTAAATAAAGTAGCAGAATAATAAATTGTATGTACATTTGTGTTTGTTTAGTGTTGTGAAGATGCTGGTAGATCAAGTGTGTGTAGTTCAAAGGGACAATCTTCGGTCCTGTATAAATCAAGATGTCTTTTTTGTTGGAACAAGTACGTATGTATGTCTGTGTCTGTGTGTGTGTGTGCATGACTTATATACATAGCTTGATACTAGCACTTGTGTTAGTCCTACATACATGTATATTGTAAGAATTCTTGACATATGACTGGCCTTAAATTCACTTAGCTTTGCCACTATTGTGGTCAAAGCAGCAACATCAGCTCATTTACTTACAATAATCAATTATTGAAAACACTAATCAGCTATTCCTGTATTTATTGGTATGCCACTATTCAATTGTAAAATAGAAGAGCAGGCAGACATGCCATCACTATTTTTAGATATTGTATAGCCTCTTTTTCTCCCTCTTCTTCTTCAATCTTTTCCGAATAACCCCTTTGGCATTTTTCATAGCAAGAATGTACTTGGTGGCTCCAGACAAAACGTCTTGCTTAATGCAGCAAGCGCTGTACCATAGCTGTAATAGCTGGAGTCTACCAAGTTGGTAAAGATTGCTATGCTACTGTCTCGCTCTCAACAGATCTTTTTAATGAAACTTTTTGCCTAATGTAATACAAAAAGAGAAGTTGGTGTCACTAGTTCACCACGTGTGAGTAAAGCAAGTGATCTATTAGGAGTTAAAAAAAAGAAAAAAGGTTCATATGTTAATGTGGCAGCTGAGACTAAAGTAGGTGAGCAGCTACCATTGAACATAACAGAAAGATACCATTGTTACAATATTCTTGTTGAATTCACTTAGTGTGTACTGTATATTTTTATAGATTTAGGAAGAGTAATGAAAATACTATTGGCCACTGTTGATGTTCGTAACTTTCAGACTGTAGTTGCGGAAGAATTGGAGGTAGGTTTTCTGGTTATTAGCAAACGAGGACAGAATAATGTTAATTTATAATTACCTCATACATTGTAAGGGTTTCATACAGAGGGAGGGGAAGGGGTATTTCCCCACTCCCAATAGGAAGCACCCTGGTATAATATCTATTAACTTCTTCTTTTTTTTTTTTATCTTTCTTTTCTTCCAAGAAGCTAGGATGTTTCATTTGCTTGAATTGTGTTTTAATGCGACCATGATGACAGCAAGCAGCTCATACATATGTCATACAATATAGAAGCCTTGGGTGCTGAATAGGAATCACTATTACTACATGGCCTCGTGTCTAGGAATCAAACTTCCAAGAGATAGCAGAATTTGTACCTATCAGTGCTCACTTGCATGTATTTTTAAAAGCTTGGTGATGCTCTTGTGAACGTATTATTGCTCTAGTTATGAAACTTGTAATGAATTATTGTGCTTTTTATTATTTTTTACCCAGATCAATCCTGGATCATATATAACTGACATGAGTTTCCAGGAAGTTGATAATGTAAATAAAATCTTCATATCTACTAATACTTCACTTCACTCCATTCCCCTTGAAAGATGTTCTAGATTGCAAGGTTGCAGGTGGGGCACATTAATTAATTAATTAATCAATACCTTAACTCTGCAATTACACTGCATCTGATGTTTTAGGGCATGTATAGAAGCTCGTGATCCGTATTGTGTATGGAATAGCACCAGTAACATGTGTGAGACTAATAGCCTGATGCAGACAGGCTCCGGGCAAGCATCAGTTCCAGTGCAGTAAGTACTTGTGTTCAAATAATATTTTCCGTTTGAATGATGACAGCAACAATCTCTTTAATAAAAATAATACACTTGTCTGTCCCAGCAAAAAAATCTAATCAAGATCTTAAAGAAGGTAAGATCTTATAAGATGTAAGATCTTACATGATCTTATAAGATAATAAGATTATTTGACGCTTATTCTTGTAAGAACTTGCTGAGATCTTACTAAGATCTTGTTAGTAAGATCTTACAAGAGCTTAATAAGATCTTATAATAACATATTAAGATCTTGTAAGATCTTACAAGAACTTAGTAAGATCTTGAAAGAACTTAGTAAAATCTGGCAAAATCATGTTCTTGCATTATCTTCTTTGACTGCAAAAATTAAGTAATAGTTGAAGAATTTCAAGTAATTCCAAAAAAAATAAATACTGAGTTTATTCATACATTATTTTTTACAACGTTTTAGTCTATTGGCTACGTCAATACATTTTTGATTACAACGTCTGTAGATGTCAGATGAATTTTGGACAAATGTTCCACATCCAAATTTCTTGTCAATGCAATCTAAAGAATTATCATAGCGTGTTTAATGCAGAATTTTTTATTTAACAAACCTTCAATTAATTTAACTTTTTCTTTGGGGAGGGCTTCTTTATTGCTTCGACTAGTTCCAGAAAAACACTTGGCTCCCATTTCTTCGTCTGAAAACAGAGCATCCATCAATGAAAGAGCATACTTTACAGGGTTAATGGCACTTATGGACATAAGGTTCACGCCATTCTCCTGTGTAACAAACAAAAAAAATGGTCATGGTTGTCTGTTTAAATGTCTCTGAAACATACCGAGTGAAAATTCTCATTGTTCTCCTGCAGCATTTTTTCAGGAACAGGAAGACTTTTTTATATTATTTTAATGATTTACACACACCATCATTGTCATCCTCCCCAGCAAATAAATCTTATAAGATCTTACCTTCATATGTAAGATCTTACAAGTCTACATAAGATCTTATCTTCTTATAAGATCTTACCTTCTTATAACAACATCTTATATTGTCCGCATAAGATTTTATTAAGATTTATCTATTTAAATTAGAACTTTTATTGTGCCAATTATGATGCACATCAATCTCATCTCATATTTTTAAATTATTTACATCACTTATATTTAACGAATTGATTCTAGAGAAATACATTTGGGTGAGAAAAGATAATATATATATATTCAGTTAATGATGTTCATAAGAGTTTGGTATAGGAATAATGAAATCATGAAGGCACAATGTCTGCAAATCTATGGTAGATTCCTGCCCGAAAAGAAAGCATTGTGAAATCAGCGACAGCGAGTTGGATGAAAATCCTAATTATACATTGGGATACTAAAAGCATATTTGTTTATTATGAAATTAGGAAGAAAAACTATATGGGGAGAGTTCATCAGAGAGTGATGGTGATGATGAAATACTCAATAGCACATCGGTAAGGTATCCAGAAATACTGGCAATACATATTTTACTGTTGTTTAATGTTTCACTTAGGGTACACCCCCTCCGGACAAACTTCCCCCTACGGACGAACCTTATCAAGGTGTGTCAAAAGAAGCACCCCTGCTGCAGTTGCCACAAGGAAATTGTGGAACTAAAGAAGAGTGTGGATTTGCTGCATGGGGCCATCAATAGCATGTCTGCGAAACTAAATGGTATCCATGCCTCAGCACAGGTGCAACCGCCACCACCACCACGGGTGAAAGCATCAGCCTATTAGCTGAGCTGGGTTGGTAGAAGTCTGTCAGAGTTCTAATGGACAAAGTGTCATCACATTCAGAGGAAGGTGTTTAATGAGCGATTAAGGAAACAACTATGTTTTATTTTGTGGAGGAAATGATGTTCACGAATTCCAAGTCTATGATAGAAGGACAAAGAGACTGAGAGCAGGAGAGACAGAAAGAGAGCTGAAGAGGGGAGGAAGAGGTTAAGAAGACCTTAGATGGCTCAGGAAGAAAGAGAGCTATTGCTTGTAATAATAATCTCTATAATAGTACACTTGTCACTTGTCTGCCACTAATGATGATGACCTTCATCACAGCTGTTCTGCTGGTCTTCAACCTCTTTAGTACACAAATCTTGCTTGATGTGTGCCTACTTTAGAGTGTCTCAACCACACCCACTTTCTGGACTGCCAATTATAGTCACTGGAATGCACCCCTCAGACTCTAGCATAATTTATTCGATAGTCACTAATTGTTAAAATGCTTCACAGTGATTGACCTCCAATCCATGGCCACTTTCACTTGTCAAGTTATCACAAGTTATTTCAATTTGAACAGTGATTTTCCCACGTACATTTTTGAATGGGAAATTTATGTGCCACGCTATTAATATTTAAAACAAAACAAAACAAAAAAAAAAATATATATATATATATATATCTTAGTATGTTCTTTCTGTCTCTCTCTCTGTTTTGATTTTGGGCCACTATGTAAAGAGGTGACTCCTCACATAAACACCTTTAGACTATAACATGCCGCCTTGAAGCCCCTGAAATGTCTTCATAACACCTTTATTATATATATACAGTAGGCGCCAAAAAAGTTTCGGATTCCGTTCCATATAACAGACATTGCACGATAAAAAACTGGGGGAAAAAGCAGTACAGTGCTTATAACAAAAACGGCCGTTCCGTTTGACCGCATTACCATTTTATTCATTCCCGTTTACCACATGCTTCGCTCTATGGACCATAAAAAAAATCATTTATCCAATAAAATGTTCCATTATTTTTGTTTGCAAGCTCCTAAGGTTGAGCTTTTGAGTTTAAAAATTTGAAGCTGTCCAATTCTAAGTTGTTTCACTTCACAGTTCGACCACCACACAGTATCGATGCTTTCTAATTCTTAGGGTCATCACAGGCTTAGATATTTTACTATTTGCTAGCTAGCTAGCTAGCTAGCTATAAAACTCAGACCAATAGCTGTTTCATGAAAATGGTAGATATATACTGAAGAGAAGCTAAGCGTGCAGGGACACCACCCTATAGTTTCTACGCGAAACTAATTCAAGGTCTTGGTTAACTTCTCAGCATAAAAAGAAGTACTACATACTGCAAGAAATTATTAGCTCATGTGATTATGACATGATTATAGGGGACACTTCCCACAATAACTAGTACCTACAGGGAACTGATAGCTTCACGTTTTCTGAACAATCAGCCAGAATTAAAAAAAAAAAAGTAGCATAATAAAAACAATTTAAATCATTGTTCTGAGTAAGTTCATGCTAAATCTAAGGTTAATTGTCAGTAATCTCCTAAATCAGAGCTGGATAGACAAACAAACAGACAGGACAACTAGTATAACCCTCTTGTGTCTAGTGTTTGTAATTACTGGTGGGATTTTTGGGTGATGTTGATTCTGGTGCAAGATGATTACAATTGTTCTATTTTGCAGTATTTGGCAGAATGTGCACACTGGCCAGTATCCTGACTGTGAAGGTATTGTCTTATTGTGTTATGATTGTGATTTTTTTAATTTAATTTTTTTACTATTTTTCAGTGGAGGAGGTGTGCGGTGTTCAAGCAGTTGCCCTGAGTGCCAGTACTATCAGGTGCATTGCAGGGTGTAATTATACATCCTCACCATCTATTAATATTTCCGTGAATTCTCCAGCAAGTTCTTCGTTAATGTGTGATGATACCATAGATGGCTATACCATGTCAGGTTAGAGAGTTAAACAGTTCAATGATTCAGATATGAGATTTGCATGATTTTTAGGCTCAAACTTATCCTGCATTCAGTTTTGTGATTTGTGTTTGCGTTTTAGATTGTGTACAGTTTACACTCTCAAATGGTCTTGGACTTCACTCCTATTCTTGCATGGCACAATCACTATACTCTGACATAGTTACTACTCCTCGAGGGCGTAAGTTATCCAAGTGCACTGCTTGTATGTGTGCTATATTTGTTTGCTTTGTTTGTTTTTTCTCGTAGTTTTTTTTTTTGTTTTTTTTTTACTATACAAATCTCATCAATTGATTTCTGTAATCACTTTTATTTGTTGTATTGTGTATAGCTCCAGCTGACTTTGAGAATGACATTTACGCTAGCTGTGATCAGACTTCCTGTAAGATATGTGTGCAAGAGCTCCAACTCACAGATGACATCAGTTCCTACACTCTTCAGGTATTGTGTACAATGAATTTGGACTTCAGTAAAATGAAGTTACTTTTTATTAACCCTTTTGACGTCATAACTGCATATATGTGGGCGAGAACAGGTCCACATTCTCCGAATTAAACAAAAAAAAATCTATTTTAGATTAAACCGTCATATTTTTTTTATTACGTAAAGTAGGTGTTGTACTTCCTTTTTAAAAATACTGAACCCGTACGGGCAGGTTAAGTATTTTTTTAATTGTCTGAAAATGGAGATTGAGAATTTTTTTTGACTGATAATTTTAAGGATGCCGAGCGCCCAATTTTTTTGTTGCCTATGGACTTCAAACACTCAGTATGAAGCCTATAGAGAGTCCCTCAGCATTTTGGAAGAATATAGACAAAGTTTTTCATACCGGACATCGAGAGCAATTGATTGGGCTCATTTCTCGGAGTCTCCTCAAACCTGCTGTAAGATGGACTGGTTCCAGTTCATTTTCAGGCTTTTAGAAGCTTATTTTGTTCATTGTAAGGCTATAGCTACCTACTTTATACGCCTGGCTGTTTGTTTGTGGATTTTTGTGGTTGCTTTGTGGTATAAATTCAAAAATCAATTCGAATTCTAAAAAAAAACACCCGCAGTGTTAAAGAAAGTTGGCGTGGAAAGGGTTAAAAGAGAGCATATTATTATTTTTCAAAATATCATGTAGAGATGCCAATAAATTGCTGAGAAAAAAGAAAGGTTGCTCTTGAGATTTAGGGACATATGCATTATTAATTCCCATTTGGTGAAATGTTCCAGTTAACCACAACAGAGTACAACTTCTAAGGGCACATAAGTTTCACTATGTTGATTTCAAGACTGTGACATGCGATACTATTTCTAGGATGATACTAAAGTATGGGTAGTCATACTCAGAGCTAAGTGATAAAAACTAACAGGAGTCCAGGATTTAATCTAGTTACATGTACAGTGCGTGCAGCTTAAAGAGTAGAAAGTGTGGGTCTTAAGAGTTAAGATTAGTATCACAATTACCTTTAACTCTTTCCATAGAAAACAAGCCAATTTATACGGCAGAAGTGTGAGAACCATGCTATTCTACGAGTGCCATTTTTTTAACGTCAAAATTTCTCCCACACTCATCATAAATCGTACCTAAAACTGTAGTCAGGTGGCAAGGTAGCAGAAGCTTCTCTAACCCGACAGTGCAAGATGAATCACAAACAAACGCTGCTAGAGTCCTTAGGATTCAACAGCTCCTAGTTTTCCGGCCGCATCCCTCACAATAAGCCTTACTGGAACATAAGGCTTTTATCAAACTAGCTGGATACATACTCAGTATGCACCTATAGATTAGTGAATCATTTTTACTACTGGATAACTGTACAGTTTCAGTTTATGCTGTACTTGGCTATTCACTTTATTTGTTTATTCATCTGTACTTAGCTAGCTACATCAAAATATTTTGATATAAAATATGCACCACTATACTATATATATCCCAATACTGTAAAATCAGAAATCATGAGAGATATATCATGAAATTTTTTTCCACAAGAATAAAGAATTAAAATGATTAGGGAAGTGTTCTGTCAAAGCTTGAAGGCACTCGAGCCACCGTTGCTCTAAGAACAAACAATACTGACAAAGTAAGCCAAGGAATACAATATCAAGCAATGCAGTCTTTACAACTTATAGCTTATTGTGGCCAGAAATCTTTTCTTTTCTTTTTTAATTTCCCACATAAGCTAAATTAGCAGTTGTTTTACAATTGCGACACAGAAATCTCGCCTCAAACCTTGCTACTAACTCACCGCGCAAACTTAATTATGAATTATAATATTAGCACGCGGTGGTTGTCTGCAAGTACGGAGTAGCTCAGTAATCAATTTACCAATTGTGGTAGAGTTTATCAGTGGAATTTAACCTAAAAATATATAGCCAAAGAAGCTTTTTATTCATATTTGCAATGACATAACTATAATAATCACATGGAATGTCTAAAATCAAGATATTATTCTGACAAAGAATGAAAGGAAGGTATCATTGTCTACTCCAGGTCTTGAAATTGCTGCATGTAGAATAGAGAAGTCACAACTTACCAGTGTTACTTGGATTAGTCCTACATACAAAAATTAAAGCAATCTGTAGTTCATAAAGGTGCCTACAAATATACACATTGTTCTAAACTAACTGAAATTGTGAGGCTAAGCTAATATCCATATCAAAGACAAAAAACTCGGAGTTCCTTTGCATATTTTGAAATTTAGCAGTGATTCCTTCAATCTTCTGTTTAATATCCACCGGCGAAAAGTGTTAGGACAGAAGGTCGGGGAATTGATCCAAACTCTGTCCGGGATAGTATCCGCTGCCACCTGGTCTAGTCTCACTGCTGGCCTGTCTGGTAGTATGTTAATATATAGCTACCCCCTTTTGCTCCGCTCCCCAGCTGTTCCAAGTAAGCAGTTGTTTTAATAACTTATACTTAAACCCGTGATACAAAAAGGAAAGATGACTGCTACAATTTGAAAAGACCTCCCGACTCATGCGCGTACCGGCCTTTATACGGAAGGCCGGGACACGCTCACACTTTAAATAATGCACAGTTCATCAGCTATAATCTAGCTTGACACAGCACAATTATTGCCCCGAAACGCACACACACACACATATGACACCGTTCATAGTTTCTGTAAACAAGTTCAGGGCTGTTCGGGTATGCCTGCCTGTTTGCTTGCTTCCTTCTGGAGTGGGGTGTGGCCCCACAAAAAGCGTAAACCAACCTTTCTTTCGGACGAGAAATTCAAGTTGTATGAAAATGCTGAGCTGTTAAAAATTCAGAACAAAAGGTTGGGGTGGGGCGTGCGCCTATTACTTCCGGGAGGGGTGTTTTAATTTTCCCGCTCACTTAGAATAGAAGCTGCTGCAATTCACGGCCGTCTGCAAAACACTTTATTAGCGGCAGTAAAAGTTGAGCTAGAAGGGATCACGGGAAGAAGTCCAAACTTGGAACATTTATTTAGTGACGTAAGTAAGTGGGATAAATGTATGTTTAAATTTTGTTGATAGGATGTCTAGAAAAAAAATTGGCTTTTGAAGTCGTAAATTTGTAATTGTTAAAAACTAAACATACAGAGACCGAGGAAAGAAAACTGTAAAGCTTTGAATTGTTGAAATGCTTGATTGGTTGTGGAGAAAATACGTGAAACGTGCACACCATGAAATTGCGTGGACCAGATGGGTCTCCACCCTTAAGACACCAAATTAGGTATATTGAAAGTTTATATACAAGTATAGAACTAGTCTACAATTTATGCAGGCACTATGACACTCGGTTTCGATTTACTCTTTTTCTGGTTTGAATAGAAAAAAATAGTAGTTCGCACAGCCATAAACACATGTGTAACCTCAAAAACCACATATATATTAGACTGACTATGTTTTATGATCATTAATAAACATGTGTATGAAATTTTAGATGTCTTAACTTTCACACAACTGTACCTGTAGACAAATTAAGAAAACATTACAAAAAACAATTTTCTATTCTTTAAGCCGGACACACTGTGTAACAAAATTAATATATATCAGGTCAGAGCTTTTGCTGAAGTTAAATGTAATTTATGACTTATTGTTTTGTTATAGGTTGAGCACAACGCTACAGGGATGTCTATAGCAACTACGGATCATCCTTTTCAAGCATCTAATGGCTGTGTATTTCTCACTAGTTTGAATCCTGGCAGTACCATATCGTATAGGTGAGAATTTTACATAATGAAAGCCTTTTTCTTACAGGCCCAGCAAATGCATACAGTTAAGTTCATTCACATGAATGATATACATGATGAAATTAGAATGTTGTATTGTATTAGGTAACTAAAACATTTCAATTTTATGTAATGTGCCCACATAGAACTAAACATTGCCACATTATTACAATAATCAGAATCTATGTACATGTATGTATGTATGTAGAGTGATAATTAGGAATGGGGTAGGTTCCATGACCAGTTTAATGCGTATGCTGCAATTGTTGGATGGAGAAGCAGGACCTGTCCGAAGTATTTCAGTTCAGAATGTTACCAACTCTACTATCCAGTTGTCATGGCAGGAGCCTGAGAACTTGAATGGGACTCTGATAGGATATTCAGTGATGGTCAATGGAATTTCAGTTAGTGTGTTGATGTGCTTTTTTTTTTTTACTTCACATTTTACCTATTTATAGGAAAGAATGTGTTCATTAAAAGACACTAGCTATGTTGTAAAGAATCTCTTGCCATTTACTAATTATTCTATAAAAGTGCGAGCTTGTAACAACCATGGTAAGTTTTCATACCCATGAATCATCATTTTATGAAAGGTGTTCGATTATTTAGGAGAAAGCAACCAGTATGCTGAAGTTACTCAACAAACAGATTGTGGTTTTCCTAGCACTGTAAGAAATTCTAGCGTAATGATATCTGAAACGGACTTGACCTTCTCATGGACTCCTCCTGATAGATATAATGGAGACATCTCAAGGGAACAATATCAGGTATTAATTTAATAAATTTTTATCAGCCTTATTTATATCATTTTTTATTGTTAGGTTACTTTGGAATGTTTTAAAGTTGGCCAAAATGGCACCAGTCATTCTGTAATGGTATTTTCTAGAAGTATAATGTTGTCCACTTATCTTCGGATTGAAAACTCTCCTCAATCACTGTGCTGTGCCAAGATACAAGCAGTTACCTCGTGCAATGATAATGCATTGCTAGGAATTCCTCACGTTTTGTGTGAAAGGACTGCTGATGTTGTTCCAGATATAGTAGTTGATTTAATTGTCAGCGAAGCTTCTATAGGAATAAATTCTTTTGTAATACAGTGGGACCATCCTATTAACTATGATTCTCCAGGACTTAATTACAGAATTCAAGTATCGGATCAACCCATAGTTCATACTTCACAACAATTTCTTTTTGTAGGTGGGCTTACTCCATGTACACTATACAATGTGGTAGTTATTGCTTTGAATTCAGCTTTACAACCAAGTGGAACGAATATGCTGATGGTTAAAACTAGACCTGCGCTTCCACCTACTCCAACAGATTTAAGCTTTTCATATGACGGTGTCAGTGATAATTTAATTTTGACATGGAATATACCTAATATTATCTGCAGTGACCTAAATATCTTATCTTTTAATGTAGCATGGACTTGTGATGGATTTCAGGAGGAAATGAATTATAATACTAGTAGTATGAATATTACATTAAATTTAGATGTAAACTTTGGACTATGTATAGCTACTGTTCAGTCGTGTGATGACGGTCATAGATGTAGTGCTTATTCTGGGCAGGCGGTGATTGAGGCTACAAGGCAACCTCCACCTACACTAAACTGCTATTCTTATTCTGAACTCCTTGATAATGTAAGAGTAGCATTTCTATTTCCGTCACCTTTCATTACTTCACAGCTTCGTATAAAGTGGAATTTGGTTAATCTTGATAATGACCTGTCCATTGGCAACAATTATGAATTTAATTCATCATCAACTAATGTGGTGGATCTAGCAACACAGAGTAATGCTCGATATTTATTTAACATTTCAGCTTGTAATGTATATGGATGTGGGAATCCATGCTTTTCAAACTTTTCAACATCGGTACGTACACTCACACATGCACACACTGGTATATATAGCCCTCGCATGGCTAGGTTTTTTTTTTTTTCCTCCCTGACTTTAACTTGAGTATTTTAACCCCAATGCGCATGCGCGAGAAGGTTATATATAGTAGTCGTCCTATCTGTCTGTTACACACTGATTTTCGAGACTACTGACAATTAACCATTGATTTAATTATGAAGTTACTCAGGACGGAGATTTAGGACCTTTTATTGTGCTACTTTTTAATTTTGGGCTAATTGTTGAGAAATGTGAAGCTTCAGCTCAGCGTAGGTACCAACTTTTATGGATAATGCCCCCTAGCGTCACATCCTAATCACTTGAGCGAATAATTTCTTGCAGCCAGCGGTGTAATTTGCTTTATGCTCAGGGAAATGGGAGTTGAAAGAAGTGAAGTTTCGCGTTGATAATATATACCGGTGAGTGTTTCAGGCTAGTTTAGCTTCTTTTCTTATGAAGACAGTTTCCGTGTACTATTTTCATTGCTTGAGCGATATCGATGCCTCTTCAAAATAGTTAACGGATTTCTTGTTCTTTTGGATGGAGATTATTTTGTAATAGCTAGGTAGTGTAGTGCTGAGGGTTTGCACCTTTGGTGCTTGGTTGTTTTAGTGACTCACTATTTGTTTAATAAAAAAGACATATATTTCGGAATGAAATGGGTCATTATAATGAACCTCAGTATATGTGTGTATTTTTTGATGAACATAACAAAATCAGTCATAATACTCTTAACTTTTTTTTTTCCAGGCCATTCCATCTCCTCCTGATTCTATTAATGTATCAGATATTCAGAGTTCTTCTGTACTTTTGTCCTGGAAGCATTCTAACACAAGACAATCTGATTTTTCTTATGCCATATCAATTTCTTCTGCATGTCCTGATCTTACTGAACGCTATATAGATAGTATCTCAAGTACAAGCTATAGAATTCAAAATCTATGCCCCAATGATAATTATTCTGTGGTTATACTTGCTGCAGACAGTCAAGTTAATCAGAAAAGTGTTTTCAGTTCTCCGATATTATTTACAACTAACTCTGGAGTTCCTTCTGCGCCACTACTTGTTGTAGTTAGCAGGAGTCAATCTAAAGGACTTTATGTTACATGGCATCCTCCAAGATATTTAAATTCTCAATTAAGTGGATTTTTGGTAAAATGGGTTAAGCATGTGTCTTGTGAATCAGACAGTGACACTACTGTGATGGTAAAAAATGACCAGTATAGCCATGAATTTAATGATTTTCAGGAAGATATCAATGAAATTACTGTCTGTGTCCAGGCAGTGTCATTGAATAGTGTTTCAGGTCCTTGGGGCAGTAATTTCCGAGTAATGTCACAAGGTCTGATAGCAACAGAGCCCAATTGTAATACACTAATTATTGTGATAGTCTTTGTGGTAGTGACTGCATTGTTAGCTATTGTAATGTTTATAGCACTCTTATGCTCTCTAATTCAATATTGTAAGCAACCTAGTCATCATTCTGATAAATCACTAAAGTGTACACCTCAGTCATGAATGCTCTTATTTTTTATACTTTTTTTTTCTTTCATTCTATTTATTATTATATTTTGTCATCAGTATTCCAACCACCTTTGTTAGACTCACAATTTTAATTAACAATTTTTTTTTGCAATGGTTTAATTGGTAATAGCCAAGTAAAAATATAAGAAAACAGTGAAGTGGCTCCCAAAATTGCAGAGACAGCTATGACCACCATAGGTTCTTCACTCAATAACAAATGAAGGCTGTCAGTGTACAGCCAGCGTGCCAAATGGAATAAGGGCGACTGCTGCACCGCCACATGTAATTGCACTTAATTCTCTTGCTGTTGCAATGGTCATTAACTTCAAAATTATGTGGTCCACACACACACACACACACACGATTGGTACTCATGGGATACCTTGCTACACCCAACTCATAGCACAGGATAAGTTGGATTAATGTTGAGAGAGCAGAGATCTGGACTAAATTTGACCAAATAATGTACCAGATTGACATACTAATACAAATAAATGAGAGATAATAGCTGCAATAGCAATCTTAGTCCTTGCTAGTACATGAGAAAGGTATAATCTGACTTTTGTGCTTCTTATTTTTATGATAAAAGTTAAACATTAGTAATCTGCTACACTTAGTCAGCAGACAAGGCTTTTAATATTGTTTATTACGATTTTATAAAGCATTTTAATTTATCTTTAATTATGAACTAAAAAGTAATGATTTCAAATGCTCACTTGCAAAGTACAGTGCATAGAAGTGCTGCTCAGCATTTGCAGACTGATCGGGGCTGTCTAGCAAATGGAAAACCTTGTCCCTGAAGCGGGTTATCTGCAGATGAACTTTGAAGTAGATTCTTGAAAGGGCATGACCTAGCTACTAGCAGGTATCCGTCTGACAGAGTCCTGGACGAAGAACGATCCAAGTTGGATATAACAGTAAGTAACGAGGCGTTGAAGCCTAAACACAGACTCTTCTTGAACGTGAAATGAGCCAATTCTTCGTGCTTGTGTATCTTCTGGCAGAGTAGTCCATTTGTTTTATTTTTCCAACCCCAGTCTGCTGGAGATGGCACTTTAAGTATCATCAGTTGGGCCCAGCAGCGACCAGTCTGGGGCTGCCCTTTTGACATACTGGATAAGTACAGCTTGTGGTACATGTAATCAGTTTCCCTTCTTTGTGAGGAGTTATTTTCTAGCGTCATTCACATTTTCAAGAATGTTTTTGCAATCGTAGAGCAGACTGCAAATTGTACCAGAAGAGGTAGCAATCATTATCTGCGTTTAGTGTCTGCTACTTTGAAAAAACAGCAGTGACTGAATTATATATTTTCAACTTGTGTCACGAATTTTTTGAGTGAAACTTGAAAGAAGAAAAACACATAAACAAAGTATAATGGTTATGACAATGCAACCATTAGGACAGGCTCCAAAGAGTTGACTTCTAGAGACTACATAGATACTGAGCTAAAGAAAGTTTGAGTCTTACTATTCCATACATAGCAGGATTGAGTAAGAGTATGTAGAGATTTTGACATCGGATTTTTGTCTGGTAAGACACTAAGATTATATCTTACTAAAGTCAAAAATACTATACTCATAAGCACCAAGTCATCCATAGTGTATAGTATACCATGCAGAGTATGTTAAAATGTATAGGTGAAACAACTAAAAGGCTTGAGCAATGAGCGAAAGAACATCAGGATGCTTGCAAGAGAGGTGATGATAGATAAGGTTTCAACCATTGCTGAACATGCTTGGTAGTAACATCATCCCAATAAATGGGAAGAGGTAAGGAGTTGTAAACAGAGTCACTAAGAATCGTACCAGACGACAACTTTACAACAGTGTGTACCATGGAGATGAGCATAAGTGTGACTTGTGGTGATAGAAAAAGTATGTAACTGTTGTAGGCCATAAAAAAGTAACGATAATAATATAAGAGTTACGTTGCTGTGGTACCTGTAAACAAGAAGAACATACACATAAGTAAAGTAGGATTTTCTGACTCGAAGTTATGAAAATTTTACCATAACAGAGTTTTATTTGTTCTTGATACACATATAAGACTGGGAGAGATCAATAGTCGATAAAGCATTCCACAATTGTACAATTCTATTACAATAAAAATGATAACCAGAAACAGAATGACTGAACTTGTGACAGAGCCTGTGTTTATTAACAGCATGTGTAATTTACAGGATGTCGACTGTATCTTTATTTATACCCAATAGTGCATTATTTTTATGGTTCACTCTGGGAGCTGCAAAAACACTCAGTCATTTCCCAGAGGTCACATTTTAAAAGTCTTAATTGTAATACAGGCTAGACCCTGTATCTTGGTGTAACTAACTTCAACTCAGTCAGTAACCTTGTTAACTGTGGTTATCTGTTTGACGGGTCATCAAGGCAGGAGGAAGTGGTCCTGAAACTGTTTGAAGGACTGGTACCAGTATACCTGGGAAGAAGGCCAGATTGGGTAGCAGGTCCTGAACCCACAGATTGTGGGGAAGGTATACAGCAGTTGAAATTGGACTACTCTTTCCCCCAAAGACACTATAGTCCAGTCATTTTAAGGATAAAAACATCTTAACCCTAAAATAATTGCTACAAAAGTTTTTTTGATGGATTCTGGTACTGTTCCACATCACGTTCAACATACTAAAAATCTAACAAAATCTGACCAATAGAAATGTGTTATTTAGGTAATATCTGCTCATAAGCTCATTCATATTCATGAGATGTTATTTGCCATAACTTCAGTCTATTTCATTTTTACCTGAAATTACTGATACCATCAAATTTCTTAGCTTATAACCTTTTATTGGATACATATAAATGCACTAAGTAATATAGAATCCTCCAATGAAAGTTAATTTAGTCATTCATAGTCATTATCTGTCTGCCTGCTGTACATGTATGGATCTTGCAGCTAACAGCCAATACAGACAGTATGACAGGGCAAACATAATGCCTACAACTACATTTCAGGTGGAAATAGTCATTTTTTTCTTCAGCCCCATTTTGTGACATCCCTGCCTAATAGACTCTAAGGCCGTGAAATGAGGTGGATGCTACAGTAGTTCATTGTAACAAATGGCTTAGCTGAGCTTAGCTGAAGATACCTTCTATGAGAATGTTGTAGCGTAATTATGATTGAAAATGGTGATAATATTTGATCATTTTTGACAAGAATTTAGAATATTGACTTTTTACCAACTCAACATAAAAAATTCTTGAGGTTGTGTCACAACCTGTGAAGGTATGAACAAAGAGCAGTTGCAAAACTCAAATCATCAGTTGATATTGTACTTTTGTATCTTTACCATCAGTGTCTGAGCAAATAAATTGGTATGTGCAGTAATAAATATATTGTCAACATTGCCAGCTGCAATAGCAATGTTGTTTCTTTAACATTGATATCTTCTTATAGCACTTTTGAAGCCACAAATCAGACGATTTCCTTAAATAGCAGTACTTCTCTGCATGAGGAACAAAACCCATTACACATTGAGTATCAATACACACTTTGAGCAATACAAATGATGTGTCTGCAAGTAATACCAATTTGCCGTAGAGAAGGACAGCACATGACATAACTCTTAAAATATGGCTTGTCCAATACTAGCAATTTTCCTCTTCACATTTTCTTTCTCAGCCTTCTTTTACTCATTAGATGTATTCTCTCACAAGCTTTTTTAAACAATACAGAATAAAAAAATATTTGGTTGCCACCGGGAATCAAACCCAGGACCGCTTGCTTAGAGCGCTTGTGTGTTAAGCAAGCGGCCTGGGTTTGACTCCCGGTGGCAACCAAATAGTTTTAATTCTGTATTGTACAAAAAAAGCCTGTGAAAGTGAGAGAATACATCAAACTTTCCTCTTATTTCATAAATAGAGAATAAAAAAGTGCAATGTTGCAGGATTATAGTCTAAAACAGAATGAAGTCTTAAGAAATCAAAGCTAGGATATTTATTGTTGTCGGATCAATCACTGCTGTTAAGTACCATGGTACATTCAAACCATCCTATCATATTGTTCAATTCAAGGAGAATATATTTCATACCCAGCTCCTAGGAGGTGAATAAGTGAATCATCCAATAAAAAATTAGTTTCTATGTGTTTCCTATAGCCTAGAGCCATGGTACAAGTCTGTTTCACCCCGCCATTAGGTCAGTATATGATTTATAAAACACATAATGTGTTTCCCTAGTACTTTTAGAAGAAAGGTATTTGCTTTTAGAATTACAACCATGAATTGAACAATGTAAGTACATAAATGTCAAATTTGAAATGGAGCAGCCTGCAATTATTGGCATTTTTGAGGGAGAAGAATAGGCATGCTACCCAGGCTTTTTTTAATTTTTTTTAAACAAAACAGAATAAAAAAATATTAGATGTGTTGTTAAAAAAAAAAGCCTGCAAAAGAGAGAGAATACATGTGCTGAGTAAAAGAAGGCTGAGAAAGAAATTGTGAATTTAATCATTGTCTCTATTTTATTAATTCCTATTTGATATTTTATTAATGTTTGAACAGTCACTTTTTCTAAAATTCTTGGGGAGGGGTGGGGGTTCAGATTGTTTCTCAATATCCAATATAACTAGTCGTGAGGTATCTGATTGTATAAGTGATAAAAAATAAATGCTGTGGAATATAACTTTATTGACTTGTAAGCTGCCTAACCATCTAAACCTCTATACTTTCCCATAAAGGTAATATTTTATATATCATTTTAAAGCTTATAAACCAAGGTCTCCAGTGGTTTTAATTATGTCTCTCTAAATTGAATAAAACAGAAGATAAGGCCAGCAAAATTATCATGAATATTAATGAGTGTATAGACAAATACTACCTAAATAACATTTCTATTGGTCAGATTTTGGGATTTTTAGTATGTCGATGCCAGAATCCATCAAAAAACCGTTTGTAGCAATTAAGGGTCAAACCTTATAATGAATGGACTACCAAGCCACAGTCAACTGCAAGCATGTAAGAAATTATATATCACTATGGCTACACAAGATTCCAATGCACAGACACACACTTTTCTGGATAGTACTGAATCCCTGAAGTATGCATGAGGTGTTTGGTTATATAGCTATATAGCTATATATATATATATATATATATTTTTTTTTTTGCAACTTGCCTCCAGTTTCTTGATATGAAGCAGAAAGCAAGTTTTACAATAGCATTATAGTTCAACTCTAAATGTTATAGCTATGAGATTTTGTGACTACTTAGGATTCACTTTCCTCTTTTAAAGTTCGTGTGACACACAAAAGATAATTGGTACAGGGTCGATCTAAACTAAACATCAGGTAAGGTGTGGGTGCTTGGATGAATTAATATTAATGCTGTATTACTATCCTTTTACACAGGAAACAAGAGGTGAGAAAACATGTGGTAGTAGTTAGCTATAATAATACACTTGTATTTCTGAAAGTACGATTTACATTAAAATTGGAGCTAGACCATTAACTTTAGGTAGTATCATGGAGCAAAACATTAGAAGTGGTATATCAAAATGGGCATTGCTGGAGGTACTAGATAATTGAATAGACGTGGCTGTAAAGAAGGGTGAACTGGAACTGCAAATGCTAAAAGATAGCACTATAATGTACACATTTTGTGTGGTGGTGAACACTGTGACATTGGACAAGCCAATTAGCCAACACATCATATTATATCGTGTATTTTTTTAAAAAATATCGTAACTATTGATTTCAATCATAATTTTAAAATGCTTCAGTGAGTACTTTCATTTTATAACCTACTTTATATTAGTATGACACATCAATTACCTTTACAATAATGTATAATAATCCCTGTTTAACTAAAATAGCACAGGGAAAGTGAAATAGCACAGTAGCTAATTGAAAATACCACAGTAACTAAGTGAAATAGTATGATGAGCAAGTATGCATACATGTGGCGCTAACCTTGGAAACATATAGTTCGAGTAGTTCATTTGGAGACTATCATTCTTTGTGCAGATGTTTAATTTGTATTATTGAATTAGTTCAACAGATTTAGAAGAGCCATAGGTTGAGAACAAAGTTCCGGAAGGAAGTAATCCTGAAATCCAGAGATAATGAGTAAACGATAGCTAGCTACAGTGCAAATGGTAAAAAGGAAAGTTGGCCTAATATTGAGTGATACCTGTGCTATTTAGGATTAATAACACTTATAAAGTAATTGATTAAGCATGAGGCAAGGTCATCAAGAGTGATATCTGACACGACTCCACTTTCAAAATAGTCTACATGATTTTCTACAACTTCACAAATAATAATGTGCTTCTAATAATATTTATGTGCATAGACAAGGATAATAATTGAAATGTGAATGAGCAGGTGGCTAGATGACCTACTGAAACGGTTTCTGCTAGGTTTTGCCTACAAAAAAGCACTAATTTTAATACTACAAACATGAGTTTCACAAGCACCAGGAACCTCTATAATCTAGTTTGAAATGACACTCTCTCTTGACCTTCTTAAGTCACTCAGCCATAATGGTATAAATTGGCCTGAGCAGCAAAAAAATGAGAAATTATTACGGAATGAAGCGGCTGCTGAGCATGTTTTTTTTCTGAACATTAAACACTGCATTTGGACTCACATAAACGGTCTGAATTTATGTAGTAATAATAGAAATAACAATATAGACAAGATAGTACAATGTAATTTAAGTTTCTTTGTGTGACACTGATATGTCTATTTTTCCAGAGATACTTTTAACTCCTCTAAGTCCAGCTATGTAGGTAGAAGGCTTAGGAACTTTGGAGCTTCTATCTTGCTTAGTCTGAGTATCACGTGATCTAAAAACATTGTTTATCACATTTAATTATTTAATACTCTTGCTCTTGTATTTTAAGTGGGGACTTTCATAAATAATTAGAGGAACACAAACTCTGCAGAGTCTACTGTGATGGAGATTGATCTCCAACATTCTTTACAAACAGCTTAAAGTAAATAACAATATACATGATCAGAAAATTTAGTATTTTAAAAATGGCTTGTGATATATACAACCCATTTCATCAATATAAGCATTAATTAAAGAACGAAGTTAATATGATCTACCAATGAACACAGTTCTAGATACAAAAAAACAACAAGTACAGAGTGTAAGCATATGAATTCTATCCTTGCACTTTCTTACAGCTTAGTTATAAAGTTTAAATGCACTTTTTAATGATACACTGAAGTGTCATTCTGAAGTAGATTTTAATTTCAGTTGCCTAATTTCAATAGTTGATATTGTCATCTTAACCGCCACACCTTCAAGTCCCTTAAGTACAGCAACTGCCAAAAGGTGTGAAACCAAATGGTAAAAATATGAGTGAAAGCCAGAAGAGGAAAAGTGTAGTGATCTATTCAACTGTGCTATTAATTAATGTATTAAACTATACGCTATGTACTTGGAATTAGAGCTAAAGCAAACCAGGTCAGTAACAATAGTTAGCAATAACACTATTCGTGATAATACCATAGCTGAGTCATTTTTCAATACAAAAAATGAGTATATTTTGAATTACCAGAGCAGTGATAAACTGAAATAATGATTTAATTGGTCACAAAAATATATTCATGACCTCGTCTGCTAGGCAATGTTGAGGCAAAATTCCCAGGCTATGCTATTAAGAATGGCAGGAAAATCAGAAAAATCAGCGGGGACAATTTAAAATATAACTAGCAAGTATTCCACCTAACTAACTTGTGGCAAATTAGGAGTGCAGTATCATGAAGTTTCCCTCTCCTGCTCTCTCTCTTTTTTTTTTTATCCTCAGCCAACCTAGCCCTGTTTTTCTTATTCCTCTTTTCAACCCATGGATTCCATCCTTGTACTCTGTCTACCTTTCCTGATCCTCAGTACCTCTGTCCTTTCTGTGTATTTCCTTTCACTTCTTCAAGTTAAATCATGGTCAGCTTTTTCTCACCTGCATTGACCCTTGCACTCTCCTGCTTCTCTGCTTGTATTATACCCATTATAGTTAGCTACTATAGATGAACACTCTCTCCCAACTAAATTCAGAGACGCAGTATTCAGTTTTTACTGCATACAATAGCTAGGTTAATATGGAACTTCAAGACAATCCATACTGTCAAGTCTGAATGGTTAGTGGTTTATATGTGCACTCTGCATTGGAATGATTGTCTGTCGAATATCAACGAGGGGGCTTTCCCCCCCTCTTGCCTTTTTATTCTCCTTGTCAAATGTTTTTCTCAGGCAGGTAATGACAATACTTTACCGACTCTGATCATCTCATGAACTATTAATGAATAATATCATAGTTGTCGTTGTTACTGACACACAAGCGTATTATTATAGACACAAAATTATGATTTTTTTTTAAATTGCAGAAATATAAATTATTATCTTTAACTATATATAGTACTACAGTAGACCCTCACTAATCCGAACAGCTTGGGACCGAAGCCACTTCGGATTAGTGAGTATTTCGGACTAGTGAAGTGTATGAATTTGCTGGATGGAATGAGCTGTCGGATGCCGTGCCGACGGCAAAATCTCCACAACCAGCCATTTCAAGCAGCACTAAACTCTGCTGGTCCAGCACCACCTCTTTGTTCCATACTTTTTTTTTTTATGTAATTGTAAAGCTTCTGCACAATAGGTCCTAAGAGAAAATAAAATGCACAGCATGTTATTTTAGCTAACAGATAAAAATAGTATTATGCTGCAAATAAAGAAGTAAATGTGCATCAGGTAGTCTTTAAGTTAAGCTACTAGCTAGTGCAACTATACAGCTTTACCTGAAAGAGGAACTCCTTCTTCTCTTTGTTGGGTGAACCAAAGAAAACTGCTTCTTCTAGCTCCCCGTCCCTACCCAGCTTCATTTTTTTTTTTGCTTGGCGCTTACATCACATCGCAGTTAGCTTCTGCTTATAACTTCTTAGCTCACTGCCTTTCTTCTTGATGTCTGAAATTGTCAAGATTCCGACACCTTACTTTTCAGACAAAAGCTTATAGCTTGTCTTTTTCTCAATTAGGTCCGAAATCTCCACCTTCTGCTTGATAGTAAGACTAACACGAGCTCTCTTTCCAACCGCTCTAGCTTTTCCTTGGTCCATTTTGAAGCAGCGGCTGCTTTCTCGTCATCAGACTGCCGTCACGCGAGTACGCATGCGCGAGTTATCTGATAGTCCGGATTTGCGAGGTTTCGGATTAACGGGATCTGGATGAGAAAGGGTCTACTGTAGTAGTGTACTTCAGCATAAATGGCAAGCGAGCTAGCCTGCTATAACTAACTATGAGCTAACAGCCCTTGGGACTAGCAGTGTGCTGAGCAAAAATGGCGAGCGAGCCTCCCTAGTCGTGTTGCATAAAACTACAGTATTGTGATTAATTTTAACTTCTAATGCTCCAGCTATTAAAAAAAACATCGATTTTTAAAAATTATGTATATACAGTATAGGGGTTTCAATGCCATAGTAACCACTCGCCGCAACTGTTTGACTTAAAACACAAAACAAAACAAAACAAAAAAACTGGCATTTTAAAGGAATTACCATAATCCTATATTAAGACATGCTTACAGCTGTAATATTGGAAATTAAAAGCTGGGAAAAAGTAGCTAGCTAAAATATTTATTTGTTGGTTAAACGTTTACTTTGTGCTATTCTTTAGCTAAGCAGTAGCAATAACGCACAACTCTTTCACACATACACACTTATTCACTGGACGTTCCAACACAAGACTAACCTTTGTGGTTAGACTATTAGATGAAGGATTTTCAAAGGAACAACACTGCTGCGTAGGGCGTATAACAATGACAAACAGCGCATTAACTCACCACCGCCACTCATTCAAATATAAAATGAACTCTGGTAAATTTTTAAGTTTTAACTGCACTCGCAAAAGAAAATTCAAAGTGGTAAACAATTCAGTTTCATTGGGTAATATGGGTAAAGGTCGTTATAACCAGATGATTCTGTTCAGTGAAGTTTGGGACGGGGTCAGCCACCGTGCCAACTCAAATACACGAGGGTCAAAGTACTAAATGACATACAAATATACAAACAAAAAAATATCCTAGATTCTCAATTATTTACCCCTGTATAGTGTTTCACTCATTTTGCTCACTCGCCAATTAACATATAACACACAAAAATTATTTAGATATATATAGCACTTGTGTGACATGAAATTTTACTCAGTTTTGCCTTGTGAAAAATAATTTCTCACGTCACTTGCTCTATTAATCCTGAATACCAGTTTTCTGTGGTATTATATCTTCTAATACTAATAAAATTGATAACAGTTCAACAATTAGTCATTATAGTAATGATAATATAATAAAACAAGCAAGTACTCTGCAACACTGTGGCGTTTGATGTACAAAGTTTTGCAAATTAGGAATGCAGTAATATAAGGTATTTTTATCCATGGTTTCTCAATCATGCTCTCTTTCTACCTGAGCCATCTCAATTTTTATTATTCTTCTCTTCAACTCATAGATTCCCTTATCCCCTTTGTCTATCTCTCCTGCTCCTCTGTATCCCTGTCCTGTGTATTTTCTTTCACTTCTTCATGAAGTAGTTACATCAATTAGCCTTTTCTCACTTGCATCTATTTTTCTTGACCCTTGCATTCTCTTTACCCATGATGTGTGGTGGATTATGGTTAGCTACTATAGGTGAATACTCTTTCTGAACTCAGTTCAGCAAGTGAATCTATATAACTAGTGGTGTGCTTGAGCACAAATGGCGAGCGAGCCTTAAACTACACTATTGTTAAACGATTGATTTTAACAACTAGCACTCAAAGCTACTAAAATAAAGTCAAGTTTTTAAATTACGTATATGCGGTAAAGGAGATTCAATGCCATAGTAACCGCTCCCCGCAACTGTTTGAATTGAAAAAGAAGCAACAAAATCAAGTCACGTTATTAAAAAATTTCTTTGTGATATTCTTAATAGTAGTTGTAACGCACAATACTTTCACACAACTGAACATACCTATGCAAGACTTACCTTCGTGGTTAGTCTAGTGGACAATGAAGTTTCAAGAAACTACTGTTGAGTAGGGCTTATAACTGTGACAAATAGCATATTAACTTACCACCGCCACTAACTCAATAGAAATGGAGCTCCCTTAAGTTTTTGAGTTTTAACTGCACCCGCAAAAAAAAATTCAAAGCGGTAAACAATTCAATTTCTAAGGTGATACGGGTAATGATTGCTAAACCAGAGGGTTCAGTTCAGTGAAGTTTGGGACAGGGTCGAACATGGAGCGAACACAAAAATACACGAGGGTCAAAGTACAAAATGACATACGTACGTCCAAACATATATATAAACAAACATCCCCGATTTTCAATTATGTTACCCCTGAGAGTGTCTCGCTCGCTCTGCTCGCTCGCCAATAATACACTTGTGTGTAAGTAATGACGATGACGACCGACGGTATATATTCATGAATAATTCATGAGCTTAAACAGTTTGTTAAAGTATTGTCATCAATGATGGGTAAAGTTCCATCACATTCAGTAGAAAGTGCCATCACATTCAGTAGAAAGTGGCTAATTCTAAAAAGGGGGTGTAATATATGAGGGAAGGCGGCATAGGTTTTGAAAAGGAAGGCGAAAAGTACAAAAGAGTAAGTAAAAGGCAATTAATAACTAAAAAGTGGGTGGAATTGGCGAGGTAAGGCAGCGTAGGTTTAAATAGAACAGAAGAGAAGGCAAAAAGGCAAGCGATTAATTGTAACTAAAAAGTGGGTGGAATCGACGAGTAAAGGTGGGGGTCAGTTTAAAAAAGGAAGGCAAAAGTACGAAAAAGAAGGCAAAAGTTTTACAAAGCTTAAGTCCACATCATGATAGTATGAGAAGGTCCTCAAGTTATCACACAATGTTATTGCTGCAAGCTCATTATCCAAGTAGTTATAGCAACCTGGCCTGGCTTACCAGTTTTCTGTGTTTATGAGCTACCTTTCTCTAGCTACCCAACTGAGGTCAGAGCAACTGCTAAAATATCAGCTGGAGTATGGGGGAAACCCCCAGGGAGTTTTACAGCCAACTTGACAGGTGAGTTACCAACCCTAGTATAAACTACTGCAGTGAAGATTTCTATCATAGAATATCATAGAATAAACCCCTTATTATTACACTTTCAGAGTGATATGACAAGACATTTTCAGGCTTTACTTTCACTCCCTCTGGCTCATGAAAAAAAAATAGCCTGCTGGTCAAATATTTCACCATATCACACCCTGGTTCATGTAATACGTAATATAATATATTACCTCAATAGATATACTTGAGACTTCTTATCTGCTCTAAAATTACTTAAATCAGTTTGAGTAGCATGAGTCAATTTTTTTCGTAAATCAGCCTGAAAAAGATTACAAATGATAAAAATTGTATCACTATCATTTTAATTTGAATTTTACTAGCTTCAATGCTTGACGTCGAAGTTCCCATTCATTCCATTCATATGATGTGACAATATTGGATTCCATAAAATGAACATCAGTCTGTGTCCCAGCCTCACATTTAATTACTGAGATTTCCATCATAGTTTGAGTCAGGGTCTAAATAATACATACATACTTGATAATACTTCATCAAGTAGCTTAGAACATTCTTACTTTATCATCCGGCATTGAACTTAATTGTGAGTGCATATTCAACAACTGAATCACTTCTGGTGATTTCTTACTTTTTGCCACAGCATCTGCAAGTAATCTGTGAGCATAAACATATATATATATCACTCTAGATATCTTCACAATGTTATTATTAGGTACTGTGACCTGTGAGATAACTCATGTTGTCAAATAGTATTATCTCATAATATATATATAGTACTTATTACATGAGTCAGAGTGTGATATGGCAAACTACTTTATGAGCAGGCTAATTCATAGGCTAATTTATTTTCATGAGCCTGAAAATAAAGCATGAGAGTGAAATATCTAGCCATATCACACTGATGGAGTGTAATAAGTGATTTACTCCATTCTAGATATCTTCACTGAAGTAGTTTGTTGGCAACTCCCAGTGTAAAGCTAGCTGTAAAACTCTCTAGGGGCTCCTTACACCCCCAGCTAATATTTTAGCAGCTGCTCTAAACTGGGTGAGGTAGGCTCCAGTAGAGAAAGGTAGCTGTAAACCCTCCCAAAACAGCTGAGCCAGGCAGTTGGTTGCTATAACTACAAGGGTAATGAGCTTGGCAATACAGCCATGTGGTAACACTACTTGATAACTTGAACCTACTGTCACATACCTAAAGATAACATTGTGAAGATATCTAGGTGGAATAAATAAATAAATAAATAATAAATAAATAATATATTTATTCCACCCTAGATATCTTCACAATAATATTTTTAGGTACATGACCTGTGAGATATCTCAAGATATCTTATGGTGTTATCTCAAGGTCATTACCAGAGTAGTTATAGCAACCTGGCCTGGCCACAAGTTTTCTGGGTTTTTACAGCTACCTTTACTGATCTAGTGGAGCCTACCCAGCCAGGTTAGAGCAGCTGCTATAATATCAGCTGGGGTTGTGGGGAGCCCCTAGTAAGTTTTCGCTAACTTTACACCATGAGTTACCAAAAAACTACTTCAGTGAAGATATCTAGTGTGGAATAAACCACTTACTACACTCCTCAGAGTGATATGGCTAGATATTTCACTCTCAGGCTTTATTTTCACTCACCTTTGGCTCTTGAAAATAAATTAGCCTGCTCTTGAAATATTTCACCATATCACACTCTGACTCATGTAGTAAGTACTATATATATATATATATATTTATTCCACCCTAGATATCTTCACAATGTTATCTTTAGGTAAGTGACCCAGGAGATAACTCAAGTTATCACATAGTGTTATCTCATGGGTGTATTGCTCAAGCTCATTACCAGTAGTCATAGCAACCAGCCTGGCTTACCAGGTTTTCAGGGTTTTTACAGCTACCTTACTTTAGTGAGGCCTACCCAACCAGGTTAGAGCAGCTGCTAAATTATCTGCTAGGGGTGTGGGGAACCCCTAGAGAGTTTTAAGGCCAACTTTACACCAAGGTTACTGTGGGGCAGCCACATAAAGAGAAGACTGGAGACAGAGAAGAGACAGTTATTGTATGTATGCATTGTTATTGTTCAGCATATTATTTTTATAATCATTTGCGAGTCATCTTATCATGCCCCAGAATGGTGCATTATTTTATGTCGCACATGTGCGGCACATGTGCGACATAAAATAATGCACACTTCTGGGACTTCTGGAACTTATAAAAAGCTCCGACGGGCAAGTGCATCTCAATTCTTTTCTTTTTAATAAATGCTCTTTTAGTTCGTCTAAACACTGTATATCCCTTTGGGTGGGCTGGTTAGCTAATACAGTCGGCATTGAGAAGAATTCTGGTGGCAGCGACGACTACTCGCCCCAGGCGTGAGGGACCAGTCCAGAAGTTTAGGCATCTGGCTGCCGTCTCCCACAGTTACCTACAAACTACTTCAGTGAAGATATCTAGCATGGAATAAACCATTTATTACACTTTGTCAGAGTGATATGGCTAGATATTTCACTCTCAGGCTTTATTTTCACTTAGCCTCTGGTTTGAAAATACATTAGCCTGCTCATAAATTTTGCCATATCACACTCTGACTCATGTAATATGTACTATACATATTATATAATATTAACTTATTACATGATTCTGAGTGTGATAATCAGCAGGCTAATTTATTTTCATGAGCCAAAGACAAGTGAAAATAAAGCCTGAGAGTGAAACATCTTGGCCATATCACTCTTAGAGTGTAATAAATTGTTATTCTATGCTAGATATGTTCACTGTAATAGTTTGTACTAGGGTTGGTAATTCTTGGTATAAAGTTGGCTGTAAAAGTATCTAGCTGTCATCTTCCATTTCCACATGTGTGGCCAAAACATATTTTGTCCTTCCAGAACATATTTGGTGCTTCCGAGCCAGATCATAATTATAGTAGTCCTTTAACCGATTACCGGCCGAATTATTACTTAACCGCGGTGCCGCGAGCCGCCGTATTTTTTTCCGCCGGAAGTAACCCTTACTGGAGAAGCAACTTTCTGACTTTGTAGCGGAGAAACAATCGGTCCTGGACATAAAGTTTCTATTGATCAGCCGCTGGTAAACGCTTGCTCTTGCTATTGCTCAATGGATTGAAAGTCCTGCGCGCTCCAGTTTTTGACAGTGGATGGGAGGACGCCTAAGGCTACGAAAATTTTTTGTATCTCGAAGCGTCCTTGGGGTGCCACTTCGCGTTGCTTAGTTTCACTACGCTAGTTATGAGCTTACAATAGAAGACAAGTTCAGAGATTTGAGTAATGGTTATGAATGGCGCAAGAATGGACAAAAGGTGAATTGTTAGGAAACAAAACACACGCCATTTTCAGATTTATATTAGTAAGAATGAAAACATCCAGATCTAGCCAATGATATCGACTTTAATCATTAATAAGTCACTCTGTGACATTCTTGTGTTCTTTTTATATATTCCAGGTATAATTATGAACTTTACAATACTACTAATATTCCAAAGTTATGGATCAGCTTGGAAATTGGAGATACTCTTGTGTTTCCTGCATCTTTGGAGTCCTGAATCCACAGTAGAATCAATAAACTTCTCCAGAAGACTTAAGCTATCATTGCAGCATAACTCAAAGTATCAAATAATCATGAATTATAGTTCTTGTTATAAAATTTTATATGAGAATATTTGATAAACTTGAAGTGTTTTGTAGCAAGGTTTATCTGATAAATTTTATATTGTAACCACACTTGTAGATATGCTGTAAAGATAGCTATACTACATTACAAACCTGAGATGCAATGATAGATAACTGGTAGATTCAGGTATGCAGCTGTAGGCAGATAGTTATTACCCCCTTTCTTGTACGCAGAATTGCGTATTTGGCCTTTCGGGGACAAAATACGGGGACAAAATACGGAGGTACGCAAAATTGCGTATTTGGCCAGTAATCGGTTAGCCTGCTGATTTGAATCAGTGATTGCCTTATCTCTAAGTTGCAACTTGCCAAACCCTGCAGGACTGCCAGCTAGAGCTACTGATTGGGTAGCTGTGTGAAATTATGAGTTACAATAGCTAGGATAGATACTTACAGCTGCTGAAGCAGAAAAGGATGACTCAACTCAGCACTATCACTTGTAATGAGCAGTACATCAAAGCTCAGCTCATAATTCCTCTTAGCAAACTGCAGCCAAACAATATAACATTTCTTCATACATTCATAAGCAGTAGAACCAGTATGTGTCAAACTCCAGTAAGTCAAAGGCATCCTCCACAAGCTGACAGCCACTCTGCTAAGCTTTGCAGGAGCTGTAGAGATTAGCAAGCTCATTTTATACTAAACTGAATGTTTGTCCAGGATTCTGTCATCAGAAGTCCTATGCATTCACTATTCGTTGAACTGAGCATGCTCATTAAGGACTGGCTCCTCATGTTTTAGTTTTGTTCCTATTTCTTTGTATGCCCACCTTACTTTTACTTATTGTTTTTCATTAATGTAACTAGAAGCCTGGGAACTGCTTGCTGGATTTACGCCCAGAATTCTTTGTGCTCAAGCCAAAACAAATACGGAATTACTTTTGACTATGACGGGGCTTGGTTGCCACAATGAAGGAGAACACGGAAGGAAAACAATACTCGGAAAATCTACAGGTCGAATAGACAGAGAGTCTGTGGTCTAGCTCGTTGGTACGCACAGACTGTCACTGGTTCGCTACTGATGAAATTCAACAATAACCATAATTCACAATATTATTTGTTACTTTACTTTTTCATAATAATGGTTGGGAAGGAAAAGCAAAAACATAAAAAGCCTAGCAGGCACGATACACGCCTTCACGAAAATAAATGATTGTGTGTGCAAATGACATGCGTGATAAAGTTTAGTCCTCGGGTGCTAAAGGCCCAAACAACTTTTTTAGCTCAATTTTCCCTAGTAGTGGTAGTTTATGTAGCACAATATGCTATCTAAATGACCAGTAGTTCCTGACAGAAAGCACTCGGCTACTAAAAAAAGATTAAGTGCTATTCTGAATATTTACTGATTATAAATCATAGTATATTAAAAAACAAACCAAGATTTTTCGATCTCGTAGGATCTTTGTCAGTTGGACAATGAAAAAAGTGAAAACTGAAGAACTAAATGATGCACTTAGCTGGAGGATATGTAAGAGAGGATGGTGATAAAAATGTGAATGACTAATGGAATACACAGGTGGGTAGTATGAAAAAGGGTACAAATTGCTTTGAGAGCGTATAGAGAGAAGGGTAGTAAAAAGACAATAGGCAAGCAAGCTGTGTAAATAAATCCAGTAGTGAAAAATAGAAGTAAATAAATTAAAGACAAAAATTTGTTAATTTAAATAAATAAATTAGTAAAAAATAAAAATACGGAAAAATTTAACTGAAATGAGAGATTAATGTAAAATTGAAGACAATAAATGAAAAATTTAAATGAACAAATTTTTGATTTATTGTCTTCAATTTTACATTAATCTCTTATTTTTCAGTAAAATTTTCTGCATTTTATTTATATACGTATTTATTTATTTATTTACTTAAAAAATTTTTATTTTTTGTTTTAATTTATTTACTTCTATTTTTCACTTCTAAATTTATTTACACAGCTTGCATCAGTCTTTTTACTACCCTTCTTTCTATGATCTCCTAAAGCAATTTGCATCCTTTTTAATACTACCCACCTGTTTATTCCTTTAGCCATTTGCTTTTTTATCACCATCCTCTCTTATATATTCTCCAGCTAAGTACATCATTTATTTAGTTTTCAGCTTTTTTCATCGTCCAACTGATGAAGATCCTACGGAATTGAAACGTCATGACATAGTTTTGAATTGATATACTATATATGAAAGTTCATTTATTTAGCTAAGCAATAGTATTAACACACCACACTTTTACACACACACACACACACACACACACACACACACTTACTGTGTATTGGAAATACCAAACACAACATACATTGTATTCTCTTTATAAATTGCATAGGGCATATAGCTGACAAACAACACAACCAAATTAACTTATCATTGCCACTTTCTAATAGAAAATAAACTTCAGTAAGTCAGACTTAACTGCATCTGTAATATTCAGATGAAGTCAGAGACAACATTATTCAAAAGGATACACAGTTGAATTTCCTAAAGGTAAAGATTGATTAATCCAAATAATTCTGCTCAGTAGAGTATGGGACAGGGTCAACCACCAAGCGAACACAAAAAAGCAAAATGCGAGGGTCAAAGTACTAAATGACATACATTTGTCCAAACATGTATATTAACAAATATCCCCAATTTTTGATTGTTGAAACCCCTTCTCTTGGCTACCAATAATTTTCAGTGTCACAAAATGAACCAGATTAAAAACAACAACAACAACTTTGTTTGATCACTAATGAAGAAAATATGTATTGTGTAGACATTTTTTTATCATCATATGGTGACCTGAAGTTGACATGAGGAAACTGTGTATTATATTCCTCTAACTTACTCATCAGCATGGTTAGCAAATTCCAATGCTGCCTTTTTGCTTGAAAATGCATAATACTTCCCTTTATGACTCAATACTCCAATGGTTGGCTGAGCTGGCAGAAGTAATCTATCATACACTGTGAAGCTATATGCACAAAATCCCTAAAAAAATTGAACACAAGTAAAAAAACAACAACTTAACATTAGAATGATTTTTATTATTTGCAATTACAAATTATATATATGTATGTGTGTATGGGCATAGATAAGTATCTGGAAAGGGGAAGGGGGTTAAATTTTGTTACACATGTCACCCATACATTTAATTAAAATCATACTTTAGCAAGTATATCTAAACTTGAACTGGAGTTATAACTGTAACGTTTTATATGGGAGGTTGCTATTTCAAAATTGGTTGTCTACAAATATTTTAAATGGAATCCCCTTTAATGTATTATATGTAATTTAAAAACTCGACTTTTTTTTAGTAGCTTGAGTGTTAGAAATTAAAATCAATCGTTTAACAATAGGGTAGTTTTAGGCTCGCTCGCCATTTGTGCTCAGGTATATCACTAGTTGGCGAGCGTGCGAGACACTATCAGGGGTTACTCAATTGAAAATCGGGGATGTTAGTTTATTTATTTATTTATTTATTTATTTGTATATATGTATGGACGTACGTA